>Ga0160437_1000602_pt1 | contig 18122 bp, 10 predicted proteins | sample HID1975I_E0MG_FD_108227 | JGI IMG/M metagenome (GOLD analysis project Ga0160437, IMG submission 108227) | Enriched soil microbial communities from UW Madison campus, WI, USA - HID1975I_E0 MG | ecosystem: Environmental > Terrestrial > Soil > Unclassified | place: USA: Madison, Wisconsin... | reverse complement strand
GACGACCGAGCGGATCGACTTGCCTTCGTGCATCAGGTCGAAGGCGGTGTTGATCTCTTCCAGGCCCATGACGTGGGTGATCATGGGGTCGATCTCGATCTTGCCGGTCATGTACATGTCGACGATCTTTGGCACGTCGGTGCGGCCCTTGGCGCCGCCGAACGCGGTGCCGCGCCAGTTGCGCCCCGTCACGAGCTGGAACGGGCGCGTCTCGATGGTCTTGCCCGCTTCGGCCACGCCGATGATGATCGAGGTGCCCCAGCCGCGGTGGCAGGCTTCCAGCGCGGTGCGCATCACTTCGGTATTGCCGGTGGCGTCGAAGGTGTAGTCCGCGCCGCCGTCGGTCATCAGCACGATCTTGGCGACCACGTCCTCGCGGCTCATGCCCTTCGAGTTGAGGAAGTCGGTCATGCCGAAGCGGCGGCCCCATTCCTCGCGGTCGGGGTTGATGTCGACGCCGATGATCTTGTTCGCACCGGCAAGCCGCGCGCCCTGGATCACGTTGAGGCCGATGCCGCCGAGGCCGAAGATCACCACGTTGTCACCCACCTGCACTTTGGCGGTGTTGATGACGGCGCCGACGCCGGTGGTGACGCCGCAACCGATGTAGCAGGACGACTGGAACGGCGCGTCTTCACGGATCTTGGCGACGGCGATTTCCGGCAGCACGGTGAAGTTCGAGAAGGTCGAGCAGCCCATGTAGTGGTAGATCGGCTGGCCCTTGTAGGAAAAGCGCGTGGTGCCGTCCGGCATCAGGCCCTTGCCCTGGGTCGCGCGGATCGCGGTGCAGAGGTTGGTCTTGCCCGAAAGGCACGACTTACACTGGCGGCATTCCGGGGTGTAGAGCGGGATCACATGGTCGCCCGGCACCACCGAAGTGACGCCTGCGCCCACTTCGCGCACGATGCCCGCGCCTTCGTGGCCGAGCACGCTGGGGAAGATGCCCTCGCTGTCGAAACCGTCCAGCGTATAGGCATCGGTGTGGCAGATGCCGGTCGCCATGATCTCGACCAGAACCTCGCCCGCCTTGGGGCCTTCCAGATCCAGTTCGACGATTTCGAGCGGCTTCTTGGCTTCGAAGGCGACGGCGGCGCGGGTCTTCATGGGGTATGCTCCTAAATCTCTGATGGCCTTTGTAGGACCGCGCCTTGCTGTGATAAAGCGCCCAGTCTGAAAAGGATTATAACCATACGGGGACAATGATGCTCGGCCAGTGGGACGGGATCGAAGAGTTTGTGATCGTGGCGCGGCTCGGCAGCTTCACCCAGGCGGCCGAGGCTTATGGCGCTTCCGTAACGCATATGAGCCGGGCGCTGGCTCGGCTGGAGGCGCGCCTGCAGGTGCAACTTCTGCACCGCACCACGCGCTCGCTGCGGCTGACGGAAACGGGGCAGATCTTCCTCGAAACCTGCCGCCGCCTGATCGAGGAGCGCGACGAAGCCATCGCCGCCATCACCGCGCAAGGCGAGCCGCGCGGGCACCTGCGGGTGACGTGTTCCTATGCGCTGGGCGAGAAGTTCGTGGCGCCGCTGGTGCGCGAACTGTCGCAGGCCTATCCGGCGATTTCGGTGACGCTGGACCTCGACAACGGCCTCGTCGACCTGATCGCCGAGGGCTACGATCTGGCGATCCGCACGGGGCACCTCGAAGACTCCCGGCTGGTGGCGACACGGGTGGCATCGCGCGCGCTGGTCACCCTCGCCTCCCCTGCCTACCTCGACGCGCACGGGCGCCCTGCTGATATCGCGGAGCTTTCCCGCCACGAATGCCTCGTGGGCTCGGCGGTCCAGTGGCATTTCCGGGGCGGCAGGACCTTTCGGCCGCAAGGGCGCTGGCGCTGCAACAGCGGCAATGCCCTGCTCGAAGCGGCGCTGGCCGGCATGGGCGTGTGCCAGTTGCCGGCGTTCTACCTGGGCGACCACGTCACGACCGGGCGGCTGGAGCCCGTGCTTGCCGCGCTGGCTCCGGAAGAAGAGCCGATCTGGGCGGTCTATCCCCAGCGGCGCCACCTCTCGCCCAAAGTCAGCGCGCTGGTGGCGCACTTGCGCGCGGAGCTTCCGACCAGGCTGGCCAGGGCGAGCGCCTGATCGTCGTCCCGGACCCCATCCGGGACGACGCAAGCGGTCTTAGCCGATTACCAGCGGCGGCGTGCCGCCTTCTTCCACATCGTCATTGGCATGTTCGACGGGATCGTCGATCGTCGGTTCGGGAACGCGGAAATAGCCGTGCCGCTCCGCCCGCTCGCCGATCTGCTGGCTCGACGTCAGGCTGATCAGCCAGGGCGAGGCCAGCAGGCCCAGCGTCAGCGGCGAGAGCCAGAGCGCCGTCACCGGGTCGATGAAGGCCGTGGCCGCGAAGACCAGACCGAGCGCAATGTGTTCCTTCAGATCCGGCAGCACTTCGCGCACGGAAATGCGGCGGGCATCGCGTTCCTGCGTGTTCCAGTGCGCGGGAATACCCAGGGCCAGGCCGAACAGCGCCTTGACCTGCATGACCATGGTCACCGGCGCGAGCAGGATCGCCAGCGGCACTTCCAGCGCGACCGAGCGCAGAACGCCGCCGAAGCCGCCGAAGCTGCGGCGACGCGTCCGGTCGGCCAGGACCCAGATCGTGCCCATCAGCTTCGGCCCGAACAGCAGCAGCACGGTCAGCCAGAGCACGCTCGGCGGCGTGCCGACGCCGAGGAGCTGCCCGCCCTTGCTGGCGGCCGCCTGGACGATCGAGGTGATGAGCAGCAGCAGCCAGCCCGGCGAGGTGAGATAGGCCGAGGCGCCGATCAGCAGGTGCAGGCGGCTCGCCCAGTGCAGGCCAGAGGCGTCGAGCAGGCGCATGTGCTGGAGGTTGCCCTGCATCCAGCGCCGGTCGCGGATGGCGTGATCGACGATGGTGGGGGGGAATTCCTCATAGCTGCCGTCGATCATCACCATGTGCACGGCCCAGCCGCGGCGGCGCAGCAGGGCGGATTCGAGCATGTCGTGGCTGAGGATGTGCCCGCCGAAGGGAGGCTTGCCCGGGAGTTCCGGCAAGCCGCAGGAATCCGCGAAAGCCCGGGTGCGGACGATGGCGTTATGGCCCCAGAAGTTCGATTCCGCGCCCGACCACCAGAGCAGCCCGGCCGAGGCGATCGGCCCGTAGGCTTCGCTCGCGAAGCGCATCCAGCGCTGGAACACGGTCTGCGCATTGATGATCATCGGCACGGTCTGGAGCAGGCCGATCGAGGGCCGCTCCTCCATGATCGCCGCCATGCCGACGATGGCATCCCCGCTCATCAGCGAGTCGGCATCGAGGATCAGCATGTTCTCATAAGCGCCGCCGAAGCGCTGGACCCATTCGGCGATATTGCCGGGCTTGCGCGCGATGTTCTTCTCGCGGCGGCGGTAATAGACGTTGATCGGCGCTTCCGCCGCGATCTCGCGCCAGGCCGCTTCCTCGCGCTTGCCGTGGAAGGCGTTGGAATCGCTGAGGACGAAGAAATCGATCCATTCGGCCGCGCCCGAGGCTGCGATCGAATTGGTCATGGCGCGGACGCGGCCGAAGGTGGCTTCCACGCTTTCGTTGTAGACCGGCATGAGCACGGCCGTGCGATGGCGCAGCGAGGAGGCCGGGCTGGGAATCGCGGTGAAGCCGGGATGCTTGCCGCTGATGAGTTGGAGGAAACCGATGGTGGACGTGACGAAGCCGAAGGAGATCCAGCAGAACAGCGGCACGAAGAACAGCAGCAGGATCACTTCGATCACGTCCAGCCCGTCGCGGGAGAACGCGAAACGCACTTCGCTGGAGGCGGCCAGGCCGATCGTGGCGGTGAGCGCGATCAGCAGCAGGCGCTTGACCAGCATGCCGTGCGGGCTGGTCGGCACGGCGATGGTGCCGGGCGCGATCCCGTCGAGATCCTGGACCGGCATGGCCAGCGGCGCTTCGGGCGGGAGCGGATGCAAGGCGCGGTTCATGGCTGGACTCCCTGGATCACCGTTTCACTGAGCGCCTGCTCCCCGCGCTTCAGATATACCCTGAATTCGGGCGAGGGGACAGCGGAAGGCCGCACGTCCAGCGTCACGCGCCAACGCCCCTCCTGCCCGGCCACCGGATAGGCGGCGGAGTGGAGCAGAGCCTTGGCGGGAAGATTGGTGTCCGCCGTCACGCCGCTGTCGCGCGTCAGGCCCTTCAGCGCGGGCCCTTCGAAATCGAACACGAACTTGCGGGCTTCCTGCGTTGTCGGCGTGTCGCCCGGTCGTCCCGCCGCACCCTGCCAGCTATCGACGCAGCGCGCCGCCGCGCCTGCACCCGTGGCGACACTGGGGTCCTGCGAGGTCCAGGTGAGGCGATAGGAGAAGTCGCGGCTCTGCCCTGCCCTGGCGGGTTGGTCGGAGACCCAGAAAGCGGCGATATTGTCCTGCGTCTCGGCATCGGTGGGCATGCGGTAGAGCATCACGGTGCCGGCGCCCCAGTCGCCCTGGGGTTCGATCCAGAGCGAAGGGCGGCGATCGTAGAAGGCCCCGTCGTCCTGGTAATGGTCGAAGGCCTGGTCGCGCTGGAGCAGGCCGAAGCCCTTCACATGGTCCGCGCGCATGGCATTGGTGCGGTTCACCGAGGGATTGGAGAGCGGCACCCAGATGCGCTCGCCGCTCCCGGACCAGAGCGCAAGACCGTCGGAATCGTGGATCTCCGGGCGCCAGTCTCGCCGCTTGGCGGAATCGGACTGGTCGTACCAGAACATGCTGGTCATGGGCGCGGCGCCCAGCCGCTCGATATCGCGGCGGAAGAAGAGCGAGACCCTAACGTCCTGCGTCACCGCCGCGCCGGACGCGCCCTTGCGGCAATCGAAGGCATAGGCGCCGGTGAGGCTCGGTCCGTCGAGCAGCGCATGGATGCGGACGTGGTCGGCGCCGAGATTCTCGATCCAGAAGGCCGTGAAGGAGGGAAATTCCTCCGCCTTGGGCAGTCCCGTGTCGACGGCGATGCCGCGCGCCGAAAGGCCGTACTGATCGCGCGAGCCGGACGCGCGGAAGTAGGAAGCGCCGAGATAGGCCATCCAGTCCGAATGCTGGTCGGCGGTCATCACGCGGAAACCGGCGGGATCGCCCTGCTTGCCGCCCACGAACAGCCCCCGGGCATCGATCAGCTCGCGCGCGGAGCCGCTCTCCACCAGATGCAGCTTCACCGCATGGGGCGACGTGCCGCGCGCGGTGGGAAACAGGCGGACATTGCCGCCGAGCGCCTGGGCCTGGCCATATGTCAGCTTGCCCACGGCATCGAAGTCGGCCACGGCGTGGGGAGAGGTCTGCGGCTCGGCCCAGGAACGGGTGGCCAGGGCGCGGGCCTGCTCTACCAGGATATCCCAGGAAAACGGCTTGGGCGCGGCGAATTTGGGTTGCACCGCAGCCTCGGCCAGGCGCGGAAAGGCGGCAAGACCCGCCATCAGCGCCAGGAGCCCGGAAAATTCACGGCGAGCCAGCGAGCGTTCCGTAACGGGAACGCCGGCTTCCAGCCCCACTTCTGGGCTCTCGCCCCTCATGTTCGTTCGGTTCATGCGGTCAATACGCATAGACGAAACCAAAGTTTCGTTGCGCAGCAGGGGTCCCTCTATTGTTTCGCGCGATCACTTGCCCGGCGGGTTGCGCCATCCGATGATGACTTCGTCGCCCGGCTTGAGATCGTTGGCGAAGACTTCGGTGCGCTTGCCATCGCCGGCGCCCGTGGAAACATAGACCCGGCGCGGTTCTCCGTCCGGGGAAACGAGATAGATGCGCGCCCTGCTGCGATCGGCCGAGTTCTCCGGTTCGAACGTCAGGGCGGCATCGGGCACCAGCATCACGCCCTTGCGCGCCGGCAAGGCGATCTCCACCGTGGCCGCCATGCCGGGGCGCACCGTTTCGGCGGGCTTTTCCAGCGTGAAGGCCGCGCGGCGCGATCCGGGGGCATCGGCGCGGTCTACCAGCACACGGGCAAGCGTGGCCTGCTGCACTGCGTCCGGCATCGCATCCAGCCGCACGCGGGCGAGCGTGCCGGTGCCGATCTCGGCATTGCCGGCCTTGGCGAGGGGAACCTCGATCTCCAGCGTCTCGTCGCTGGCGGCCAGCGTGAACAGGCGCATGCCGCTGCGCACGCGCTGGCCGGTGCTGATATTGCGATCGACCACGAAGCCCGAGAACGGTGCGCGCACCACGGCGGCGGCCAATGTCTCGCTATGGGCCTTGAGGCTGCTCCTGGCCGCGGAAAGGCGCGATTCCGCTGCCGAAACCTCACGGGTCGCGCGGTCGACGGCGGCGCGGGCGGTTTCCAGTTCATTGATGGCGGGAACGCGGTGGCCGGAGCGGCGCCATACGTCCTCGAAGCGGCCCAGCCGCCCCGCCGCGTCTTCCCGCGCGGCGCGGGCGGCGGCAAGGTCGGATTCGGCGGCCGAGACCAGCGAGCGATCCGCCGCCATCGTGCTGCGCAGCGGTTCGGCATCGATCGTGGCGAGGACCTGCCCCTCCTCGACCCGCCCACCGGCCGGCACGCCCTCGGCCGAGACCGTGCCATCGAGCGCAGCGGCCAGGACCACTTCCCCGCTGCCGTGGATGGTGCCGCGTTCGGACACGAGCGGAACCACGTCGCCCTGCTCGACCATGGCGGTGTAATAAGGAGAATCCGTGCCGCTCAGGAACCGCACGAGCAGCAGGATCGCGGCAATCGCCGCCACCGTGAGCAGCGCGAGGCTGAGCATATGCCCCCGGCCCCGCCGGGCGCCGGCTCCCAGGAAAGTATCGAGCGCACCCGCTTCGGCGTCAGTCACAGGCCGCAGTCCCCATCGGCGGATCGAGATCGGCGGCCGACCAGCCCCCGCCTTCCAGCTTGTGCAGGCGGATGATCGCCGCGGCCCGGTCTGCCTTCAGGCCCACGCGCGCCTCGTCGGCGGCCAGGGCGGCTGCTTCGGCCACATAGAGCGTCGCGAAATCGCCGAAACCGGCCTTGTAGGCGGCGCGGGCATCGGTGACGGCGCGTTTGGCCTGCGCCGCGGTATCGTCCAGCCCGGACTGGCGGGCGTCGAACGCCGCCATCGCCTGACGGTGCGACGCGATCTCGGCGCGGGCGCCCTGCTCGGCCTTGTCCAGCTTCTGCAGGGCCTCTCGCAAGGCAGGCGCGGTCTCCGCGTCTTCCGGCGCGGCGCGCGCGGCGTCGAGCTGGGCCTGAGTGATGGAATCGCGCGCCAGGCTGGCTTCGAGGCGGCTCTGCAAGGCCAGTAGGTCGGCGCGGTGGAGCGGTGCGTCGGCGGGCAGCGCGGCGCCGGGCGCCAGCGCCGGTACCGGCGCGCTTTCGCCCAGCGCGGTCAGCAATTCGGTATCGGTCATCCCCGTCAGCCCGGCGAGATTGGCCCGCGCGGCATCGAAACGCGCGCGGGTGGCGGCAACGTCGGCATCGACCACGCCGGCCATGCTGTTGCCCAGCCCGCCGTCGATGGCCGTCACCAGACCGGCCTGGCGGCGGAATTCGGCGATCACGGCATTGTCGCGGAACTGGTCGAGCCGCTCGGTGCGCAGGACGAGGATCTGCTGCAGGCGGCGCACCTGCACATAGGCGAGCGCCACTTCGGTCGCGCGGTCGGCGCGGGCCTGCGCATAAGCATAGGCCCAGGCCATGCGCGCCGCGTCACGCTCGGACGACTGGTCCTTGCCGACCAGCGCGCGCACTTTGCCCGCCAGCCGCCGGGAAGCGGCCGCGTCGGTCTCCTCCTGGGTGTGGAGGCGGGCGGCGCGGCAGGCCAGATCGGTATCGGCGGCAATGCCGCGCTCGATGAGGTTGATGAGCAGCGGATCGCCGCCGTTCTTCCACCAGTCGCCATCGGCAGGCGCCTCGACCGCGGGCGCGATCGTCAGGTTGGTGTGGGTTTCCTGCACGGCCGACGTGGCGCACCCGGCCAGCGCACAGGCCAGGACCAGTACGAGGGGGCCGCCGCCGCGGCGCAAGACAGTGTGGTTTCGCACATGGGCTGCGATAGCAGCAATGTCCGCAGAGGCAATCGTGCTGCGCATGCGAAGCCACCAACTTCTTGTGCCAAGGGGCAAAAACGCATCAATCCGGCCGCTGTGGACGACCTCCCGGCCTCCAGCCGCTTTCCGAACCATTTCCCGTTGTCCCCTCAATGCATTTCGGTCGAACGCTGCCGAAACGCATGGAAGTGCTTTGGGTTGTCGAAGGTTGCGAAAAGAAGAAATTGCAGGAGACCTGTGACCCCCTGCATCCGCAATACCATAGGTGCCGTCTGGAAAGACAAAATGTGGGTAGCGGCAGGCCGCGCCCTGCCAATAACCGCGCGCCGGGTCTGTTCGGAAAGGCCCGGGGCACGCCCCGGGCCTTTCTCCCGCCTGTTGTCAGACCGGCAAGCCGACGTAGTTCTCGGCAATCACCCTCCGCGCGTGTTCGCTCGACGCGATGTAATCGAGTTCGGCCAGTTGCATGCGGCGTTCGAACGGACCGTCTTCGGGGAAGCGGTGCATCAGCTTGGTCAACGACCAGCTGAACCGTTCCGAAGCCCAGACCCGGCGCAGCGCCTTGGCCGAATAGCCCGCGACGGCATCGTTGTCGCCCGATTGGAAGAAACCGGTCAGGGCCTCGCAGGCGTAATAGACGTCGCTGGCGGCAAGGTTCAGGCCCTTGGCGCCGGTCGGCGGCACGATATGCGCGGAATCGCCGCAAAGCAGCAGGCTGCCGTGGCGCATCGGCTCGAAAACGAACGAGCGCAGCGGCGCGATGGACTTTTCGATCGAGGGACCGCGGGTGATATGCGCGGCAGCGTCCGGGCCGAGACGGATCGCCAGTTCATCCCAGATGCGGTCGTCGCTCCAATCCTCCAGCTTCTCGGTCAGCGGCACGTCGATGTAGTAGCGGCTGCGCGTGTGGCTGCGCTGCGAGGCGAGCGCGAAGCCGCGTTCGTGGTGCGCGTAGATCAGCTCATGATTGCAGGGCGGCACGTCGGCCAGGATACCGAGCCAGCCGAAGGGATAGACGCGCTCGAAAGTCTGGCCGACACTGGCGGGGATCGCTGCGCGCGAGGGGCCGTGGAAGCCGTCGCAGCCGACGATGAAGCGCGCGTCGATGCGGTGCTCGGCGCCGTCTCCGGAACCCCCTGCCTTGTAGGTGAGGTAGGGTGCGTCGCTCTCGATGTCGTGCAGCGCGACATCGGCGGCCTGGTAGATCACCTCAAGCCCGCGCTCTTCGCTCGCTTCCATCAGGTCGCGGGTAAGTTCGGTCTGGCCATAGACCATGACCTGCTTGCCCGTGAGCGCCTTGATGTCGATGCGGATCAGACGCTCGCCATCGGCGAGGTTGAAGCCGTCGTGCGGCAGGCCTTCCGCCTTCATGCGCGCGTCGAGGCCGAGGCGCTCCATCAGCGCGACCGTGCCCTGTTCGAGCACACCGGCGCGAATGCGCGAAAGCACGTAGTCGCCGGTCTGGCGCTCTACCACGACGCAGTCGATGCCTTCGGCCCGCAGCAGGTGCCCGAGCAGGAGTCCGGCCGGTCCGGCGCCGACGATGGCTACTTGAGTGCGCATGATCGCTATCTCCCAATCCATGCCTTGCGGGCTCTCTCGCCGAAACTTCGGGGAGCACCGCTTCGCCATCCGGATTGACAGGACGCGCGGGTTGGCGGAATGCACCGGACGGCCTTTCTTACGGTACTTTCGAGACATGCCATGACAACAGCCCGGCCCGTTCCCTCTTATGTCCTCTACGGGGAGGACATCCCCGATAGCTCACCGGAATTCGGGCATATCGAGACGATCGCCGCACGAAGTTCCCTGCATGACTGGGAAATCGCCCCGCATCGCCATGTCCGCGGGGTACAGGTCATGCTGGTATCGAAGGGACAGGTCACGCTCACCATAGACGATACGACCGAGACGCTGGAGGCCCCCTGCCACATCGTGATTCCCGCCGGCAGCATCCATGGCTTTCGCTTCCGGCCCGAGACGATCGGCTATGTGCTGATGCTCAGCAGCGGTTTCGCGGAGCGGCGAAGCAGTTCCGGCGATCCCTTGCTCCACGCCGCAACCCATGGCCGCTTCGCGCCGACGCCGGTGGAAATAGTGAAGCGGGTGGAATTCCTCTGCGCCGAGATGCTGGCGATCCCGCAGGACTGGCGGCGGCCGAACGCGCTGTTCCTGTCGATGGCCGAAGCGGTGCTGCGTTCGCTGCTGCCGGAAGATGAAGCGGCGGACGAAGGCAGCGGCGACCAGCGCATTTCGCACTTGCGCCACCTCGTCGAACTGCACTTTCGGGACCAGTTGCCGCTGGGCTGGTACGCCGAGCGGCTGGGCATGACCACCCGCACCCTCACGCGCCTGTGTCGCGCCAAGCTGGGCTGCTCACCGCAGGAACTGCTCCACGCCCGGCTCGCCCTGGAAGCGCAGCGGCTGCTCTGCTTCGCCAATGCCAGCGTCGTGCAGGTCTCCAACGAACTCGGCTTTTCCGACCCTTCGTATTTCTCGCGGTTCTACCTGCGGATGACGGGGCACCGGCCGCGCCTGGACAAGTCCACGCATGCGCATGGGAGTGAAGACTAGAGGAAAAGCAGGGGAGCATCGCCCCCTGCAACGCGCAAGTTCGACATTCCCAAGTCCTGGGGGACGGTCCCCCAGGACTTCACTCTTCCTCACTTGCCCAGAGTAACCGGCCCGATCAGCCCCGAAGGCCGAAGCGGCGCATCGGCGCGATACGTCGGCATCGCCGTCCAGGTGATCGGCTTGGCGCCCGGTTGAGCGTCACCGACCAGCCGATTGACCCAGAGATTGGCCACTTTCACCTCGATGGTGTTGCTGCCGCTCTTCACCGCCTTGCCCACGTCGATCCGGTAAGGCGCATGCCAGACCGCGCCGACCGGCTTGCCGTTCACCGTGACTTCCGCCAGATCGCCCACCTGCCCGAGATCGAGCCAGAGCGGTTGCCCGGCCTTGGCACCCCTGGGCAGCGTGAAGCTGCGCGAATACGTCGCTTCTCCGGAGAAGTATTTCACGCCCGCTTCCGCGTTCCGTTCGAGCGGGGCCAGCTTCGCCATCTCGATCGAGGCCGGCGCGCCGCGGTCTGCCTGGAAATGCACGGTCCAGCCGTCATCGAGCGAGGCCAGGGTCTGCGCCGGCCGGGCGGGGAGCGTCAGGCTCTGCTTCGCGGCGGCCTTGCGGAACACCACGAAGAGGGCATCGCCTTCGACCAGCGAGAGCGGCACGATCGTTTCGCCGTTCTCGATCCGGTAGCCGACCGGCTCGCTCGTCCCGGTCTCGGGATACCAGAGTTCCGGTGCCTTGCCGGTGACGCGGAAGTGCGCCTCGATGGACTGGGCGCCCTGGGGGTTGGAAAGGTAGTAGATCTCGCCTTGCGCGTCGCGGCGGTGGACGAAGGGGATCTTCGCACCCGCCTGCGTGCCGGCGCCCATCTGCGTGCTGGTGAACCGGAAGTCCGGTGCCACACCCAGCGTCTTCAGGGCGCCTTCCACATCCTTGCCGGCCATTACGCGGCCCTTGCCGACCGTGGCATCGCCGCTGCCCGGCCAGAGTTTCGCCACCAGTGCCGACCACTCGCCGTCCCTGACGCTCGCCGCGCCGCCCATCATACTGGGCGTCGCGGTCGGCGCGTCGCCGATCAACGTGGCCCCGCCTTCGACGAGCGCGGCCAGCTTCTTCAGTGCACCCAGCGTCATGCGCTGCGAGGAACCGCCGAGGTAGATCGCCCGGTACCGCGCCCCGCTGGGCGCGACGACTTCGCTGCCGTCGTTGGAAAGCAGCCCGGTCAGCGCGTCGAAGCTCAGGAAATCGTAGGCATGCGAAACCGGGGCATCGGCCACCGGCTTGTCGCCATAAAGCCCGGTCAGCGGCGCTTCTTCACCGTAGAAATAGGCGACGTCCGCCACGTTGCGCCCGGCCTGAAGCAGCAGCGATGAGCGCGAGATGTAGTCCACCCAGGGTTTCGCCATCTCGCCCCAGCTTTCCATCCGGTTGAAATATTGGCCGAAGATGAAGAGCGAGAGGCCGGGCTTCTTGTCGTCGACCGGAACGTGCACCGAGGTATGGACAACCGGGCGGTTGACCCCGTTCACGAACTCCATGTCGATGAAGCGCTTGAGGTCCTTGGGCGCGAAAGCCCAGGGCGACATCGAGGCGGTCATCGATTCCGCCGCGACGAGGTTCTGCCCATAGAGATGCGCGACCGAGGCGGCGCCCTTCATGTCGGCGATCAGGGTCTGGCGCGGGCCTTCATCGCGGAAGGTCCACATCGCGGCCATCGGGATATCAGTGTGGCTGCGCATGGTCATGTCGTCGCCCAGCATCGGGCGCTTGTCCTCCAGCGCCTCGCCATAGACCTTCAGGCCGTTTTCATGCGCTACCTTGGCGACTGTGCCATAGTGCTCGCTGGCCAGCAGGTCGGCCAATGTGCGGCGATAATCGTAGAGGAACTTGTCCGCCTGCGCCCGCGAGCCGACCAGCACGCCGGTCAGGGTGGGCAGCCAGGGCCGGGCGTCATAGCCGCGCAGGCGCTGTAACTGCTCCAGCATCTTCGGCGTCCAGTTCGCCTCGCCCACTTCGATCGAGTCCGTCAGCAGCGCGCGCACCCCGCGCTGGCCGATCATGTCCGGCCCGGCGGCTTCCTTGTACAGGCCAAGGTAGTGATCGAGATAGCGGCGCACGGCGTCACCGTCGAACTTGTCGACCTCCAGCCCGGTCGCCTCGGGCGGCGCTGGGTGGTTGGTGGTGCCGAGCAGCGAATAGCCCATGCGCAGCACCCGCCAGCGTTGACCCTTGGGGAGCGCCGGGGCCTGCCAGTCGAGCGTACCATCGGCCTTGAGCTTGCCCGTCAGGTCCAACACGCTGTCAGGCGTAACGCCGGTGGCGCCGTCCTTCGGCTCTTCCAGGGCGTAATAATCGCGGCTCATCACGAAACCGGCCTTGGTCTCGAAACGGTCGACCTTCGCCCCTGCGGCAAGCGCGAAAGTGCCCACGATCAGCGGCTTTTTAGCCAGCATCGCGCCGACGCCGTCGAACAGCCCGCCCATGGCAATGCCCGGCGCCGGCGAGCCGAGCCCGCCGTCAGGCTTGCGGGGATTGAGCAGCAGCCGGAAATGCGCGGCAGTGACGGTGGGGAAGCTGACGGTCGTCGGCACCGCGCCAAGCGTGAGCGTGGTGATCGGCGTCCATGCCTTGCCGTCGGCGCTCGATTCCAGCGTGCCGGTGAAAGCGGCTCCGGCGAACGGCACCGTCACCTCAGGCACGAAGATGGTCGCGGAACCGATGCTTGCGGGCCTGGCATAGTCCAGCCGCAGGCTCGGCGCCTCGCCCTCCTTGCGGGCGAGCGTCACGCCCTTGCCGATGTCGCTGTCCGAAAGCGCGGCGGCGGAAAGCGCATTGCCCAGGCCATCGGCTGCGCGCGGCTGCGCCAGAGCGGGTTCGACAGCCTCCGGGAAAGCGAAGACGCCCACCTCGCCGTAGTAGGACGGACCCGGCGGGGCGGGATGGCCGGAGATCATTTCCTCGATCGAAAGCGCGGCGCCAAGCGCCTGGTACGGGCCTGTGGCCGAAGGCGGCGCGGCCAGCTTGCCGGAGAAACGCTGCCCGGCCGCCACGGAGGTCTCCGACCAGACCAGCTTCTTCAGGCCGTCCTGCGGCTGCACCCAGGGGCCGCCGGTCTCCGACCAGCCGGGCGAAGCGGCGATGGCGAGTTCGAGGCCCTGGCGGTCCGCCTCGTGCGCGGCAAAGCGGAAGGCGTCCTTCCACTCGGGCGTCATGTAGACGAGGCGGTGGTCAACCACTTGCGGGGTCTGGAGATTGGCGTCGAAGTTCTGGAGACCGCCGATGCCGACGCGCTTCATCCAGGCCATGTCCTTGGCGATACCGTCCTTGGAGATATTGCCGTTCATCCAGTGCCACCACACGCGCGGGCGGGCGGAACCCGGCGGATCGCGGAACTGGTCCTCCAACGGGGCGGCGGACGGTTCGGCAGATGTTGCAGCGGGGGCAGGCCCCTGTTCCTGCGCAAGGGCCGGCACGGCGACAAGCGTCGCGGCCAGTGCAGTTGCGGAGCACAGCACGGTACGAAGTGAATGGATCGGCATAGTCCCTCCCGGATCCAGATGGTTGTCGGATTTATCGTTGTGATTGTTTTAGTTTTGTTTTTGCCCTCGCCGCCGGGACGTGATGTCCCGGCGAGGAGAGGTTTCCGGTGAGGCTTGCTGCCCCTGTCCCGGCGGTATTTTCAGGTAGTGTGAAGTCTCAGACGATCCCGGCGCCGAGGCCCACGGCCTTGCGTTCCTGCGCCTTGCGGTCGCGCCAGCGGCTTTCGCGGTAGGCGCCCAGCACATCCGCCGCACCGCCCGCTTCCACGCGCGCCTTGGCCAGGATCGGACTGACATCGACATTGTAGGCCCGGCGCAGCGCCTGGAAGGCCATCATCGTGTCGTTGGCTTCCTGCGAGAGATGCAGCGCCTCGCGGTCCACGAGCAGCGCCTTGGCGTAGCACGAACCGATGGCTTCGGCGGAGGACAGCATCGATTCGATCGGGTCGGTCACGTTGTGCGACTGGTCGATCATGTAGCTGGGCTTGAAACCGTCACGCGGCGCCAGTTCGGCCTCGACCAGTTCGTTGAACACCAGGAACAGCTGGTGCGGGTTGATCGAGCCCGAGTCGAGGTCGTCGTCGCCGTACTTGCTGTCGTTGAAGTGGAAGCCGCCCAGCTTGCCGAAGCGGTGGAGGCGGGCCACGATCTGCTCGATGTTCACGTTGGGTGCGTGATGGCCCAGGTCGACCAGGCACTTGGCCTTGGGGCCGAGTTCCTGCGCGGCGAGGATCGAGGAACCCCAGTCGCTGATGACGGTGGAGTAGAACGCCGGTTCGAACATCTTGTGTTCGAGCAGCATGCGCCAGTCGTCCGGCAGCGCGGCATAGACCTCAGCGGCCGCGTCCAGATAGCGGTCGAGGCTGCGGCCGAGGTCCTGCTGGCCGGGGAAGTTGGTGCCGTCACCCACCCAGACGGTCAGGTCGGTGGAGCCGAGCTGACGGCCGATCTCGATGCATTCGATATTGTGTTCGACGGCCTGCTGGCGGGTCGCCTCGATGGTGGAGGAGAGCGAGCCGGTGGCGTAAGAGTGGGCCTGGTCCTTCTGGTCCTGGAAGGTGTTGGAGTTCACCGCATCGAAGCCGAGGCCAAGGCTGGCGGCTTCTTCGCGCAGTGCCTTGTAGTCGCTCACCTTGTCCCAGGGGAAGTGCGGCGAGACGCGCGGGGTGAGGCGCGAAAGCTGGTTGATGACGGCGCAGTCTTCCAGCTTCTCGTGGATATTGGTCGGTTCGCCCGCGATGGGGAACTTGGCGAAGCGAGTGCCGCCCCGGCCCGCGCCCCACGAAGGGACGGCGACCGAGAAGGTGGCGACCTTGTCCTTGATCGCGTCGATGGCGATGCCCGAACGCTCCAGCTTGCGGCCGAGCGAGGCATATTCGTCCTCCAGCGCGTCCGCCGCGCGGGCATTGGCTTCGGCGATCAGTTCATCCGAAATCGGCAGTCTGCTCATTCTTCTATCCTCTAGCCCGTGCGGGGGAACGCGCCGGTTCGCGCCTTCCCCCGATACATATCTCTTAGCGCGTGAACGCCTGCGCGTTACCCGCATCGACATTGATCATGTTGCCGGTCGATTTCGCCGACTGGTCTCCCGCGAGGAAATAGACGGCTTCGGCAATGTCCGAAGGCAGCACGTCGCGCTTCAGCATCGAGCGGTTGCGATAGTGCTCTTCCAGTTCCTTGCCGGTGTCGATGCCGTGGGCGCCCGCGCGTTCCTTGCGCCAGTCGCCGTCCCAGATCTTGCTGCCCTTGATGACCGCATCGGGATTGACGACGTTGACGCGGATGCCATGCGGCGCGCCTTCCAGAGCGAGGCAGCGCGCAAGATGGTTCGCCGCCGCCTTGGCCGAAGCATAGGCCGAGGCATTGGTGGCAGCGGCCACGCCGTTCTTCGATCCGATGAAGACGACCGAGGTACCGCCCTGCTCCTTCATGCCCTTCAGCAGCGGCCAGGCGGCGCGGCTGGTGAGGAAGTAGCCCTGCGCCAGCACGTCATAGTTGCGGTTCCACAGCTCGATCGTGGTTTCCTCGATCGGAGCCGAGGAGGCGATGCCGGCATTGGCGACGAGAATGTCGAGCCCGCCGAATTCGCGCGCGGCGACGGCGAAGGCGTCGGAGACTTGCGCTTCGTCAGTCACGTCGCAGACGGCGGCGCGGACCACGTCCTTGCCGAACTGCTTGGCGAAACCGGCGCGCACTTCCTCGACGGCATCGGCGTCGCGGTCGGCCAGCAGCACGCAGGCGCCGTCCGCCATCAGGCGCGCCGCCGTAGCGGCACCGATGCCGCCCGCACCGCCGGTGACGAGCGCCACGCGGCCGACCAGCGGCTTGGGCGCCGGCATGCGCTGCAGCTTGGCTTCCTCAAGCAGCCAGTATTCGATGTCGAAGGCTTCCTGCTCGTCCAGCGCGATATAATCGCCGATGGCTTCGGCGCCGCGCATCACGTTGATGGCGTTGCCGTAGAACTCACCCGCAAGGCGCGCGGTGGTCTTGTCCGTGGCGAAAGTCATGCGGCCGACGCCCGGCACCAGCACGACCACCGGGTTGGCATCGCGCATGGCGGGCGAATTCCCACGCTTGCAGCGCTCGTAATAAGCCGCATACATGTCGCGATAATCGGCAATCTTCTGAGCCAGATAGTCCTGGTCTTGAAGACGCGAAGGGTCGAGCGTCAGGGGAGCGATCTTGGTGCGCAGGAAGTGATCGGGGCACGAAGTGCCCAGCCCGGCGAGACGTTCGAACTCCACCGAGTTCACGAATTCCAGCGCCTCGGCATCGTCCGAGAAATGGCCGACCTTGCGGCGTGCGCCGGTCATCAGTCCGCGCAGGCGCGGCATGAGATCGGCGGCAATGGCGGCGCGGTCTTCGGAAGTGCCGTAGGCGCTGCCGCCGAAGGCCGACTTTTCGCCGAGCTTGGCATTGAGGTACTTCGCGGCATCGGCGATCAGTTCGACGGTGTGCTCGTAACAGGACTTGGCGCTGTCGGCCCAGCAGATGATGCCGTGGCCGGCGAGCATGACACCCTCCACGCCCGGATTGGCGGCCACGTAGTCACGCAGCTGAACGCCGAGCGTGTAGCCCGGACGCTTCCAGCCGAGCCAGCCGATCTTGCCGCCCCAGATCGCCTGAGTCGCCGCTTCGCCGCCCGAGCTGGCGGCCAGCGCGATGATCGCGTCCGGGTGGACGTGATCGACATGCGCGAAAGGCAACAGCGAGTGCAGCGGCGTGTCGATCGAGGCGGCGCGGCCGTTGAGGTTGAACGTGCAGTGCGGCAGGTAGCCGACCATCTTGTCGTCGTCTTCCGGCCCGGCGTAATGCGCTTCGAGGCCGAGCAGCTTTTCCTGGTAGAGCGTGGCGAAACCATCGAGCTTCATCGAACCGATGTCGCCGCCCGAACCCTTGACCCACAGCACTTCCACCTCGCCGCCGGTCAGCGGGTCGATTTCGGTCAGCTTGGCCGAAGTATTGCCGCCGCCGAAGTTGGTGACGGTAAGGTCGGAACCGAGCAGGTTGGAGCGGTAGAGCAGCAATTGCTCGGGCGAAAGCGTCGCCGCGACCGAGTCGTCCCAGCGGCTGGTCGGAACGGCAAAAGGTATCGCGGGCGGCATCGCAGCCGGGCGGGAAGCGGTCATGGTATCCATAGTCATCCTCTACCAATTCGTGCTTGCATGAGCAATCTGTTTCGCTACAAAACGATCACGTTCGATCACCAAAGTCAATCATAATTGGTCAGAACGCATTCGGGATTGAGGATGGTTGGAGAGCCATGACGGGTACGGGTACATTCATCGTCGTCGATATCGGCAAGACCCTCAGCAAGCTGACGCTGTGGACGCGGGGCGGCCGCATGCTCGACCGTCAGGTGCGCCCCAACGCCGCCTGCGAGCAGGGCGGTCTGCGCGTTCTCGATGTCGAGGGTATCGGCCAATGGCTGCGCGCCACGCTGCGCGGCTGGTCGGGCCATCCGGTGGAAGCGATCATTCCCGTGGCGCACGGCGCAGGCTTCGCGGCGCTGGACGGCGCCGATGGCAATGGGGGCCTGCTGTTC
>Ga0160437_1000599_pt1 | contig 18176 bp, 17 predicted proteins | sample HID1975I_E0MG_FD_108227 | JGI IMG/M metagenome (GOLD analysis project Ga0160437, IMG submission 108227) | Enriched soil microbial communities from UW Madison campus, WI, USA - HID1975I_E0 MG | ecosystem: Environmental > Terrestrial > Soil > Unclassified | place: USA: Madison, Wisconsin... | reverse complement strand
CAATGGGGCCGTTGACCGGCTTTGCGATGAACCCGGCCCGTGACCTGGGGCCCAAAACCTTTGCCTGGCTTGCGGGCTGGGGTGAAATGGCCTTCACCGGCGGGAAAGATATTCCGTATTTCGTGGTGCCGCTGTTCGCACCCATTGTCGGCGCATCGCTGGGCGCTTTCGGCTATCGCAAGCTGATTGGCCGCCATTTGCCGTGCGACGTTTGTGTAGCGGAAGAGAAAGAAACCACCGCCAGCACCACTCAACACAAAGCTTCGCTGTAATCTGACTACGGGACTAAGCATTATGACTGATAAAAAATACATCGTTGCCCTCGACCAGGGTACAACCAGCTCCCGCGCCGTTGTCATGGATCACGACGCCAATATCGTCAGCGTTTCACAGCGCGAATTCACCCAAATTTACCCTAAGCCGGGCTGGGTCGAGCACGACCCGATGGAAATCTGGGCCTCCCAAAGCTCTACCCTGATTGAAGTACTGGCGAAGGCCGACATCAATTCCGACCAGGTAGCGGCGATTGGGATAACTAACCAGCGTGAAACCGCCATCGTTTGGGATAAAGAAACCGGCAAACCAATTTACAACGCCATCGTCTGGCAGTGCCGCCGCACCGCAGAAATCTGCGAGCAGCTGAAACGCGATGGAATGGAAGACTACATTCGCAGCACCACAGGCCTGGTTATCGACCCGTATTTCTCCGGGACTAAAGTGAAGTGGATCCTCGACCACGTGGAAGGCTCACGTGAGCGTGCCAAGCGTGGCGAACTGCTGTTCGGCACCGTCGACACCTGGCTTATCTGGCGCATGACCCAAGGTCGGGTACACGTCACCGACTACACCAACGCCTCGCGTACCATGCTGTTCAACATCCATACGCTGGACTGGGACGACAAAATGCTTGAGGCGCTGGACATCCCGCGCGCCATGCTGCCGGACGTGCGCAAATCATCCGAAGTGTACGGTCAGACCAACATCGGCGGTAAAGGCGGGACGCGTATTCCTATCGCCGGAATTGCCGGTGACCAGCAGGCGGCGCTGTTCGGCCAACTGTGTGTCAAAGAAGGGATGGCGAAAAATACCTACGGTACCGGCTGCTTTATGCTGATGAACACCGGGGAAACCGCGGTGAAATCCGAGCACGGCCTGCTGACCACTATCGCCTGCGGCCCGAGCGGGGAAGTGAACTACGCGCTGGAAGGCGCAGTGTTCATGGCGGGGGCGTCTATTCAGTGGCTGCGTGACGAAATGAAGCTGATTAACGACGCGTTCGATTCCGAATATTTCGCCACCAAAGTGAACGATACCAACGGCGTGTACGTGGTTCCGGCGTTTACCGGTCTGGGCGCACCGTACTGGGACCCGTATGCCCGAGGCGCAATTTTTGGCCTGACCCGCGGCGTGAACTCGAACCACATTATTCGTGCCACGCTGGAATCTATCGCCTATCAGACCCGCGACGTGTTGGAAGCAATGCAGGCTGACTCCGGGATTCGTCTGCACGCCCTGCGCGTGGACGGCGGTGCGGTTGCCAATAACTTCCTGATGCAGTTCCAGTCAGACATTTTAGGCACTCGCGTTGAGCGGCCTGAAGTGCGTGAAGTGACGGCGCTAGGCGCGGCTTATCTTGCCGGTCTGGCAGTCGGGTTCTGGCAGAATCTGGATGAGCTGAAGGAAAAAGCGGTGATCGAACGTGAGTTCCGTCCGGGGATTGAAACCACCGAGCGTAACTATCGCTACAGCGGCTGGCAGAAAGCGGTCAAACGCGCAATGGCGTGGGAAGATCACGAGTAAATCAGGTTAGGTTTTGTATGCCCGGCAAGCGAATGGACTGCGCCGCCGGGCAATTCATCAACCGAACATCGGTAACAATAAATACAGCTTAATCACCAACGCATTCACGATATCAATAAAGAATGCGCCAACCATTGGCACCACAAGGAACGCCGTGTGTGACGGACCGAAACGTTCGGTGATCGCCTGCATATTGGCAATCGCCGTCGGCGTCGCACCCAGACCAAATCCACAGTGGCCCGCCGCCAGCACCGCCGCGTCGTAGTTTTTACCCATCATGCGATAGGTGACGAACACCGCGTACAGCGCCATCGCCACGGTTTGCACTGCCAGAATCGCAATCATCGGTAGCGCCAGGGATGCCAGTTCCCACAGCTTCAGACTCATCAGCGCCATCGCCAGGAACAGCGACAGCGACACGTTCCCCAGCACCGACACCGCACGCTCAAACACGCGATAGAAGCCCAGCAGCGCCAGACCGTTGCTGAGGATCACCCCGACAAACAGCACGCAGACGAAGGTTGGCAGCTCAAAGGTGGTGCCCACCAGCCAATGCGCCACAATTTTACCGAGCGTCAGACAGATGGCGATCATGGCGATAGTTTCAATCATCACCAGGGAGGTTATCATGCGGCCCACGTCCGGTTTTTCGAACGCGGTCGGCACCGCCTGATCGTCCGGATTCCCGTCCGGCGTTGAAGAGTGTTTCACCAGATAACGCGCCACCGGACCGCCAATCAGGCCGCCCAGCACCAGACCAAAGGTCGCGCAGGCCATCGCCACCTCGGTAGCATTGGCAAAGCCATAACGCTCAACGAACAGCTTACTCCAGGCCGCACCGGTGCCATGACCGCCGGACAGCGTAATCGACCCGGCCAGCAGACCCATCAGCGGATCCAGCCCCAGCATTTTCGCCATCCCGATGCCGATGGCGTTCTGCATCAAAAGCAGCCCAACCACCACAATCAGGAAGGTGCCAAGCACTTTACCGCCCGCGCGCAGGCTCGAGAGATTCGCATTCAGACCAATGGTCGCGAAAAACGCCAGCATCAGCGGATCTTTCAGACTCATGTCGAAATCGACTTCCCAGCCCATGCTTTTTTTCAGCACCAGTAGCGCCAGCGCAGCCAGCAGGCCACCCGCAACCGGTTCAGGGATGGTGTATTTCTTGAAGAGGGGAACGGTATGGACCAGTTTGCGTCCTAACAGCAACACCAGTGTTGCCGCAACAAGCGTCGATAAGGTATCGAGATGAAACATAAAAGCTCCTTGTTAGCGCATAATCCAATATCACGCGATGTGATGTCCTGCGGCGAAAAGTTCTCATCGTTTATCATCAGGAGCCGAATTTTACGCAAAACGCAGTGAAAAATGACAGAGAAAAATAATCAAAGCGGTGAAATTTGCGACAAAAGCAGCAAAAACAGCATAAAAATCTGCTTGCTTATTCGTCCTTAATATATTGAAAGCAACCGTTTGCTTTTGCCTGGCAGTCCGCTAAAATCCCCCCTTTTCCACACGGGATTGCCTCTGAAAATGTCAGTGAACACCATCGAAGCTGAAAATGCGCAACCGATTGCGCAGACACAGAACAGCGAGCTTATCTACCGCCTTGAAGACCGACCTCCGCTGCCACAGACCCTGTTCGCTGCCTTCCAGCACCTGCTGGCGATGTTCGTGGCGGTTATTACCCCCGCCCTGCTAATTTGCCAGGCGCTCGGCTTACCCGCCGAAGATACGCAGCACATCATCAGCATGTCGCTTTTCGCTTCCGGTGTGGCATCGATAATTCAGATTAAAGCGTGGGGCCCGGTTGGCTCTGGACTGTTGTCGATTCAGGGCACCAGTTTCAACTTCGTGGCTCCGCTTATCATGGGCGGTACCGCGCTGAAAACCGGCGGCGCAGATGTGCCAACCATGATGGCCGCCCTGTTTGGCACCTTAATGCTCGCAAGCTTCACCGAAATGGCGCTCTCCCGTGTGCTGCATCTGGCGCGCCGCATTATTACTCCGCTGGTCTCTGGCGTGGTGGTGATGATTATCGGCCTGTCGCTGATTCAGGTGGGCCTGACGTCCATCGGCGGCGGCTATGCCGCGATGGCTGACCACACGTTTGGTGCCCCGAAAAACCTGCTTTTGGCGGGTATCGTGCTGGCTATCATCATCGTTCTTAACCGTCAGCGTAACCCGTACCTGCGCATAGCGTCGTTGGTCATTGCGATGGCGGCAGGCTATGCAGCGGCCTGGCTGTTGGGCATGTTGCCGGAAACCGTGCCGACCAACAGCCCGGTAATCATGGTGCCAACCCCGCTCTATTATGGTCTCGGGATCGACTGGAACCTGCTGCTGCCGTTGATGCTGGTGTTCATGATCACCTCCCTGGAAACCATCGGCGATATTACCGCCACCTCCGATGTCTCTGAGCAACCGGTCTCCGGCCCGGTGTACATGAAACGTCTGAAAGGCGGCGTACTGGCCAACGGCCTGAACTCCTGCGTGTCCGCCATCTTCAACACCTTCCCTAACTCCTGCTTCGGCCAAAACAACGGCGTAATCCAGCTGACCGGGGTGGCCAGCCGCTACGTGGGCTTTGTGGTGGCGCTAATGCTGATCGTGCTGGGCCTGTTCCCGGCGGTGAGTGGTTTCGTGCAGCACATACCTGAGCCGGTACTCGGCGGTGCAACGCTGGTGATGTTCGGCACCATCGCGGCCTCCGGGGTGCGTATTGTGTCGCGCGAGCCGCTGAATCGCCGTGCGATCCTGATTATCGCCCTGTCGCTGGCGGTGGGCCTCGGCGTTTCCCAACAGCCGCTGATCCTGCAATTCGCACCGGACTGGCTGAAAAATCTGCTCTCCTCCGGGATCGCCGCTGGCGGCATCACCGCGATTGTTCTGAACCTGGTTTTCCCGCCAGAAAAGAACTGATCCTCATCACGGCGGCGCTATCGGTGCCGCCGTGAAACCTTATTACACGAATCCTTCCTTGAGGATTGCGCACAAATCGTGCATAACTCCTTTATGTGCCCTTCATTGGATGGAAGACGATGAAATTTATCGGGAAGCTGCTGGTCTGGCTGCTTATCGCCCTGCTGCTGGTTGTGGTGGCGTTTTACTTTTTGCTGCAAACACGCTGGGGCGCACGTGAGGTCAGCGGCTGGATTTCCAGTAACTCCCAATACCACATCGCTTTCGACGCGATGGATCATCGTTTTTCCTCTCCGTCACACGTCCTGCTGAGAAACGTCACCTTTGGCCGCGATGGCAAGCCCGCGACGCTGGTCGCCAAAAGCGTCGATATTGGCCTGAGCAGCCGTCAGCTCACCGATCCGCTGCATGCCGATACCATTACCCTACAGGATGGCACCCTGAACCTGTCGCCGTCCAACGCGCCGTTCCCGTTTGAAGCCGATACCCTACAACTGCGCAATATGGCGCTGAACAGCCCGGAAAGCGGCTGGGATCTTAGCGCTCAGCGTGTGACCGGCGGCGTATCACCGTGGGTGCCAGAAGCCGGCAACGTGCTCGGGAAACAAACGCAAATTCAGATGAGCGCAGGCTCGATGACCCTCAACGGGATCCCGGCCACCAATGTGCTGGTGCAGGGCAGCATCGACAATGGGGTGGTGACGCTCGGCACGCTGGGGGCCGATATCGCACGCGGCTCGCTGACCGGGAACGCCAAACGCAATGCCGACGGCAGCTGGCTGGTCGATAGCCTACGCCTGACCGATATCCGTATGCAGAGCGATAAATCACTGGCCGATTTCTTCGCCCCGCTGATGACCGTCCCTTCGCTGACGATTGGCAGCCTGGAAGTGACCGACGCCCGACTGCAAGGCCCGGACTGGGCGATTGCCGATTGGGATCTCAGCCTGCGTAATCTAACCCTGAGCAACGGTGGCTGGACCAGCGACGGCGGGCGTCTGTCGATGAACGCCGACGAATTTATCTATGGCTCGATGCACCTGATGGACCCTATTTTTAACGCCGAATTTTCTCCGCAGGGTGTGGCACTCCGCCAGTTCACCTCGCGCTGGGAAGGCGGGGTGGTACGCACCTCCGGCAACTGGTTACGCAACGGCAACGCGCTGGTGCTCGATGACACCGCCATCGCAGGGCTGGAATACACCCTGCCGTCCAACTGGAAGCAGCTGTGGATGGCCCCCCTCCCGGCCTGGCTGCAAAGCGTCACCCTGGCGAAATTCACCGCCAGCCGCAATCTGATCATCGATATCGACCCGGCGTTCCCATGGCAAACCACTTCCCTCGACGGCTACGGTGACAACCTGCAGCTGGCGAAAAACGGCAGCTGGGGCGTATGGCGCGGCAGCGCGGCACTGAATGCCGCGGCCGCAACCTTCAACCGGGTGGACGTGCGCCGCCCGTCGCTCAAACTGGTGGCTAATGACGCGCAGGTTAATATCAACGAGCTGAGCGCGTTCACCGAAAAAGGCATTCTCGAAGCCACCGGCGCGGTGTCACAGCAACCGCAGCGGGAGGTCGCCATTAATCTGAACGGGCGCGGCGTGCCGCTGGATATTTTGCAACAGTGGGGCTGGCCAGGGCTGCCTCTCGGCGGCGACGGCAACCTCCAACTGCGCGCCAGCGGCAACGTGCAGGCCAATGCCCCACTCAAACCGACGGTCAACGGACAGCTGCACGCGGTGAATATGAGCAAGCAAGAAGTCACCCAGACGATGCGCAACGGCGAAGTGAGTACGGCGCAACCGGTTACGCCTGCGCCGACGCCGGCTGCACCTATTTCGCCGCCTGTGCCGTAATTTCCCCCTCACCCTGACCCTCTCCCTCCAGGGAGAGGGGATTGTTTGCCACCCTAAAGTTGTCAAAACGTTAAATACGTCACAAACAAAATGTTACACTGCGCAACTTTCCCATCGAAATTGCGCAGGTGTCCCATGAGCGAATGTACTGAAACACTCCCCCGCGGTGAGACGCTAACCCGTCCAAACTGGTCGGCGGTTTTTGCCGTGGCGTTTTGCGTTGCCTGCCTGATTACCGTTGAATTTCTGCCAGTGAGCCTGCTGACGCCGATGGCGCAGGAGCTTGGCATTACCGAAGGCGTGGCCGGGCAATCGGTCACTACTACCGCCTTCGTGGCGATGTTCGCCAGCCTGTTCATCACTCACGTGATTGGCCGCACCGACCGCCGTTACGTGGTTATCCTGTTCTCTGTTCTGCTGACGGTCTCCTGCCTGCTGGTCTCGTTTGCCACAAGCTTCGGCCTGTTGCTACTCGGGCGTGCCTGCCTGGGGCTGGCGCTCGGCGGGTTCTGGGCGATGTCAGCCTCGTTAACCATGCGGCTGGTTCCGGCGCGGATGGTGCCGAAAGCGCTGTCGGTAATTTTTGGCGCGGTGTCTATCGCGCTGGTGATTGCCGCCCCGCTCGGCAGCTTTTTAGGCGGCATTATTGGCTGGCGCAACGTGTTTAACGGCGCGGCATTGATGGGCCTACTGTGCGTGATCTGGGTCTGGAAGGTGCTGCCGTCATTACCCGGCGAAACCGGGCCGAAAGCAAACATGTTTGGGCTGTTAAAACGCCCTGGCGTGCTGGCAGGGATGACGGCGATTTTCATGGCTTTTGCCGGTCAGTTCGCGTTCTTTACCTACATTCGCCCGGTATTCATGAATCTTGCGGGCTTTGATGTCGATGGCCTGACCCTGATGTTGTTGAGTTTTGGCATCGCGAGTTTTGTTGGCACATCGCTTTCCGCTGTGATCCTCAAACGCTCGGTGAAAGTGGCCCTGGCCTGCGCCCCGCTGATCCTCGCGATAAGCGCGTTGGTACTGATTCTGTGGGGAAGCGAGAAATTCGTGGCCGCCACGGTGGCGGTTATCTGGGGCTTTGCCTTTGCGCTGGTGCCGGTCGGCTGGTCGACGTGGATAACCCGCTCGCTGTCCGATCAGGCGGAAAAAGCCGGTTCCATTCAGGTAGCGGTTATCCAGTTGGCCAACACCTGCGGGGCCGCCGTGGGCGGCGTGGCGCTGGACCACTTCGGTTTACTCTCGCCGCTGATGCTTTCCGGCACCCTGATGCTACTCACCGCCTTATTGGTGGCGACGAAAGTACGGATTAAATAAGCCTTCCGCCCGGATCACATATCCGGGCACTGGATTTGCCCGATGGCGTCCCAGTAGTTCTTCTGGTTATTACGTTCCATTGCCAGCGTCGCGTCACGCACGTGGCGCTTGTTATCTTCGTTCGCGAGAATTTTGTTAGCGAAGTCGGTTTCGCTCAGGTTTTTGCTCGGGGTACAGGTTTTTTTGACGTCCTTCATCACCTGCATTTTTTGCTGTTCAAACTGCAAGCCTTGCAGTGGAGAGTTGGCATACGCGGCCGGGACGGCCAGACAGGCCAGCAGACAAAGTAATGGCGTAGTTTTCATAATGGATCCCTTATTTTGCAAGGTGCAATACCTCTACTATATGTTCAGGCCGTTGAATGCGCAAAAGCATGATCAACTTATCCAAGCCGGGCGTGACGGCGTGAATCGAGCGAAATCAGCACCACCGACGAGAGGATCAGCAGCGTACCAATCCAATCCGGCAACGCAAAGCTGACGCCCAACAGCAACACCGACAGCAGCGCGCTACTCAGCGGTTCGGCGCAGCTCAGCACGCTGGCCTTCGGGCCGCCAATCATCTGCGCGCCCTTCAGGTACAGGCTGAACGTCAGCGAAGTGCCAATCACCACCAGATAGAAAAACGCCAGCAGCAGATTACCGCCGATAGCGAAATGTAACCCCTCCCCGGCGTAGAACGGCAGCAGACACGCCCCACCCAGCAGCATACTCCAGCCGACAATCGGCAGCGTACCGTAGCGCGCAATCAGCGTAGACGGATAGGTGGTATAGAACGCGGCGGCAAAGGCCGAGGCAATTCCCCAGAACAGCGCCGCAGGGGAAATGGACAGCGACGTCGGGTTGCCGTGGGTGACCAGCAAAAATGTGCCGATAAGCGAGGTCAAAATGGCGGCAAATACCAAAATGCCGGGCCGCGATTTCCGGGCAAGGGCAAACCACGCCACGATAATCGTCGGCGACAGGAACTGCAGCACCGTCGCCGTGGCAGCATTCGATTTTTCGATGGTCATCAGGAAGGTGAGCTGCACCGTTAGCGCACCGACAATCGAGAACAGCAGCAGGCTCAACGCATCTTTGCGGCTCTTGAGAATGCTGAAAATATTATCGCCATGCACGAAGGCCAGCATCAGCAGGATGAACCCGGCGAACAGCAGGCGCACCATGGTCAAAAACGGCGACGACATCTGACTCTGTTCCATGATGTATTGCGCACAGACGCCGGAACTGCCCCACAGCACGGCGGCTATCAGTACGTTCAGCATCCCTTTCCTGGTCGAGCCCATCTTTCCCTCAACAACCTGATTTCTTTGCCTGGAATCATATCACTGATTGAGATGTTGGTGTCCGCACTCAATAATGGGGGGAGTTTTAGGCACATCAACGCGGAGACAGGCTATGCAGATTGAGATTACCGAGAAAGTGACTCAGCAAGACCAGGAAGCATTACTCAGCGGATTACGCGCTTTTAACAGCCAATTTATTGATACCAAAGACTGGCACGATCTGGGGGTTTACTCCCGGGATGAGAGTGGAAACATGCTCGGCGGCCTGATTGGCAAACGCAAAGGTGACTGGCTGTGTATCGACTTTTTATGGGTCAGCGAAGCCGCGCGGGGTCAGGGGCTGGGCGGCGAGCTGATTCGTGAAGCGGAAAAGCGCATCCGCGAGTGGGGCTGTCGTCATATGCTGGTCGACACCGCCAGTTTCCAGGCGCTGCCGTTTTATCAGAAATGCGGCTTTACCCTGCATAACACCATCAATGATTTCCCGCATCAGGGAATGCAGCGTCACTACCTGACCAAAGCCCTTTAACCGCCGATCCCCTGGCCCATCATCGCCAGCGCGTGGCGCACAATTGTGTCAGGGGAAACGGATTTCAGGCGTTCGTCGGTACGCAGACGGGAAAACGGCACCAGCACCAGGCTAATCAGCGTCGTCACCAGCAGCTCCGGGGACAGGTCGCGGTTCAGTTTCCCGCTTTCCTGCCAGTGCGCGACGGTGGTGAGCAGTTTCTGGTGCTTGTCTTCGCCGAAACGCGCCTGCATGTGCTGGCGCAGGATCGGCATTTCGCCAATCATCTCCTGCATCCACAGCGGGGCGAACCAGGCGTTCTGCTCCGCCAGTTCCGCCAGCACCCGCACCATTTGGGTGAAGGCGCTTACCGGGTCGTCCTGATGCTCGACAAACGCGGTGCTGATGCGATTGCGCAGCGGCATGAAGCGCTCTTCGAGTAGCTGTTCGATCAGCGCTTCGCGGCTGTTGAAATAGTAATGCAGCATCGCGGGCGTTACCCCCGCCTCTTTGGCGATAGCGTTCAGCGACACGCGGGCGATCCCTTCGCGGGAAAACAACGTCAACGCGATATCCATCAGCTGTTCGCGGTTGTCGGCTCCGGCCTTCTTTCCGCGCGGACGCCCTGGGCGACGCGGCTTCTCGGAATTATCCTTGCCATTCTGTGCTTTCATTTGCGGGGTGTCCCTTGACCTGAACCATAACTTACATAAATATTAATTAGGTATTTAATTAATTTCAAGTGAGCCTGTTATGGAGTCTCAAGAGACGACTCAACCGCAGCACGTTCCGGCAACCGGTGTGAAGTCCATCCGCCTGTTGTTCAGCGCTTTGCTGTTAGTCATGCTGCTGTCGGCGCTGGACCAGACCATTGTCTCGACCGCATTGCCGACGATTGTCGGTGAACTCGGCGGCCTCGATAAGCTGTCATGGGTGGTAACCGCCTATATTCTGACGTCGACCATCGTGGTGCCGCTGTACGGTAAATTCGGCGATCTGTTTGGCCGCAAGCGGGTGCTGCAGATCGCCATCGTGCTGTTCCTTGTCGGTTCCGCCCTGTGCGGACTGGCGCAGAACATGACCCAACTGGTGCTGATGCGCGGCCTACAAGGTCTGGGCGGCGGCGGTCTGATGGTGATCAGCATGGCGGCGGTCGCCGACGTGATTCCCCCCGCCGATCGCGGGCGCTATCAGGGCCTGTTTGGCGGCGTGTTTGGTCTCGCCACGGTGATTGGTCCGCTGATTGGCGGCTTTATCGTGCAGCACACCTCCTGGCGCTGGATTTTCTACATCAACCTGCCGCTGGGCCTGTTTGCGCTGTTGGTGATCGGGGCGGTATTCCGCAGCACCAACAAACGCACCACCCATCAGATTGACTGGCTCGGCGCGCTGTATCTCAGCATGGCGCTGCTGTGCATCACCCTGTTTACCACCGAAGGCGGCACGGTACGCGAATGGAGCGACCCGCAGCTGTGGTGCATTCTGGCGTTCGGTCTGGTCGGTATTGCCGGGTTTATTTATGAAGAACGGCTGGCGTTTGAGCCGATTATTCCTCTGTCGCTATTCCGCGACCGCAGCTTCCTGCTGTGCAGCCTGATTGGCTTTATTATCGGGATGTCGCTGTTTGGCTCGGTCACCTTCCTGCCGCTCTATTTGCAGGTGGTGAAAAACGCCACCCCGACCGAAGCCGGACTGCAGCTGATCCCGCTGATGGGCGGCCTGCTGCTGACCTCGATTATCAGCGGACGGCTGATCAGCCGCACCGGGAAATATCGCCTGTATCCGATCGTCGGGACGCTGTTGGGCTTTATCGGCATGCTGTTGCTGACCCGCATCACCATTAACTCCCCAACGTGGCATTTGTACCTGTTCACCGGCGTGCTGGGAATGGGCCTCGGCCTGGTGATGCAGGTGCTGGTACTGGCGGTACAGAACTCGGTGGCGCCGAACCTGTACGGCGTGGCGACCTCCGGCGTGACGCTGTTCCGCTCGATTGGCGGGTCCATCGGCGTGGCGCTGTTTGGCGCGGTGTTTACCCATGTGCTGCAATCCAACCTGACCCGTCTGCTGCCGGAAGGCGCTGAAATGCCGCGCGCCTTGAACCCGGTGGCGGTGCATCATCTGCCGGAAGCCCTGCGGGCCGATTACCTCGATGCCTTCGGGGCCGCCATCCATGCGGCATTCCTGATGGCGGCGTGTATCATGGTGCTGGCGTTTGCGCTGTCGTGGTGGCTGAAAGAAGCGCCGTTGAAGAAGTCACATCATTAAACAAAGTTGTGCCAGGCTGAGTAAACCTGAACCTGTCGGAGTGAGTTATGAGTGAACAACGTCCGCCTTTGCCCCCGTTTACCCTGGAAAGCGCGATTCAAAAAGTGCGCGCCGCCGAAGATGGCTGGAACAGTCGCAACCCGGAGAAAGTCTCGCTGGCCTACACGCCTGACAGCAGCTGGCGCAATCGCAGCGAGTTCGTTGAAGGCCGCGACGCCATCGTGGCGTTTCTCGACCGCAAATGGCGCAAAGAGCTGGAGTATCGGCTGATCAAAGAACTGTGGGCCTACACCGACAACCGCATCGCGGTGCGTTTTGCCTATGAATGGCATGATGAAAGCGGCAACTGGTTCCGTTCTTACGGTAATGAAAACTGGGAATTTGATGATAACGGCCTGATGAGCAAGCGCTATGCCTGCATCAACGATCTGCCGATCGCCGAATACGAACGCCAGTTTCGTTGGCCCCAGGGCCGACGCCCGGACGATCATCCCGGCCTGGGTGCGCTGGGGCTGTGACCGGCTGTTGCCTCACGAGCGGGGGATTTTCCCCCACTCACTGACTGTGTGGCCTGAAAAATCTCCCCTAAAGTGGGGCCCAACATCTGATAACAACCACGATGAAGGGCTCCTTTATGCGCACATTTTCTGCTCCACTTTGTTTACTCGCACTCTGCCTCACCGCCTCTTTACAGGCCAACGCGGCGCAGGCCGCTAATGACTGCGGCGTGCCGCAGCTAACCACCTGCCCGGCTCCGGTTGATACCCAACTGCCTGACGTAAAAGACATGCTGACCTGGAACCAACAGCAGCGCGTAGTTGGCTTTCGCAACGACTATCGCTCCTACGCGGGCGACGTGTTTAAAGCGGGCCACGCCCGGCCCATTCCGGTCATGGAACGCTCCCTGAGCGCCGCGACCTATCACTATCAGGGCCACGATTATAATTTGCAGGATTACCTCAAACGTAACGACGTGACCGGGATGATGGTCATCAAAGACGGCAAAATCGCGTACCAGTATTACAGCCACGGCAACACCCCGACCACGCTGTGGACCTCGCGCTCGGTAGGGAAATCAGTGGTCTCGACGCTGGTCGGTGTGGCGGTAAAAGAGGGCCAGATCGCCTCGCTGGACGATGAAATCGTCAAATATAACCCTGACGTTAAAGGCACCGCCTGGGAGCACGTTACGGTGCGCCAGCTGATGCAGCACACCTCCGGCGTAACCTGGAATGAGGATTACACGAATCCGCAGTCTGACTTCGCAAAACTGACCCAGTGTGAGGCCAATAAAGATACCTACGCCTGCGTGAACGCGCTGGTGAAAGACCCGAAACGCAGCACCTACGCCAAGCCGGGCGCGGCCTGGTCTTACTCTTCCGGCGGGGCATGGCTGCTGGGCGATACCCTGGAGAAAGCCACCGGCAAATCGCTGGCGCAGAACCTGCAGGAGAAAATCTGGCAACCGTACGGCATGGTGAATGACGGCGTGTGGCATAGCTATCAGCCTGGCAAACACGACGTTGGCGCGCATGGCTTTAACGCCACCCTGCAAGACTGGGGCAAATTCGGGCTGTTTATCATGAACAACGGCGTATTGCCGGATGGCACTCAAACGCTGCCGGATAACTGGGTGAAAGACGCCAGAACCTGGAACACCGCCGATAAATCGGTTTCTGCTGGGCATCCTGATGGGATGTATGGCTATCAGTGGTGGAACAACAGCGTGCCGCTGAACGCCAAAGACGTTGGCCCAAAACAAGGGTTATCGAGCCAGGACACGATGTGGGCGCTGGGTATTTTTGGCCAGGTAATTGTGGTCAATCCGCAGCAAAAACTGGTGATCGTGCAGTGGTCCGCATGGCCGAAAGCCGAGCCGTCCTTCAGCGCTCAGCCGCTGGAAGCGTCGCTGATGTTTAACGCGATTGCCAATACCCTGAAGTAACCCGTAGCCCGGTCAGCGCATCGCCACCGGGCGCCCGGCGGCGCGTTGCTTGCCGGGCCTACTCGTTCGGGCGCTATAGACCGGCTTTATCACCTTTTCGTCTCTCTCATTCCTTTTCGTTTTTATCCTCGCCTCAACAAAGTCGCTATAGTCATTTTTCATCAGGCACACCTTGTTTTAACGGACTGTTTAAAAAGGAACTCTGGCGTGAAATTACCTCTTCATCATCTCGGCGCCCTGCTGCTGACCGGCCTCCTTCTGGCAGGCTGTGACCAAAAAACGGACACCACCAAACACATTAAAGTTGGCGTGATTAACGGCGCGGAACAAGACGTGGCAGAAGTGGCGAAGAAAGTCGCCAAAGACAAATACGGCCTCGACGTCGAGTTGGTCGGGTTCAGCGGTTCGCTGCTGCCCAACGACGCCACCAACGCCGGAGAACTGGACGCCAACGTGTTCCAGCATCGTCCGTTCCTGGAACAGGACAACAAAGCGCATAACTTCCATTTAGTGGCAGTGGGAAACACTTTCGTGTTCCCGATGGCGGGATATTCTCGCAAGATTAAATCGGTTTCCGAGTTAAAAGACGGGGCTACGGTCGCCATTCCTAACGATCCGACCAACCTGGGACGCGCGCTGTTACTGCTGCAAAATGAGAAGTTGATCACTCTCAAACCGGGCAAAGGCCTGCTGCCGACGGCGCTGGATATCAGCGGCAACCCGCATAAACTCAATATTATGGAGATGGAAGGGGCGCAGCTCCCGCGCGTGCTCGACGACCCGAAAGTCGACGTGGCGATCATCAGCACCACCTACATCCAGCAGACCGGCCTGTCACCGGTGCATGACAGCGTGTTTATCGAAGACAAAAACTCGCCATACGTGAACATCATCGTCACCCGCGAAGACAACAAGGACGCGGAGAACGTGAAAGAGTTTATGCAGTCGTATCAGTCGCCAGAGGTGGCGAAAGCGGCAGAAAAAATCTTTAACGGCGGGGCCGTGCCCGGCTGGGAATGAGTGAGTCACCTGTAGCGACATGGGCCAGCGGGATGCTGGCCCGATTTATTTGTGGGGCGCCAAGAACATCCGTTAAGAAGAGAAAATAAAATTATTCTATATGTGAGAAGTTTTTACGGACGATACGATTAATATAACTATTAAGGCCGCTACCTTCAGTAGCCAGTTTTTTCATCTCATTGACTATTTGTTGCCCCGGGCGAGACGCGTTATAAACATACACTTTACGGTCTTGAAATTGAACCTTAATAGAATCCGGGGCTATTTCGTAGGCTATAACTCCTGAATCACCATTTCGATTAGCATACCTTTCCATATAAACACTCCTTATGAGAAACAACTAAATACTAGAGTCTGTCAAATCAAATAATTGTGATAGAGGTTCTGTTTTTAGTTGTTCACATATTTTTATTTATAATGTTTTATGTTGTTTAATTTTATTGGTGAATATATTCACATGCTAAACATATTCATTTCGAATTATTTTAAAAGAGTAACAATGAGGTAGGACGGAGGTTTTCTAAGCCCGCTTATGACAGGCAAAACTATGTTCAAGTGTTGCCTGTCATGCATTTCTGCTCTCTACACTATCCTCACAGACCCAAGTGCATCCTGAATTTCTGCTAACGCCCGTTTCGTTTCGCGCAGTTCTTCAATCAGCGCCTGTTCTTTTGGGCTATCGGCGACCAGCACGATACAGCCATCCATCACCTTCACCGCAATATGATGACCGATATTAAAGCCCGCCGCGCGCATCCACTTCCCGCAAATCGTTATGCTGGGGGTATTTCTGTCACGACTTCGTGGACGATATCCCACAATTAACTTGCGCTCGGTTTCGGTGAACGGACGCTCTGTTGTAGAATGCGAATCAGCCATAATCAACTCCTTGATAGTTGGTGCGGTTAGCTCTCGTTTGGTACTGAGAATACTGAACGGGAGCGCTTAAAAGTCAGGACGACTTATTGTTAAGGTACGTACCTGAGCGGTTAAACTCTACGTCTTGAGGTACGTACATGACAACTGCCAAACGCGATAAAAACCAGTCAAAGTCCGGAAAAGCACCTACGTTTCAGATGCGTATTACGCCTGAACTGAAAGCGCAGTTTGAAGAAGCTGCTAGGAACGAAGGGATGAGTTTGGGTAATTGGTTTAAAAGTTTAGGACGAAGAGAATTAAAAAAAATAGAAAATCGCCAATAATTTTTGAGTGAATGATAAAATCAGACCCCTAATTATTCTCATTTATTATTGCTGATAATTTTTAAATCTCTCCAATAACGTCATCCACCTGACCGATGAACATACTATTCTCATTATATTTTTGGGAAGATTTCGTAATATGAATTTTATGGTTTAAAACCAAAAAGCACATGCTAAATATGAAATATGCCTTGAACGGATACACGCGTTAGATTTGTCGGAATTAAAGACACTGCGACTTTCAGGATAAGCAAATTGGCGGAAGATCACAGGAGTCGAACCTGCCCGGGGCCGCTGGCGGTCCCATCTGGATTTGAAGTCCAGCCGCCTCACCGGAGACGACGACCTTCCGCGCCTCGATTGCTACATGGAGGCGGGGCGCATTATAGCTACTTTCAGGCAGTTACCACACTCTTTGATGTAAAAATTTACGCGTACCTGTGCAGTAAATCACCGTATTGAGCATAAACCCTCAGGAAATCCTCAAGTTACATTTTTACACATTCTTCTCCTGAACCGCGATCACAGAAAACAAGAAACGTAATCCGCTAACAAGATATTGGAATTCCATCGGCGGGGACGATGGATTACAACCATGTAACCGGTTACTGGAAGTCGATGACGCTGTTAAGGATAAAAAAATGACCCACGAAGTGTTGTCCGTGAAGGAGAAGATTGGCTACGGCATGGGAGATGCCGCCAGCCATATCATTTTTGATAACGTCATGTTGTACATGATGTTTTTTTATACCGATATCTTTGGTATTCCCGCTGGTTTCGTTGGCACCATGTTCCTGCTGGCCCGTGCACTGGATGCGATCTCTGACCCGTGCATGGGCCTGCTCGCCGACCGCACCCGCAGCCGCTGGGGGAAATTCCGCCCGTGGATCCTTTTTGGTGCCATCCCGTTTGGCCTGGTATGCGTCCTGGCCTATAGCTCGCCCGACCTCTCCCTCAACGGCAAAATGATTTACGCCGCTCTGACCTACACGCTGCTTACCCTGCTGTACACGGTGGTGAATATCCCTTACTGCGCCCTGGGCGGAGTGATCACCGGCGACCCAGAGCAGCGCGTCTCCCTACAATCCTGGCGCTTTGTGCTGGCTACGGCGGGCGGGATGCTCTCCACGGTGCTGATGATGCCACTGGTTAACCTGATTGGCGGCGACGATAAAGCCTTTGGCTTCCAGGGCGGGATCGCCGTGCTGTCGGTGGTGGCGTTCCTGATGCTGGCCTTCTGCTTCTTTACCACCAAAGAACGCATCCAGGTGCCGCCGAGCACCTCGTCAATGCGCTCCGACTTGAAAGATATCTGGCAAAACGATCAGTGGCGTATCGTCGGCCTGCTGACCATCCTCAACATCCTCGCCGTCTGCGTACGCGGCGGCGCGATGATGTATTACACCACCTGGATTATGGGCTCCGCCGGGCTGTTCACCGCCTTCCTGTGCACCTACTGCGTCGGCAACCTGATTGGCTCGGCGCTGGCGAAACCGCTCACCGACTGGAAATGTAAAGTGAGCGTGTTCTGGTGGACCAACGCCGCACTGACGGTGCTGAGCGTGGCGATGTTCTTCGTGCCGATTCAGGCCAACCTGGTGATGTTCGGCTTCATCTTCGTGATTGGTGTGCTGCATCAGCTGGTGACCCCAATCCAGTGGGTAATGATGTCCGACACCGTCGATTACGGTGAGTGGTGCAACGGGAAACGCCTGACCGGGATCAGCTTTGCAGGCACGCTGTTCGTGCTGAAGCTCGGCCTGGCGCTGGGCGGGGCAATGATTGGCTGGATGCTGGCGGCAGGCGGTTACGACGCTGGGGCGAAAACCCAAAACGCCGACACTATTAACATCATTATCGCGCTGTTTACCCTGGTCCCGGCGGCCTGCTATCTGCTGAGCGCCATTATCGCCAAGCGTTACTACACGCTGAAAACCCCTTATTTACGAAAAATCATGGCGGATATCGCGCAGGGCGCGCGCCGCAATCAGAAAGAATTTGAGCAGGCTCCGGTCAGCAAAGAATTAGCGAACTAAGAGGAACAAGGCAT
>Ga0160437_1000598_pt1 | contig 18203 bp, 12 predicted proteins | sample HID1975I_E0MG_FD_108227 | JGI IMG/M metagenome (GOLD analysis project Ga0160437, IMG submission 108227) | Enriched soil microbial communities from UW Madison campus, WI, USA - HID1975I_E0 MG | ecosystem: Environmental > Terrestrial > Soil > Unclassified | place: USA: Madison, Wisconsin... | reverse complement strand
GTTGTTGACAGTCCCGGTGTGCACACCCTGGTTGTCAGAGATGGTGTCGATGTTAATCACGCCCGGCTCGGCGGGGGTGGGAACTAACTGCCCATTTTCGACGGGCAGGTCGGCCAGCAGTCCGGCAAGCTGTGCCGTGTCGCGTGAACTGGAGGTGTAATCAGCCATAGCGTATTTATTCCTTATCGGGGTTGTGGGGCGGGGGAAATAAAAAACACTGTTCCACCGCAGGGGGGTAATACCGATGGTGAATCGTGCGTGGTCCAGTCTGCACAGTAAACGCTGTGTCCATGACGAATAAACAGATAAGAATAAAAAAGGACATTACAGATAACAGAATCGCCCTCGGGGAAGGGGGGCGGGCGTGTTCTGATTATGTTTTGGATAAAATGAAAAAGCGCTTAATCATTTAACTGAATTTGCCGGGGCCGAAAGAGCTCATTCAGGGGGAGCCTGAATAAAACAGGAACTTGAAACAGGTAGGGGTCTGTGTCGCTATATTATAATAACCGAAAGCAGTGTCCGGATAATTAGAATTACCAGGGATAGTCATGGTTCTGTGGCATAGGGAAAGGTATAACTCATGCCAGCGCTGTTTTCTTATCGCCTGGCGATAACAGCGTGCGATGGTGGGTACAGGAGCGTGATCAGGGCTTGTCGCATTTCAGCCATCAGGCAAAAAAATGGCTACCGTATTCGGTAGCCAAATCAGTCAAAGAACACAGGGTGTTCTCCACACTTGCGCTTAATAAGCATAAACTGTTCTCTTGCCCACAGGCCAGTCGAATAAACGAAAGAGGGTTTTCGGCTAAATAAAATCGCAAGATGGAATATTAAAAACAGCTTCAGTGGCCAGTATTGCCTGACCACTACACGGTCACGTATGGGTTAATATACGTTAACCCATAGGATGCATTCTAATTTCAGTGGTGTTCGAAATTGATACCGTGTTGAACCAATAGTTCGATATTAGAATCAGTCACCCGATAAAGATCGTAATCCACATGGTCGATAGTCAATTGGTGCTCTTCCCAGGTCGTCGCTTGAAGATCTGCTTCATTGAGGACCAAAATGTCACCCGCATCGCCGTGCACGGCAACCTGTATCTTACCATCACGGAACAGCATGTCTTCTTTGCCCTCACTGAGGACATCATCAAGCGAGATCTGAGCTTTATCAACGCTGCCGTTATCCAGATGGACATGGCCATCATCAATAGATGCTGTAGAAGTCATTATTACCGCAGGTACATCAGTATGAGAAGTGTCAACGGATGCAGAATCTAAGGTATCAATGGATGCAGAAGAGTCATGAGGCGCAGAAGAATCGTGCACATCGACGGTAAAGTGAACGGGTTTAGAGGCACGGCTTGCATTACCCGCAGGGTCTACAACAATAACGGTAAGACTATGGTCTCCGTTAGCATACGGCTTATCGGCGGTAAATGACCAATTAGTATGTGCATCTACGGATGCTGAACCAATTTCAACGCCATTGTCATATACGAAGACTGTGGTGTGAGTTTCTACACCGTAGCCAGAGAAAGTTAAAACATTGTGATCTGTAGTACTATGACTCGTCGAGAACCAATTCATATGGCCTTGGCCATCCCACTGAATTAACCTTGAATAGTAGGCAGCCGGTGCAACAGTATCAACGACATCAGGTTGTATCTGGTAGCTAAACGAGGTGCTATTACCCGCCTGTTCGAACACGACAACAAACTCATGGGAACCCGAATATATTTTGTTACCATAATCGTTAGAATAACTAAATGCGTAGTTGCCTCGGGCATCTGGCTCTACTGTATATTGGGAAGTTGGTTCTAGTTTACCATCGATATACAATTTTGCAGTTACATCTCCATTTTCTGGATTGCCAACATGGAGATTAAAGTGCGTTAACCAGTTAGCAACATTGTTAACGCTGTAATATGCGCTTTCGCCATTTTCCAGGCTCATTATGCCACCGTTAAATGGATCTGCCGTATAAGCATCAGTGACATAAAATTCACTATGACCTGTATCAACGGTGAAATGGATTGGCGCTGAATTATCACTAGAGTTACCTGACTGATCCTTCACGACGCAAGTGAAAATATGTGAACCATCTGACAGAGCAGTTTCCGGAGTGAATGACCAATTACCATCTTTTGAGGCCGTAGCGTAACCAATGACGTGACCATTATCGGAAATAATTACTGTACTACCCGCCTCAGCTTTCCCGGTATACGTGGGTGTATTGTCATGGGTGGTTTTGTCATTTTGAATTTCAATATTAAAGGCGTTCGTATCATCAATTAACACCAGATCAGTCGCTGCCTCAGGCGCCGTCACATCATCCATGCCAGGGTCTGTAGTGTAAATCGTGTAAGGAAGAGATACGACCAGTGCATTGCTACCAGGATCCTGGACAACGGTTTGGAAAATATATTCGTGTCCCGGTTCCAGTTCGTTTTTTGGCGTAAAGGTCCAGGTACCGTCAGCCTGCACAATGGCGGTGCCTACGGGAATGGTATTAACAAAAAGCTTAATAATCATATCGTGCTGAGCGGGACCAGCAAAACCGCCGAGGGTTGGCTTCAGATCATCGGTATAACCGAAGTTGTCGACGACACCAGTCAGTGCGCCAACATTATCCGTAATCGAATCGATATTTAGCACACCAGGCTCTGCAGGTGTAGGTGTAAATTGATTACCCTCAACTGACAATGTTGAAATAGCATCGGTCGTTTGGATGCTTTTGTTTTTAGAATAATTAATAGACATATAATACCTACATTACATTTAAAATATTACAAGGATAAAATCAGCCAGAATATTAACATTGAAAATTAATTCTGACACTCCAGTTTGTTTGATTTAACTCTTAATATGTTTTTACTTTTCAGTTTTCTATATTTTTAGATAAATAAAAAACGTTAAAAATCAGCATGATAAAATCAAGAAAATAGAGTTAAATTTGACCTGTTTATATATTCATCAGTTAAGTCTATTTTTTAGATGGGGTATTTTTATTTTTCACAATGGATTTCAGCGTAAATGTGGCCTGATCTTGCTCATGCTCAAAGGCTCATTGATCGAGAGCGTGGCAGGTAAACTCCGTGCCCTGATCGGTTCCTATCATCGCAGAGTAGCCAGCCGAGAACAGCAATGCCGCAGGTTACGGGCAAGACCAACGTGCTCCGGCTGATATTGCCATCCCCAAAGCACCATCGAATCAAGGCGACGTTGACGGTCGAGGGGGAATGTCGTTCGGGTCAACCGGAGTCATAATCCGCTGATTCTCCTGATGGATTCCTGCTCGATTCTCATCTGAAATGGAAATTCATCGTAATGTTATATTGTTGCGATTTGTGCAAGTGCGAGGTCGGGAAGAAACGTCGCCACAGGAAATATTGTGATGAAATTCACAAACTAGGGCAGGTTACTGGAGAAAAAATCCACAACGGCGAATTATCGGAGTCTGTGCACTTCAACCAGCATTTTGAAGGTTCTGCTACATGGAAGAAAACACAAAGCAGCGTACGGAAAACTATATTTCAGCGAGAAATCAACATCCTGCCTGGATACTTCTTGCCACCCGTCGTTCCCCGCTGGTACTGGGCTGTTTGAAAACTCTCTTTGAAAAATCACATGATGGAATTCCACTTGAAGAAGCGATTCAGTCTCTGACCGGTATTCTTGCCGAGCATGTGAGCCAGGAGCAATATGACATTAATCAGGAAAATCAGTCTCTCCAGGCTAGTCGCGAACTACGTGAATGGATTAAACGGCGTTTAATTGTCGAACGCGATGGGCGTATCTTCGCTACCGATGCACTTGAGGTCGCGATTACGTTTGTTGAGTCGCTGGATAACCGTTTCATGACTTCTACGGCTTCCCGTTTGTCCACCGTACAGCGAGAAATTGAAAACCTGGAAACCCGGCTTAATCCTAACCCGGCAAACCGGGTGTCAAGCTTACGTCGCCGTATTGCCGAGCTGGAACGTGAATTACAAGAGGCAGAAGCCGGGCATATTGAAGTGCTGGAAACACATCAGGCTGTTGAACATATTCGTGAGGTCTTCAATTTAGCCTCCAGCCTGAGAGCTGACTTTCGTCGCGTTGAAGACTCCTGGCGTGATGCCGATCGCGCGCTTCGACAATCCATTATTGGTGAGCAATATCATCGCGGGGATATTGTAGAACGACTGCTGAACGATCAGGACGCGTTGCTTAATACGCCGGAAGGAAGAGTCTTCGACAGTTTTCAGCAACAGCTACGTCAGTCAGCAGAGTTGACTGCAATGAGCGAGCGACTGCGCGTAATCCTTAACCATCCTTCCGCTTCTGATGCCCTCAATCGTCTGCAGCGTCATGATTTGCGCTGGCTGGTTAAACGACTGGTAGATGAATCGCAAACTGTACTCCAGGCCCGCGCCCGTAGCGAGCGCGATGTCCGCGGTTTTATGAAAACCGGTCTTGCTGCTGAACATCACCGTGTTGGTCATCTGCTTAATGAATTTCTGAATCTGGCGTTAAAGTTCGACTGGCAACGTCAGATGGTTCGCAAGCAAGACGTTCCGCTTCCTGCCGTTGGTGTGGCGGTAACGGGCATCCCTGCGATTGAACGTTTACGTTTTAAAGAGGTGGATGATGAAGCGGAACAAATGTTGGATCTCAGTAATCATGCCACGGATTTAACGCAGATTGGAGATGATTTCTGGGATGCTTTCAACGGTCTTGATCGTGAGGCGTTGATTCAGCAGACGTTGCAGCTTCTGATAAAAGAAAATCGTCCCGTTGGTCTGGCTGAGCTGGCGGCGCTGTTGCCCCCTGTTCACGATCTCGAAACGTTCGCTGTTTGGATTGGCATGGCAAAAGAAGCGGGCATTGAGGTTATTGATTCAGAACGTGAATTTGCTGAGCTTAACGATGAGGAAGGTCGTCGCTGGCGATTTAATCTGCCCACTACCGGTCTGGAAAGTCAGGCATTAGTGGATATTGATTGGGAGTAGTGGGTATGGCGGGATTTTTTGACAAAATGATTAGCCGGGGCGTTAGCGCAAATGCAAGTAGTGAACCAGAGCCATCAGGCGAAGAGATTGCCGATGCGCCTGTTGAGGAAACTGTAACGAGTAGCGAACTGCGAACACTGAAAAAAATACGCGAAGCGGCTCAGGAATTGCTCAAATATGGCCTGCTGGAAGAGTCCAGTAAACCCAATCTGTACCGCGTTGTACTTACTCATCCTGAAGAGGTTTCCTGCATTCTGGAACCCCTCGATCTGGATATCGGCATTGATGAGATTCGCGGTCTGCTGTATGTCAAAGTCAGGCTCGATGAAACGCCAGATCAGGATGAATGGTCTCACCCTCTGGTGAGACGGCAGCGCCTTACCCTGGAACAATCATTATTGGTTGCCATCCTTCGCCAGCATTTTGTTGCCTGGGAGCAAGAAAGCGGAACGGGTGCGAGCCAGGCACAGATACCTATCGACGATCTCCTTCCTCAACTACAGATCTACCTCGGCGATCCGGGGAGTGAATCAAAAGAAAGAACTCGGCTTCTTACCCTGTTGGATCAATTAAAGGGACATGGGCTGGTTACGTCGCCGGATGCGCATGAGCGGATCGTTATCCGTCCAATTATTGTCCATCTTGCCGATCCGACAAACCTTCAGGCATTACTGGTATGGCTGCGGGAGCAGATTGACCAACAAACCTCTCCACATCATTCGTCAGAAAAGGATAGCAACGAGGAGGAAATATGAATCAGATGGTGCGTCTGGGTAGAAAGGAATCTTTCATTCTCACCCGTATTGAGTTGTTCAACTGGGGTGGTTTTCATGGATTGCATCAGGCAACAATCCATCAGGAAGGTACGGCCATTATTGGTCCAACCGGAAGCGGTAAAACCACGCTTGTCGATGCCCTAATGACATTGCTCTGCGCCAACCCTCGCTACAACCTTGCCTCCACTGGAGGACATGAAAGCGACAGGGATCTTATCTCTTACGTACGCGGCGTATCCGGTCCTGGTGATGGAGGTGAGGGACAATCGCATATTGCCAGACCGGGTAAAACCGTGACCGGCATCTCTGCTACGCTGGAGCGTGAAGGGCAACAGGTCCGCTTGGGGGCGCTATTATGGTTTGATTCCACCAGTTCCAGCGTGACGGACATGAAAAGACTTTGGCTTTTCAGCGATAACCCCGGGCAGACGCTTGAGCACTGGCTGAACGTTTACCATGAGGGTGGCACACGTTTGCTGCGGCAAATGGAAAAGGAAGTGACCGGCATCTGGACATACCCCAATAAAAAGCAGTATCTGGCGCGTCTGCGGGATTTCTTCGATGTGGGGGAAAACGCGTTTACGCTGCTAAACCGGGCGGCAGGGTTAAAACAGCTAAACAGCATTGATGAGATTTTTCGCGAGCTGGTGTTGGACGATCACTCCGCCTTCGATCGCGCGACGGAAGTGGCCAACAGTTTTGATGGTCTGACTGAAATTCATCAGGAACTGGAAACGGCGCGTAAACAGCAGCAGTCCTTGCAACCTGTTGCCTTGAGTTGGGATAAGTATCAGAAGCAAGAGCGACAACTTGCTGACAGGAAGGCGCTGGAATCGCTGTTACCCATCTGGTTTGCACAACAGGCAAGTCAGCTCTGGCGAGAAAAGGTCAGCCATCTTGAAGTCGAGCTTGGTGAGGCACAAACTCGCGAAGGACAGATCCAGTCTCAGCTTGAGCTGCAAAAAAAGGTGGTGGCCGATTGCATGCAGCATTATTACCAGGCGGGGGGCGCGAATATTGATGATCTGAATGAGCGCATCAAAGACTGGCAAAAAGCGCTTGGCAGTCGGGAAACTCATGCCCACCAGTATCAACAGTTAACCCGCAATCTTGGATTGCCGTCTGACCTGAGCCAGCCTCAACTGGAAGAGAATCAGCATGAAGTCGAACTACGGCTTGAGCAACTTGCCGGTGATATAAAGCTGAAAGAAGAAGAACTGTATAAAAAAAGCGCACTCCGCCATAACATTACCCTAGAACTACGCGAGCGAGAAACTGAAAGCGCTGAGATTGCACGCCGTCCAGGTTCTAACCTTCCCGCCAATTATCAGGCGTTTCGCAGTGAGCTGGCAAAAGCACTGAACGTTGATGAGTCTGAACTTCCTTTCGTCGCTGAACTGATTCAGGTGAAACCTGAGGAAGCGCAATGGCGTGGTGCGATTGAGCGCGCCATCGGAAGTAATCGGCTGCGTATTCTTGTTTCATCAGAATCAGCTCCGGAAGCGCTACGCTGGATAAATCAGCGTAATAACCGTCTGCATGTCCGGCTGCTGGAAGTCAAATTACCGCACTCTTCCGCCCGGTTTTTAGACGATGGCTTTACTCGCAAATTGTTGTGGAAAGATCATCCGTGGCGGGAAGCTGTAAAAGCGTTACTGGCAGAAAGCGACAGGCATTGTGTTGATAGCCCTGAACAGTTGCGCGACAGGCCACATGCCATGACGATGCAGGGATTAATGTCTGGTAAACAGCGTTTTTATGACAAGCAGGATCAGAAACGTCTTGATGAAGACTGGCTGACGGGATTCGATAATCGCGATCGTCTGAACTTCCTTGCCAAAGAAATTGCTGCGCTTCAGGAGCAAGTTGAAACTGCAAACAAGGCATTTGAATTTGCGAAAGGTGAAGTGGGGATTTTGCAAAATCAGGCCATTTTATTCCAGAAAATACAACAGATTGATTACGATAGCATCGATGTTCCCGGCGCAAAGCGACAACTGGAAGTGCTCAAACAGCGGTTGGAGAATCTAATCCGCCCGGATTCTGACGCGAGTGTAGCGAAAGCAAAACTTGATGAGGCGCAAACCGTTGAATCTGAAATTGATACTCAGCTCAGAGCTGCCAATAAAGTTACTCACGGGCTGGATACAGAACTCACCTCAGCCCGGGCCGCAGAACGTAAGGCCTCGCAAACCGCGCAACAAGGTATGCAGGGTGAAGAGCAAGAGTTGTGCGCGTCACATTTTCCTGCGGTGACTCTGGAGCACCTGCCCGACATTCGCGATCTGGAACGTCAACATGAGCGGGGAATTCAAAAAGAAATTGAGGATGTTAAAAGTGAACTGCATCGACTGAACATTGAGCTGACCAAACGTATGTCTGAAGCCAAACGTGTGGATACAGGAGCGCTCATTGAGGCCGGGGCTGATTTGGACGACATTCCTGTTTATTTACAGCGTTTGCAGGAACTGACCGAAGAAGCCCTGCCAGATAAGCTCAACCGCTTCCTTGACTATCTGAATCGTTCATCTGACGATGGCGTAACGCAGTTGCTCAGCCATATTGACCATGAGGTGTTGGTCATTGAAGAGCGTCTCAATGAGCTTAATGAAACCATGTTTAGGGTCGATTTTCAGCCGGATCGCTATTTGCGTTTAGACACTAAAAAAGTGATTCATGAAAGCTTGCGCACGCTTGAAAAAGCGCAGCGCCAATTGAATACCGCCCGGTTTGCCGATGATAACGGCGAGAGACATTATAAGGCTTTGCAGGTGCTGGTGGCTCAACTACGGGATGCTTGTGAACGAAACCGCACATTGGGGGCGAAGGCGTTGTTGGATCCCCGTTTTCGTCTTGAGTTTGCCGTATCGGTGATGGATCGTCAGAGTGGAAGTGTGATTGAGTCACGCACTGGCTCACAGGGCGGCAGTGGTGGAGAAAAAGAGATTATCGCTTCTTACGTGTTGACCGCATCACTTAGCTATGCACTTTGTCCTGCGGGGAGTCGTTATCCGCTGTTTGGTACTATTGTCCTCGATGAAGCGTTCTCTCGTAGCTCTCATGCCGTGGCGGGCAGGATCATTGCAGCACTGAGAGAGTTTGGGTTACATGCGGTCTTTATCACGCCCAATAAAGAAATGCGTCTGCTACGCGACCATACTCGTTCGGCTATTGTTGTCCACCGACGCGGTCAGGATTCAAATATGGCTTCGCTGAGCTGGGAAGAGCTTGAACAACACTATCAGCGTCGGGAGAGCGCGTAGAATGTTTTCTCCTGATGAGCTTCGTAAAAAGCTAACCCGGCAGTGGAATAACGCGAAGCTTCGGACTGAGCGTTTGCTGTCACCTGATAACTGGCCGCTCTGCCTGTCCATAGGCAAGCCTTCCGCCACAATATTCGCAGAGCAAACGCAGTACGCTTTGCAGCATGTGCAGCTATGGCGGCAAGTTGGGGTTGGGCGTGTGGACTGGGAAGATGTGAGTTATCGGGCAAGTGACGCGCCAATATCAATGCCATTGCGCTGGATCCTGAATGGCCCTTCTGACTGGATCAACGCCGCGGCGGATCCGGTGGTGAGCCGGGAGTTCCGCTTTCTGGAAGGCATTATTGAGCATGTTGATCCTATTTTTCATCCCCTGTTGGTCAGTCATCGTTCTCTCTGGCGGGACAAAAATCCACAGGACATTATCAGCGCAACCAGGCTTGCATGCCAGTTAGAACCTGGCTGTGCAAAGGGATTACCGTTAAGGTTACTTTCCGGAAAAGGGGTGGATACCAAATTTATAGAGAATAATCTCTCGCTATTAACTCGGTTGTTGGATGTGCGTTTTTCAGGCGAAGCCAGTGAGCAGGGATTAACAACTTTTCTGGATGCTTTTGATGAAGCCAGCCATTGGGTTCTGGTTGTGCCGTTATCACCGGGCTTACTTCCTTTTAAAAAATGTCGGATTACGACAGCAGAACTCACGGAAACGACATTACCTGCATCGCGTCTCCTGGTTATTGAAAACGAGCAGTGTCTTCATCAACTCCCGATGTTATCTGACACTATCGCGATCCTGGGGTGCGGCCTTGATTTGAAATGGTTATCCAGCCCCGTTTTGGATGGAAAACATATTGCTTATTGGGGCGATATGGATAGCTGGGGGCTGCTGATGCTGGCGAGAGCCAGACGCTCTCGTTCGGCTATTGATGTTCTGCTCATGAGTCGCAAGTTGTTTGAGAGATATGCCAGCCATAACGCTGTTCCTGAACCGGTCAAAGCACAAGAGGCCATTCCTGATGGCTTGCTCAATGAAGAAGCCGATTTTTATCGCTATTTGACCGATTTACCGTGTGGTCGGCTGGAGCAGGAATTTTTGCCTGTGGGGATCGTTGAAGAGACGCTTCTTAAGTGGGGAAAAAGATAATTAACAAATATCAGGGAAGTCAGGTTTGCTGTGTGCGGATAGCCCGTGGGGCATCTGGAAACTGAATTAATGAAAAAGCAAAAAACCCGCTATAGGCATAACACCGTTCACTTAAGATGTTTTGAGTGAACGGGATACTGGGTTTTTGAGATTCGAACATTTCTCATAATCTTGATCCCTTCCCAATATCGATGCCAGGTTAAATCAGTTTAAACTGGTACTGTTTACAGGGGGGAGATCACTTTGAGTTTCTTTTTGTCAACAATTCTCCTGTCTCCGTTACTGGAGTGAATATATCAAAAGCAGACAATTACACAAGTTTAATTACAGTCTCTAATCTGGATCAAGATAGACTCAAATCTTCACCTTGATTTATTCCATCTTTATTTTAAGAAAATCCCTGCATTCCATAATAGGAAAGTAAATGCTATGATTAATTATTAATTACATTATGAATTACATTTTCACAGAGGATTATACTTATGAATGGTGTAGCTAGCAACGCAATTGATTTAACTACCGCAGCAGTTATATCTTCTGAAGCTTTTGCTGAAGATCCCACAAACATAACTGTACAGGATATGTTTGATATTTCCCCGGAAATCCAAACCACTTTATTAACATCAACAGCAATAAAATCCGCATACTCTGTTGAATACAGTGAAATAAGCCAATAATTACTGAAATGTGATGATATCACCATCACCTTAATCCCCTACAACAAAGAGAGTGTTAAAGGTAATAAATGCAATGATTATGAATCAATATTTAAAAAACAATTTTCGTTCTTTTAAACGCACTATTAAAAACATGTATAAAAAATGGAAGAACAAAGACAATCTCAAAGCTGATACGCTTTGGGTTTCTATGGGTGAGAACTGTCTTCCTGATGATATCTTACGCAGGCACAACAGAAAATCTTTTAGTACGGTTTTTTCCTCAGGGCGTTCCAATATTGAGTATATTCTTCAAATGGAATATGATAATTATACAAATCTGCTAAAAAAAGATTACTTGGTACAATGTCCGGATGGCACCAACTCTGTTATTCGCTCCACGTATTATAAAAAATGCAATGACAAGTACAGTCCCCGGCACATGCTCGGGTTCGAGTTTACACATCATAATCCGCTCAAAGTGAGAGAGGATAATAGGGCATTTAAACGACGAATTTCACGGCAAATAAAGTTGCGGGGAACAAGGAATTTTGTATTTTTATATCATCACAGAATAACCGACAACTCAAATATTTCATCGCTACGATCTCACCTTAACGAACTATTATCCTTATACAACATAGAAAATCGGAATTGTAAAGTGGTGCTTTTTTACCAAAACATTATTGGCAGAAGTGCTGAAAAATTCATAGATTTTAATTTCCATAAGTCAGGTTTACTTGAGTTTGTGTGTCATACCCATGATATTTGGGGTGGGGATGATTTAGACACGTTCTGGGCAAAAAAAGATGACAGGCTTTTTGCAGAAATGTTCAGTAAAGTTGATGATATCAGCAAACAGTATTTGATCTCATAGCGTAACTATACGGAAAGGGTTGGTTTTTTGAATATATTACCCACTTTCCTCGGCTTTGTTAATAGAATGGTCGCCCTCTACATCTTGTGCCACAGTGGGGTTGTAAGCATACCTGCAAAACGAACCATCAATTTTTTGAGGGCCTCTGGCACTCCAACTTCCGCTCCTGGCACGGAGCTGACTGGAAGCTCGTTCATGAAGTCCGCTGTGAGCGAAGAGCGGACTAAACCCAGGGGCTTGACTGGCTTTAATAGGGAGAATAGATTTTCAACCGCGCAAACTGGACGCGACAGGTTGTAGTTTTCCTGGATAGAGCATTGGAGGAAGCCGGTAGAACTGTGACAAACTGGCTTAGGCTGAACGACGCTAAGCATAAATATTGCTCTCCCGGGCCGCAGGAGAGCAACAGGCTCAGGCAATCAATACTGCCCGAATGTCATTCACGTTTGTTAACGTCGGACCGGTTATCACCAGATCATCGAGCGCGTGAAAATAGCTGTAACTGTCATGTATATCAAGATAATTAGCCGCATTCAGGCCGCCCATCTTGCCGCGTGTTAACGTGTCCGGAAATACCAATGCTCCTGCTGCATCTTCCGTTCCGTCGATACCATCACTGTCGCCGGCGATTGCCCATATGCCGCTCTCTCCCTGCAATGCACAGGCCAGACTGAGCGAAAATTCAGTGTTACGCCCCCCCTTTCCGTGCTGGCCATTGCTTACCGTCACGGTGGTTTCACCACCCGACAACAGTACTGCCGGACCGGAAACCGGATGACCATACTGCTTCACGGATTTAGCAATCCCGGCCATAACAATGGCCGCTTCGCGGCTTTCGCCCTCTATCGCATCGCCCAGAATAAACGGCGTCAGTCCATGTCTGCGCACAGCCAACGCGGCAGCCTGCAAAGCCAACTGCGGCGTGGCAATGAGTTTGACTTCACTGTTCGCTACGCTTTCAACCGGACCTGCCGGCTGGCTTAGCAGGTTATGAACAGGTTCCGGGGTCGGAATACCGTAACGCTGGAGTACCCGAAGCGCATCAAGCGGCGTGCTGTCATCTGCGACAGTAGGGCCTGAAGCAACATCTGCCGGGTTATCGCCCGGCACATCGCTGATAATCAATGACACAATACGAGCCGGTTGTACCATTCTTGCCAGCTTGCCGCCTTTCACCGCGGAGAGATGACGACGTACCAGATTCATCTCTTTGATGTTGGCACCGCTGTGCAGTAGCGCGCGAGTGATGGCCTGCTTATCTTTCAATGTTAAACTTGGAGCGGGTAGTGCCATCAGCGCCGATCCACCACCTGAAATTAGCGCCAGCACCAGGTCATCAGAAGTCAAACCGCGTAGCGCTTCCACAATTAGCATTGCGACAACTTCGCTCATCGAATCGGATACCGGATGAGCCGCCTCGATGATCCGGATGCGGCCAGTAGGCACAGCGTAACCGTAACGCGTCACCACCACGCCAGAAACATCCACATCCGGCCAGGCTGCATCCACAGCCGCAGCCATCGCCGCCGAGGCTTTACCGGCACCGATCACCACGCAGCGGCCCCGCGGTTTTTCCGGCAGATTAGACAGGATCGCAGGTCCCGCACGAGCGCTGTCGATTGCATGCTGAAAGATATCCTGCAGGATCTCTGCAGCCTGTTCATTTTTCATGATTATACGGTCTCGGCGATATTTGCTCTGGCTTCGATAAATTCCACTACAGCGCGAGTTACGTCCGCGGTACTGGCTGTTCCACCAACATCTGGCGTCAGAATGCCTTTCTCACAAACATATTCGATACTTTCCATAATCAGCGCCGCGGCGTTACGTTCGCCCAGATGTTCAAGCATCTGTACCGCAGTCCAGAAGGTTGCTATCGGGTTAGCAATACCTTTGCCGGTGATATCGAAAGCTGAACCATGGATAGGTTCGAACATGGAAGGGAAGCGGCGTTCCGGATCAATATTGGCGGTCGGCGCTACGCCCAGACTGCCAGCCAACGCGCCGGCCAGATCAGAAAGGATATCGGCGTGCAGATTAGTGGCCACGATGGTATCCAGCGTCTGGGGATGCAGCGTCATGCGGTGTGTCATGGCATCGACTAGCATCTTGTCCCACTGCACATCCGGGAATTCCTGCGCCACTTCGGCGGCAATCTCATCCCACATCACCATCCCGTGACGCTGGGCATTGGATTTGGTCACCACGGTCAGCAGTTTGCGTGGACGAGACTGCGCCAGTCTGAAGGCATAGCGCATAATGCGCGTAACGCCGACGCGGGTGAAGATGGCCACCTCGGTGCCTACTTCTTCCGGTAAGCCACGGTGTGCACGGCCGCCGTTGCCAGAGTATTCCCCCTCGGAGTTTTCACGCACAATGACCCAGTCCAGATCGCCCGGCCCGCGGTTCCGCAGCGGAGAGGTGACACCCGGCAGGATTTTGGTTGGACGCACGTTGGCGTACTGGTCAAAGCCCTGGCAAATTGGCAGGCGCAGACCCCAGAGAGTAATATGGTCAGGCACATCCGGCGCGCCTACTGCGCCGAAGTAAATAGCATCAAACGATTTCAGCGTATTCAGCCCTTCTTCTGGCATCATCACGCCATGTATTTTGTAATAGTCCGACCCCCAGTCAAAGGTCTCTACATTAAACTTCAGCTGCGGATCGTGGCGTGTCAGCGCATGCAGTACTTCAACACCTGCAGAAATGACTTCCGGACCGATACCGTCGGCAGGTATGGCGGCAATTTTGTAGTTACGCATAGTTAATTCTCCGGTTAATGAGTATGAGGATGAGTGAGCTCTGCCGTATGCGGCTTGTCTGCCCTGGCTGAAAGAATCAGGACAATGAGGGCAGAAATAGTCAGCAGTCCGGCGACGAAGTACAGGCCCCAGGTGTAGCTACCTGTTTGCTGGCGGATCACGCCAATCATCATCGGGCCAACAAAGCCGCCGAGGTTGCCGATGGAGTTAATCGTGGCAATACCCGCTGCCGCTGCCGGACCGCTCAGGAACACTGTAGGCATACTCCAGAGAGGCGGTTTCGATGCGCTGATGCCTACGGTGACTAGTGTTAAGGCGACGATCACCGTAAATAGTGTGCTGACGTTACCCGCGTAAATCAGACCGGCTGCCGCCAGCAGGCAGGCACCAATCACATGCCAGCTGCGCTCTTTGGTACGGTCGGAATGCTGTGCCCACAGGATCATGGCGATGACACCGATGACAGCCGGGAAAGCGTTGAGGAAACCAATCTCCAGCGAGGTAGCACCAAAGCTGCGGATGATTTGCGGTGACCAGATGCCAAGTGTGTACAATCCGGCAGATGTACCAAAATAAACCAGCGCGAGTGCCAGTACCCGCTTATCCGCAAGTCCTTTCCATGCGCTGCTGTGGCTTTGTTTTGCAGCCCGAGCCAGTTCCTCGGCCTGCATGGTGTTTTCCAGCCACGCACGCTCTTCGTCAGTCAGCCATTTGGCTTTGGCGGGGCGATCGGTGAGGAAGAAAAGAACCACAATCCCAAGCACCAGTGCTGGCAGGGCTTCCAGCACAAACATCCACTGCCATCCCGCATAGCCGAAGAAACCATGCATCTCGAGCAGGGCGGCTGAAATAGGTGATCCCAGCGCGGTTGAAAGCGGTGCTGCGGCCATAAAGATGGCAGTGACCTGCGCACGTTTCGCCGCCGGGAACCAATAGCTGAGATAAAGAATGATGCCAGGAAAGAAACCCGCTTCCGCTACGCCGAGCAGAAAACGTAGGGTATAGAAACTAGTTGTCCCCTGAACAAAAGCCATGCAGCCAGAGACCATGCCCCAGGTGATCATCACGCGGGCTATCCAGATACGAGCACCAACTTTATGGAGGATTAAGTTTGAAGGGACTTCAAACAGAAAGTAACCGAGAAAGAAAATACCGGCGCCCAGCCCGAAAACCGTGGGCGAAAATCCCAAATCCTCATTCATGGTCAGGGCGGCAAAACCAATGTTTACCCGATCGAGAAAAGCGATGAAATACAGCAGCATGATAAAAGGAATAATACGCAGGGTAACCTTGCGCATAACCTTTTTTTCGAGGTCGTTATTCATTTCGGGATGCTCCATTGTCGTGTAGGGTTGTTATCGTTTTGTAATAATCCCAGTATGGAGGTATGTGCGGTTTTATCATCAGCACTACTTTATACAAATAATTTATATAATCTGTTTGTGGTGAAAAAATGGATATAAATCAGCTACGTTGTTTTGTGGTGTTAGGTGATGAGCTTCACTTTGGCCGGGCAGCCCGTAAACTCGAAATGATGCCTGCGTCACTCAGTCGTTTCATCAAGCTACTGGAGGACGATCTGGCTGTAAGGTTGCTGAATCGTTCGACCAGAAACGTGTCGCTGACACCTGAGGGGGCAGAGTTCTTAAATGAGGCCAAGGTCGTCATTGCTGACTTCGATGCGTTGCGGCTGCGGTTTCGAAAACATACACCGTCACATAAAAGGACATTGCGGATCGGTGCAATTGACAGCGCGGCCAGAGGGTTATTACCAGAATTACTTAATCTTTTCGTGCAGCAGTATCCTGATGCGGATATCCATATTACTGAAGATAAATCTCACAGTCTTATTCCGCGGCTCATTTCAGGGTGGCTGGATATTGTTTTTGTTCGTCCACCAGAACATGTTAACGCAATGCTGACGACGCGGTTTATCGCTAATGAAAGCTGTGTACTCGCTGTACCTGCCCATCACCGACTGGTCAGTTATGACGAAGTCAGTATTAATGATTTCTTTAATGAACCCGTTATCATGCCGGAAAGACGCACAAGACCTCACAGCCATGATCTGACGATGAATTTCTTCAAAGCTGGCGGCAGATCTCCTGTCATTGCTCAGTATGCTGAGGAGAAACAGACCATCCTGAGTTTAGTCGCCGCCGGACTGGGCATTGCTCTGGTTCCCTCATCCTATAAAAACATGAATGCTGACGGGGTTAAATACCTTGATCTCTCGTCGATGGAACATGTTGAAGGGCTTCCACTGAGTGTGATGTGGCATCAGGGAAATAATAATATTCATGTGAGTTCTCTGCTGGATATACTTTCTGACAACATTGAAGAGCTTACTTATAACCTGTGACTGATTACAGAACGGTGGAGACTGACTATCCATTTGCCCTGCGCATACGTGCTGAAATAACCGCCAGGTCGGCGTGGGATTTCATGCGGCTCTTTGATTAGCGAAAGAAAGGGAAGCATCAAAAAGAATCAGGGCGCATAAATTTATGAAACATAAAATACCACGATACTCTCAACGTTCCTCACCGCTCTGCAACCGGTTGATTAACATCCCATAATCTCAATAAAGTCCGCTCATGCATTTAACGGACAAGTTCGAAGTTTCCAGAGCCATCCTAAACGTCCGCTTTTGGCACAGGGCTGCAGTTGCAGCCCTGACAACCCTAGACTTCGATAGACTCAGAGATCTCCAACGCATCATCGACTTCAATACCGAGATAACGCACTGTGCTTTCCAGTTTCTTATGACCCAACAGAAGTTGGATCACCCGGAGATTCTTGGTCTTCTTGTATATCAGGAAAGGTTTTGTTCTTCTCATGGAATGAGTGCTGTACAGCGAATCTTCGAGTCCAAGTTTTTCTACCCATCCATGAAAAATACGGTTGTATTGCCGGGTTGAAATGTGTTGGCAGGAACCGACCCGAGATTGGAACAAGTAGTCTTTGCTGTGAAGATTGTCCCGTTTTATAAGCGCTGCCACTGCTTCTCTTGCCCCTTTGGTTATCTCAAACTGGACAGGGCTGCCGGTTTTCTGTTGTAACACCGTTGCTCTGCTTGAAACAGAATTGCCATGTGCAACATCTGATACTTTGAGTTTTACCAAATCACAGCCCCGAAGTTTACTGTCTAAAGCCATGTTGAACAGGGCTAGATCGCGCGTTTTGCCTTCCAGTTCAAGTCTGATTCGAATCCCCCAGATATGAGATATCTGAAGCGGTCTTTTTTGTCCGATGATATGATTTTTGTTCCACGGTGACGTGTTCATGCTCAAACCTCCTGCAATGTAGAAGATTTAAGTATGACTGTCCCTCATGAGCGAACAGCGGACGTTCCTCGCCTTAAGTTAAAAAAATTAATATTAAAATGTTTATTATTTTTGGTTCTATTTTGGTTTGATTATCCATTGCGTCTCAATTATGTTGCAAGGAATGTCTGTAAGTATCCCGCTTAACCGAACCATTCACTTTTGGAGATCTTCCGACATACTGATTATGTCACCTGAGGAGATCGCTATGCGTAAGATCCGATTCACCGAACACCAGATCATCGCCGTTCTGAAGTCTGTCGAAGCCGGGCGTACCGTCAAAGATGTGTGCCGCGAAGCCGCTATTTCCGAAGCCAGCTACTACAACTGGAAGGCGAAATATGGCGGGATGGAAGCCGCTGATATCAAAAAAATCAAAGATCTTGAGGACGAGAAT
>Ga0160437_1000597_pt1 | contig 18217 bp, 19 predicted proteins | sample HID1975I_E0MG_FD_108227 | JGI IMG/M metagenome (GOLD analysis project Ga0160437, IMG submission 108227) | Enriched soil microbial communities from UW Madison campus, WI, USA - HID1975I_E0 MG | ecosystem: Environmental > Terrestrial > Soil > Unclassified | place: USA: Madison, Wisconsin... | reverse complement strand
TGCGATTCTCCAGGCATGGCTAATTTCGGCACATATTACCCAAACCTATACCAGGACACGAGATGACGCTTCAATGAAATTGATTTTTGCAGCATAAATCACGAGTATCAGAAACTTCCTCTGATTAGGCGGGTCAATGAATGTAATGGTATGATAAGAGCCATTAGCGCGTGAGGTATCGTGCCTTACGGCCCTCTTTTTGTTTAAGGTTTCGCTCATGATTATTGTCACCGGCGGTGCTGGCCTTATCGGCAGCAACATCATTAAGTCCCTGAATGATATTGGCCATACAGATATTCTGGTGGTAGACAACCTGAAGGATGGCACCAAGTTCGCCAACCTCGTAGATTTAAATATCGCCGACTATATGGATAAAGAAGACTTCTTAATCCAGATTATGGCGGGTGAAGAATTCGGCGATATCGAAGCCATCTTCCACGAAGGCGCATGCTCTTCCACCACCGAGTGGGATGGCAAGTACATGATGGATAACAACTATCAGTACTCCAAAGAAATCCTGCATTATTGCCTGGAACGCGAAATCCCGTTCCTGTATGCCTCTTCTGCTGCAACCTACGGCGGTCGCAATAGCGATTTCATCGAGTCACGTGAATTCGAGCAACCGCTAAACGTTTACGGTTACTCGAAATTCTTGTTCGATGAATACGTGCGTCAAATCCTGCCAGAAGCAAATTCCCAGATTACCGGCTTCCGCTACTTCAATGTCTACGGACCACGTGAAGGCCACAAGGGCAGCATGGCGAGCGTTGCATTCCATCTGAACACCCAGCTCACCAACGGTGAAAATCCAAAACTGTTTGAAGGCAGCGACAGCTTTAAACGTGACTTCATCTATGTTGGCGATGTCGCCGCCGTTAACCTGTGGTTCTGGCAGAATGGCGTATCCGGTATTTATAACTGTGGTACCGGCCGAGCGGAATCTTTCCAGGCTATTGCCGATGCAGCGCTGGCGTTCCATAAAAAAGGCAGCATTGAGTACATTCCATTCCCGGAAAAGCTCAAAGGCCGCTACCAAGAATTTACTCAGGCTGATTTGACCAATCTGCGTGCCGCAGGGTACGACAAGCCATTTAAAACTGTTGACGAAGGCGTAACAGAATATATGGCCTGGCTGAACCGTGACGCATAAGCAGGTAGCCTGACGCATGAAAATACTGGTGATTGGCCCGTCATGGGTAGGCGACATGATGATGTCGCAAAGTCTTTATCGCACGCTCAAGGCGCGCTATCCCCAGGCAATAATTGATGTAATGGCACCGGCCTGGTGCCGTCCATTATTATCACGTATGCCCGAAGTTAACGAAGCGCTGGCGATGCCACTCGGCCATGGTGCTCTTGAGATTGGTGAACGACGCCGTCTCGGACACGCGCTGCGCGAGAAGCGTTACGATCAGGCCTATGTGCTGCCAAATTCGTTCAAGTCCGCACTCGTCCCCTTCTTTGCCAATATTCCACAACGCACCGGCTGGCGCGGCGAAATGCGCTACGGATTGCTCAACGATGCGCGCGTTCTGGATAAACAAGCCTGGCCTTTGATGGTCGAGCGCTACATTGCTCTGGCTTATGAAAAAGGACGGATGCAGTCGGCAAAAGATCTTCCTCAGCCGTTACTGTGGCCCCAGTTGCAAGTTAACGATGGGGAAAAAGTTCAGGCGTGCGAAGCTTTTAGCCTTGATGCCCAACGTCCAATTATTGGTTTCTGTCCTGGAGCTGAGTTCGGCCCAGCCAAGCGCTGGCCGCATTATCACTACGCGACTCTGGCCGGCAAACTCATTGATGACGGCTATCAAGTTGTCTTATTCGGTTCTGCTAAAGACAAAGACGCCGGGAATGACATCGTCGCCGCATTGACGTCGCAGCAGCAAGCGTATTGCCGCAATCTGGCGGGAGACACTGAACTTGAGCAAGCGGTTATTTTAATTGCGGCTTGTCAGGCCGTGGTTTCAAACGATTCTGGCTTGATGCACGTTGCGGCGGCACTTAACCGCCCACTTGTCGCGTTATATGGCCCAAGTAGCCCGGACTTTACACCGCCACTGTCCCATAAGGCACGGGTAATTCGTCTGATCACAGGCTACCACAAGGTGCGTAAAGGCGATGCCGCGGAAGGTTATCATCAAAGTTTGATTGATATAACGCCGGAGCGCGTGATTGAAGAGCTAACGGCTCTGTTACGAGCTGAGAAGGAAGCGTAATGCGGGTATTGATCGTAAAAACATCATCAATGGGTGATGTCCTGCACACGCTGCCAGCCTTGACGGATGCAATGCAGGCTATTCCTGGTATCCGCTTTGATTGGGTCGTTGAAGAAGGTTTCGCACAAATTCCCACCTGGCATCCCGCAGTAGATAAAGTTCTTCCCGTGGCGATCCGCCGTTGGCGTAAGAATTGGTTTTCAGCCCCGATAAAAGCCGAACGCAAAGCGTTTGTTCAGGCGTTACGCGCCGAGCAATACGATGCGATTATTGATGCGCAAGGTCTTATCAAAAGTGCAGCATTAGTAACGCGAAAAGCGCGAGGAATTAAGCACGGTATGGACTGGAGCAGCGCTCGTGAACCACTGGCCAGTCTATTTTACAATCGCCGCCACTCAATCGCTAAACAACAACATGCTGTTGAGCGCACTCGAGAATTGTTCGCGAAAAGTTTGAACTACAAAAAGCCTTCATCACAGGGCGACTATGCTATTTCGGGTCATTTTCTAAATAACCCAAATACTGACAATGCCCGTTACGCAGTGTTTTTACATGCGACAACCCGTGATGATAAACACTGGCCAGAATCACACTGGCGAGAATTGATAGGAATGATGAAGGATTCAGGAATACAGATCAAACTTCCATGGGGCGCTGCGCATGAGCAAGAACGAGCAAACAGGCTGGCTGAAGGCTTTAGTTTTGTAGAAGTGCTGCCAAGAATGAGCCTGGAAGAAATTGCGCGGGTACTAGCAGGTGCGGAATTTGTGGTGTCAGTGGATACTGGTTTAAGCCATTTGACAGCCGCTCTGGATAGGCCAAATGTGACACTGTATGGCCCAACAGACCCAGGATTGATTGGCGGTTACGGACAGAATCAAGTGGTGTGCAGCTCGAAGACAGAGGATTTAAACGATCTCAATGCTAATGATGTCATCCATTCATTTTCTGTACTTAAGAAACACACTCTCGATTGAGTAACAGTATTCATAAATTTTTATTCCGTTAAGTAATCGAATAAATCCTTATATTTTATTGTAGGTCAAAAAAGTTATGACGAAGCTTGAGAAGTTAGATAACTTATTATATTACGTGATATTACTGTTTTGTATTACCTCTTTGATGTTCCTTCCTTTTGAACAAGGAACCTCAATGAAATTATTGAGAATCGCGGGGCAAATTTCTTTACTTCTTATAATACTGTCACCGACAAAGTATTTTAAAAGTGATGTGAAATATATTTCACTTTGTATTTTTACATTATCATTAATAACATTTACTTGGTTCCGCATTTATAAGAACTCAGAGTCTGAATATATTGGCGCTTATATAAACTATCGAGACTGGAGTCTTGCGGGTATTTTTTCGGCAATAACTTTTTTAGTTATCGCTAGCAAAAGACTTTACTCATCACAAATCAATAAAATACACTTAATTGTTTCTTTAGCTGTTAATATATCTTTGATTATATATGCGTATTATCAGTTCTTTGTGCTAAAGATGGAAAGAATACTCTTATCACTCGCCTATGGCCCTAATGCTACTGCTGCTGCATACATCATCTCTTTTGTATCTCTTTACGCTATGGCCTCAGTATCTTCGTCATTAAAAAAACATAAATTAGAAGCCCTAAGCGTATTATGGATACTTAACTATACTGCTCTTATTATGACAGGCACCAGAGCCGCAATTATAGCCTACCCAATTGCATTTGTTGTCATGTGCTATATGGAGTATAAAGACAAAAGAATACATATATCTAAGAAGTCATTATCAATACTATGCGTATTGCTAGCAATAATAATTGCTTCCATGGCAAAACCAATCATGTATAGAATCGACAACTTGCGGTCAGATTTAACACAGTATTCTCAAGATAATAGCAATACATCTGTTGGTGCGCGCTTTGCCATGTATAAAACTGGCTGGCTTTCATCCTACGATAATATTTTTGGTCAATCTCTCGAGCAAAGAAATGAAAAAATACAAATAATTGTTGAAAGTGACAAGAGTCTTTCCGCAGCATTGATATTTAAAAACGTACATCTTCACAATCAATTTATTGATACTCTTTCCACCATTGGCTGGGTCGGATTTATAATTGATTTACTACTCATTGTAAGCATTGCAAGGTTTGCCATCAGGAATAAACAATCCGTTCTATACGCATTCCTGATTCTATTCATCCTGTTTGGGATAAGTGATACATTAACATACGCGAAACCTATTCCTTTAGGCTGGTTGCTGCCACTAATGTTTATCTGCACATTGCATAAAAATAAAAAAGTATAGGCAATAAAAAAGCCAATCTTAATATTAAGATTGGCTTTAAATTGAAATATAAAAAAATATACACTATTCAAATGAACCTAGCAGAACTCTAATCTTGTATCTGAGCCTCATTAGCCAGGCCATGATATTGCTACGTGTTTTAACTCTCAACTCTTTATTTTTTTCGATACGACTATTTTCTATATGAGAATTTGACTGGCAGACTAGGGGGTGAGTAACAATATCAGTAAAGTATATATGTGACATAACATTATTATCGAAAAGAATTTTTCTATCATCAATTAAAAAGAAACCATGTGTCTCAAATAACTTAATCGCTGCTCTGCAATAACGCTCGTCAACGATATAGCAACACGCACGGGTCACTTTGTGTTTTTTGTAAGTTGCTTTTCTAAATAAGACATTGCCAATATTAACCGTTTTAAAGAGACTTAGTCCAAATAATTGGTAATCTGAAGTTCCCTCTTGTCCGCCCAAGACATAAGATGTCCCCATGGTTAATAAGTTTCTATTCTGTGATAGCGCACTTAATACCTGAGATAAACGTTCGTCGAATGTCACATCATCTTCCAGAATCAGCGCCCATTCCAAACTTTCGTCTATGATTTTTTGATACGCTTGTAAATGGCTCAATGTGCAGGCCATCTCAGGATCGGTCATTGACCCATAAGACGAATTACTATTAACACTGACATTATCTTTTATATTTTTATATGCATCAGTTCTGTAATCAACAGCATCAATAAAATCATACTGAATATTATATTGGTTCAACAATGATATTATTTTTTCTTTCCGATCAATATCATGTTTGAGTGAAATAATGAATATAGGGAAACACTCTTTAGTGTGATTCATTTATTGCTCTACAATTTGATTGTTTTATTTATTAATATATGACTTATATTTATATGCTATCACTGACTTTATTGCTTGAAGATACTTACCTTGATAAAGCTTGTGCTTGTATTCCTCTTTATATTCAGATCTAGATTTTGCATCAAAATATGGATCATTTCTCCATGGTGTTAAAAAATAAATATCGCGAAAGAAAGAAGATGCCGGATAATCAGCCCAGGCATGCCATGGCTTCGTGACACCAGTATAATGGATGAACACAGTTGAATCGGAAATATATTTTTTGAAGTGATTTTTATCTTTAAACTCAAATTCTGATTTAAGTGAGTAAATTGTATTAAATCGTCTATCCAGATAAATTAAGTATCCCTGCAAAACAATGTTTAATGCATCCTGATCGGGATATTTTAGACGGACGGATGAACTCTCATCAAGAAGAAGTGAAAAGACTTTACTTGTTAACTGTTGAGATTTCCATTGTGTTAAGTTTACATACATGACGCCTGAATTAAAATACAGGTCTTTAAAGTCAATGTTCAAACGTTGATAAGTTTTTTCCTGGATAGATGGAACATCTGGTACGACGGCCCCATAATGCTCACCAAAATCGAGCGACACTAATTCATTAATACTTCCCTTACAAATAACATCAGCATCAAGATAGAGCAGAGAACTTATTTCTTGGGAAAGATAATCGAAAGCTAACAAACGATAATAAATAGAAACAGGCCAAATAGAGGTACGTGGTAATTTGCTTAATAATGCACTATCAACTTCAAAGAGTTCGATTTTAATTTTATATTTTTTTGTTAACAGCTCAACTTTATCTAAAAACTCGATACTATAGACATCTGAAAAAATAAAGAAACGACAATTAATGGATTTGTTATTTTCGGCAATAGAAGCAACTGATATAATTGTTCCAACTTGGTAGTTTACATCGGTACCATAGGCGATATTAAAACTTTCTCTTAGCTCAAATTGTTCGTGGCTATACTCTGTGATTTTTTTAGCACAATCTTTTAAGGTAATCATATTTATTTCCCACGAAAAACACGGAGACGGTTTTTTATCTTCCACGCCACACTATTTCTACGATGGAAAACTTTGAACAGAGAAAACCATTTGTTATCGCCAAGATAATTTAAACGTATGAGTTCTTTGTTTTTATAATAACACATTAAGAAAACCCCTTGATCATCATCAATGATTTTCCTTTGCAGCAAGTACCTTTGACAATTCCAGACTAATTTATGAAACTCACCCCAATGCTTAACTGAACCAACGATAGCACCACCGATAATAAAGACATTGTTATTAAATATACCCGACAAAACATCATTCATTGTCTTCAATGAAAATTGTTTACGGATCGTAAACAAATTAACCTTAGAGTCATCAAACGGATAATACCAGTTTTTGATACCATCAAGAGTCGCTGCTGAACGACAATAGCCAAAATCAACCCAAGCAACTAAGTTGTTTTTTATACTTCCTAATTTAATTGCCTGCATTACAAAATAAGATTTAAGATTGCATACAAGTGCATAATCAGGAGACCAGTATTCTGGGTTTTTTGCTTGCTGTGGAGATATTAATTTCTTAAATTCAGCATCATTCTGTATCTCAGTTATTTTTTTCCTGAACCTCCCAAAGGTGGTTCGCAAATCAACAGCAATAACTTTTGTTGGTTTTCCCGCTCTGATTTCCTGGATACGTTCAACAAGATCACTGGATGTAAAAACAATCATTTCATTATCCAGCGATGCTAAATTACTAAAGTTGCTTAGATATGTCTCAGCGGTCCTGTGAAGATAATTTGGATGTCCATTATCAACGGTCCAGTCACCTCGACCAATATCAAAAAAAGCGGTTACAATCGTTATAGACTTATTCATAAAGGTACCAACTAACTTATTATATTTAGAGGCAAAAATATTAAAATATAGATAAGGTTAGAATAATTTTTTAGCATAATAATTAATATAGCTATAGATACATTTTAAAATTAAGCCCTGCTTAAAGTAATGTTTTGCACTATATCTAAATTGATGACTAGTTGATGGTGATAGTAAACTAACTGACTGCCAGGGAGAGTTCTCTTTTGCTCTATTGAAATACTCAGATACAGGATAGTTCGCCCATATGTGCCATGGTTTGGTTGGACCAATATAATGGATAAACACACAAGAATTAGGAATGGGGTCAAAGACTTTATCTTTCTTCAACTCATAGTTAATACTGTATTGTGTATTAAACTTCCCATCAACAAAGCGGTCATTTCCAGCCAATAGAATATTAAGAACATCCTGATCCAAATGCGTTATCTTCTTAACTGCTTCCGGATCCTTCAACATATCAATGGCGCGCGTTGAAATATTATATTTCGACCACGCTGGTAAATTGATTAATAAAAATCCAGCATTAAAATAACCATTAATGAGCTTTGGAGTATCTAATGTAATTGATCTTTTTTTCCACCACTCGATATCACCTTCTGCAACAACAGCGGCAATTTCACTCTCATCAAAGCTAAGGTCGATTAATTCCTGGACAGAACCTTTACATACTATATCAGCATCAAGGTACAATATTTTATCAATTTTCCCGGAAAAATAATCTGCAATTATAAATCTAAAATAAGTTGCATAGGTCCAATTCTTTGTACTTGGCAATACCTTTAATTTCTCACAGTTAATTAAATAAACCACAATTCGAGAATTATATTGAGCCGCTAATGCATCAAATTTTTCACGGTCATTATCAGAAAAGTAATCAGTGAAAATGTGAAAAACAAATTTACTCTCAGGGTTTGATAATAAGACCGATGCTATAGAAATACCGCAACCGAATAGGAAATTTTTATCAATCCCGTAGGAGATATGAAATGAATTAGCATCATTTTTATCAGTGCAATGATCGAACTCTAACTTAGTGAGAATGACATCTTCTTCCGCAAAGTAATCTTGGCTCATATCGAACTCTTATTCTTAATAGATGATATTATTTCATTCATATTTTTATGATAAACCTCAGAATAAAACATTGAGATAGAATGCTTAACAGCCTGGCTGTCAAATACAATCAGATGGTTAACCTGTTGGTTTAAATGAAATATAAACTTATTTAATTCAGATGGTGGATAAAGGAAGCCATTGACCCCTTCCTTAATAATATCTTCAGGACCCGCAGTACAATTTGCGCTGATGCATGGAATGCCGTAGGACATAGCTTCGAGTAGTACCATTCCGAAACCTTCAAACGATGAAGTTAATAAGAGAGCACTCACTTTTTGAATTTCGTTCTGCACAAACTCCCAAGGCTTTTCCTGCCAACCATGCCAAATTATCTTGTCATCAATTTGCAGTTCGCGGCCATAGGACTGGCATTTTTGGAAATCTGAGCCATCACCAATGACATGTAATTTCCATGGCCCATCGACACTTGCCAGCCCATCAAGTAAGTCTTTAATTCTTTTTTGACCCTCAAACTTCATTCGGCCCATATATAGAAAAGTTGCGACTTCATTTTCTGCCGGTGCCGGGATCGTAATATTCTGTCTGGTGACGGGATTATAAATAAGGCTGATCCTTTTTTCCGGTACGCCTCTGGCAAGTATTTGTTTTTTTATACCCGTACTAATTGCTAAATGATGATCTGCATATACTACACATTCCGCATGCTTTTTATGGTCAAGTGAAAAATGCGGCCACGAAAATAGAACAAATGATTGCTGGCTCTTGAGTCTCGCGTTGCTTGCTAACATGCATGACAGAACATCAATGCAAATAACAACATCTGGTTTGTTATTTTTTAACCAGCGGTCGAAATTGTTAATATGTTTTAGTCGACGAAAAAAACTGAGCTTAATCTTTGAAAATGAACAAGTGTAATCAATTCCCTGTAACCACTTCTTATCCATATTGTCATTACGACAAAAAAAGAACATTTCGCAGCTATCGGGCATATCTTTATTTTTTAATGAAAGTATAACATCTCTAATTACGGTTTCCATTCCACCAAAACCAGAGACAGCCTCTCCAACAAATGCAATTTTCATTGATTCATCACTTATTTTGATTAAAGCGATTTACGTATTGTTCGTTCACGAATACGTTGAGCTTTTATTTCAGTTTGCTGAAGTAAATCGCTTTCTTTGGAAAAAATATCGCACAATGGCTGCATGAAATAGGTGGAAAGGAAACGGTAACGATCGCGTTGAGTTAGCCCGATATTCAATGATGAAAAATACAAACCAATTAAATCTTTATCCCGCCAGCGCTTTGGTACCGAGCTTCTAATTTGTGCACGATGGAGATCAATAACTGAGATTTTCAGGTTGTCTTCATCTCCTGCAAAAGGGAGATGTAGTAGAAAATGGCAGATATAGCAGTCACGGTGATTAACTCCACCCTGATGCATTTTGCGAACCATTGTTGCAACCCTATCAATCAGCATTCGCTTTGTACGTGGCGAGGGCGGGTTAGTTGCCCAGTCGGCACAATAATCTTCCAGACTTATTGTCGGTGTAAGATCTTCAGTAATAATGAAAGATTCTTTATTGATTGGGTTTAATCCCTTCTCCCCGAAGCCAACCCCTTGCATGGTATCAACATCTAATTCATAGAGTCGGTGTATTGCCTTCCATTCCCGATCGGCACCTAATACCGGCATGCGCAAGGTGATAAGGTTTTTCACCACTTCTTTAAATGCAGTGCCTCGATGCCATTTCAGAAAGTAACTTTTCCCAGCTAACTCAAACCGTAATGTGCGGCGAGTTTCAAGCTCCCGGAAAACTTCACCCTGCAATTTTGCAACTTCAGCAAAGGGATCTTTTCCACGCCATAAGGTTACAAGTGGTTCTTTCAACTCAACCATTAACTTTACCCGTAATAATATCAGCGGCCTTTTCAGGCAAGCTGTAGATATCTTGCGTATCTGCATAGTGGCGTGCATTTGCCGCCCACTCATTCAGGCGCTCGCGTTCTGTTAATGCTGTATACAACGCACTGTTCAATTTTCCCTGATCAAACGGCTCGTTTATGACAACACCGCATTCCGCAGCCGCAATATGATGCCCGTAGCCGCACACTGAAGTCGTAATGACTGGTAAACCTGCAGCAATCGCTTCCAACAGCACAATCCCTGCAGCTTCTTGATACGCCGGATGTATAAGCACATCGGCCGCAGCCATCAATTCAGCCACATCGTTACGCCCGGCAAAGAAATGGACGTTTTTATGGACACCAAGTTTTTCTGCCAGAGCTTCATAGCGTCCTGGTTTATCCTGACCAACGACCATTAATACGGTGTTATCCCGGACCTTTTCAGGTAGCGACGCCAGTGCATTAATCGTTCTATCAACACCTTTGCGACGAAAATCTGAACCGACCTGTAACATCAGATTTTGTTGTTCGCTAATTCCATTTTTTTCACGATACCGCGAGCGGCTACCGGGTACCTGTTGGCTATATTTGCGATCGGGGTAAATACCTGGCGGCAGAATATGAAAACGCTCAGATTCAGTGTGATAGTGTTTTTGAAAATCGGCTATCTGCTTGTCTGTTAACATTAATAACTGAGTAGGTTTACCGTGCTCAAAAACTTCGCGTTCAAACTCAGCATAATGCCGATAGCGGGATGTCAGGCGATAAAAGAATCCTTTTTCCTGAGCCACCTTTTCGGCATAACAAACATCAGCAGCGTAATAGACATCCAGACCAGGCATTTTATTAAAACCGACAACCTTATCTACAGCATGTTGCTGAAGATGAGCCTGCACCCAACGATAATATTCAGCATTACGTCCGTGGTTTGTACGGGAAGTAACCGGCACCGTAATTAATTCAAATTCTGTTGGGTGCTCACCTTCCCAGGATTGCGTGTAAACACGCACGTGATGACCGCGAGAAGCAACCGTTTGGGCGATGCGCATAAAATCACGCTGCAAGCCGCCAAACGGAAAATATTTATACAAACAAAAGGCAATAATCATACTGACCCGCTCGTTTTAATGTCATTCGCCGCATCGGGTAACATCCTTTCAGTGGCAGCAATGACATCTTCAGCTGGAATGACTGACATGTATTTCTTATTTCGGTCAAGCTCGTCGCGGACAGGCATTGGCTCATAGTCACCCGCCCAAAACTGAATCACATTATTTGACCATGGGCGCCAGAAAACATGGTCGGTAGCCCCAAAAAGACAAATGATGGGGGTTTTTACCGCCGCGGCAATATGACCCGGAGCGGAATCGACACCGATAAATAGATCTGCATGGTCAATGAGGGCGGCTAATTCAGGGAATCGTGTTTTCCCCGCAAGAGCTGTCACTGGTCTCAATTGACATCCCCGAGCAATATCTTCCACACATTCTAAATCTTCAGCAGAAGGGCCAGATGTTAAAACTACGCTGTAACCTCTGGCCTGTAATGCATCAATGACTTTTGAGAATTTATCGTTGTCCCAACATTTGAATTGCTGGCGTGCAGTGGGCTGAATGACAACATAGTGGTTATCGACACCTACATCTTTCAACAAACTTTGCATTTTGACCCAATTTTTAGGGTCATAAGGCATTGTCGTTTCTTTGCAGATATCTGTTATTCCCAATGGGGTCACAACAGATAAATTACGTTCTACGATATGCTCGCCTGAAATGGGCGCCAGATGAGTAAAACTATTTTTCCAGAAAGCCGATTGTCGGTAGCTATAGTCCTGGGAAATGCTCATTTTTGCGTTCAGGAGGCGCACAAAAAACGGAACAACCCTTTGATCAGTAAGGTTGACAACCAAATCATATTTATTGGCGCGTAGTGTTTTTAAAAGAAACAGGAAATTCTGAATTTTGGTTATAGAACCAGCGCCTTTATTACTCAGCCCATACAGCATGTTTATTTCTGAATTTTCAGACAGTATGGGGATCGTATCCTGATATAGAAGCACATCAATCTTCGCTTCCGGGTAGTTTCTTTTTAGCGTGCTAATGACCGGAGTCGTCAGCAGCATATCCCCATGAAAACGCATCTTAATGACTAAAATTCTTCTAAATGATGGTTTTTCCACGCGCAGCTCTTAATTGTTGATAATGCTAAAGATATCAAATTTTCACGCTACCGCCCCAGGCTCAACAGCTACCCGAAGACTGAAAACGCACTCAATTTTTCGCAATAGTGTACCATTTCTTAATGTGTGATCCGATACGAATGTTTTTTCACCTATAAAGATAAAAATCACATCTATTACAATAAGATAAACGAACGCATCAATAGATACGCATCTCGTTAATTATCTGGAAAGCAACTGATAAAATCCTTCAACTATTTCTGTAAAAATCCAAATATTTAATAATATTGAAGCTTTTTAACGCCAGTTTGCGCGATTTAAAGCAAATGGGGCAAAAGTGTTGGTAAAGCCGCAGTTAAATACATAGAATCCCCAGCACATTCATAAGTCAGTTACGTCCAATGCTCCAGTTGTTTTACACCACACTTTTCTATCTCATTCAGCCGCTCATTTGGGTGCGCTTGTGGGTGCGTGGTCGTAAGGCTCCTGCGTATCGTAAACGTTGGGGTGAGCGCTACGGTTTTTATCGTAAGCCGCTAAAGCCTGGCGGCATTATGTTGCACTCCGTTTCCGTCGGCGAAACGCTGGCGGCTATACCGCTGGTTCGTGCACTCCGTCATCGCTACCCAGAATTACCGATAACCGTAACAACAATGACACCGACCGGCTCTGAACGAGTCATGTCAGCATTTGGCGGTGACGTCCAACATCTTTACCTGCCTTATGATCTCCCCGGCTCGCTTAATCGCTTTCTTGATAAGGTAGACCCTAAACTGGTTCTGATTATGGAAACCGAGTTATGGCCGAACCTTATATCAGCATTGCATAAACGCCATATTCCGCTAGTCATTGCCAATGCACGATTGTCTGCTCGTTCAGCTGCGGGCTATGCCCGGCTGGGCAAATTCATTCGTTCATTGTTACGCCGGATCACACTCATTGCGGCTCAGAATGAAGAAGATGGCGAGCGTTTCATAGCTTTAGGCGCAAAACGCAGCCAGTTAACCGTTACTGGCAGCCTCAAATTTGATATTTCAGTAACGCCGCAACTCGCTGCTCGCGCCGTCACACTGCGCCGCCAATGGGCACCTCATCGCCCTGTGTGGATTGCAACCAGCACGCATGAAGGTGAAGAAAACGTGGTGCTAGATGCACATCAGATGCTTCTAAAACAGTTCCCAGATTTGCTGCTGATACTGGTTCCTCGCCATCCTGAACGTTTCCCTGATGCGATTAATCTGGCTCGCCAGAAAGCGTTAAGCTTTATTACTCGTTCTTCTGGTGATGTTCCTTCTGCCAGCACTCAGGTTGTCATTGGCGATACCATGGGCGAGCTTATGCTGTTATATGGAATTGCTGACCTTGCGTTTGTCGGCGGCTCGCTGGTTGAACGCGGTGGACATAATCCTCTTGAACCAGCAGCTCACGCGATTCCTGTGTTGATGGGCCCACATACCTTTAACTTTAAAGATATTTGCGCCCGACTGTCACAGGCAAGCGGCCTGATCACCGTGACGGATACCGCTTCTTTGACTAAAGAGATTAGCTCTTTACTTACTGACGAAGATTATCGAAACTTCTATGGTCGCCATGCAGTGGAAGTGCTCTATCAAAATCAGGGCGCCCTACAACGTTTGTTGCAACTGCTGGAACCCTATTTGCCACTCAAAGCACATTAAGGTCTGACATGCAAAAGCGGGCTATCTATCCAGGAACTTTCGATCCAATCACCAACGGCCATCTGGACATCGTGACTCGCGCATCGAAGATGTTCGATACCCTAATTCTGGCAATTGCTAACAGCCCGCACAAAAAAACCATGTTTACCCTTGAAGAAAGAGTGCATCTTGCGCAAGGCGTTATAGCCCATTTGCCTAATGTAGAAGTGGTCGGATTTGGCGATCTGATGGCGAATTTCGCCAAAACTCAACAAGCAAATATTCTGGTAAGAGGGTTACGTACAGCGGCTGATTTCGAGTATGAGATGCAACTGGCTCATATGAACCGTCACTTAATGCCAGAGCTGGAAAGCGTCTTCCTGATGCCATCAAAAGAGTGGTCTTTTGTCTCTTCATCATTGGTGAAAGAAGTCGCGCGCCACGCAGGTGACGTCGCACACTTCTTACCAGAACAAGTACACCAGGCGTTGCTTGAAAAACTAAAGTGATTATTTCTGGCAATGGCGGCAATAAAAAGTGCTGCGTTGCCCGTGCTTGCTGATGACAATTGGCGCACCGCACACCCGACACGGTTCCCCTGTGCGGCCATAGACCTGTAGTTCCTGAGCGAAATATCCAGGTTTACCGTCCGACTGTAAAAAATCCTTCAATGTCGTCCCACCTTGTTCAATCGAACGTAGCAGTACGGCTTTAATCGTTTTGACCAGTAATTCGCATTCGTTTTTTGACAACGACTGAGCAGCACGGTCAGGGTGAATTCCCGCAGCAAATAACGATTCGCTGGCATAAATATTACCGACACCGACGACCAGCTTGTTATCCATCAGCCAGGGCTTAATCGCCATTTTCTTTTTCGCGGATTTTTCACGCAGATACTCAGCCGAAAATTCGTCGCTTAAAGGTTCCGGCCCAAGATGCGCCAGAACATTACTGCCCTCTAGCTCTTTCGCCCACAGCCAGGCACCAAAACGGCGCGGATCGGTATAACGTAGTACTTTGCCATTGCTCATGACCAAATCCACGTGGTCATGCTTTTCAGCGGGATAATCTTCAGGGAGGATGCGTAAGCTGCCAGACATTCCGAGATGGATAATAATCCAACCGTCCGGAAGCTCCAGCAGAAGGTATTTAGCGCGGCGCTGTACGCTCAGAACAGGTTTATCGCTAAGCGCATGAATTTCATCAGAGACAGGCCAACGCAGACGGCCATTTCGCACAATCGCATGCAGAATGGTTTCGCCAACCAAATGCGGTTCAATACCTCGGCGACTGGTTTCTACTTCAGGTAATTCAGGCATCTCTCCTCCAGGCTCAAAACCCTAAAACAAAAAAACCCCGCCGAAGCGAGGTTTTCATCAAAGATACTAAAATTATTTAATTTTAGCTTCTTTGTACAGTACGTGTTGACGGACAACTGGATCGAACTTTTTCAGTTCCAGTTTTTCCGGCTTAGTACGCTTGTTCTTCGTGGTGGTATAGAAGTGACCAGTACCAGCAGAAGAAACCAGCTTGATCTTCTCGCGAACACCTTTAGCCATGACTTAGTTCCTCTTAGTACTTCTCGCCACGGGTACGCATATCGGCCAAGACCGTTTCGATACCCTTCTTATCAATTACACGCATACCTTTAGCAGATACACGCAGTGTGACAAAACGCTTCTCGCTCTCAACCCAAAAACGGTGAGAGTGCAGGTTCGGCAGGAAACGGCGTTTGGTCGCGTTCATTGCGTGGGAACGGTTATTACCGGTCACCGGACGCTTGCCAGTAACTTGGCAGACTCGGGACATGTCTATTCTCCAAAAATCAAATTAGCTCGAGCTTCGTATAGGGTTATGGCGCCTCGTCAGGCCGCAAGCCTGGTCCCTGGCGGTTCAATGTGAACCACAGTGCCAGGCGCATAATGCCAAAACCCGAGATTCTCAAAGGTGGCGTAGTATACGCTGCATAACGCATGTGCTCAAGTCCCGAACAGACAAAGATCCCCAAGGATCGCCTAATTCGTTCTAAATCCACCCACGTTCGGCAAAAGAAACGTACTCTCCACGGCCAATAACAAGGTGATCGAGCACTTGTATTTCCATAAACAGGCAAACTTTTATGATGCGTTCGGTAATAACACGATCAGCTTTGCTCGGTTCTGCTCGACCAGACGGGTGATTATGCGCGAGTATTAACGCCGCTGCATTGGATTTCATCGCTTCGCGCACAATTTCTCTTGGATGGACCTCTACATGGTTCAGCGTTCCAGAAAACATTGGACAATGTTTAATCACCCGATGCTGGTTATCCAGAAAAATCACCATAAAGATCTCGCGTTCTGCATTCGTCAATTGGCTCTGGATAAACTCCCTGACTGATTCTGGTCCTTTAAGGGTTAGCTCTTCAACTCCACGCGAATAGTAATAACGCCTCGCCAACTCCGCAATGGCGTTGAGTTGCGTATATTTAGCTGCACCAATGCCCTTCACTTCCTTGAATTGTGAGTAATCTGCCGACAACAGCCTGCTAAGTGAACCGAACTGGTCCAGCAAATTGTGTGCGAACGCGAGTACATTCATATTATTGCAGCCAGTGCGTAAAAAGAGTGCCAAAAGCTCCACATCGGATAATGCGCTGGCACCAAATTTCAACAGCTTTTCACGCGGCATATTCGCCTTATCCAATTCCATTATTTCTTCCACCAGAACCTCCTTGCCCTTCTCTGGCCGTCATTGTGCACAACTCATCAAACACATTCGACATGCAGATTTCCTCCATGCGGGATGTCTCGCAAACAGCAAAAAGTCGATACCGAATGAGTGTGGTAAAATAGCCAGATGACTGTGACTTCTGGTGGAAAAATCATGATGGGGCTTTCTGGCAAAAAAATTGTTCTGGGTGTGAGCGGCGGAATCGCTGCCTATAAGACACCAGAGCTGGTACGCCGTCTGCGTGAACGCGGCGCGGAGGTTCGAGTGGTTATGACAGAGGCAGCCAAAGCCTTTATTACGCCTCTGAGTTTACAAGCCGTGTCGGGATATCCTGTGTCAGATAGCTTGCTGGATCCCGCAGCAGAAGCGGCAATGGGTCATATAGAATTAGGAAAATGGGCAGATTTAGTCATCCTGGCACCTGCCACAGCAGATTTAATTGCTCGCATTACCGCAGGCATGGCAAATGATCTTGTGAGTACAATATGTCTCGCAACCCCCTCTCCCGTTGCGGTCGTGCCTGCCATGAATCAGCAAATGTACCGGGCAACTGCAACTCAGCACAATCTTGAAACTCTCGCTTCGCGCGGTTTACTGATATGGGGTCCAGACAGCGGCAGCCAGGCCTGTGGCGATGTCGGCCCGGGTAGAATGCTTGACCCTCTAACGATAGTTGAAATGGCCGCTCAACATTTTTCTGTCATCAAAGATCTGCAACATCTTAATGTCATGATTACCGCAGGTCCGACCCGCGAACGTCTGGACCCGGTGCGCTACATCACCAATGATAGCTCGGGGAAGATGGGCTATGCGATTGCAGCGGCTGCGGCTGCGCGTGGTGCAAATGTGACATTGATCTCTGGCCCAGTTTCTTTGCCTACTCCAGCCTGGGTAAAACGTGTTGATGTCACCACCGCTCTGGAAATGGAAGCCGCAGTGCAACAACATGTCCAGAAGCAGCAAATTTTCGTTGGCTGTGCCGCTGTTGCAGATTATCGTGCCGCAACCGTTGCAGACGAAAAAATCAAAAAGCAAGGCGATGAAATTACAATAAAAATGATAAAAAACCCGGATATTGTTGCCGGTGTCGCAGCACTTTTAGCTCATCGTCCTTATGTTGTTGGGTTTGCCGCCGAAACAAATAATGTGGAAGAATACGCCCAGCAAAAACGCCTGAGTAAAAACCTCGACCTGATTTGTGCAAATGATGTTTCACAAGCAGGACAGGGATTTAACAGCGAAAACAATGCATTACACCTTTTCTGGCAGGATGGAGATAAAGTCTTACCTCTTGAGCGTAAGGAACTCCTTGGCCATCTTTTACTGAACGAGATAGTTACCCGTTATGATGAAAAAAATCGACGTTAAGATTCTGGACCCACGCGTTGGCCAACAGTTCCCACTGCCGACTTATGC
>Ga0160437_1000596_pt1 | contig 18218 bp, 15 predicted proteins | sample HID1975I_E0MG_FD_108227 | JGI IMG/M metagenome (GOLD analysis project Ga0160437, IMG submission 108227) | Enriched soil microbial communities from UW Madison campus, WI, USA - HID1975I_E0 MG | ecosystem: Environmental > Terrestrial > Soil > Unclassified | place: USA: Madison, Wisconsin... | reverse complement strand
CCGAGATGTCGCGGTCGCCCGCATTGGCGCCGATGCCGTAGAACTGCATGTTGATGTCGGCATAGCCGCCGAAGAGCAGCACCTTGAAGCGGTCGTCGTCCAGCGACATGCTGTGCACCGCGCCCGCGCCCCAGCTCTTGTTGGTGGTATAGAAGGCGCCGCCGCCGGTGACCCAGGGCTGGCTGGAGCCGTTGGGGTTGTAGAACAGCACTCCCGCCACGGTGAGTCCGGCCCCGACCGTCGGGTTCGACATCGGAATGGGAACGACCAGCAGGTCGGGCTTCATCTTCTTGGCGGCGGGAGGCGCCGGCGGCGCGGCTGCCGATGCGGCGGCGTCGCCGGTGGCAGGCCGGTCGTTCTGGGGGGCGGACAGCGAAGTCGTCGCGATGACGGTGTCGTTCGCCATCTGCTGCACCGGCCGGTCCTGTGCCAGGGCGGGAAGGGGAAGCCCGGCCAGCAGCAGCGTCGCCAGCATCGGGGCAGACCGGAGCGGGGCCGCGGACAGGGGCCGAGGGGGCGTGGCGTCCGGCCGCTGCTGCATGGTCGGCTCTCCTTCTGGATGGGCACACGTCTTGCGGCGCAGCGGCGACCGGCAAGACGCGGCCGATCGGTGTCCGGTCAGTTCGTCGCGGCGGCCGGCGGGAAGATCTTGAGCGGCAAGGTCAGGCTCAACATGCCCGCGGTCCCTTCCTGACGGCGGCGGGCGTCGAATTCCTGGAATACGCGCACCCGGAAGGTGGCCGGGCTGCGGCCGAGGATCAGGTTATAGGCCGCCGTGCCGCCCAGCGCCGCGACCCGGCCCTTGTTGGGGCCGAGTACCGCACCTTCGCCGGTATCGCCGCTGATCTGGTCGTAATAATAGCCGACGATCCCGGCGGAGAATTTCTCGGAGAAACTCTTCTCCACCGCGGCTTCGACATGAAGCTCGTTGCCGGTGTTGTAGTCGGTGACCTTGTTGTTGCCATTGAAAGTGACACCGGCCTTGGCGCTGACGTCCCAGCCGGAATCGGTGTCGTGCCAGCTCGCCGCCAGCGAGGCGTCGCCGGCCCAGCGGTGAAACGCGATGTTCGCCAGCTCGCCTTCGCGGTAGTGGCCCACCGGGATATTCACGAAGCCGCCGACCTGCAGGTAGAACTTGTCCCACTTCCAGCCGAGCGACATGTTGGCGAGGGGGTCGCCGATCGCCAGGGTATTGTCGGTGCGGGAGCGGGTGATGGACTGTCCGCCGGGCCCGGCGACGATCACCGAGGCATCGACGAAGGGCGCGGCCAGCGGCAGCGAGCCGCCAAGGGCCAGGGTGCCGCCCAGGAACTTGGTGGACGGCACCCAGACCAGGGTGGTGAACTGTGCCGCCACGAAGGAGTCGAGGCCCAGCGCGACATTGCCGCCCACGACAAGGCTCTTGTCGGCCGCGATGTCGCCGCCGTAGAAATACATCGTGTCGTCCACGAAGATGCCTTCGACGGGCGGCTGAACGGCGGCGGCGGGGCCGCCGGATCCCAGCAGGTAGATGCTGGTGCCGCCTTCCGAGGCCTGGGCCGTGCCTGCGGCCTGGCAGCATCCCAGCGCCAGGAGACTCCACAAGACGTGCCGGAAATTGACATGGGGCATGTACCGCTCCTGATCCTCTGACTGGTCGAGGAGAGTGCGGCAGGCGGGCCGGGAGCTGAATCGGGGATTACCCCCGGATTGCCCGACGCATGCCCGGGTGAACGGGGCGGGAGCGGTCAGGGCGGGAGCGGGCCGTCGCCGGGGAGCGGAGTAGTCCCGCGCAAAGCCGGTAATGGTCCCGATGTGCGCGCCGCCGCGCTGCGGATAATGTCCTGCGAAAATGCCGGGACCCGAGACCGGGAACAGAGGAGACTCAAGATGCGCGCGCGCTTGTCCAGATATGCCGTCCTGCCCCTTCTGCTCGCTTGCGCCGTGCCCGCCCTGGCGGCCAAGGCGCCGGACACCTGGGATGGGCTGATGCATGTAAAATCAAGCAAGATCGAGACGGTCTACCTTCAGCCCGATGCGGACTTTCGCGGCTACACCAAAGTCATGATCGCCCCGGCGGAAATAGCTTTCCGCAAGAACTGGCAGCGTGAGCATGGCTTTGCCGAGGACAGGGGGCGCCCCGTCTCCAATGAGCAGGCGCGGGATATCCTGGAGCAGGCGAAGACCGGCTTTCACAAGCTGTTCGTGGAAGCTTACCAGAAGGCGGGATACCAGGTGGTGGACCAGCCCGGCTCCGATGTGCTGCGGCTATCCACGGCGGTCGTCAATCTCGACGTGGTCGCCCCGGACCCCATGACGGCGGGCCGGTCGTGGACCTTTTCCCGCGACGCCGGGGGCGGCACGCTGGTGATCGAGGCGCGCGATTCGCGCACCGGTGCCTTGCTCGGCCGTGCGGTCGATTCCCGCAGCATGGAGGATAGCCGGGCCTATTTGCGCAACACCGTGACCAACACGGCGGACTTCGAAGACCTCTTCGCTCACTGGGCCAAGCTGAGCGCTGCGGGCCTCACCGAATTGAAGAGCCTCTCGCCCATCAATGCTGAGGGGATGTCCAAGAAATAGCGAGAATACTGGAAAATAAAAGGTCCGATCCGAAGCGTGTTCGTAACGTTGTTTGCGCGAGTGATGGGCCGGATAGGCAATATCCACTCCCCTAGGATGCAAAACAACTTGGTATCGGGTGAAACCCGGATGGCCGAATCGGCCCGCCTTCACGACCATTGCGGTCCTATCGTGCAGAAGGATGCCTATCATGCCGAATGGAAAGCCGAACATCCTGGTCATCTGGGGTGACGACATCGGAATCAGCAATCTCAGTTGCTATACCGACGGCCTGATGGGCTATCGAACGCCGAACATCGACCGGCTTGCCAGGGAAGGCATGAAGTTCACCGACAGCTACGGCGAACAGAGCTGCACCGCGGGGCGCTCGTCCTTCATCACCGGGCAGAGCGTGCTGCGCACCGGGCTCTCCAAGGTGGGTATTCCCGCCGCGCCCACCGGCATGAACGAAAAGATCGTGACCATCGCGGCGCTGCTCAAGGAGCAGGGCTATTCCACCGGGCAGTTCGGCAAGAACCACCTGGGCGACCTGAACCACATGCTGCCCACCAACCACGGTTTCGACGAGTTCTTCGGCAACCTCTATCACCTCAATGCCGAGGAAGAGCCCGAGATGGAGGATTATCCGAAGGACCCCAAGTTCAAGGAACGTTTCGGCCCCCGCGGCGTGATCCACAGCTGGGCCACCGACAAGGACGATCCCACGGAGATGGAACGCTGGGGCAAAGTGGGCAAGCAGAAGATCGAGGACACTGGCCCGCTCACCAAGAAGCGCATGGAGACTTGCGACGACGAATTCGTCGCCGCGGCGCTCGATTTCATCAAGCGGCAGGAGGCGGACGACAAGCCGTGGTTCGTGTGGCTCAACACCACGCACATGCACATGTTCACGCACCCCAAGCCGGAGAGCAAGGGCCAGGCCGGTCGCTGGCAATCCGATTATCACGACACCATGATCGACCATGACAAGAACGTCGGCCAGGTTCTCGATGCTCTCGACGACATGGGCATCGCCGACGACACGTTCGTCATGTATTCGACCGACAACGGCCCGCACCGCAACTCCTGGCCGGATGGCGGCATGACCCCGTTCCGCAGCGAGAAGAACACCAATTGGGAAGGCGCGTTCCGCATTCCGATGATGGTGCGCTGGCCGGGCAGGATCGAGCCCGGTTCGATCTCCAACGGCATCGTCCAGCACCACGACTGGTTGCCCACTTTCCTGGAAATGGCGGGCGAACCCGACATCGTCGAGAAAGTGAAGAAGGGCCACCAGGCGATCGGCCGCACCTACAAGAACCACATCGACGGCAAGAGCCTGCTGGGCCACATCACCGGCAAGGAGAAGGACAGCCCGCGCAACTTCTTCTTCTACATCAGCGACGATGGCGACATCCTGGCGATGCGCTACGACAACTGGAAGCTGGTGTTCCTGGAACAGCGCTGCCCGGGCACCATGCAGGTCTGGGCGGAACCCTTCACCCGGCTGAGACTGCCCAAGATGTTCAACCTGCGGACCGACCCTTACGAGTTCGCGGATATCACCTCGAACACCTATTACGACTGGTTCCTGCACAACGCCTACTTCATCTATGCGGCCCAGACCGGCGCGGCGATGTTCGCGGAGACGTTCAAGGAATTTCCGCCGATCCAGCGTCCCAACAGCTTCACCATCGACGACGCCATCGCCAAGATGGCCGATGCCGCTGCCGGTTCCAGTTGATGGGGAGCGCGCGCCTTCCGATCCTCCTTTCGGCACTGGGTGCCGCCGCGATATTCGTATCCGCGGCGGCCCAGTCGCCCCAGGGAACCACTGCCGGTCCGGCGCCCGTGCAGACGGGCGCTCCCGGCGCCGGACCGCCCAGCATCACCGCCAAGCTGCCGCCGGGCATGCCGAAAGGCTACCTCTCGCTCTCGCAGCTTCCGGATAGCCTGGCACTCCTGCCGCCGCCACCGGCAGAAGGATCGGCCGCGTTCGCGCGGGACGAGGAAACGGACAAGGCCATGGCCCGGCCGAAGGACAGTCCGCGCTTCATCCAGGCGGCGAGCGATGCCGATCTCAAGCCGGCGCATGCCTTCCAGGCCTTTGCCTGCGCCGCCGGCGTGACACCGGATGCCAAGCGCACGCCGGTGCTCTACCGCGTGATGAGCAAGGCGATGATCGACATCGGACTCTCCACCTACAAGGCCAAGGACCACTATCGCCGCGTGCGGCCTTTCGTGGCCCACGGCGACACGACCTGCTCACCGCACGACGAAGCCGTGCTGCGCACCGATGGATCCTATCCCTCCGGCCATAGCGCGCTGGGCTGGGGCTGGGCGCTGATCCTGGCCGAACTCATGCCCGATCGCGCCGATGCCATTCTCCAGCGCGGCCGTGATTTCGGGGACAGCCGGCTGGTCTGCAACGTCCATTGGGCAAGCGATGTCGATGCCGGGCGACTGATGGCGGCGGCCACGCTGGCGCGGCTCCATGCCGAGCAGGCGTTTCGTGCCGATCTGGACGCAGCGCGCGCCGAACTGGCCAGGAGCGGAACGAAGCGCGCGCCGTCCGTAGAGGCATGCAGCACGGAAGCCGCGGGGCTTCGGCTGCAATAGCGCGCGTCAGAAGTTCGGCAGCGGTTGCTCGGCAAAGCCCCAGCCGCGCAAGTCGGCTGCGTGTTCGATCAGGGCTTCGGCATCGTCGATCGAGAAGGGATGGGCGTCCTTCATTCCGTCCAGCTCGTCCCAGGAGATCGGAACCGCCACCGGCGCTCCGGCGCGGGCACGGGCGGAATAGGGCAGGACGGCGGTGCTGCCGCGTTGGTTGCGCAGCCAGTCGATGAAGATCTTGCCCTTGCGCTTGGCCTTGCTCATCGTTGCCACGAAGCGGTCCGGTTCGGCCGTGCTCAAGGCTTCGGCGAACCGGTGGGCGAAGTCCTTGTGGCTGTCCCAGTCATGGCCGGGCGTCAGCGGCACCACGACATGGACGCCTTTGCCGCCCGACAACATGGCGAAGCTGACTAGGCCGATATCCGCAAGCTGGCGGCGCAAGTCCTGCGCGGCGCGGCGGCAGGCTCCGAAGTCCAGCCCTTCGTCGGGATCGAGGTCGAAGATCAGCCGGTCCGGCTTCTCGACGGCGTCCGCCCGTGATTCCCAGCCGTGGAACTCGATGGTCCCCATCTGCACGCAGGCGACCAGCCCTTCGGCGTCGTCGATATAGAGGTAGTCCTCACTGCCGCCGTCCTTCTCGCGGATCGGGACGTGAGAGACGTGAGGGCCGAACGAGCCGCTGTCATGCTTCTGGAAAAAGCATTTCCGGGCGCGACCCTGGGGGCAGCGGACGAGGCTGATCGGCCGGTTGGCGGCGAAAGGCAGCATGAGCGGGGCCACCGCGGCATAGTAGTCGGCAAGCTGGCCCTTGGTCTGGCCGGTCTCCGGGAAGATCACCCGGTCCCGGCTGGATATTTCGACGTCGATCGCGGCCTTGGGGGCGGACTTGGGCATTTCGGGGGTGACCTCCTTCGCCGGCTTGTCGCTGCGCAGGCCCAGGAAACTGGCGTGACGCACACGCCCTTCGGCGGTGAATTCGGCAAAGGCGATCTCGGCGACAAGCTTCGGCGTTACCCAGGTTGCGCCGCGCGCTTCGGTCCGGTCGGCTTCCACCGGCGCGGTCTTGCGGACGAGCGGTGCCAGCCGGGCCGCCAGATCGCCCAGGGTGTCGCCGTCGAATCCGGTGCCCACTTTGCCGCGATAGACCAGCTTCCCCTCTTCGTACTGACCCAGCAGCAGCGAGGAAAACGGCCGTCCCTTCGCACTCGATCGGCTCCATCCGACCACCACGAATTCCTGCCTGCGGGTACATTTCACTTTGACCCAGTTGCGGGTGCGGCGGCCCGCGTAGGCGGCGTCGATGCGCTTGGCGATCACGCCTTCCTGGCTCGCCTGGCACATCGCCGCGTAGAGCTTTTCACCCGCGCCGATCACATGGTCTGCCACGAAAAGCGGGGATCGGGCATCGGCCAGCAGCGCTTCCAGCCGCTCCTTGCGCTCGATATTGGGGAGCGGGGCCAGGTTCCGCCCATCGAGTTCGAGCAAATCGAAGGCGTGGAATTCCAGTTTGTCGCCGGGTTTCTGGCTGCCGTGTCCGCGCTTGAGCACGGCCTGCAGGTTGGAGAAGCTGGGATTGCCGTCCGGTCCCCGGGCAATGATCTCACCATCGATCAGGCTGGGCGGAAGGTCGAGCGCGGCGAGGGTGTCTACAAGCGGGGCGAACTTGTCGCTCCAGTCGAGGCCGCTGCGGGTATATATTCGCACGGTATCACCGGCGACGGCGGCGAGCGCGCGGTAGCCGTCGAACTTGATCTCGTGCATCCACAAGTTGCCATCCGGCACGGCATCGACGAGCGTGGCCAGCTGGACCGCGCGAAATTTCGGCGGGGCGCCTTTGGCCCGGCTGCCGGGCCGCCGCTTCGCTGGGGGCCTGGCCGTCTTGGCAGTCTCCGAATTGTGCTGCGCGGCGTCGTCCATGGCATCGGCAAAGGCCTTGCCCTTCTTGCCCTTGAGCGACTGCGTGCCCGCCTTGTCCGCTGCGATCTCGGCCATGGTGCGGCCGGTGAGCACGCTTTTTAGCCCTTCCTCGACCAGTTGATCGCCGGAGACGGCATGGGCGTCGCTGACCTTGCGCAGCAGCCAGTTCTCGCGCTTCTCACCGGGGCGGCCCTTCATCCGCACCAGCAGCCACTCGCCCTTCATCCTCTCCCCGTCGAGCGTGAAGTGGAGGTGTCCTTCCTCCAGGTCCTTCGCGCTCTTGCCCGCGATCGGCGCCCAGGTGCCTTCGTCCCAGAGCATGACGGTGCCGCCGCCATATTCGCCTTGCGGAATGTTGCCTTCGAAGCGGGCGTAGGAGAGGGGGTGATCCTCGGTACGGACGGCCAGCCGCTTGTCCTCGGGATCAGCGCTGGGGCCTCTCGTCACGGCCCAGGACTTGAGCACACCGTCCACTTCCAGCCGGAAATCCCAGTGCAGCCGCCGCGCGGCATGCTTCTGGACGATGAAGATATTGCCCGCTTCGCTGTTCTGCCGCTTCCCGGCCGGCTCGGCGGTCCGGGCGAAGTCCCGCTTGCGGTTGTATTCGGCGAGAGGGTCGGACTTGGCCATCCTTACCGTTCCTTACCGTTCCTTGCTGGGCGAAGGATGCCGCCGGTCCCAGCGCGCCTCCACGAAATGCAGCGCCGTCACCATGACCAGGCTGACCAACATGCCGATGGCCACCAGCGGCCACTGCCCGGCGCCGCAGGCGATGCCGATGATCGCGGTCAGCCACATATGCGCGGCTGTGGTCAGGTTGCGCAGGCGCCCGCGGGAAAACACGATCAGCCCGGCTCCGATGAAGCCCACGAAAGCGCCGGTCGCCTCGAAGATGCGCAAAGGGTCCATGCGCGGTCCGTCGAGCTGGAAGTAGAGGGCGATGATGGAAGTGGTCATCGTGGCCGCCGCCACGCAGACCAGTCCGTGCGTGCGCAGGCCGGCAGGATGGCCGTGCCACTCGCGGTCGAGGCCGAGCAACAGGCCGACCACGGCGGCAATGCCAAGCCGCAGCAGAACCTCGGAATCGATCGCATGGAGGGGGATCGCCGGGTTGAGTTCCATGGCTCAGGCGCGCTTGCGGCTTCGCGTGGTCGTGGTGCTCGTGGTCTTCGCGGTCTTGGCCGGGCTCTTCGTCGCCGCCGGCTTCTTGGCGGCAGGCTTCTTCGCCTCGGCCTTCTTGGCAGGCGCATTCGCCGCGGAGCCCTTGTCCGCTGCGGACTTGCTCGCAGGCGCCGCTTTCCCCGTGCGGCTGCCGCTGTCGCCGACCGACTTCTTGAGCGCGGCCATCAAGTCGATGACATTGCTCTTGCTGCCGCCCGATGGCGCCTCGACGTCTTCCAGCACGCGCTTGTTGCTTTTCGAGTTGGCCTTCTTGTCGATCAGCCGGTGAAGCGCATCGATATAACGATCATGGAATTCGGCGGGGTGGAAGGGCGCGCTCTTCTTCTCGATCAGCGTGGTCGCCAGATCGAGCAAATCGGCGTCGGGCTTGTCTTCGCCGATCTCGCGGAAATAGCCCTGCGCCTTGTGGACTTCGTCGGCGTAGCGAAGGACTTCCATCACCAGCCCCCGCCCGCACGGCTTGATCGAGACGAGTTGCTCGCGCCCGCGCACCGCCAGTTGGCCAAGCCCGACCTTGCGGCTACGGCGCAGCGCCTCGCGCAGGACGACATAGGCTTCCTCGGCAAGATCGTCCGCGGGGACGACGAAGTAGGGCTTTTCGTAATAGAGCACATCGATGTCGCCCGCGTCCACGAATTGCACCAGTTCCAGCGTCTTGCGGCTCTCGATCTTGACGGCTTCGATCTCTTCCTCGTCGAGCAGCACGTAGTTGCCCTTGGAGATTTCATAGCCCTTGATGATCTCGTCGCGATCGACCGGGCCTACGCCGGGCGCGACTTTCTCGTAGCGGATGCGCTTGCCGCTCGGTTCGTGGATCTGGTGGAACGAGATGGCGGCGCCGGACTTGGTGGCCGGGTAGACCTCGATGGGGATCGACACCAGGGCGAGCCTGATCTGTCCTTGCCAGTATGCGCGTGCGGCCATGGCCCGTTCCTTCCTCGCCGATGAGAAAGGCGCGGGCCCTGGGTTGGTTCCCGCAAAGCGGTTCGGAGAGACGTCAGCCGACGACGATGGCGCTGATCCGGTGGAAGAAGGGGTGATGCGGCGTGGCGCCGTGGGCCACTTGGGTGAACATCCCGTCGCCCAGGTTGGGCAGCTTCGATTCGACCCCGCAGACTTCCTCGCCGCCGCGCACGTCGATATGCGCGTGGAGCTTGCCGTCGAACTCCAGGCCGATGTCGACCGCATGCGGGAACTCGGCGCTCAGCACTTCCAGGACCCGATTGAGCCGGTCGGTCAGCGAATCTTCCGAGGAGGCATTGGGAAGCGAGGAACCGTCGATCGAGTAAAGGGATGCATCCTTGCGCATGGGGGGCGCCTCCTAAGAATTTCCGGAAGGGATAAGATCGGAAGGGTACTGGGCTGATCGACCTCCAGCTTACCTGTTTTCCCGTAACAGGAAACACCGCAGTTTCCCCGAGCGACGCGGTCCGTCCCGTTTCAGGCCGGCCCGCTGCCGCGGCCATGCGGGCTGTCCAGATCAAGTATCGGGCCGGACGGGACAATCCCGGTGGGATTGATCGTGCGGTGGCTCTCGTAATAATGGCCCTTGATGTGCTGGAAGTTTACCGTGCCGGCCACGCCCGGCGTCTGGTAGATGTCTCGCAGGAACACCTGCAGGTTGGGATAATCGAATATCCTCCGCAGGTTACACTTGAAGTGGCCGACGTAGACCGCATCGAAGCGCACCAATGTGGTGAACAGACGGATATCGGCCTCGGTCAGTCTGTCGCCCACCAGAAAGCGATTGCGCGACAGGCGATCCTCCAGCCAGTCCAGCGAATCGAACAGCGGCTGGACGGCTTCCTCGTAGGCGTCCTGGCGGGTCGCGAAGCCGGCCTTGTAGACGCCGTTGTTGACCGTGTCGTAGACCCGGGCGTTCACCGCATCGATCTCCGCGCGCAGGGCTTCGGGGTAGAAGTCTCCCGGCGCCGCGCCCAGCCCGTCGAAAGCCTGGTTGAACATGCGGATGATCTCGGAGGATTCGTTGTTGACGATCCGCCCGGTCTTCCGGTCCCAGAGCACCGGCACGGTCACGCGGCCGCTATAGGCCGGATCGGCGGCGGTGTAGACCTGGTGGAGGAAGCGGGCCTGGTGGATCGGGTCCGGGATCACCCCGGGTGCCGGATCGAAGGTCCAGCCCTTTTCCAGCATGAGCCAGTTGACCACCGAAACGGAGACCAGTTCCTCCAGCCCCTTGAGCGCGCGAACGATCAGCGTGCGGTGAGCCCAGGGGCAGGCGAGGCTGACATAGAGGTGATAGCGGCCGGGTTCGGCGGCGAATTCCCCGTCCGCCGTCACCTGGTCGCGAAAGGCGGCGTCCTTGCGGACGAAACGGCCGCCGGTGGATTCGGTGTCGTACCAGACGTCATGCCATTGACCGTCGACCAGCATTCCCATGGATGGCTTCCCTTTGTGCACGGATCGCGCCGGACTGCCGCCCGCCGCTTCATACCTTCAGGACGTCCGGACGCGGTGTTTGTGCCCGTGGGGTGTCAGTTCTTTCGCGAGGCGCCGGTTTTCCAGCAGAGCCAGGCCACGTTGAGCCAGGCGCCCATCGTCAATTGCCCGGCCCAGGCGACCAGCGCATAGCCGAAGCCGAACACGGCAATGTCGATCGCGAGGACCAGTCCCACCAGAGACCAGCCGCCGGTCCGCGCCAGGCGGCTCTCGCGCTCGGTCAGGGCGCGGCCGGCAAAGTCGCGCTGGTGGCGCTTCATCGAAAGCGCGAGGGCGGTGAAGGCGCCGGCGGAGAGGAGGACGGCGAGAAGGTGGATCATGCGGCCATGGCCTCCGGGGTCTTGCGCCGAACGGCGCGGGGGCCTTCCGCCCGCTTGCGCGCGGCGCGGCGTGCGCCCTTGGCGAAGCCGGCGGCCAGCACCAGCATCACCAGGTCGAACGAAACGAACAGCCAGTCGCCCGCAAGGAGGCTGGCGGGCAGTCCGCGCGAGGTGGTCAGGGCGTTCACCACCGGCACGGCAGCGAACAGCGCGGCGGCGAGGCCGAGCGCCTCGGGCCAGGCCCGCGCCGAGGGGCGAACCACCGCCCAGACGAAAACCGCCAGCCAGGTGAGAAACAGGCTGTTGATCTCATGATCGGCGCGTTCGGCCATGCTCAGGGGCAGGAGGCGGTTGGCCAGGAAGTACGCCGCTATGCCGGCCGGGAAGCCCGCGACGGTGGCGATGTTGAGTTTCTCGACCAGGCGGAAGCCGAAGTGCGGATGGTTGGGATCGGGCAGCTTGGTGCGGCGCTTGACCGTCCAGAGCACCAGCCCGCTGCCCACCATGATCGTGCCGCCCAGGCCCGAGAGGAAATAGAGCCAGCGCAGGCCGTATTCGGCGTAGCGTCCCGCATGAAGGCCGATCATCACGCTTTCGGTGGCGAGCGCCGCGCCCTTTGCCATGCTGTGATCCGCCGGGCGGCCGGTGATGCCGTTGAAGGAGATTTCCTCGCCGCGCGAACCGATGGCGCCTTCCGATGCGCGGGCGATGTTGACCATGGCGGTGGAATCGCCGGGATTGGTGATCTTCACGTAACCCACGCGCTTGCCGTCCCACGCGGCCGAAGCCGTGCGCATCAGCGGTGCCACGGCTACGAGAGGCGCAGGATTGCCGCTGCGCGCTACGTCCACGCTCTTGCCGAAGACGGCGTCCTGGAACGCCGTACGGTCGGCATAGTTCGCGGCAATGCCCCAGGGCATGTACATGATCGCCAGCGTGACCAGGCCGGTGAACGTGATCATCAGGTGGAAGGGCAGGGCGATCACGGCCGTGACGTTATGCGCGTCCAGCCAGGAACGCTGGCCCTTGTTGAAGCGCAGCATGAAGAAGTCGGCGAAGATCTTCTTGTGCGTGATGATCCCGGACAGGATCGCCACCAGCATGAACATCGCCGCCACGCCCACCAGGTAGCGGGCCCATAGCACTGGAATGTAGTGCAGGTCGAAATGGAAGCGATAGAGGAAGTAGCCGCCGCGCGTGTCGCGGGTGGAGACTTCGCGGCCGCTCTGGTCCAGCACGGCGCTGGTATCCGCGCGCTTGCCGCGCTTCTGGCCTTCGGCCGCCTGCCAGTAGACTTGCGTGGTGGCACTGCGGCTGTTGGGCAGGGAGATGTACCAGCTCGTCGCATCGGGCGCGGTGCGCTGGAGGAAGCGGACGGCGCCCTCGGCCGAAGTGACCGGATCGGCGCTGCCGGTGATCTCCGGCTGCATCCAGCGCGTGATCTCGTCCTGGAAATAGGCCGAAGTGCCGGTGGCGAACATGGCGAACAGCAGCCAGCCCAGCAGCAGCCCGGTCCAGGTATGGAGAAGCGCCATCGACTGGCGCAGACCTTCCTTCACAGCCGGCCTCCCATGCCGAGCGAGAGCCAGAGAGCAGCCCCCAGCACGCCGCCGGAGACCGCCAGCCAGAGCCAGAGCCGCGAGACCGAGCGCAGGCCGAACGCGAAGAGGGCGATCGTGGCGAAGATGGCGAAGGAAAGCAGTGTGGCGGTGACGCTCGCCTCGGCGGGATTGACCGCCAGACCGTGCGCCAGCAGCCGCGCCAGGCAGGCCGTGGCCAGCGAGGTGACCAGGTAGTTCGCCGGAACCGCTGCGACGATGCGCGACGCGACGTTCCAGCGGCCGATGCGGCGGCCTGCGGGACCCGTCGTTCTGGCATTCGCGGCACTCTTGGCCATGCTCGTTCTTCCCCCGAGAGCAGGATATTGCAACTCAATCGCAAGAATGGCCGGTAATTTCGGCGGGCTCCGGAGTCAATGGTTCAGAATGGCGAGGCGGCTTTGGAAGCGCCATTGGGACGGGAGGATGCGGGGCGGGCAGGGCGGGTGTGCGGGGTTTCGCGCTGCCGGCGAGAGGGTTGGTGCGCGCGTTAAGAGCGCTTGCGCATGGGGATTTCCTCAAACCGTCATGGTGCCCGCCTAGGCAGCGCGCGCCGGACTTTGGACGGCCGGGCGCAGGGTGGAAAAATCGTGTTATCGAATGCCATGGATCGTCCTGCGGCGCCGCCGCAGGACTGGAATGCAGTGAGGTCCACGCTTCTGCGCTACCTCCGTGCGCGAGGGGCGCGACCGGACGTGGCGGACGACGTGGCGCAGGAAACGCTTGCGCGCCTGATCGCTCTCAGCCAGACGCAGCAGATAGGCAGCCTTTTTGCGCTGGCCTTCAGGATCGCGGACAACCTGATGATCGACACGCGGCGCCGGGAAATGCGCCAGGAGACGCAGCACTCTGATGACGTTGACGACGAATGGGAAAGCGACGACCCCTCGCTCGACAGGATTCTCGATTCGCGCCGGGCGCTCGACGTGCTCTCGCTCTGCCTGCGACGGATGCCGCCGCTGCGCCGCGAAGTCCTCATCCGCAGGCGCCTGAATCATGAAAGTTGCCGTGCGATCGGCGAAGATCTCTCGATGAGTGCGAAGGCAGTGGAAAAGCATATCACCCGTGGCCTGCTGGATCTGCGCGCGGCGCTCGATCGCGCCGGTGTGGACTTCGCGGAGTTCGCTTGATGACGGCCCAAAGGCAGGAATTCGACGTGATCGACCGGGAGGCCGCAGAATGGGTCGACCGGATGAACCGTCCGCTGCACGACGCTGAGGTCGCCGCCGAGTTCGATCGCTGGATCATGGGCGATCCGCGCCATGTCGAAAGCTATGCGCGGCACCAGGCGCTCTGGCAGTCCGGCAGCTTGCGCAGTGCCCTGGAGGCCGCCGAAGCCGCGCCCGACGATTTCGGTACCTTCGAGGATGAGGCCGTGCCGAATTGGGCCGGGCAGGCGTGGAAGCAGTTCGCAGGCTTCGCGGCCGTGGCGCTGTGCCTGGTGGTCGTGCTCTCGATGGGCGCCCGCACGCTGGTGAGCGAATCGAGCTATGCCGCCGCCCGCGGTACCTCGCGCGAAGTCGTGCTGCCGGACGGATCGAAAGTGCGCATGAGCGGCGGGACCCGGATGGACGTGCGCATCACGCCCTGGTCGCGCGAAGTCGCGCTCCATAACGGCGAGGCCTTCTTCGACGTGGCGCACGAGAAAGTCCGCACGTTCTCGGTCAACGCGGGCGATTCCCGCGTGACCGTGCTGGGGACGGCCTTCGACATCGACCTGGTGGACAGCCAGACGCGGGTGGTGCGCGTCTATCGCGGCCTGGTCAGCGTCGATGCCGGGGCGGGGCGGCAGTGGCGGCTTCCCGCAGGCAACGGGATCGAAGTCGGCGGCGGCCGGGTGCGCAGCCTGGGCGACGTGCGCGGCGATCATCCCGGCTGGATCGACGGCTGGTTCGACGCTGACGACACCTCGGTTCAGCAGTTGGTGCAGCGCATCAATCGCGGTTCGGACCTGCCGGTGGTGCTGGCCGATCCGGGACTGGGCCAGCTGCTCGTGACCGGGCGGTTTCAGACCTCCGATCCCGAGATGGTGCTGGAAGCGCTGGCGGCGATCCACGATCTGCAGTGGCGCAAGGAAAAGGCGCGCTACGTCCTCTCCCATTGAGTTCGTTTGCAGGACGCCGGTCTCAGGCGTTCTGCGGCGGCGCGGCCAGGCCCGCTCATGTCATCGTCTCGCCCTGTGGGCGGAAGGCTGAGCCGGGGGGCTGGCTATCTTCCGCTGTCATCAAGTTTACTTGATAACGTAATGAAAATGTAAGAAAAAATAATTGTCGGGATTGGTTGTCTGCCTGCGTCTTCCCCCCGAATGCCTGATCCAACGGGGGATATGATGTTTCGTTCAAGTAAAGCCCTGGCCCATGCCTCGGCATTGGCCATAGCGCTGGCAACGGTCGGGGGCGGCCTTGCCGCGCCGGTCGCCGAGGCGGCCACCGCCCAGTACAGTTTCACCATTCCGGCACAGGACCTGGGCCGCGCGCTTCAGGAATTCTCGCGGGTCACCGGCATGCAGGTGGCCGCGGCGCCGGATGCGGTGCGGGGGCGCCGCAGCACGGCCCTGTCGGGCAAGATGAGCGCGCAGCAGGCCCTGTCCCAGCTCGTGCGCGGGGCCAATGTCGAAACCCAGCTTCGCGGCAGCACCGTGATCCTGCGCGCCCGTGCTGCCCGGCCCCGTCCGGCCGCGGTCGCTCCCGCGCCGGCGCGCCGGGCTGCCCCGGTCGCGACTGTCGCCGCCGAAGAGCCTTCCGGGGCCGGTGACAGCGAGATCGTCGTCACCGGCTATATCGAGGCGGTTCAGCGTTCGCTCGACATCAAGCGCAAGAACGACACGGTTTCCGACACGGTCAGCGCCGACGACATGGGCAAGCTGCCCGCCAACAACATCTCCGAGGCGCTGGCGCGCCTTCCCGGCGTCAATGCCGTGCGCAGCCCGACCACGGGCGAGGGCGACCGCATCACGGTGCGCGGCCTCTCGACCGAGCTGAACAACTATTCGATCAACGGCGTGCGCCTTGGCGGTGCCGGTTCGCGCGACAACAACTTCTACCGCGGCGTGCGTCTCTCGGTCCTGCCGCCGGACGGTATCAAGCAGATCACCGTCTACAAGACCCTGACGCCGGACCGCGACGGCGACGCGCTGGGCGGCTCGGTGGACATCTCCACCCCCACCGCCTTCGACCAGACGCCGATGTATGCTCGCCTCTCGGCCGAGGGCGGCATGCTCGACAAGTACGATCATCGCAAGTCGGGCCAGGTTTCGGGTGCCCTCTCGCGCCAGTTCAACGATCATTTTGGCATCTACGTCTCGGGCAGCTGGAGCCGGCGCAAGTCGCAGTTCGAGCAGAACGGCGTGGACGGCGATAACCAGCCGGACACCTGGTACGACAACAGCGAGACGCTGGGCTGGGATCCCAACCGCTTCGTGATGCGCGGCATGGACCTGGGCTTCGGCGAGACCGACGTGAAGCGCTGGGGCGCCAATACCAGCATCGACTATCGCTCCGACGACCACGATTTCCACTTCCGCGGGCAGTACAACAAGTACCGCAAGGACGAATTCCTCAACCGCCTGAACTTCCGAAACGACACCGCGAAGAATTCGACGCGGCTGGTGCAGGTGGACGTGGCCGATACGACGCTGCTCCAGCCCGAAGATAGCATCGTCGGTACCGATTCCAGGCTGGGCCGCATCTATGGCTATTCGCTCGGCCAGATCGTCGACCAGGACGGCGACGGGCTGATCACCGATGCCGACCGCAAGGGCAAGTCGTTCTACAGCCTCAACGGCGGTTCGGGCACCTGGGACCCGCAGGGCTTCCGCCTGCGCCGCTTCTGGGAAGGTTCGCGCGAGACGGGCAGCCTGGCTTCGGCCAACCTCGGCGGCATTTCGCGCGTGGGCGAACTGACGATCGACTACGACGTGTCCTACTCGCAGTCGGAAGACAATCTCGACGACGGCTACACCCTGGAGTTTCGCAGCGACAAGTACGGCTGGCTGGGCAATCAGGGCGTGCTGTTCAGCAGCAGCGAGGATTCGCGCTTCCCCAAGTGGCTGCTCAATTCCGCCGGTCTGGAAGCGGTGCAAGACCCCTCGCAATACGACTTCAGCAGCCTCGAAGGCGAAGTGGGCGGAAGCAGCGAGAAGCTGTGGCAGGCCCAGTTCAACCTCGAATGGAAGCCGGTCGATTCCTGGGTGGAATCGTTCAAGACGGGCGCCAAGTTCTACAATTCGCGCCGCCGCACTTATCAGGGCTCGTTCCTGAATCTCGAGGCGGACGGCACCCTGGCGGACTTCTCCGAATTCTACGGCAAGGATGTGAACAGCCTGTTCGGCGGCGCCTATAGTGGCCTCTATCGCCTGGGCACGACCATCGACAATCGCAAGATGCTGGCCGAACTCCAGCGCGCCGAAGATGGCGACAGCGAGATCTTCGACGGCTTCGCGGTCGACCCCAACGACGCCGAACTGTCCAACGAGGACAGCTTCCGCTTCAACGAGCGCGTGATCTCCGCCTATGCCATGGGCACGGCGCGTTTCGGCCGCGCGCAAGTGATCGCGGGCGTGCGCATGGAAGCGACGCGCAACACCATCGACGCCTGGAACATGGACCTGATCCAGGGCGAGCGCTTCGTTTCGGACAAGTCCAGCTTCGTGAACGTGCTGCCCTCGGTTCACGTCAACTACGAACTGGACAGCCGCACCAAGCTGCGCGGCGCGGTCTGGACCAGCTTCGCGCGTCCCGACATCGCCCGCATGAGTTCGGCGCGCGAATATGGCTACGACACCGATCCCGATGGCGACGGCGAGGAAAACCCGATCTCGCAATGGGTGCTGACTTCGATCGCCCAGGGCAATCCGAACCTCAAGCCGATGCGCTCGCTCAACCTCGACATGTCGCTGGAGCACTACGCCGGCAATACCGGGGCCTATTCGGTGGCGCTCTACTACAAGCACATCGAGAATTTCCTGTTCCGCTCCTCTTCCAGCAACATCCGTGACGGGACGCTGGGCGAGAACGTCGATCCGACCGGCGTGGCGATCTCCATGCCGAACAACGGCAAGTGGGCGGAAGTCTACGGCATGGAAATCAGCGGCCAGCAGCTCCTGCACTGGCTGCCGGGCATTCTCGGTTCGCTGGGCGTGGGCGGAAACCTGACGTTGCAGCGCTCGAAGGCAGTGACGGGGCTTTCCTGGCACCCTGAGGGCTACACCCTGCCGCTGATGGAAACGCCCGAGACGATCGCCAATCTCCAGCTGTTCTGGGAGCGCAAGGGCTGGGAAATCTACGGCGCGTGGAACTACCAGTCGAAATTCCTCGGCGGCATCCAGGACTTCGGCAACAATCCCTATGAGCAGGCCTATAGCTTCGTGGACCTGACCTTCCGCAAGACCTTCCTCAAGAAGTCCTCGGTGCAGCTCCAGGTCCAGAACCTCTTCGACTCGCATACGTATTGGGAAACCGTGTCGTCGGGGACCGGGGCGAGCCGCGCCTACATCAAGAACGGGCGCAGCATCACGCTCGGCCTCAACCTGATCTTCTGAGGACACTTGCGATGAAGAAGAAAGCCCGTGTCCTGCTGGGAGCGCTGG
>Ga0160437_1000595_pt1 | contig 18238 bp, 17 predicted proteins | sample HID1975I_E0MG_FD_108227 | JGI IMG/M metagenome (GOLD analysis project Ga0160437, IMG submission 108227) | Enriched soil microbial communities from UW Madison campus, WI, USA - HID1975I_E0 MG | ecosystem: Environmental > Terrestrial > Soil > Unclassified | place: USA: Madison, Wisconsin... | reverse complement strand
GAACCGGTCATCTTTGGTACGCCAATCGTGATGAACCCTGTGTTCTTCATTCCGTTCCTGCTGGCTCCGATGGTCAACGCCACACTGGCCTGGGCCGCCATGAAGCTGGATCTGATTGGACGCGTGATCTCTGTTGTTCCATGGACCGCGCCAGCGCCTATCGGTGCAGCATGGGCGTTAGGCTGGGATTTCCGGGCCGTTATCCTGGTGGTACTGCTGGCCTGTGTGTCTGCCATCATCTACTTCCCGTTCTTTAAAGTGTACGAGAAGCAGCTGCTGGAGCAGGAAGCCGAAGAAGCGCAGCGTTCAGCGGAAGAAGCTGAGCAGGCGGCGTAAGGTTTCGTTAAGGCAAAGCAAAAGACCCGGTCGCGTTGCGTTACCGGGTCTTTTTGTATTCAGAGAAGCGATTATTTCAGCGTGCAGTCGCCACACTGTTGGACATCCGGCAGACGGTAGCGCTGACAGCAGGTACGACGTACCAGCAGGCCATCACGCATCACTACGGTGCGCCACAGCGGATTATCCCGCCCATCGGAGAACTGTTTTTCAAAGAACAGATGCTGACGTAAACTGTTGAACTGATCATCGCCGAGCAGCGTTTTCATTTCACCCAGATACCAGTTAATGAGATAGCCGGTATTACTCCAGATAAGTTTCCCGTTGATCTCCCCGGTCGCTTCCAGAGCCTCGATAACCGGCACCAGCGTCTGCGTCACCAGGTTTTCCATGCGAATCAATGAAGACTGTTGCGTCAGATATGGATCTGGCTGTACATCGACCCAAAATTTGGCGGCACGGCCCGTCTCGTGAAACTCAACGTGAAAATGCTGTGGCGAAAGGCTGAGTGCCTGCTTTTCTGTCAGCAGTGCCAGCATCAGCGGCGGCACCTGTAGCCCGATGTACCACTGCGCCCACAGGGATAACAACGGCTTGTTTTCCCGCGCCTGAGTCGGATTATTGCGATAGATATGGTCGGAATACTGCGCGCACAGCGTGGTCAGCTCGCTATGGCGGCTCCACTGTGCCAACGTCATCGCCTGATGTGGATAAGGTTCGTCAAGGCGGATGAAATCCAGCAGGTGAGGGCCGTGTTCAGCAAATTTATCCTGCAACGATGCTGCAAGCCCTTGTTCACGCTCAAAGAGCGGGGCACGCCAGATTATATCGTCGGTGATCGGTGCAGTGCGATAGGCCATGAGCGTAGCTTGGATACAAATCTAAATGATAATGATTGCCAATCCTAGCCATAGCCAAAAACAATCGCAACTCTTTTTATGCATCTACCGCACTTCATGCACCCTGCAGCGCTTCGCTGTTCAGAATATTATTGCGCCCCAGATGCTTGGCCTCGTACAGCGCTTTGTCAGCCAGCGCTAACGCGCCATCGATATCTTCTCCGTGCAGCGGCGCAAGCCCAATACTGACCGTCACATTGGTCGCGACGTTCTGGTTAAACATGTGCGGGATTTTCAGATCGTATACGCGTTGACGAATGCGTTCCGCTGTTTCAACAGCCGCATCCGAAGTGGTGGAAGTCAGTAAGACCATAAATTCTTCGCCACCGTAGCGGGTCACAATGTCTCGAGAGCGCACGGCATTGCGTATCGCGGCCGAAACCTGGATCAGCGCCTGATCGCCCATCATATGCCCATAGTGATCGTTGTAGGCTTTGAAATAGTCGATATCCAGCAGCAGGACGTAATGCCCGCTGGCATCCAGCGACATCAGCGTTTCAAGCCGATTTTGCAGACCTCGACGATTATAAAGCCCGGTCAATGGGTCGAGCATGCTCAGATCGTTCAGGGTCTGACGCTCTTCCAGCAGCTTGTACATGAGCCCCTGGGCAAAGTTATCGTTGCGTCGTTGAATCACGCTCTGAAGGGAAATGCCGATAACCGGCAGGGCAAAGCAGTACACCATGCGCAGCCACTGATCGTCATGGCCAAGGGCGAGGCAGGTGATAAGCACCGGCAAAGAATGCAATGTAAAGGCGATGATATTATTAGAAAAAGCAATCGCACCCACAAAGAGTACGCTTAATAACGCGATCACCAGATAGTTAAAATTAGCGTTATCCAGTAAGGGCAATTTAATCGCGATATGCCAGGCCCACAGGCAACCAAACAAAATGGAGATGGCAGGAATATTGATTTTTTTCTCGGTCCAGGTCCAATGACCCAGCAGCAATCCCGCGCTGATAACAGTGATCAGCATCAGCGGAAGGGTGATTGCTGAAATGGAATACACCGGGCTCAGCATAGAAAAAAGTGATGACGCTAAATTCAGAAATAAAAAAAGTCGTAATGAAAATTGATATTTTTTAACGCGCAGCGAACGCCAGGATTGTGATGTCATATCAGGAAATCGTTTTTATTGTGTGATTGCAGAAACACTAAGCATCAGGAATGACAAATTTCGCACGGGAACGTTTCGCGCGAAAATATCAGTAATACTAATCAATTCGTATAATCCGCACAATTTATCACCTTAACGCAACACTGTCACCCGCGTGAAAGTAAAGAGCGCGGCGGTTTTCAACGCGATCTTGCAAATGATAAATATTATCATATGATATTGGTTATCATTATTGTTTCGAGAGCCAAAACCATGTTGCAGCGGGCGTTAGGCAGTGTGTGGGGAGTGTTGATTCCTGGCGTACTTTTAGCCGGGCTGGGCTTTGTCGGTCTATCGGTCGATACCTGGCGAAGTCTGATCGCGCTGGGGTTACTGCTTTCTTGTGTGATGATCTGGCATCGTCAGCTGCGGCATTTTGTATTGTTACCATCGGCATTTGCATTGATAAGCGGGATGATGCTGGTGATGATGAATTTGAAGCTGATGGGATAATGAGAAAAGCAGGGAGAGAGTAAAGAGAGATAAGAAGCTGGTGCGAGGGGGGGGACTTGAACCCCCACGTCCTTACGAACACTAACACCTGAAGCTAGCGCGTCTACCAATTCCGCCACCTTCGCACAGTCGTCTTATCTTGATATTGTCTCGTTGGTGCGAGGGGGGGGACTTGAACCCCCACGTCCTTACGAACACTAACACCTGAAGCTAGCGCGTCTACCAATTCCGCCACCTTCGCCCAGTGCGAGCAATATCTTACGTGGTATATGGTGCGAGGGGGGGGACTTGAACCCCCACGTCCGTTAGGACACTAACACCTGAAGCTAGCGCGTCTACCAATTCCGCCACCGTCGCATACCATCGACTCTTAAAAAGAATCTTTACCACGGAGGCGCATTCTAGTGGTTTTCGGATTTTCGTCAACAGTTAATTGCAGCAGAATTTTCCGATCGCTGTAAAAATGGGCGCTTTTCGACAGAAAGGGCAGTGCGGTGAGAGCGCCCGCAAGTCAGAGCCTGCGGGCGGGGTAAGCGATTACTTTTTCGCCTGGCGAGTCAACACCGTGCGATAGACCTTAAAGCGGCCTGTCTGGGCAATCACTTCGTGGAAGCCGAAGGTTTCGTCCAGAATTTTTGGATAGGCCAGGAAGGCGTTGGCCACAATGCGCAATTCACCCCCGCTATTCAGGTGGCGTACCGCTCCGCGGATCAGCTGCTGAGCGGCTTCAAGGCTGGTCTGTAGCCCGTCGTGGAACGGCGGGTTAGAGATAATCATATCGAAGCGGCCGGTCACGTCTGAGAAGACGTTACTTGCCAGCACTTCACCTTCGAGGCCGTTCGCGGCAAGCGTGGCACGGCTGGCTTCAACTGCCGCCGCGCTGACGTCGCACAGGGTCAGGCGTACCTTCGGCGAATGGCTCGCCAGCACGGTGGATAACACGCCCGCGCCGCAGCCTACGTCCAGCACTTTGCCTTTGGTGTGTGGCGTCAGGGTGGAAAGCAGCAGTTTGCTGCCGGTATCCAGGCCATCGCGGCTGAACACGCCCGGCAGCGTTTTGATGGTCAGACCGTCAAGCTGATACTCAGCCCAATTGTCTTCGGCGTTGAATGACGGCTGTTTTTCCAGACGACCGTGATACAGGCCGCAGCGACGCGCGCTGTCGACTTTATTCAGCGAAGCGAATCCTTCGAGCATCTGCTCAGCGCTGCGCACGCCGCTGCGGTTCTCACCAACCACAAAAATATCGGTGCCAACCGGCATCAGCGATAAAATGTTGGTCAGCTGATACAGCGCTTCTGGCTTATTTTTAGGCCAGTAGTAAATCAGCGTATCGCAGTCGGCAACGTCCGGCGCTTCTGCCGTCAGGCTAAAGCGCACGTTCTCACCCATCTCGCGACTCAGGTTCTGCCAATGGTGATACTGTTGCGTATGGGCGCGGCTAAACGCGGTATCCAGACGAGCGGGCAGGTCATCCTGCAGATCACCGGCAAACATAATGCGGCTTTGTTCGAAATCATCACTGTGGCGCAGCAAGACTTCACTTGCCGGGGTCAATGCAGACATAACGCGTAATCCTCTATAAACGACGGCCGCGATTATACACACTATCTGCCTTCTCTGCGCGTGAGCCTCCTTGCTTTATTGGCGCAAGTTCGACGAATTTGCTATATTTCCGCGCCTGACAGACAGGAGAAACCCGCGATGACATCCCGACGAGACTGGCAACTACAGCAACTGGGCATTACCCAGTGGTCTTTGCGTCGTCCTGCGGTTTTACAGGGCGAAATCGCTATCTCTCTGCCTGACCATATTCGTCTGGTGATGGTGGCGCAAACGCTGCCGCCGCTGACCGAACCGTTGGTGAACGATATCCTCCGTGCGCTGGCCGTAACGCCGGATCAGGTATTACAGCTGACGCCAGAGCGCGTCGCCATGCTGCCTGAGGGCGGTCGCTGTAATAGCTGGCGTCTTGGTGAAAGTGAACCGGTCGCGCTGGAAGGCGCGCAGGTCATCAGCCCGACATTCGAACAATTGCAGTCCAGCGCGACGGCCCGCGCCGAACTCTGGCAACAAATTTGCGCCCATGAACACGATTTCTTCCCTAAGCCAGACTGATTTACCCCGCGCCTTGCTGATTGAGCAGCGCGCGCACGCTTTTCCGTGGAGCGAGCAGACGCTCGCCAGCAATCAGGGCGAGCGTTATCTCAACCTGCAGCTGACGGTAGACGACGAAATGGCGGCCTTCGCCATTACCCAAATTGTGCTCGATGAAGCCACGCTGTTTAACATCGCCGTTGATCCGGCGTATCAGCGACGAGGGCTAGGGCGGGAATTGCTCGAACAGGTTATCGACGAAGTAGAAAAACGCGGCGTGGTCACGCTGTGGCTGGAAGTTCGCGCCTCGAACGTCGCCGCCATCGCATTGTATGAAAGCCTGGGCTTCAATGAGGTGACGATTCGACGCAACTACTATCCGACCGCGGAAGGGCGTGAAGACGCAATCATAATGGCACTGCCAATCAGTATGTAAGACAAGGGTTTACGATGAAGATGTGGGACTGGATTTTCTTTGATGCCGACGAAACACTGTTTACTTTTGATTCGTTCAGCGGCTTACAGCGGATGTTTCTTGATTATAGCGTGACCTTCACCGCAGAAGATTTCCAGGACTATCAGGCGGTGAACAAGCCGCTGTGGGTCGATTATCAGAACGGGGCAATCTCCTCGTTACAGCTTCAACATCAGCGTTTTGAAAGCTGGGCTTCACGCCTGGACGTCAACGCGGGTGATTTGAACGACGCCTTTATGAATGCGATGGCTGAGATCTGCGCCCCGCTGCCGGGTGCCGTTTCACTGCTGAATGCCCTGCAGGGCAAGGTGAAAATGGGCATCATCACCAACGGCTTTACCGCATTGCAGCAAATCCGCCTTGAGCGTACGGGGCTTCGCGAACATTTTGATTTACTGATTATTTCTGAAGAAGTGGGCGTGGCAAAACCTGACGCGCGCATTTTTGACCATGCGCTTGAACGCGCGGGCAACCCGGATCGTTCACGGGTGCTGATGGTAGGCGATACCGCAGCATCGGACATTCTGGGTGGCATGAACGCCGGGTTCTCTACCTGCTGGTTGAATGCCCATCAGCAGGAATTACCGCCGCACATCAAACCGACCTGGACTGTGACATCACTTGCCGAGCTGGAGCAACTCCTGTGTAAACATTGATTGTCAGCCCCCGGCTAACGGGTAAAATAGCCGCAATTTCGTATTTAACATGCGCGGTTCGATGCCGCGTTTAAAGAAGAAGAACTGACTATGACGTTGTCTCCTTATTTGCAAGAGGTGGCGAAGCGCCGCACTTTTGCCATCATCTCCCACCCGGATGCCGGTAAAACGACCATCACCGAAAAGGTGCTGTTGTTCGGGCAGGCCATTCAGACTGCCGGTACCGTAAAAGGCCGTGGCTCAAGCCAGCATGCGAAATCTGACTGGATGGAGATGGAAAAACAGCGTGGTATCTCCATTACCACCTCTGTGATGCAGTTCCCGTATCATGACTGCCTGATTAACCTGTTGGATACCCCGGGCCACGAAGACTTCTCTGAAGATACGTATCGTACCCTGACCGCAGTGGACTGCTGTCTGATGGTTATCGATGCCGCGAAAGGCGTCGAGGATCGTACCCGTAAGCTGATGGAAGTCACCCGTCTGCGCGATACGCCGATCCTGACCTTCATGAACAAACTGGACCGCGATATTCGTGACCCGATGGAAGTGCTGGATGAAGTGGAAAGCGAGCTGAAAATTGCCTGCGCACCCATCACCTGGCCTATCGGCTGCGGCAAGCTGTTCAAAGGTGTTTATCATCTCTATAAAGATGAAACCTATCTGTACCAGACCGGTAAAGGCCACACGATTCAGGACGTGCGTATCGTTAAAGGGCTGAACAACCCGGAACTCGATACCGCTGTCGGTGAAGATCTTGCCGCGCAGCTGCGTGACGAACTCGAGCTGGTGCAGGGCGCATCGAATGCGTTTGACCAGGAGCTGTTCCTGGCCGGTGAAATCACCCCGGTATTCTTCGGGACCGCACTCGGTAACTTCGGTGTAGATCACATGCTCGACGGTCTGGTGGAATGGGCGCCCGCGCCGATGCCGCGTAAATCCGACACCCGTGAAGTGGAAGCGAAAGAAGAGAAGTTCTCCGGCTTCGTCTTTAAAATTCAGGCCAACATGGACCCGAAACACCGTGACCGCGTGGCGTTTATGCGAGTGGTTTCCGGACGCTATGAGAAAGGCATGAAGCTGCGTCAGGTGCGTACCGGTAAAGATGTGGTGATTTCCGATGCGCTGACCTTCATGGCCGGCGACCGTTCGCACGTGGAAGAAGCGTTCCCGGGCGATATCATCGGTCTGCACAACCACGGCACCATTCAGATTGGCGACACCTTCACCCAGGGTGAAATGATGAAGTTCACCGGTATTCCGAACTTCGCCCCTGAGCTGTTCCGTCGTATTCGCCTCAAAGATCCACTGAAGCAGAAACAGCTGCTCAAAGGTCTGGTACAGCTTTCCGAAGAAGGTGCGGTTCAGGTCTTCCGTCCGATTGCCAACAACGACCTGATTGTCGGCGCGGTCGGTGTGCTGCAGTTCGACGTGGTGGTTGCGCGTCTGAAGAGCGAGTACAACGTCGAAGCGATTTACGAATCGGTGAACGTAGCCACGGCCCGCTGGGTTGAAAGCACGGACGTGAAGAAGTTTGAGGAGTTCAAGCGTAAGAACGAAATCCAGCTGGCACTCGACGGCGGTGACAACCTCACCTATATCGCACCAACTATGGTTAACCTCAATCTGACCCAGGAACGTTACCCAGAGGTTCTGTTCCGCAAAACCCGCGAGCACTAATCCCCTCCAGAGCACGGCCCACGCCGTGCTCTGTTACTTTCCCTCCTTATTGATTCCCTTGCAGAAAGTTCTTAAATGAGCCCGATCGCGCCCTAAAACGCCACTTTTTGGCCGTTTGCTCGGGCGAGTTAGAAATTGTTGGCTATATTTAACAAAGTGATGACAAGGTTGCTGGCGTAATCCGCTAATCAACACGTGTTAAATAGCGTATTAGCCCGGTCAACTTGAGACTCGCAATATTAAGAACTGTGAGATTGTGGTGATGTTCACCCCTACAGCAATGCGATCATGAAGATCGCCTGAGCTCAAATTCTGAGCAAACTACAGGAATCGAGATGATGACAAGCCAAAAGATGTCCAAAACGCTGCTGGCGATTATGCTGGGTACTGCGATGATGAGCGGTTCTGCACTGGCAGAAACGACGATGGATAAAACGCAATCCGCGGCTGACAGCGCCGGGCAAAAAGTCGACAGCTCCATGAATAAAGTCGGCAACTTTATGGACGACAGCAGCATCACGGCAAAAGTGAAAGCGGCGCTGGTCGATCATGATTCGATTAAAAGCACCGACATCTCGGTGAAAACCGACGACAAAGTGGTCACGCTGAGCGGCTTCGTTGAAAGTCAGGCTCAGGCGGAGCAAGCGGTTACCGTCGCGAAAGGCGTAGAGGGTGTTTCCTCCGTCAGCGACAAACTCCACGTGCGTGACAGCTCAAAAGAAGGCATGCAGGGTTATGCGGGCGATACCGCAACAACCAGTGAAATCAAAGCCAAACTACTGGCTGACGACATCGTTCCGTCCCGAAAAGTGAAAGTAGAAACCACCGACGGTGTGGTGCAGCTTTCCGGTACGGTCGACTCCCAGGCGCAAAGTGAACGTGCCGAGAGCATCACCAAAGCGGTTGATGGCGTTAAAAGCGTGAAGAACGACCTTAAAGTTAAATAAATCTGTTTAAGACATTCTTCCCCGGCAAATAGTCGGGGAAACGAGTCTGTCGTTTTGAGTGCCTGAGCGTTCATCAAAGCGGTCGACATTCACTATGGTAAAGGAGAATCGTATGTTTCGTTGGGGCATTATATTTCTGGTTATCGCGTTAATCGCCGCCGCTCTGGGTTTTGGTGGTTTAGCCGGTACGGCAGCGGGCGCAGCAAAAATCGTCTTTATCGTCGGTATCATTCTGTTCCTGGTCAGTCTGTTCATGGGACGCCGACGTCCATAGCGACGTTGACTGAAGACGTAAAATTTTCTTAACAAAAGCCAGTCTTCGGACTGGCTTTATCAGTTTAAGAGAATCCTTATCTGCGTTATGGTGATGTGACAAAACAATCAAAAACGGGAAAGCAGTGTGGGACAGCGAATTCCGGTAACGCTTGGCAATATTGCGCCACTTTCGGTGAAACCCTTTCGTCCAGGACAGCTCGCGCTGGTTTGTGAGGGCGGCGGACAGCGTGGCATTTTTACCGCCGGGGTGTTGGACGAATTCATGCGTGCGCGATTCAACCCGTTTGATCTGTTCTTAGGCACGTCCGCTGGCGCGCAAAATCTTTCCGCTTATGTGTGTAACCAGCCCGGTTACGCCCGTAAAGTGATCACCCGTTACACCACCTCCCGCGAATTTTTCGATCCGATGCGCTTCGTGCGCGGCGGTAATCTTATCGATCTTGACTGGCTGGTCGACGCGACGGCGAGCAAAATGCCGCTGGCGATGGACGTCGCTGCGCGTCAGTTCGATAGCGGAAAATCGTTTCTGATGTGCGCCTCCCGAGCTGATGACTACTCGCCTGGCTACTTTTCGCCTACCCGCGAAACGTGGATGGATCAGATTCGTGCCTCCAGCGCTATTCCGGGCTTTTATCGCCCAGGCGTGACGCTCGACGGCATCAACTGGCTGGACGGCGGCGTGAGTGATGCTATTCCGGTCCAGGAAGCGGTGAAGCGTGGCGGAAAAACTATTGTGGTTATCCGCACCGTCCCGTCGCAAATGTATTACACCCCGCAGTGGTTCAAACGAATGGAACGCTGGCTGGGCGAAAGCAGCCTGCAGCCGTTTGTGAACCTGGTCCAGCATCATGAGCAGACCTATCACGCCATTCAGCAGTACATTGAAACGCCGCCGGGAAAAGTACGGATCCTCGAGATTTTTCCGCCTAAGCCGCTGAAAAGCATGGCGCTCGGTAGCCGACTGCCTGCGCTGATGGAAGACTATAACGTCGGTCGCCAGTGTGGACGCTATTTCCTGGCGACGATGGGCAAAATGCTGGCCGACCAGCCGCCGATATCCCGTTTCCGTACTCGCATGGTAACACCTGCACCGTTGGTGGTTCCGCCTGCGGCAGCCGCCAACGACCTTCACAGCGCGACGCTGGTCGATGCACCGCAGGCTAACGATGCCAATTTTGATAACGAGGGGCTGGCGTGAGTTTTCGTTTTACCGACACCCACTGTCATTTCGATTTCCCACCTTTCGTGGACGACATCGAGCACAGTCTGATGCTCGCGGCACAGGCGGGCGTGACCAACATTGTTATCCCGGCAACGGAAGCCTCGCGCTTTGAGCGGGTGTTGTCATTGACGGCGGAGCACGCGCCGCTGTATGCCGCGCTCGGCCTGCATCCGATAGTTATTGAAAAGCATACTGACGAGAGCCTGGCGCAGCTTGAGACGCTGCTCGCCCGAAAGCCGCCAAAACTGGTGGCAGTGGGGGAGATTGGGCTTGATTTGTATCGCGACGATCCGCAGTTCGACAAACAGCAGGCGCTGCTTGATGAGCAGTTGAAGCTCGCCAAACGCTACGATCTGCCGGTGATCCTCCATTCGCGCCGTACCCATGACAAACTGGCGATGCACCTCAAACGGCACAATTTACCCTGCACCGGCGTGGTTCACGGTTTTGCCGGAAGCCAGCAACAAGCGCAGCGATTCATTCAGCTTGGGTATAAGATTGGTGTCGGTGGCACCATCACGTATCCGCGTGCGAACAAAACCCGCGACGCGATCGCGCAACTTCCTCTTTCTGCTTTGGTTCTGGAAACCGATGCGCCCGATATGCCGCTGAACGGTTTTCAGGGGCAGGCCAATCGCCCTGAGCGGGCCGCGCAGGTGTTTGAATCGCTGTGCGAACTGCGTTCCGAATCCCCTGTTGAAATTGCCAATTCCTTGGCTGATAACACAGAGAAATTATTCCCCGCCTTATTATTTACGTCGCGTTGAGTGACGCAGATCTCATTATTTAGTATTGCGCTCACATTATTGCCAGAAATGTGTGACCCGGACTCACAGAATAGTTCCGGATCGTTATAATCGGCGCGATTGCTTAGTTTTTTCTCTTTTTTAAACCTTTCACTTTCAATACACAGGGAATCTGTATGCAAATCCTCATGGGATTGATTGGTATGGTGGTGCTGCTCGCCATCGCCGTGCTGCTCTCCAGTAACCGTCGTGCTATCAATCTGCGTACCGTGCTCGGCGCGTGGATAATTCAGATCGCCATCGGGGCGCTGATTCTTTATGTCCCAGCCGGACGTAAAGTGCTGTTGGCGATGTCTGAAGGCGTGGCCAATGTTATCGCCTACGGTAACGAAGGTATTGGCTTCCTGTTTGGCGGCCTGGTATCCGATAAAATGTTCGAAGTCTTTGGCGGGGGTGGTTTTGTGTTTGCCCTGCGCGTGCTGCCGGTTATCGTCTTCTTCTCGTCGCTGATTGCCGTGCTTTACTACCTCGGCATCATGCAGTTCGTTATCCGCATTCTGGGCGGTGGCCTACGCGCGCTGTTGAAAACCTCCCGTACCGAATCGCTGTCAGCCACCGCAAACATTTTCGTTGGACAGACCGAAGCGCCACTGGTCGTGCGCCCTTACATTGCGACCATGACTCGCTCTGAGCTGTTCGCGGTAATGTGTGGCGGTCTGGCATCGGTGGCCGGTTCGGTTCTCGCGGGCTACGCACAGATGGGCGTGCCGCTGGAATATCTGATTGCCGCGTCGTTCATGGCAGCACCGGGCGGTCTGCTGTTCGCCAAAATCATGTTGCCAGAAACTGAAACGCCGAACGATTCGCCGGATCTTGAAGCGCAAATGCCGGACGTCGACAGGCCATCAAACGTGCTCGACGCCGCCGCATCCGGTGCCGCGTCCGGTATGCAGTTGGCGTTAAACGTCGGCGCAATGCTGCTGGCTTTCGTGGCGCTGATTGCGCTACTGAACGGTATTCTCTCCGGGATTGGTGGCTGGTTTGACTATCCGCAGCTGTCGATGCAGTTGATCCTCGGTTGGATATTCTCCCCGCTGGCGTGGGTGATTGGCGTGCCATGGAGCGAGGCGAACGTGGCCGGATCGTTCATTGGTCAGAAGCTCATCATCAATGAATTCGTGGCTTACATGAACTTCGGTGAATATCTGAAGGATGACGCGGTCGTTGCCGCGGCGGGCCTGCAGGTGATTTCCGACCACACCAAAGCCATCATCTCCTTTGCCTTGTGCGGTTTTGCCAACCTGTCGTCGATTGCGATCCTGATTGGCGGTCTCGGTAGCATGGCGCCAAGCCGTCGCCATGATATCGCTCAGCTTGGCCTGAAAGCCGTTGTGGCGGGTACGCTCTCAAACCTAATGAGTGCCACCATCGCCGGGGTGTTCCTTTCACTCTAGTTTATAAGTAAAGCGCCGGGAGAATAACGTGCTGTATTCCCCGGTCCTGCAGCGCCTGCGCCAGTGGCTCAACGTCCCCGGCGCAGGCGCTACGCCAGGTTTTCGCCTCGCCGTATACCCCGTGCGCATGAAAGGCATTCAGCCGCACCGGCACCTCTCCCAACGAACGAATAAATTCACTCAATGGCTCAATACACGGCAGATAATCCGTTCTGTCCGGAATGACCAGCAGACGCAATTCCGTCAGTAAATGATGTTCCGCCAGCCAGCGAATGCTCGCTTTAATGCGCGTGTTACTGCGTTCGGTCAGCGCCTGATGGCGCCTTTCATCCCACGCTTTTAAATCCACCATCACGCCGTCACAAACGGGGTGTAATTTTTCCCAACCGCTTATTCCCAGTTCGCCGTTGCTGTCGACCAGACAGGTAAGGTGTTTCAGCGCGGGGGAGTTTTTGAGCTGCGTAAATAGCGCAATAATAAACGGCAGTTGGGTGGTTGCTTCGCCGCCGCTGACGGTTATCCCTTCGATAAACGGCGCGGCGCGCGCGATGTGTTTGAGTACGTCGTCTACCGACAGCGTTTGTGCCATCGGCGTGGCCTGCTGCGGGCAACTTTTCAGGCAGGTATCGCACTGCTGGCAGTTTGCTTCCTGCCAGACAACGCGTCCGTCCTGAATCGACAGCGCCTGATGTGGGCAGGGTGCCACGCAGTCTCCGCAGTCGTTGCAGCGCCCGATAGTCCACGGGTTGTGGCAGCTTTTGCAGTGCAAGTTGCAGCCCTGTAAAAACAACGTCAGACGGCTGCCGGGGCCGTCGACGCAGGAGAACGGAATAATATTACTGACTAAAGCGCATCTGCTGCTCATGGCTGATGACTCTCGGCTGTCGTTCCAGAATACGGGTATTGCGGGCGGCTTCTTCACCGAGCCAGGTGGTGTTGGTGCGTGAACCTTCCCCGCGGAATTTCTCCAGGTCGGAGAGACGCACCATATACCCGGTGACACGCACCAGGTCATTGCCGCTGACGTTGGCGGAAAACTCACGCATTCCGGCGTTAAAGGCTCCGAGACACAGCTGCATCACCGCCTGCGGGTTACGCTTGATGGTTTCATCGAGGGTCAAAATGTCGCTGATCCCGGCGTGATAGAAAGCATGATGTGGGGCGACGGTCAGCAGGTGGCTCACCGGGTCCGGTTCGCTGCCGTAAGGAATGCGCGCCCCTGGCGTGGTGCCGCAGTCGGAACTGATTCCCGACTGCGCGTGGAGCAACGCGCGCTGCTGCCAGCCGTATTTCACCGGCGTCGTTTCGACAAATTCTGCCAGCTGCGCACTGATGCGCCAGGCCAACTGATTAGCCGCATCATCCTGGCCGTAGCGTGCCGGGCTGCCTGCTTTTTCACACAGCACGTTCACGGCTTCGGCGAGGGCATAAATACCGAACATCGGCGTAAAGCGCTGCGGGTCAATCAACCCTTCTGCGACCAGGAAGCTATTCTCAAAGAAGTGCGATTGTTGGTAGAGGAACGCGCAGCGCGCATCAATGATGTCGATTTGCTGTTGGCAGTAGTGGGGCAAAACGCGGCTGAGGAAGTCCGCTTCTGACTCACTTCGCAACGCAATTTCCTTCAGGTTGAGACGCACCAGCGTGCTGCCTCCGCCTGCCAGCGGCAGTGAGTTGTAACAGCTGACCACGCCGTAACGGCCTTTTGTGAAAATTTTATCATTCACCGGGCCGTTAGAAATATGCGGTTTACTGCACGCGCAAATGTTTTTGCTCACTTCCAGCAGTAAATCATTCGGGGTGATTTCCGGATCGTAGATAAACGTCAGATTCGGTGCAACCTGCTTTAGTTCAGCATCGGCGCGTAAAATGGCACGCGTGATGGGGGTATCTTTCGGGCCGATATTCACATGGGTAAACGCATCCGGCAGGGTTCTGTCGAGGTAACGCCAGAAACGTTTTATTCGAATATCGATTTCGTCTTGTGTTAGAATTTTAACATAAGGTGAAAGGATCGTATCCAGATGCCCCAGGTAAACCGGCATCGACGTTACCGAAGGCACGTGGTGATAGAGAATGGTGAGCAGCGACAGCGCGTCGTCCAAATCCTTCGCGCCTTCCAGCTCAAGCCACTCTGAACCGTTGGCCAGGAAGCGGGCGTAGTCAGGCAGAACGTAACGCGGTTTGTACGGCGCGTGGCCTTCAAACATGTCGCAGATGACTCTGTCATCCAGCGCCGCCCGGGCTTCTGTTGATAGCTCTGGGTAAGGTAAAGCGTTTTCTGCTTCGAGTGCCAGGAAGTGACGTTTTTGCTCGGGGCTCAACGTATTGCTGGTCACAATGTTCTGGCAGCGTTGCTCAAAAGAGTCAGACATACAAGTTCCTCAGACGCGATGGCGATGAGGGCATTGTAGAGAAAAGCGTCGGCGGGGCTTTTGATCCATATTCCCTCGCCGCCGCTTAAAAGAGTGATTAATGTCTCATTACAGTGATGCAAATTTGTATCTGCGTTTCATTAACTGTGATGGGGATCGAAGTGAAACGCTGGGTCGGTGTTAAAATAGTCACAGACCCGCAAGGTAAAATTACACACCGGAGATAATATGACCGATTTAACTGCAAGCAGCCTGCGCGCGTTAAAACTGATGGACCTGACCACCCTGAATGATGATGACACCGACGCGAAAGTTATCGCCCTGTGCCATCAGGCGAAAACCCCGGTGGGCAATACCGCGGCCATCTGCATTTATCCGCGCTTTATCCCTATTGCGCGTAAAACCCTAAATGCGCAGGGCACGCCTGACGTGCGTATCGCGACCGTTACCAACTTCCCACACGGTAACGATGACATCGACATCGCGCTGGCAGAAACCCGCGCAGCCATCGCTTACGGCGCTGATGAAGTTGACGTGGTGTTCCCGTACCGCGCGCTGATCGCCGGTAACGAGCAGGTGGGCTTTGACCTGGTGAAAGCCTGTAAAGATGCCTGTGCGGCAGCGAACGTTTTGCTGAAAGTGATCATCGAAACCGGTGAACTGAAAGAAGAAGTGCTGATCCGTAAAGCGTCTGAAATTGCTATCAAAGCCGGTGCCGATTTCATCAAAACCTCTACCGGTAAAGTGCCGGTCAACGCGACCCCAGAAAGCGCGCGCATCATGATGGAAGTGATTCGTGATATGGGCGTGGAAAAAACCGTCGGCTTCAAACCTGCGGGCGGCGTACGTACTGCAGAAGATGCACAGACCTTCCTGGCGATCGCTGATGATCTGTTCGGCGCCGACTGGGCCGATGCGCGTCATTACCGCTTTGGTGCATCCAGCCTGCTCGCGAGCCTGCTGAAAGCACTGGGTCATGGCGACGGTAAGAGCGCCAGCGCTTACTAATCAAACATTGCCGGATGACGCTTTGCTTATCCGGCCTACTGGATCGTAGGGCGGGTAAGCCTCGCGCCACCCGCCACAATTCACCCGATTCCTCATGGGGGGTACCGTGTTTCTCGCACAAGAAATTATTCGTAAAAAACGCGATGGTCACACGCTGAGTGATGAAGAGATTCGTTTCTTTATCAATGGCATTCGTGATAACACCGTGTCGGAAGGGCAGATTGCCGCTCTGTCGATGACCATTTTCTTCCACGACATGTCGATGCCAGAGCGCGTCTCGCTGACCATGGCGATGCGGGATTCCGGAACCGTACTTGACTGGAAAAGCCTGAATTTAAACGGGCCGATTGTGGATAAACATTCCACCGGCGGCGTGGGCGATGTGACGTCGTTGATGCTTGGCCCGATGGTAGCGGCCTGTGGCGGCTACGTGCCGATGATCTCCGGGCGCGGCCTGGGACATACAGGTGGCACGCTCGACAAACTGGAAGCGATCCCGGGGTTTGATATCTTCCCTGACGACAACCGTTTCCGCGAGATTATTAAAGACGTTGGCGTGGCGATCATTGGGCAGACCAGTTCTCTCGCGCCAGCGGATAAACGTTTTTATGCGACCCGCGACATCACCGCGACGGTGGATTCCATCCCGCTGATCACCGCGTCCATTCTGGCTAAAAAACTGGCCGAAGGGCTGGATGCGCTGGTGATGGATGTCAAAGTCGGTAGCGGCGCATTTATGCCAACGTACGAACTGTCTGCGTCGCTGGCTGAAGCCATCGTTGGCGTGTCCAACGGGGCTGGCGTGCGTACCACCGCACTGTTGACTGACATGAACCAGGTGCTGGCATCCAGCGCGGGGAATGCGGTTGAAGTGCGTGAGGCCGTGCAATTCCTCACCGGCGAATACCGCAATCCGCGTCTGTTCGAGGTGACCATGGCGCTATGCGTGGAAATGCTGATTTCTGGTCGTCTGGCGAAAGACGAAGCCGAAGCCCGCACGAAACTGCAAGCGGTGCTGGATAACGGTAAAGCGGCGGAAATCTTTGGCCGTATGGTGGCCGCACAGAAAGGCCCGACCGATTTCGTCGAAAACTACGCAAAATACCTGCCAACAGCGATGCTCAGCAAAGCGGTTTACGCTGATACCGAAGGTTACGTGTCTGCGATGGACACTCGGGCGCTGGGAATGGCGGTCGTTTCAATGGGCGGCGGTCGTCGTCAGGCCTCTGACGCACTCGATTACAGCGTCGGCTTTACCGATATGACGCGCCTGGGCGACAGCGTAGACGGTCAGCGTCCACTGGCCGTTATCCATGCGAAAGATGAAGCAAGCTGGCAAGACGCGGCAAAAGCCGTGAAAGCGGCAATTAAACTGGACGATAGCGCGCCGAAAGAAACCCCAACGGTCTATCGTCGAATCACACAATAGCGGTATACTGATCTGATCGCTTTTTTGCAGCGCAAAACGTACGGAGAAGATATGAAACGTGCATTTATTATGGTGCTGGACTCCTTTGGTATCGGCGCCACTGAAGACGCAGAGCGTTTCGGCGATGTCGGAGCCGATACAATGGGCCATATCGCAGAGGCCTGTGCAAACGGTGAAGCAGACAAAGGGCGTAAAGGCCCGCTGACTCTGCCAAACCTGACCCGTCTGGGTCTGGTGAAAGCTCACGAAGGCTCAACGGGCAACGTTGCCGCGGGCATGGACGGCAATGCTGACGTCACTGGCGCATACGGCTGGGCTCACGAACTTTCTTCCGGGAAAGACACGCCGTCAGGTCACTGGGAAATCGCCGGTGTGCCTGTGCTGTTTGACTGGGGCTATTTCCCGGAACACAACAACAGCTTCCCGCAGGAGCTGCTCGACAAACTGGTGAAACGCGCGAATCTGCCGGGTTACCTCGGTAACTGCCACTCTTCCGGGACGGTGATACTGGACGAGCTGGGCGAAGAGCATATGAAAACCGGCAAACCGATTTTCTATACCTCCGCTGACTCCGTGTTCCAGATTGCCTGCCACGAAGAAACCTACGGTCTCGATAAGCTCTATGAGCTGTGTGAAATCGCACGCGAAGAGTTGACCGAAGGCGGCTACAACATTGGCCGCGTGATCGCACGTCCATTCGTTGGCGATAAAGCAGGTAACTTCGAGCGTACCGGTAACCGTCACGATCTGGCTGTTGAACCGCCAGCACCAACCGTGCTGCAGAAACTGGTCGACGAAAAAGATGGCCACGTGGTTTCCGTCGGTAAAATCGCGGATATCTACGCCAACTGCGGCATCACCAAAAAAGTGAAAGCCACTGGTCTGGACGCGCTGTTTGATGCCACCATCAAAGAGATGAAAGTCGCGGGCGACAACACGATTGTCTTCACTAACTTCGTCGACTTCGACTCCTCATGGGGTCACCGTCGCGATGTGGCAGGGTATGCTGCCGGTCTGGAACTGTTC
>Ga0160437_1000594_pt1 | contig 18274 bp, 15 predicted proteins | sample HID1975I_E0MG_FD_108227 | JGI IMG/M metagenome (GOLD analysis project Ga0160437, IMG submission 108227) | Enriched soil microbial communities from UW Madison campus, WI, USA - HID1975I_E0 MG | ecosystem: Environmental > Terrestrial > Soil > Unclassified | place: USA: Madison, Wisconsin... | reverse complement strand
GTCCGCCATGATGGGCGTGTGCGTCGGGCAGGCCGGCCCGTCGCAGGTAGGGCCCGACCCCACGCTACCCAAGCCCGAACGGGGGCTGCTGCCCGATATGGTCATTGCCAAACCCGCGCCATGGGGTGACAAGACGCCCACCGTGCCGGACGGCTACACGATCACCGCCATCGCCACCGATCTGAAAATTCCACGGCAGACCTTGATATTGCCCAACGGCGACATCCTGGTGGCCGAGGGCAAGGGTGGCAATGCCCCGAATCTGAAACCCAAAGACGTGATCGCCGGCATCATCAAGGCCCGGGGCACCAGTTCAGTAAAGGGCGGTGACCGCCTGACCTTGCTGCGCGATACCGACGGCGACGGCAACTATGACGTGTTGACGTTCGCCGAGAACCTGAACGCGCCCTATGGCCTGGCCTTGGTGGACAACCATCTCTACGTCGCCAACCAGGACGCGGTGGTGCGCTTCGACTACCAGCCAGGGCAAAGCAAGGCCAGCGGCCCCCCCGAAACCGTGACGCCGTTGCCATCGGATATCAACCATCACTGGACCAAGGCCATGACCGCCAGCGCCGATGGTCAGTACCTGTACGTGGGCATCGGCTCCAATAGCAACATTACCGAACGCGGCATGACGGCGGAAGTCGACCGCGCCCGCGTCTGGCGGATCAACGCCCGCACCGGCGAACACAAGTCTTACGCCACCGGGCTGCGCAATCCCACCGCGCTGACCATCCAGCCCGGCACCGACCAATTGTGGGCGGTCGTGAATGAACGCGATGAGATCGGCCCCAACCTGGTTCCCGACTACCTGACTTCCGTCCAGGAAGGCGCGTTCTATGGCTGGCCGTACAGCTATTGGGGGAAGAACGTGGACGAGCGCGTGCGGCCCCAAGACCCGGCAAAGGTCGACTCGGCAATCAAGCCCGACTACAGCTTGGGCTCGCACGTGGCGGCGCTGGGTGTCGACTTCTCGAACGAGGCGATGGGTGCGCAGTTTGCCGACGGGGCTTTCGTCGGCGAGCACGGTAGCTGGAACCGCAAGGATCCGGTCGGCTACAAGGTGGTCTTCGTGCCGTTTCGTGATGGGAAGCCCTTTGGCGCGCCGGTGGATTTTGTGGCTGGGTTCCGCGATAAAGACGGCACGACACGCGGCCGTCCGGTCGGCGTGACGGTGGATCCGAAGGGCGCGTTGATTGTTGCGGATGATTTGTCGAACACGATCTGGCGCGTAACGCCGACGCAGGCGGCGAAGTCGCAGCAGCCGGTTGCGGTGGCGCAGTAGTTGGAGAGCTAGGGCAGGGGCCATGAGACGCCATCCCGCTTCAGCGCGTCTTGGGCCCGTGCTTGCCGATGTGCAGATAAGTGGTCACTGCCTAAATATTTGTAGACGACCGGTCTAATTGTAGGTAAAGTCCCACCTCATGAACTCCGCCACCACTCCCCAAGCTACTGATGTCCGCGAAAAGATCCTGGCCACGGGCCAGCGCATCATGGGCGGCAGGGGGTTTTCGGCGGTGGGCCTGAACGAAGTGCTGACGTCCGCGGGTGTTCCGAAGGGCTCGTTCTACCACTACTTCGGATCGAAGGAAGCGTTCGGCGAGGCCTTGCTGGAAAACTATTTCCAGGATTACCTGGCCGACATGGACCGTGTCTTCGGCCAAGCGGGCCAGACCAAAGCGCAGCAACTCGGCAACTACTTCCTGGCCTGGAAAGACAACCAGTCGTTCGAAGATTGCCAGGGCAAGTGCCTGGCGGTGAAGTTGGGCGCCGAGGTTGCAGACCTGTCCGACACGATGCGCGCCGCGCTGAAACGCGGCACGTCGGCCATCATCGAACGTCTGGCCAGCGCGATTGCGGCCGGGGTGGAAGAGGGTTCTTTATCGGTAGAAGGCGATTCGACAGCCGCTGCGCAAAGCCTGTACCAGCTTTGGTTGGGGGCGAGCGTGATGGTCAAGATCGTGCGCAACACTCAGCCCTTTGAAAACGCGTTGAGCACGACAACGAAGGTGTTGCACCTTACTCGCTAAGGACGAACACCTTTACGAAGGACGGCTAAGAAGCGCGTCTTAGAAGCTCGTCTTAGAAGCAGGTCTTAGAAGCAGGTTCATGTAGCACGTTTGTGTAGCAGGCCCATATAGCAAGCCTATGTAGCACTTCAGGCAGAAGTGCTTTTTTATCCACCCGAAACTAGACGACCGGTCTAATAGTTTAAGTTCATTCCTCGACAGGAGCACCACCATGAAAGTCCTTATCGTTCTGACCTCGCACGATCAGCTTGGCAATACCGGCCGCAAAACCGGCTTCTGGCTCGAAGAGCTGGCCGCGCCGTACTACACGTTCAAAGACGCCGGCGCCGACATCGTGCTGGCCTCGCCCCAAGGCGGGCAGCCGCCGCTGGACCCGAAAAGCAACGAGCCATCGTTTCAGACTGAATTCACCCACCGCTTCGAAGCCGACGCTGCCGCCAACGAACAACTGGCCAACACCGTGCGCCTGGACAGCGTGTCGCAAGCCGACTTCGACACCGTCTTTTACCCGGGCGGCCACGGCCCCCTGTGGGATCTCGCCGAAGACGGCAACTCCATCTCCTTGATCGAATCATTCATCGAAGCCGGCAAGCCGGTCGCGCTGGTCTGCCACGCGCCGGGCGTGCTGCGCCACGTGAAGTCCGCCGACGGCAAGCCGCTGGTCGCCGGCAAGCAGGTCACCGGCTTCACGAACACCGAGGAAGACGGCGTCGGCCTCACCGACGTGGTGCCGTTCCTGGTGGAAGACGAACTCAAGGCGAAGGGCGGCGTGTACTCAAAGGGCCCGGACTGGGGCTCGTATGTCGTCACCGACGGCCTGCTGATCACCGGCCAGAACCCGGCGTCGTCCTTGGAAGCCGCGGCTGTGTTGATGAAGCGGTTCGCCTAGGAGTGAGCCAAGGCTGTACTCGATTGCCCGACTGCCCCTGTCACAAGGGGCGGTCCCCAATCCACTCAGAAAACCGCAACAAATAACCGTCGGGGTCCTGCACCAGGAACTGCCGCACGCCGATTTCGATGTTGTCGCTTCGGTACCAGCGTTCCTGCATCTGCCGGTACAACGGCCAGCCGGCGTCCACCAGGCGCTTGTGCGGCGCGTCGACGGACTTCACCTTGATCTCGAAGTTCACGCCACGGCCCAAGGGCGCTTCCAGCGGTGCGGTGATCCAGCCGTCGTCGCCGCGCACTTCTTCCAGCATGAATTGCGCGCCGTCCCGATCCAGGAAGACGAAGCCTTCCTCTTCGCGCTGATAGACCACCTCGAAGCCGCACAGGTCGATCCAGAATTGCCGGCTGCTCGCCAAGTTCTTGACCATCAGTTCGGCGACCATGCGTGCCCGGTACGATTTGTCTTCCATCGTTTCTCCTCATTGGGCGGCCATGATAGCGGAGGAGAAACCACGCGACATTGGCAATCATCGTATTGACATATCGGGAAATCCAGATATCATCACGCCATGGAATTACTCGACATATTCAAAGCTCTCTCGAACCGTACGCGCCTGGAAATCCTTAAAGGATTGAAGGACCCGGCGAATAGTTTCCCGCCGCAGGATGAAGGCGACGTTCATACGGTGGGCGTCTGCGTCAGCAGCATTCAAGAGGGCGTGGGGCTGTCGCAGTCCACGGTGTCTGACTACCTTGCCACGCTGCAACGCGCGGGCTTGGTCGACGCCACGCGCATTGGTCCGTGGACGTATTACAAGCGCAATGAAGCAAACATCAGGGCTCTTGCCGAGATCATCGGGAAAGACCTGTAATTTTTTTACCCCTAGATATCGGAATATTCCGATATCCCACTTTACCGATAAGAGGTGATGCAATGAAAGCTGTCGTACTTAACTCCTTTGGTGGCCCGGAAGCGTTCGAGCTGCAAGAACTGCCCAAGCCTGTGCCGCAAGCCGGACAAGTCCTGGTGCGCGTCCATGCCACGTCCATCAACCCCTTGGATTACCAGGTCCGGCGAGGCGACTACCCCGACCTGGTACCCCTGCCGGCCATTACCGGGCACGACGTATCAGGCGTGGTCGAAGCCATCGGGCCGGGTGTCACGGCGTTCGCGCCCGGCGACGAGGTCTGGTACACGCCGCAAATTTTCGACGGACCGGGAAGCTATGCCGAATACCACGTTGCCGACGAGAGCATCATCGGCAAGAAGCCGCCGTCGCTCAGCCATCTTGAAGCGGCCAGCCTGACGCTGGTGGGCGGGACGGCGTGGGAAGCGCTGGTGGTGCGCGCGGGCTTGAGAGTGGGGGAGAGCATCTTGATACACGGCGGCGCGGGCGGGGTCGGCCATGTGGCGATCCAGCTTGCAAAAGCGATCGGTGCAAAGGTGTACACGACCGCGCGCGAAGCCAACTTCGAGTTCGCTCGACGCATGGGCGCCGATGTCGTCATCGACTACGAAAAGGAAGATTATGTCGACGCCGTCATGCGGGAAACCGGCGGCCGTGGGGTCGACGTGGTGTTCGACACCATCGGGGGCGACACCTTGTCCCGCAGCGCCGACGTGCTTGCTCAACTGGGCCGCGTGGTCTCGATCGTGGACATCGCGCAACCCCAGAACCTGCTGCAAGCCTGGGGCAAGAACGCCAGCTATCACTTCGTCTTCACGCGGCAACATCGCGGCAAGCTTGATGAGCTGAGCGCGTTGATCGAACGCGGCCAGTTGCGGCCCCATGTGGGCGCCGTCTATGCGCTGGCCGACATTGCGCAGGCCCATGCCAGGCTTGAGACGCCCAACAATGGCCTCCAGGGAAAAATCGCGATTGCCGTTGCACCGTAAGCCCGCGTGCTTGGCGGCTCAGGGCCAGTCGGGGAAGGGGTTTTTCCACGTCTTCCACACCAGCGGGCCTTGGGCCATTTCTTCGTCGGTCAGCAAACAGGTATTGAGCTTGGCGCGTAGCGCCGGCTCATCCATGTCGATACCGATCAGTACCAGCTCCTGGCGGGCATCGCCCACGCCATCCGCCCATTTCTGCCGGATCATGGCGACGGACTCGGGATCCTCCGGCCACTGCTCGGGCGGCATCGCCGCCCACCAAAACCCGGCCGCGCCGTGGCGGGCGACGGCGCCGGCTTGCGACCAGGAACCCGCCATTTCAGGATGGCTGGCCAGCCAGAAGTAACCCTTGGAACGCACGACCCCTGGCCACTCGCTTTCGACACAGTCAAAGAAGCGCTCGGGATGCAAGGGCCGCCGCGCCTGATAAACAAAGCTGCGGATGCCATATTCTTCCGTCTCCGGGGTGTGCTGGCCGCGTAGCTCGCGCAGCCAGCCCGGTGCTTCGGACGCTTGCGCAAAGTCGAACAGCCCAGTGTCCAGCACCCGGTCCAGCGGCAGCTTGCCGAACTCGGCAACTTCGATGCGGGCTCGTGGGTTCAAGGTGCGCAAGATCGCCATCAGGCGCTCGCGCTCGTCGGCCGAAATCAGGTCGACCTTGTTCAGCACGATGACGTCGCAGAACTCAACCTGCTCGATCAGCAGATCAACCACCGTGCGTTCGTCGTCTTCGCCCAAGGACTCGCCGCGTTTTTGCAGACTGTCTTGCGAGCTGTAGTCACGCAGGAAGTTGAAGGCGTCCACCACGGTCACCATCGTGTCCAGGCGGGCCACTTCGTTCAGGCTGCGCCCATCTTCGCCTTCAAAGGTGAAGGTCTCGGCAACTGGCAGCGGCTCGGAAATGCCGGTGGATTCAATGACCAGGTGATCAAAACGCCCATCGCGGGCCAAGCGGTCGACTTCTATCAACAGGTCTCGCGCAAGGTGCAACAGATGCAGCCGTTGCTCATTTCGACCAGCTTCTCGTCGGTGCGGGAGAGCGCCGCGCCGCCTTCGCGCACCAGCGCGGCGTCGATGTTGACTTCGGACATATCGTTGACGATCACGGCAACACGCCGGCCTTCACGATTGTTAAGGATGTGGTTCAGCAGCGTGGTCTTGCCGGCGCCGAGAAAGCCGGACAGGACCGTGACGGGTAGCTTGTTCTGGGTAGAGAGTGGGGTGTCTGTTTTCATCGCGCGAGTGCATGGGGCGGTAAAGGGAAGGGCTATGGGAAGGGGCCGCTCCAACTCGGCAGGGATTCTAATTCAAAACGTTATAACATTTCAATATCTGCGTGAGGATAGCTGTAATGGTTCAGGAATTGACGGATAAATGCGGCCGGTGAGCGGCGGCTTGCGCAGCCCCCACCGTTACCGCGCTGACCGCTTCAGGCTTCGTCCCGCGCCAGGAACCGCTGCGCCAGCCGCACGAAGTACGCCGCGCCCAGGGGGATGGCGTCGTCATTGAAGTCATACGACGGGTTGTGCAAGCGGCAAGGCCCGGGGCCGTGCCCGGGCTCCCGGTGCGCACCCGCGCCGTTGCCCAGCAGCACATAACAGCCCGGCCGTTCCGCCAGCATGAACGAGAAGTCCTCGGACCCCATCAGCCGGGCCATGTTGTCCGACACGCGGTCCGCGCCGGCCACTTCGCGCATGACGTCCACTGCAAAGCGGGTCTGTTCCTCGTCGTTCACCAGCGACGGGTAGCAGCGTTCAAACGTCAGGTTGGCCGTGCAGCCGAAGGTGGCGGCGGCGCCGTCGGTAATTTCACCGATGCGCCGTTCGATCATGTCCAAGGTGTCGTCGCGGTGCGTGCGCACGGTGCCGCCCAGCCACGCCTGCTGCGGAATGACGTTGACCGCGTCGCCGCCATGGATCTGGGTGACGGACAGCACCGCCGGTTCGTCGGGCGCGCGGTTGCGCGAGATGACGGTTTGCAGCGCCAAAAGGATGTGGCCCGCGCAGACCAGCGGGTCGACGCTCAACTCGGGCTGCGAGGCATGGGCGCCCTTGCCGGCGATGTCGATACGAAAGCGGTTGCTTGACCCCATGAACGGGCCGGCGCGCACGCCCAGGCTGCCCACGGGCAGGTCGGGCCAGTTATGCAGCGCGAAGACGGCATCGCAGGGAAAGCGTTGGAACAGGTCGTCTTCGATCATGGCGCGCGCGCCCGCCTGGCCGCCTTCCTCGGCGGGCTGGAAGATGCAGTGGATGGTGCCGTCGAACTCGGCGTGATGCGCCAGGTACCAGGCGGTGGCAAGCAGGATGGCGGTGTGGCCGTCGTGGCCGCAGGCGTGCATGCGGTTGTCGTGTTGCGACTTATGCGCGAACGCATTGGCTTCGGGCATGGCCAGCGCGTCCATGTCGGCGCGCAGGCCAATACGGCGGCAACCGGTGCCGCGCGTCAGCGTGCCGACCACGCCGGTGCCGCCGATGCCCGTCGTCACCTGCCAACCCCAAGCGGCCAGCTCGCGCGCCACCAAGGAAGCGGTGCGATGTTCTTCAAAACCGATTTCCGGATGCGCGTGCAGGTCGCGGCGGATGGTGCGAAACGCGGGGTTGGCGCTGATCGTGCCGAGGATGTCTTGAATATCGTGATGCGGGTTCATGCGGATCCTTAAGGCTTCAGGGGGCTCACTGAAGGGGCTTGCTTCAAGGCTGCGTCGGCAGGTTCAAGGCGCGCAGGGCAGCGACGTCGTCGCGGATGCGCGCGTCGAAGCTGGCCTTGTCGTAGGCGCTTGCCGACACCATGCCCATGGACAGCACGCGCTCGCGCACCTCGGGCTTGTCCAGCACGGCGGCCAGCGCGTCGCGCACCCGTTGCAGGCGCTCGGGCGGCACGCCCTTGGGCGCCAGCACGCCAACCCAACCCACCATTTCCATGCCTTGCACGGTTTTGCCTTCATTGATGGTGGCCAGGTCCGGGTAGGCCGCCAGGCGTTGACGGCTGATGACCCCCAGCGACTTGATACGGCCTTGCTGCAAGTGCGGCAGCGCGGTGGGCGGGGCCATGACCGCCATGTCGATCTGGCCGCCCAGCAGGTCGTTGATCAAGGGCGATGCGCCTTTGTAGGGCACGTGCAGCATCTTCGTGTCGGTGCGCCGTTGCAGGTCTTCCACCACCACCTGCTGGAACGTGCCTTGCCCCGGGCTGCCATAGCTTAAGGTTTCGGGGGCCGTGCGCAGGGCCTGCACTACCTCGTCGATATTCGATTGCGGCAAGTCCTTGCGCGCCACCAGAATCAGCGGCGACGTGAACACCAACGAAACCGGATCGAAGTTGTCGGTGCCATAGCGCAGGTTGCGATTCAGCAGCGGCTGCAAGACCACGTCGTTGATGCTGCCGGCCAGCAGCGTCGTGCCGTCCGCCTTGGCCTGCGCGACCCGGCCCGCGCCAATGGCGCCGCTGGCGCCGCCCACATTCTCGATGACAACCGTCTGGCCCAGCCGTTCGCTCAGTTGGGGCGAAATCGCCCGCATCACGGCGTCGATCGATCCGCCGGCCGGGAAGGGGATGACGATGGTGACCGGCCTGTCGGGCCAGGTTTGCGCCTGGACCGGCGCGGCCGTCGCACCCAATACCAGCGCGGCGGACAGCACCGCGCGTGTGCGCGCACGACGTAGAAAATGCAGCATGTGGAACCCCTTGTGTTGTTGGTGTCAGGCCGCTATTGCGCCTTGAATAGCTATACTTGAATAGTGAAATATCACACCTAGATATGCCGTTTTGGAATAGGTAAGGCCATGTCCACCGCCACCCCCGCTAGCCCCTCATCCGCGGCAACACTCCTGAACCGCCTGATCGCGCGCACGCGGCTGCGTCATTTGCAATTGATCGTGCTGGTGGCCGAGCTGGGCAGCGTGCAGCACGCCGCCGCGCAAATCGGCCTGAGCCAGTCGGCCGCCACAAAAATGGTGCTGGAGGTAGAGCGCGTGCTGGAAGCCCGCCTGTTCGAACGGCACGCGCGCGGCATGCGGCCCACCTTCGCCTGCCGCGACTTGCTGCCCTTGCTGCGCAACGTCATGAACAGCCTGACGGGCTGCGCCGAATCATTGGCGGCGGCGGGGGCGGGCTTTGACGGCACGGTGCGCGTGGGCGCGATCACGGCGGGCGTCACCGGCGTAATCAATCCGGCGCTGCCGGCATTCTTTGCCAGTCAGCCGCACGTGCGTTTGGAATTGTTTGAAGACGCGCTGCCCGTGCTGCTGGGGCGCTATGCCGATGGCGAGCTGGACTTCCTGGTCACGCGTGAGCCCGCGCAACTTGCGCCGGATTCTCAGTTCCAGGCCTTGCTGGCCGATGTTTGCGTGGTGGCCTCAGGCCCGGGACATCCGCTGGCAGGGCGCCGCAACCTGCAAGCCGCCGAGCTGCTGCGCTTTCCCTGGGCCAGCCCGCCGCTGGACAGCCAGACCTATCGCGCGTTCGAAGCCTTGTTCGCCGCGTGCGGCGAATTGCCCGCCCAGCAGCCGCTTAGCACGCGGTCGTTTGCGACCATGGTGCATTACCTGGGCGCCAGCCACGCGCTGATGATGGGCCCGTTGAGCTTTGTGCGCGAAGGGCTGGAGTCCGGCGCGCTGGTGCGGTTGGACTGCACCATTGCCGAATCGCTGCCGCCTCTGGGGCTGGTCAGCCGTGTCGAAGCCCGCAACCGCAGCGTGGCGGCCTTTCAGGCGCATCTGCTGGATGCGCAGGCGGGAGCGTGATGCCTGGAAATTAAGCCGCTGTCGTGGGCTAGGGCACAAGCGAGAACATTGCCGCCGACACCGGCTGCCCATGCAACTGGAGCCGGTTCCGGGCCTTGCCTTCAAACTGCGCGCCCACTTTGCGAGCCAGCGCCTCGCTTGCCGTGTTGCCTTCGGCAATCACGATCTCAACGCGCTGCATGCCCAAGGTGTTGAAGGCATAGGGCAGCATCGCCTGCACCGTGCTCAGCGCCACCCCGCGTCGTTGCGCGGACTGCCGTACCCAGTAGCCCAGATTGCAGAACAGGTGTTGATGATTGATCGAATTCAGGCCCACGCCGCCCATCAGCTTGCCTGAGGCTTGCGCGAACACGCCGAATTCGTAGCCTGCCTGGGAACTGCGGCCGCTACGGCACTGCTCAAACCAGTCCAGCGCATTTTGCTCGGAAAACGACGACGTACACCATGGCATCCACCTGCCTACGGTATCGACGGACTCGCGCGCGGCGTTCGCGAACGCTTCGGCGTCGTCGTCAAGGAATTCACGGATAACCAGGCCTTCGAAGATGATGGGCTGCATGGATCTGATCTTGAGTCGGGGGCAGGGTGAATACTATCAGGGCGCCCTACATTGCGAGTAAGGTTACGGAATCAAGGCTTGGCTTGTCCGGCACGTGGGCCTGTGCCATCAGCGGAAACTGAATTTATGAAGAACTCTTTTTTAGCACTGCGCCTGGCGTTTGCCGTGGCTGCGTGCGCATCGATTACCGCCTGCGCGGGCAGTCAGCCCCAGTCGACAGATATGGACTATAAAAGCCGGCCACCTTCGTCGGCGCAAGGCAAGGCCAGCAACCCAGGTTCGTCGGGTCAGCGCTTGACCATACAGTCCGGCGAAGGGGAAAAGTTGAATCTGCCCTGGTTCATCCAGGACACGCAGGACTGGGTCAACAGCAACTGACCTGAATCGCGGTGTCAGATCGACCGTTATCCGTGGCGGGGCCTCGTGTCAGGCGCAAGCTCATTCAATAGGCTCTCGCAGCACCAATGCGGAAATGGTGTGGCCCTTCCAGAAAACCTGATGGATCCTCGGTAAAAGATCCCGCAGTTCCGCCGGGGTGCAACGGTTGAATTTAAGCAGAACGGAAGGGCGGGAGCCGGTGCTGGGCACCCGTTCAATATGATCGAATGCAGGAAAGCCGTACTTCGTAAGAAATTCCCTGATCTCGTCGTCGGACGTGCTTTCTTCTACATGGTTGATGAGCAAGGCGGCCATGGTGTGTGCTCCTGAATGGTTCAGAAAACTGAAGATCTCGCAGGAAACGCTGTGACGCTGCCACTGACTGTAGCGCTGAATACCGAACCTTGCGTGCGAAAAAGCTACTGCTAGCGCGGCGTGATCAGTCTGATTTCATCAATCTGGCTCGCATAGCTGGCGCCTTGCAGCAGCAGCACCGTTTGCGGGTTGCCGTTGCGTCGGTCCATCCATTGCGACAAGGTGCCCGGCGTTTTCTTGCGGAACTGAATGTCGTAGTCGGCCGCCGCGTTGTCGTAGGGCAGACGCACATCAATCCAGCTTTCGCCCAGCAGGCGGTTGACGGTGCGGCGGCTGTCGCCCACCTTCAGGCCCACGATGCTGCCCGCAAACGGCGCGCGCACGCCGATGGCATCGACCTTGCCGTCGAAGCTGAACATCAGTTCGATGCCGCGCTCGGGAAAGTCCAGCTTGGTCTTGTCGGACTTGCCGGCCGGCTCAGGCATGCGGGTCGTGCCGAAGGCGGTTTGCACCTGGGCAATCGAATCGCCCAGCCACACACCCAAGCCAGAGGTTGTCAGCGCATCGTCGCCCGCGCCGGCCGGCTTGTCGCCGAAGCGCTCGCGGTAGGCGGCGGTTTGCACGGCCAGGTTGGCGCGGTCGCGCAGAACGTCGCCGGCCAGCCAGTTGCTCATGAAGTCGCGCATCTGGGCGCCTTGGCAGTCAAAGCGGTCCGACGCATTGCGCGCGGCCAACTTCTGGGCGTTGGCGATGTAGGTCTTGTCTTGTTCGGTCAGCAGCGCCGGGATCTCGTCCAGCACAAAGCGCTTGCCCGGGTTGTTGCACTTCTCGGCATACAGGTTGTACAGCGTGCTGTTGGCGTGGATGCGTGCCAGCGACGTGGCGATGTCATCGCGCAGCAGCACCTGGCTGACCGTTGCCGCACGTTGTTCGGTGCGCGCGCGCATGTCCCGGTCGAGTTCGCTTGCCAGTGATTGCGGGCGCGGTTCGCTCGGGCCGAAGAGCCGGCTTTGCAATTGCTGGATCGACTGGTCGATGTTGACGTTGTACAGGCCCGCGGATTGGCCGATCTGAAAGACGCAAAGCAAACCCGCCACGACGCACAGCACGCTGCGCGCCCACCAACGCGACGGCTCACCATACGAGCCGTCGTTCTTCAGCATTTTCACCGCCATGACAAGACCGGCGATGGCCAGGATCAAACCCAGGATATTGAAGCTGGAATCTTGCACCTTGATGCCGTTCACCGAGGCTTGCTGGGTCGTGCCCAGAAATAGCCAGAAAGGCAGCATTCCCAATAGCAGGGCGAACAGCGGACGGCGCAGTCGGTGCCATAGGCTGGGTGTGTTCTGACTCATATCGCAGGGTCTCTCTATTTTGGTTTCGAGGACCCGCATTATTAACTGAATTCGAGCGTCGATAGCGCTAAGATCAAATTGCTTGAACCACTCGGCCGGCTATCGTGCCGGCCGAGAAAATCGCCGCCCACGGGCGCGCGAAGACGGCGATACCGGCAAGAGAGGACACCATGACTAGAACCATTCAAGTCTTCATCCTTGTCGCGCTGCTGTTGCTAAGCATGACGGCTCCCCTACGCGCGGCGACGGATGATGGGCGTCCGGAAGCATCGTCTTCCCAAGAGCTGACGCTTGAAACCGCCCCGGTCGAGATCGATGGCCAAGTGTTGTTCAAGGTGCGCGGGCTGTCCTCTTTTCCGGCTGAGAAGCGCGCCGAGACCATCAGGGAAAGAATCAAGAGCGTGGCGGCCCAGGGCTCGTTTCCCAGCGGCGACCTGCGGGCCGAGGTCGGTGAGAACGGCACGGTAATCACGGCCGGCGCGAACCCCTTGATGCTCGTGACCGACGCGGACGCCCAACTTGAACAGACCACCCGCGACAGCCTCGCGGCACTGCACTTGTTGCGTATTCAACGCGCCATTGATGATTTTCGACAGGCGCGCAAACCCGACGCGCTGCTGAAGGCAGGGCTGTACAGCGCCGGGGCCACCGTGTTGCTGGCGCTGGGCATTGCCATTCTGCTTGTGCTCAACCGGTGGCTGGACAAGGCGGTGTCCAAACTGCTGAAGAGCCGCGTCCGTTCGGTCGACATCCAGTCGTTTGAAGTCCTGCGCCTGGATACCATCTGGAAAGCGATGCACGCCCTGGTGCTGGCGATCGGTGCGGTGACCATCGTTGTATCGGTATACGTCTACCTTCAATACGTGCTGGCGCTGTTTCCCTGGACTCGCTCTATCTCGAATGACCTCTTCAATCTGGCGGCAGGCGCTGGCGAAAGGTTGGGTAAGTCCCTGGCATCCGTGATTCCGGACCTGGTCATTCTTGTCCTTATCTATTACCTGGCTCGGTTCATCTTGCGGCGGGTCAAGAACTTCTTCGAGGCTGTCGAGCAGAGGCGCGTGGCATTTACCCAGTTCGAGGCGGAATGGGCGCTTCCGACTTACAAGCTGGTCCGCGTGTTGATCGTGGCATTCGCGTTCATCGTCGCGTATCCCTACATACCCGGCTCCGAGACGCCGGCCTTCAAAGGCATTTCCATCTTCATCGGGCTGGTGGTGTCGCTCGGTTCCTCAACCGCGATTTCGAATTTCATTGCGGGCTATTTGATGACCTATCGACGGGTCTTCAAGGTGGGGGACCGCGTCAAGGTGAACGACGTGATCGGTGAGGTGGTGGCCGTGCGCCTGCAAGTGACCCATCTTCGGACGAACAAGAACGAGGAAATCACGATTCCGAATTCCCAGATTCTCAATAGCGACGTCACCAACTACAGTTCCCTGGCCAGCACCCAAGGCTTGATTCTGCACACCACTGTGGGTATCGGCTATGAAACCCCCTGGCGGCAGGTGGAAGCGATGTTGTGCTCGGCAGGGCGGCGCACGGCGGGCGTGCTCACCGAGCCTGGGCCGTTCGTACTGCTGCCCAAGCTGGGCGACTTTGCGGTGACCTATGAACTGAACGTGTATATCCGTGACACGCGAAGAATCGCCAAGACCTATGCAGAACTCCACCGCAACATCCTGGATGTGTTCAACGAGTACGGCGTGCAGATCATGACGCCTGCCTACGAAGGCGACCCCGACCAACCGAAGGTGGTGGCGCCGGAGCAGTGGTACGTGGCTCCGGCGGTTCCAGGGGTTTCAGGGGCTACAGGGGTTTCAGCAGCGTCAGCAGCTTCGGACGCCAAGACCGAACCCTGATCCACGAATCACAAGCGGCTGGATTCCGCAGTGACGGCCGCTAGTCGCCGCCCGACGGCCGAGCCTTGATGGCAGACGGCTTGATCAGCTTGATGCCCCGTGCGGCGTTGTAGCCGTGGATCTCCTTCACATCCAGCTTGCGCATGAACTCGATGGTGTCGGCCTCGATGATCTGGCCGGGCACCATGATGGGAAAGCCGGGGGGATACGGGATGACGAAGTTCGCAGACACCAGCTCTGGGCCGTTGGCCAGGCGTTCGTCCAGTGCCGCCGCCGACAGCGGGATGTACTCGCATTCGTCTTCGTTATAGGCCGCGAAGAACGCGGTGCGTATGTCGCCCTCGGACGTGATGCTGGCCGAATTGTCGCGATAGCCGTCATGAAAGCGGCTGAAGTTCGGCAAGCTGGGAACGTCCTCCATCAGGCCACGCACTTTCGCGGCGAACGCCGCTTGCTCGGATTCACCGCCTTCCTTCAGCCTGGCTTCGATCGACCCGGATATTTCAAGCAGCACCTTGATCAGCGCCGCCACGTCGCTGCGTGTGTTGTTGATATTGCTTTGCAACAGCACGCTGTTGCGCGAGGTCTTGTTCAACTGGATGTTGTAGGTGGACGCCAACAGATTCTTGAACGTCGTGCCGTCGTAGCCCGCCGTGCCGCACACCAGCGTCATGCGCGTGGGGTCCAGGCAGAATTCATCATTCTTCAGCGCTTGCACCGCCGTCAGCCAGTTCATGCCGGGCGCCAGGTAATCCGAGAACCCTGAAGGGCGAAACTCGTCCGGAATCATCTTGCTGACACCCAGCACGCTGAAGTACTTCGAGATGATCGGGTGCTTGGCGATTTCACGCCGAATGGCCAGCGCCACCTCGATGGCGCGCATGACGAGCTCGTATCCTTCAAGCTCCATTTGCCGACGCGCGACATCCAGCGACGCGATGATCTGCGCATTGGGCGATGTGGACGCATGAATGAACACCGCCTCGTGAAACGCCGAAATGTGGTGCTCGTAGTCTTCGTCGCGCACGGCCACCAGCGACCCCTGGCGCAGGCTGGACATGGATTTATGCACGGAATCGGTCTCGTACACACGCACCCGCATGGTCTTGGGGTTTGGCACCAACTGCCGGTCCAGCAAGCTCGCGTCGGTCGGATCCAGGTCGTCTCCCAGTTCCTCGGCCTGCTCGTCCCAGGCTTGCTGGGCGGCAGGGTCATCGCGCCATTGCTCCAGGGCCGCCGCCGCGCCCATGCCGGTGCGCGGGCGCAGGAACGGCGACCACCGCGCAAAGCCGAACCATGCTTCGTCCCAAAGAAAGATCAGGTCCGGCTTGATGGCCAGGCATTCCATCATCACCTGGCGGGTGTTGTAGATATGGCCGTCAAACGTGCAATTGGTCAGCGTAACCATGGCCACCTTGTCCAGCCTTCCTTCGGCCTTCAAGTCCAGCAGCGCCTGTTTGATCGTGCGTAGCGGCACCGCGCCGTACATCGAGTACTCGGTCATGGGATAGGCTTCCACATACAGGGGCTGCGCCCCGGAAAGCACCATGCCGTAGTGATGGGACTTGTGGCAGTTGCGGTCGACGATGACGATGTCGCCCGGTTTGGTCACCGCCTGATAGACCATCTTGTTCGATGTCGACGTTCCATTGGTGACGAAGTAGACGTGGTCCGCGCCGACCGCGCGCGCGAACTTTTCTTGGGCGATCTTGATGTTGCCCGTGGGCTCCAGCATGCTGTCCAGCCCGCCGGTCGTGGCGGATGTCTCGGCCAGGAACAGGTTCAAGCCATAGAACTCGCCGAAGTCCCGTACCCAATTCGACTTGATGATGGACTTTCCGCGTGCAATGGGCAGGGCGTGGAAGGTGCTGATCGGCCTGAGCGCATAGTGCTTCAGGTTGTCGAAGTACGGCGTCGTCTGGCGCTCGCGCACGCCTTCCAGAACGCTCAGATGCACCTCGATGGGCTCCTCGGCCTCGTAGAACAGGCGGCGAATCGACGACGCCGCGGGGTCGCCCGCAAGCTGTTCGACCTTGCGGTCCGTCAGCATGTAGATATCCAGTTCCGGCCTGATGTTGGCGATGATGCGCGCCAGCCTGACGCCGATCCCGGCCGGCGCCTTGGAGGTATCCAGGTGCCGGTAGACGTCCAGGAAGTGCTTCAGCAACGGCACATCGTGCGCCGACGACATGGAAATGCCGTCATAGATGACGACGGCCTCGATTTTTCCGTTCAGTATCGTGGCCAGGATGGCGTCTTCGAAACTGCCCACCAGCACCGGCTCATAAACCAGGCCGTCGTCGGCACGGCGCAAGTGACGCAGTTCCTGGCATATCGCCGCCGAGCGCGACGCAGACATGGGCGACACCAGCAGCACTTCGAAGTACGGTGGCCGCGCGGCTTGCCCACCCAAGCCGGGCAGCAGGTGCTCCTGCGCGTCGGACGAGTCATCCGTTGCCTGCCATTCACTGTCTTGATAACGGTAGCTGCCCGACAGCATGGCGTTGCTCATGCGAAGGATCAGGCGCGCCGTGCCCATCGCGTCGTGCTCCGAAAGACGTTCCTCCAGGGCGCGCAACAGATGCGTGCCCGGATACGCGAAGTAGGTTTCCATGGGCAGCAATTCGGTCAGCGCCTCTTGCACTGCTGGGGCGCCTGCGTGGCCTTTGCCGGCGCGCGCGTCGTCCGCCCAGGCTTGCGCCTTCGCATTCATATCGCGCCACCTGTCCAAACGTGCAGCGGAGTTTGAGAACAGGTGGTCCAATTGGTGACTGTCATCCGCGTTGCTCGTCATGGCGTTTCCCTTTGGTGGCTTTCCCACACGCTTGCCGCGCAGGCGCAACAAGGGCGGCGGGGGGTGTTGTCGTTTTCTAAGAAAGAATGATGATGATCACCATGCCCCAGATCGTCAGCAGCGTGTTTCCGACCGCGTAGGTGACGGTGTAGCCCAGCCCCGGCACCTGGCTCTTGGCGGCATCGCACACCATGCCCAGCGCGGCGGTGGTGGTGCGCGAGCCCGCGCAAATCCCCAGAATCAAGGCGGGGTCGAAGCGGAACACGTACTTGGCCAGCAGCATGCCGCCTATCAAGGGCACGGCCGTGGCAAAGATTCCCCACATGAACAGGCTGATGCCAAGCTTTTGAAGTCCGGCCACGAAGCCGGGACCAGCGGATATGCCCACCACCGCGATGAACACGTTCAAGCCCACCGAATTCATGAACCACAAGGTGGGCTCGGGAATGCGCCCGAAGGTGGGATGAATCGCCCGGAACCAGCCGAACACGATGCCGGCGATCAGCGCGCCGCCCGCCGTGGACAGCGTGATGGGAATGCCGCTGACGTTGATCACAATGGCGCCGATCAGCGCGCCCAGCGTGATCGCCAGTGACATGAACGCGACGTCCGTCACGGTCGTCGGCCGGTCGACATAGCCCAGTTGCTTGGCGGTGGCATTGATGTCCTGTGTGCGCCCGACGACCGTGATGACATCACCCCGGAACAACTGCGTCTTGGGCAGTACCGGAATGGGCGTTTCGGTCGGCCCGCGCCGAATGCGTTTCAGAAACACGCCGCGGGCGCCCGGCCACTTGGCCAGCTCTTCGAGCGGCTTGCCGTCCACTTTCTTGTTTGAGACGTAGATGTCCACGCCCTCGGTCTTGATGTCCAGAAGCTCGGCATCTTCGACTTCGCGGCCGCTGGGGCCAAGCCGCTCGATCAACTGATTGCGCTTGCCACCGATGGCGACGATATCGCCCGCTTCAATCACCGTGGCCAGATCCACCTCGATGACGGCGCCACCCCGGCGGATTCTTTCCACGAATGCGCGATAGCCCGTTTGCGTGCCGGCCTCGATGTCGCCAATCGTCATGCCGATGAAGGGGCTTTCGGGGGCGACTGAATAGGCCCGCACCTCGAATTCGTACCACTGGGTGGCGTCAGCCGCGCCGCCGCCAGCGCCAAGCTTCTGTTCATAGGCTTTGCAGGCCGCCACCAGATCGATGCCCAACAGCTTTGGTCCGATCTGCGCCAGTATGATCGCCGAGCCCACCGTGCCAAAAATATAAGTCACGGCATACGCGATAGGCATGGCGTCCAGCAAGGCTTGCGTTTCCTCGGGGGTTTGTCCCAGGCGGTTGATCGCGTCTGTCGCCAAGCCCATTGACGCCGAAATGGTCTGCGAGCCGGCGAATAGCCCCGCGGCCGAGCCCAGGTCATAGCCCGCAAGGATCGCCGCGATCGCGGCC
>Ga0160437_1000591_pt1 | contig 18297 bp, 16 predicted proteins | sample HID1975I_E0MG_FD_108227 | JGI IMG/M metagenome (GOLD analysis project Ga0160437, IMG submission 108227) | Enriched soil microbial communities from UW Madison campus, WI, USA - HID1975I_E0 MG | ecosystem: Environmental > Terrestrial > Soil > Unclassified | place: USA: Madison, Wisconsin... | reverse complement strand
GTAGGCATCCATCCGGTTAAGGACATCTTGTTCGGTATACGTCGTAAAGAAGCCGATATCCATCCAGCTGTTGTAGTGCAAATACGGCTGATACGGGCGCGGGCGCATCGCGTTAATGAATTCATTAAAGCTGCGGCGTAGTTGATTTGTCGCCTCGAAGGTGCCGAAATAGGTGGTGTAGGTCACTGGCGCATCAGTTTTAATCGGGGTTTTCAGACCGACATTCAGATTGGTTGTGGTTTCGTACGCGTAGGTATTAACGATAGGTTTTTCCGGCAGAATAAAGAAGCTGTCGGCAATAATCGGTGAGCTATTAATCGCGCCATCAACATAAGGTGCTTGCGATTGCCCTTTGGTCGGGAAGAAGGTGATTTTCGCGACATCCTGCGCTTTGCCTTTTGCTTTAATCGTGTAATCGATGCTGGCGTATTTTCCTTTCAGAACATTCAACACGACAGTAACTGAAAAATCTTTGTGGTCGTAATCAATATGAATAGCGTCATCTTTTTGGCTAACGTTTTTGATTTTAAAATCGGCAGCGTGGATAACATCTTCGTTCGGGAGCGTTAAAAAGAACAACTCTTTAGGCGCGAGTTTGCTCTGGGAAAGTTTGTCCTTAATTAAGACCGCAGAATTGGTATCGTCAAATGAGATGGAGATATTGTTGTTATTGAGCAGATATTCGGAAGCCAATGCGCCATTGCTGACCAGTAAAAGTAATAACGAGCTTTTAATCATTCTATTCATCTGAGTTTCCTGTCAGGGTATTTTCAAACGTAGGGTATTACCCGCATTCGCAGGCAATACCCTGAAGGGAAAGGATTTAAAGCGTTGTTTCTGTTTCGAGAATTAATTTATTGGCAGAACCACAAACGGTGACTTTACTGCGTACCACATCTTTCATTGCGTCCATTCCAACGCGCATGTAGTAGCGTGGATCGTTGCCTTCCGGGTTATCGCTGAACCACTTTTTCACTGCCGCAGCAAAGGCGATTTTTAATTCGGTTGCCACGTTCACTTTGCACACGCCAAGCTCAATGGCGCGTCTGACAAATTCATCTGGCACATCGCTCGCGCCGTGCAGCACCAGCGGAATATCCACCACTTCGCGAATTTCGCCCAGGCGCTGGAAGTCAATTTTTGGCCGTTTAGTGTAAAGCCCATGAGCGGTGCCGATGGCTACCGCCAGGCTGTCGATCCCGGTGAGTTCGACAAAGCGACGTGCTTCTTGCGGATCGGTGAGGAAAGCGCTTTCTTCATCTACAACCATATCGTCTTCCACCCCGCCGAGGCGGCCTAATTCGGCTTCGACACTGCAATCATTACGGTGGCAAAAATCGACCACTGACTTCACCAGGCGCACGTTTTCTGCCAGCGGGAAGTGACTGCCGTCAATCATGGCGCTGCGCACGCCAGCATTCACCTTGCGGCTAATATCGGCCAGCGATTCATGGTGATCCAAATGCAGCGCCAGTGGCATGTCATAGCTTTCGGAGTAGGCTTCGCACAGCGCGTAGATCTCTTCAAACGCGATATGTTTAAAGGTGCCGGGCGTGCCTGCAAGAATGACCGGAGACTGCATCTCTTTGCAGACTTCCAGAATCGCCTGGATAGTTTCGGCGTTGTGAATATTAAACGCAGGTACGGCGTAGCCTCGAGCCTGCGCATCTTGCAGAAGATATTTAGTGGAAATAATACTCATGTTGTAATCCTCTCAGCCTTTCCAGGGATGAATAATCACACCTTTCACAACACGGTTAACCGTGCCGCTGGCAGATGGCGTGTCAGGGGTAATGCCTGCTTTGATTGATTCGGTCAGTGCGAAAATCTGCGCATACATCAAGAAGCAGAAAGCCTGCTCGACGTCGATAAAATCGCGGGAAGGGGGCAGCCAGATGTGTGGCCCTGTTTCCACTTCAGGGCAAGGTGAAGCGCAGATAGCCACAACGCGTAGCGCCTGTTGATCACGACGCAGTTCAGCCAGCAAATCCAGGTCGTACTGGCGTGTGTAAGGGTGGCTTGAGACAAAGACCACGACTAACGTTTCGTTATTGACCAGCGATTTTGGACCGTGGCGGAAACCCGTAGGGGAGTCATAAAACGCGGCTAATTTTCCTGCTGTTAGCTCCAGAACTTTCAGCGCGGATTCACGCGCAACACCCTGTAAACCGCCACTGCCGAGGTAGACGACACGTTTGAAAGGAAGGTCGCCAAACACGCTTTCGCTGAGGTCACATTGCGAGGTAATAATTTGTTCGCAGCGTTCGGCGACATTCTGGAAAGTAGCGCTATTGATGACGTCGGGCGCAAACACCGCAAGGCAGCTCGCCATCATGGTGGTAATACTGCTGGTCATCGCGAAACCGCGATCGTGGGTTTCTGGCGGCATTAACAATGCCAGCGAATTGCCACTGGTCGCGGCGTTTTGATACAGGCTACCGGCTTCGTTACAGGTAATTATCAGGTGGTAGCAGTCCTTCACGACCTGGTTGACTAAATCGACCGCCGCCACACTTTCCGGGCTGTTGCCTGAGCGTGCAAACGAAACCAGTAGCGTCGGCTCTTGCTCGGTTAAATAGTCCACCGGGTTGGTCACGAGGTCCGTGGTCGGCACGGCAACAAAATTTTTCCCGGTGTGGCGCGAAAGCCATGGCGTAATAATGTCGCCAATAAATGCGGAGGTTCCTGCACCCGTCAGGATGATTTTTAATGAGGTGTTTTGTAGCAAAGGCGCCAGGAACGCGTCGATGTTGCTACGTTGATGGCCAATATTTTTTAGTGACTGAATCCAGCTTGCCGGTTGTTGGCGGATCTCTTTTTCAGTCCAGGTTGATGTGCCGGAAAGACAGGCAGATTGGGTTTCGCTCATAACTCAGTCCTTAGCAGTGCAAGATCATCGGAAGTAGCACAAAGCAGTACAGGACAATCTTTCGTTTTGTTTCATTTACTCAACTTCATGCTTAAATAAAATCTATAGAAAAGAAAACGAAAGGTCAATGTAAGAAAAACAATAAAACGAAAAATGTGATCCATGAAGACGGTGTTTTTGATTAATTAATTGATTTAAATGATTATTTATAAAAGCTAAATAATATGTGTGAATATAATCGAAAGGAAAAGAAAGGTCTGCCACGGGGTGGTTAGCAGACCAAAACGGAGCACAATGAAAGAACTACAGGAGGACAGCCTGGCCGTTAATCCAGATGTTTTGCAGTAAAAGCTGCGGGTTAAGCGCATTCAGGTTGGCGCGTTTTCCCACCGCCAGGGAGCCAAGAGAGTTATCCAGGCCGAGCATTTTTGCAGGATGCAGCGAAGCCATGTGAATGGCATCTTCAGCGGTAACGCCAGCGCTGTTGACCAGATTGCGCACCGCCGCATCAAGCGAGAGCGTGCTTCCGGCAAGCCCGCCGCTTCCCGTTCTCACAATGCCATTTTGCATGGTCACTGGATGCCCACAAATCGAATAGTCGCCATCTGGCATTCCGGCGGCACTCATGGCATCGGTGATAAGCACAATTTGCGATTTCGCGCAGTGGCAACAAATGTTCATTACAGCAGGGTGAACATGGTGCCCATCGGCAATGAGTTCCAGCCACGCACGTTTATCGCTTAAACCCGCTCCCACCATGCCTGGATTACGATGGTGCAGGCCCGTCATGCCGTTAAAGCAATGCACCAGCCCGTCGGCTCCGGCATCAAACGCCATTATGGTTTCTTCATAACTGGCGGCACTGTGGCCAAGCATCACGCGCACATCACGACTTTTCAGATGCTTGATGGTTTCCAGCGCTGTGGGTTTTTCCGGTGCCAGAGCAACTACGCGCAAGGTGTTTTGCGATACCTCTATCAACCTGTCCAGCTCGGCAATATCTAACTCGCGGAACAATTCTGGCGGATGAGCGCCTTTGTTCTGCGGTGTAAAATACGGCCCTTCAAGATAGCTGCCCAGCACTCTGGCTCCCGGTCCGCCGCGATAATAGCGCTGTGCAATTCGCTGCAATGCCCGCTTGATATCCGCAAGCGGAGCGGTAACGGTGGTGGGCAGCCAGCCACCCACACCTTCACGCGCTTTGTGTATTGCCAGCCGCTCGAGGACGCCGGGGTCGTCATCCATCACATCAACCCCGTCGCCGCCGTGAACATGAATGTCGATGTAAGCCGGGCAAAGCAGTTCAGCCTCACGCGTCAGAGTGCCCGCAGGAATCGGCTCTATGGCGACAATCGTTTCGTTTTCAATGCGTAACTGATGATCGTCCAGCCAGCCTTGTTCGGTCAGAACACGCCTGGCGCGCAGCAGCGTGGTCATATTCCTTCCTCAACCGCCTGCGTTTCACGGTAACGCCCCATTTCATCGACCAGGCTGGTTAACCCACGATGGCCGCATTCCAGTGCCTGAAGACGAAACTCTTTACTGCTCAGGCCATCGCGCTCCAGCACCATTTCCAGCAGCAGTTGCAGGTTGATGCCGGTAATGACTTCACGTCCTGGCTTCTCTAGCGCCATGGTTGAAGCCACGCGGAACGGTGTGCCGCCGAGTAAATCGGTTAAAAATACCAGGCCTTCGCTTTCATCTAATGCGCCGATCGCTTCTTCAAACTGCGTCGTCAGAAGTGCTGTTGAAGAGGTTTCAGGGAAATCAATGGCGATAAATTGTTCCTGTTCACCGAGGATCTGCTTCATCGCTTTTTCCAGCCCGGTGGCAAAGCCACCGTGACCGCTGAGAATAATACTTAACATATTGTTTTATCTCGCTTACAGGGACTCATTTACAGGAAGTGGGCAAACTTCCCGACAACACCCAGAATGACCGTGATACCGATAAGGCGCAGTGGACTCCAGCCGCGGCGCACCAGTGCATACATGCACAGGGTATAAACCAGTGGCAAAAATGCCGGCATCAATTTGTCGATAACATCAGTTTGCAGTTTAACCACCGCATCGCCGGCGGTGATTTCAAGTGTGGTAGAGAGGCGAACGTAAGTGGCTACCAGTGCGCCAATCACCGTCATCCCCACAATAGATGCGGCATGGCCGACTTTGCGAGTGTTGGCTTTGATCAATGGGATGGCGGCCACACCCATGCGGTAGGCGTAATGTGCCAGGCCAAAACGCAGGCCGAGATGCACGACGTTAAACAGTACGATAAAGATAACCGCGCCAAGTATCGAACCTTGTAATGCTAGGCTTGCCCCGATACCGCCGCAAATAGGCAGCAGGGTCAGCCAGAACATGGCGTCGCCAATCCCGCCCAGCGGTGCACCGACGGCAATTTTCGTGCTCTGGATGCTGTTCACATCCTGCTTTGAGCGCTCCATCGCCAGGATAATGCCGATAACAAAGGTCACGAGGAATGGGTGAGTATTGAAGAATCCCATGTGACCTTTCATGGCGCGAGCCAGGTCGTTTTTGTTGGTATGGATTTTTTTCAGCGCGGGCAACAAACCGTAAAGCCAGCCGGATGCCTGCATACGTTCATAGTTAAACGACGCCTGTAACAGCATGGAACGCCATGCCACACGGTTAATATCCTGTTTAGTCAGTTCCGCACCAATACGCTGATCTTCATAGACATTATCATTTTTATCGACCTCGGCGGTGTCAGCGACGTTAACGCCTGGCAGAGTCTGTTCGTTAGATCCCATCTTCAAATTCCTCTTGCTTCACGTGTGTAGGTTGCTGCGGTGCCGGGTCTTTGCGTAAGAAATCAATCAGCGCCATGGCTAATGCTGCGGCGGCAATGGCCAGCACTGGCAGTTTCAGCCAGGCGGCAGCCACGAAGCCGAGAATGAAATAAGGAATGTAGACATTCTTCATCATTATTTTCAGCAACACGGCAAAACCGATGGCTGGCATGATGCCGCCCGCCACACCGAGGCCGTCAATCAGGCGAGCAGGTAGCAAGTCGATAGCGGTTTTGGCGTGTTCCGCGCCGAAATAAATGGGCAGGAAGGCGCACAAGAAATAGAAGATACCGAGTGCGAGTAATGCCAGGTAATTCACGCGTTCAATGCCGTCGGTGTCGGCGTTGGCCGCCATGCGATCGCAGCGCGCCATCACGCCGGACATAATTGAGAACAGGAAGGTAATCCCCATTTGCACGGCCACGGCGAACGGCACCGCAACACCCACTGCGACTTCAGGTTTTACACCTGTTGTGATGGCAAATGTGGTGCCAACAATGGTGCCGATAATCACGTTAGGTGGCTGTGCGCCTGCCAATGGTGCAAGGCCCATCCACACCAGTTCCAGCGTACCGCCACATAAAATACCGGTATGAAGATCGCCAAGAATCAAGCCAACCAGCGGCCCCAGGACGACAGGGCGGTGCATATGAGTCAGGCCGTTGAACATATCCAGACCCGCAATAAAGGCCAGAATACCCAACGCTAACGCCTGTAATAAGCTAATTTCCATAGAAAATCCCTCAGAGGAGTTTGTAGAGATCCTGCGCGGATTCCGTCGGCACACCCTGAACAAAACATTCCACTCCGGCCTTTTGTAGGCCATCAAAAGCGGCAATATCCTGGTCATCTATAGAGACGGTTTTCGCGATTTGTTTTTTGCCTTCTGCGTAGTGCATGTTGCCGACGTTGATCCGCGAAACAGGCACATCACCTTTTACTAACGTCAGAAAATCATTAGGGTTTTTGCAAACCAAAAGGATCTTCTGGCGGTCGGCTGCGCGGTGAATATTGTCGATAACTTTTTGCAGCGACCAGAAACGCACGGCAATTCCTTCCGCCAGAACCATCTCCATCAAATTTTGCTGTACCGTATCTTCGGCAACTTCGTCGTTAGCCACGAGGACGAGGTTTGCTCCGGAAAATCCGACCCATTGAACGCCTACCTGGCCGTGAATCAGTCGCTCATCAATGCGGCTTAATACAATGTTTGGCATGTTTTTTTCCTCTTATTATCATTGTGTTAATGGATATTGCTGTGTGCCATGGCAGGCACAATGGTACTGATGCAATACGTCCTGGATATGGTCGATAATCAGCTCATGCGGCGTGGACGCGATTTTTCCTTCACGGACCTTAGCGTATTGAAGTGGCAGATACTGACTGATGAGCGGCAAAGGAATAGATTCACCGGCCAGATTAGTAACAAGGTTTGAATATGCTTCGTCAATCTCACGATCCGGCCAGTAATAGCGGACGCGGTCAGAGAAGCTGTAGCCACGTGCCAGACGGCAGTCGCTGGTATTGCCGTGATAATGGTGTTTCCAGTATTCGGGCTGTTCGAGCATGACGTTTTCCAGCACTTCCCGAAGACCTGAGCATTTATGTACCGGGCGTAGTTCATGCTCGATAGCGGCCAGTGAGAACAGCGCTTCACGGAGTGCAAAGGTCAGCGCCGGGCCGACTTTCAGAATCGCAAAGTGGTTCTGAACCAGCTGCTGCAATGCCTGCGGGGTCTGGTAGTCGGTGGAATGCGCTTCAAACACCAGGGTGTCGAACGCTTCAATCATCTGGCTCAGGAAAAGTGATTTTTCCGGCTGATAATCGATAACTTGCGTGTGGTCGAACTCAACGCCAGGTTGAACGACCAGGCCAATGATCCGCGGCCAGATATCGCTTAAACCTTGTAATTCAAAAGCGTGACGGTGAGCTTCCAGTGTGGCTTTTCCGGCCTGCGGTGTCGTCACCGCGAGTTCCGCCAGCGTTTCGTGCGCGCCGCCGGGAACCGGAACTTCAGTGCCGATAACGTAAACTAAATCGGACTCGCCGAATTTCTCAGCACAGGTTTGTTCGGCAATTTTCGCCAGTCTTGCGGCACGCATCGCAACAATAGTATCGGTCAACGGCACCGGGTCATCAGCGCAGGACATACTGCAATCGAGATGGATCTTTTTAAAACCCGCGGCGACATAGCAACGAATCAACTCATCTGCATTGCGCATGGCTTCTTCTGCGTTCAGTCCCTGCCAGCGGTTTGGGCCAAGGTGATCGCCGCCCAGAATCAGGTTTTCGCGTGGAAAGTGATACTGGTCTGCCATTGACTCAACAAACTCGCGGAAGTGTTGCGGCGTCATTCCTGTGTAACCGCCATGCTGATCGACCTGGTTGGACGTCGCTTCAATCAATAAGAGAGATTTGGCTTCTCTTGCATGGCGCATTGCCGCTTCGAGAACCATTGGGTGAGCGGAACAGACGGCAAAAATGCCACATCGTGAGTCCTGTTTATGGTCGGCCACAAACGCGGTTAAATGTTTCACTTTCCTCTCCGTATGAGTTGGGGAACTATTTGTCTTTCGATTTGTTTCATTTAATAGTGGTGTATCGTGCGATAAAAACAAAACGAAAGATAATAGAATTGCGATCTGTTTCGCAAAAGAAACATAATGAAAGCCTATTTGACACGGCAACAGTGAATGCAGCAGGCGATGTAAAGGCTTGCTTTCCGCGAAAAGAAAGGTGTTAATAGGCAAAGTGAAATGAAACGAAAGGTTTTATGAAAGGATCTATTATGAGCAATACCGACGCAGCAACGGACAAGCGTGTAACAGGTACAAGTGAAAGACGCGAACACATTATTCAGCGTCTTCGCCAGCAGGGAAGTGTGCAGGTTAATGATCTCTCTTCATTTTTTGGTGTTTCGACGGTGACGATCCGTAACGATCTGGCTTTCCTTGAAAAGCAGGGCGTGGCGGTGCGTGCTTACGGCGGGGCGCTGGTCTGCGATTCAGGGACGGCGGCGGTTGAACCGACGGTTGAAGATAAAAGCTCTCTGAATACCTCGCTGAAACGCAGCATCGCGCGCGCGGCGGCAGATCTTATTAAACCGGGCCACCGCGTTATTCTTGACTCCGGCACCACGACTTATGAAATTGCGCGCCACCTGCGCAACCATAAAGAAGTCATCGCCATGACTAACGGTTTGAACGTGGCGAATGCATTGCTTGAAGCAGAAGGCGTGGAATTGCTGATGACCGGCGGGCATTTGCGCCGCCAGTCGCTGTCATTCTATGGGGATCAGGCCGATCAATCGCTGCAAAACTATCACTTCGACATGCTATTCCTCGGCGTTGATGCCATTGATCTTGAACGCGGTGTCAGCACGCATAATGAAGATGAAGCGCGACTCAACCGCCGCATGTGTGAAGTGGCTGAACGCGTAATTGTAGTCACGGACTCTACGAAATTTAACCGCTCCAGCCTGCATAAGATCATTGATACCCAACGGATCCATATGGTGATCACCGACGCGGGTATTCCTGAAGAGAGCCTGAAGGGGCTGCGTAAAGGCGGCATTGAAGTCGTTTTGGTGGGCGAAGCCTAATCGTATAAGCGGTGGATGGCGCTTGCGCTTATCCACCCTACTTAACTCATCTCACCCCGCCGCTAATTTATATCCCCGCAACCGACTCACACTCAGCACGATAGCTAACACCGTCGCAATCACCGCCAGCCATAGGCTGATATGTATGGCGCTGCTCTGCGCATAAATCGACATCAACACGCCAACAAAGGCAGCACCCAGGCACTGACCAAAGGTGCGCATAATCGCCAGCACGCCTGAGGCGTAGCCGCTGTTTTCGCGTGAGGCATTGGACAGCATTTCTCGGTTGTTCGGGCTTTGGAAGCAGCCAAAACCGATGCCGCATAACAGGCTACGCAGGCAGATATCCCACGCCTGAGCGTGTTCCGGGAGCATCGCCAGTAATGCCAGGCCAACCGCAAAAATACTCAAGCCAATGGTGGAAATGATCGCCGCTGAATAGCGGTCGGCAAGGCGCCCGGCATGGGGTGCGGCCAGAATGATGCCGATGGGCCACGGTGTGAAAAGCAGTGCTGAAACCAGCGCGCTGTAACCGTAAACGCTCTGAAACAGGAAGGGCAGCGCGATAAAGGTTATCCCCTGGCTGACAAAAGACGCCAAAGAAGTGAGCGCGGCCAGCGAAAATCGGGAAGAGGCAAAAATGTTGAGCGGGAGCAGCGGCTTTGTTGCGCGGCGTTGAACCCAGACGAACGCCATTCCGGTGAATATTGCGATGCCACCATAAATCAATGCGGTTATCAGGTCGCTATTTCCCTGATGTGTAAAAGCATCGGCGGCCATCACCAGTGCGCCTAACGCAACGGCGGAAAGCACAGCTCCTGCGTAATCAAACGGTTCACGCTTTAACGCCGGATTATGTGGCACCACACGCAAGGCGAGTAGCATCGCGATAATGCCCAGTGGAATGTTAATCGCAAACAGCCATTGCCAGCTCAATGTCGAGAGTATGGTTCCCCCTAGAATGGGCGCGATAGCGGTGCTGGTGCCTATCAATAAGGCATTGAGACCAAGGACGCGCCCTAACAGGCGGTTAGGGAAAACCGAGCGCAGAATGGCCGGGCCAGTACTTAACGTGGCAGCCCCGCCAATCCCTTGTAAGACGCGCATGGCGATTAACATATCCAGTGATGTCGATAACGCACAACCCACAGAGGCGAGCGTGAAAACGCTCAGGCCAAAAGTGAAAACGGAGCGGAACCCGAGGCGGCTGGAAAGTGCGGCGAAGATCGCCAGCGTCATTGCCGCCGATAGCAGGTAGCCATTCGCCACCCAGACGGTAGCGCCAACGGAGGCGTTAAGTGACCGGGCGATCTGCGGCAGCGCGATGTTAATCATCGAGCCGTCGAACACCACCATTGCCGCCATTGTCATGACGGCAGCCATCGCTAAACCACGCTCGAAGCCGGGTAAACCTTCATCGCCGGGTTGACTGGAAAATAACGCCATTTGTGGAAACTCTATTTTACGGGTTGATAGCGGAAATATAGCGGTGTATTAGATATGGCGGAAGGCGCAGCATTTGCACTTTAAAGATGCATGAAACGCCATCTCTCATTTTCAATGACGAGTGACCATGCTGAATATGAATGAACCCGATTTGAACTTACTCATTGCGCTTGATGTGCTTCTTGCTGAAGGAAGTGTGGCGGTTGCTGCGCGTCGTTTGGGACTCAGCGCGTCGGCCATGAGTCGTACGTTAAGCCGCCTGCGCGATACTACGGGTGACCCTTTACTGGTGCGCGCCGGGCGCAATATGGTGCTCACACCTTACGCAGAAGAGATTCGGCCGCGTACACAAAACGCAGTGTTTGAGGCCCGTGCAATTCTGCGTCCGGCAAAAGCCGCGCTCAATCTTGCTACGCTTGAGCGCCGTTTCACCCTGCGCACCAATGCGGGATTCATCGAGATTTTTGGTGCCGCGCTGATTGCGGCGGTGGCCACTGTCGCACCTTTCGTGCAACTGCGTTTTATGCCTAAACCGGAGAAAACGGCGAAGTATTTACGCGAGGGGCAGATTGATTTTGAAGTCGGCGTACTCGGGGAAATGGGGCCAGAAATTCGTATTACGGCGTTGTATCGCGACAAGTTCGTCGGCGTGGTCAGAAAGGATCATCCGCTTGAGCAAGAAAGTGAAATTACCCCTGCGAGGTATGCTGCGTTGGGGCATGTGGTGGTGTCGCGCCACGATCGCGGAATCGGCCCGGTTGATATGCTGCTGGCAGAGCTGAATTTAGAACGCAAGATTGCCGCGTTGGTGCCGGGTTTTCCTGCTGCGTTGGCAGTGGCTCAGGCGTCTGATTTGGTGGCTTTGGTGCCAGCGACTTTCTTGCTCAATCAGCCGGGGTTATATGGCAATTCCGGGGAAGCGCGGCTTCATGTTTTTGAGCTGCCGGTGAAAACCAATGAGATTACGGTGTCGCTGATGTGGCACCCGCGTTCGGAAGCCGACCCGGCGCATCGCTGGTTGCGGCAGTTGGTGTTAAAGGTTTGCCGCGAGAAAGTGCCGGGATAGCGGTTGTAGGGCGGATAAGCGTTAGCGTCATCCGCCATTTGTGAATCAAATCAGGTCACTGGTGCCGGGTTGAAAACGGCTAATGCGTTGTGAAGCCCCCACTGATCCGAGAAGGTTTTCTTGCGTCCGCTTGCCACATCCAGAATAAATTCAAACAACTCCCAGCCCACATCCTCAATGGTCGCCTCGCCGGTGGCGATGGTGCCTGCGTTGATATCCATTAAGTCGTACCAACGGTTTGCCAGTGCGGTGCGGGTGGCCATTTTAATCACCGGGACTGCCAGCAAGCCGTATGGCGTTCCGCGACCGGTAGTGAACACTTGCACTGTAATGCCGGAAGCCACCTGCTGTGTGCCACAAACGAAATCACTGGCTGGTGTGGCGGCGTAAATCAGGCCGCGTTTGGTTGGGCGTTGACCCGGCGAAAGCACTTCGACAATCGCGCTCTGGCCAGATTTAGCAATGGAACCGAGGGCTTTTTCCACCACATTTGCCAGGCCGCCTTTTTTGTTTCCGGGAGAGGGGTTGGCGCTACGGTCGGTTTTGCCCATGTCCAGATAGTTGTCATACCATTCCATCTCTTCGAGCAGACGCTTGCCGACTTCTTCGTTGATGGCGCGTGGCGTTAACAGGTGGATGGCATCGCGCACTTCGGTAACTTCCGAGAACATCACCGTGGCGCCGCAGCGTACCAGGAGATCTGATGCGTAACCGACAGCCGGGTTAGCGGTCACGCCGGAGAAAGCATCGCTGCCGCCACATTGCATACCGACTACCAGTTCAGAAGCTGGGCAGGTTTCGCGCTGGCGTTTATTCAGATTGGCGAGATGGCGCTCGGCGACGTTAAGAATATCTTCGACCATTGATTTAAAGCCGACGTGGTGTTCGTCTTGCAGACGCACGATGCTGGCGTCGCCAACATTAATCGACTGCACGTCATCGGTGCCTTCCAGCAGGCGCTCCGGCTGCAACTTCTCGCAGCCGAGGCCAATGACCATAATTTCGCCGCCAAAGTTCGGATTCAGGGCGATGTTATGAATGGTGCGAATGGGAATGACTGCCGCAGGTGCGTTGATCGCCACACCACAGCCGTACAGGTGATTCAGCCCGACCACGCCGTCCACATTGGGGTATTTCGGCAGTAAATCACGTTCAATAATTTTGATGACGTAATCCACCACGCCTGCGACGCAATGCACGCTGGTGGTGATGCCAAGCAGGTTTTTGGTGCCGACGCTGCCATCCGCGTTGCGATAGCCTTCAAAGGCGTAGCCTTCCAGCGGTGGCAATGGCTCAGGCACTTTGGTTGCCAGTGGCAGGGTGTGAAGCGGTGGGGCTTTTGGCAATTCCACCAATGATTCGTCAATCCAGCTACCGCGTGGAATATCCCTTACTGCGTAGCCGATCACTTCCCCATAACGAATGATTTCACCGTGGGCAGGAATATCGACCAGCGCGGCTTTGTGACCTTGCGGGATATGTTCGATAAGTTCCAAACCATCCGGGAAACGCGTACCCGCTTTCAGGCCATTGTCATTAACAATAATAGCGACATTATCTGTCTCATGAACTTTTATATAAAACGACCCAGGGGGTTGTTGTTTAATTTCTATATTTGACATTGTCGCTATTCTCCAGAATCAACCTGAATGTTAATTAAATAATTTTCTAATCGTGATTGTCTCACAAGCTAAATAAAGAATGTCAGGACACGAGAAATAAAAATGTGACGTTGATCACTTAATATCATGACGCCATATTGCATAGGGGGAGCAATCTATAAAATTGTGCAATACACCCCACAAACATGTGCATAGGTTTAACTATTAGATGTTTTTAATGTTATCTATTGTGCATATGCCTAATGTCCATTTGTTCTGTGCTGGCTATACTGTGTTGCGAATGACAAACACCAGGTAAATTTCCAGAGCGGTATTATCCGAACAAATATTCGTGAGATAACGCTTTATATAAATAAAAAATCCTTGAATTAAGTACCCGCAACAGAGGATGTAGAAAATGATTTTAGATACAGCTGTGGAAGCAAAAAAAGGGAAGCACACCCGCTACTTAATATTATTAATTATATTTATTGTGACGACGATTAACTATGCCGATCGCGCCACTCTTTCTATTGCGGGTACTGAAGTTGCTAAAGAATTACAGCTCAGTGCAATCTCAATGGGCTATATTTTCTCAGCTTTCGGCTGGGCTTACCTGCTGATGCAAATCCCTGGCGGATGGTTACTTGACCGCTACGGTTCGAAGAAAGTGTATACCTACAGTCTGTTCTTCTGGTCGCTGTTTACGTTCATGCAAGGTTTTGTGGATATGGTGCCGCTGGCGTATGCGGGTATTTCCATGTTCATCATGCGCTTTATGCTCGGTTTCTCCGAGGCGCCATCATTCCCGGCTAACGCCCGTATTGTGGCGGCCTGGTTCCCAACCAAAGAACGCGGTACCGCTTCTGCGATTTTTAACTCCGCACAGTATTTCTCCCTGGCACTGTTCTCTCCATTACTCGGCTGGCTGACCTTCGCATGGGGTTGGGAGCATGTGTTTACCGTGATGGGCGGAATCGGTTTTGTGCTGACTTTCCTGTGGGTGAAGTTTATTCACAACCCAACTGACCACCCGCGTATGTCTAAAGAAGAACTGGACTACATCACTCAAGGTGGCGCCGTGGTTGATATGGACCACAAAAAACCAGGTGCAGTGGTTGAAGGGCCAAAACTGCACTACATCAAGCAGTTGCTGACTAACCGCATGATGCTGGGCGTGTTCTTCGGTCAGTACTTTATCAATACCATCACCTGGTTCTTCCTGACATGGTTCCCGATTTACCTGGTGCAAGATAAAGGTATGTCGATTCTGAAAGTAGGCATGGTTGCTTCCATCCCGGCGCTGTGTGGTTTCGCCGGTGGCGTGTTGGGCGGCGTGTTCTCTGATTCGTTAATCAAACGCGGTTACTCACTGACCGTAGCTCGTAAGATACCGATTGTGCTCGGGATGTTACTCGCTTCCACCATTATTCTGTGTAACTACACCGATAGCACGGCACTGGTTGTCACGCTGATGGCATTCGCTTTCTTCGGTAAAGGTTTCGGTGCGCTGGGTTGGCCGGTTATCGCGGATACGGCACCAAAAGAGATGGTTGGCCTGTGCGGTGCAGTATTCAACGTGTTTGGTAACGTAGCGTCTATCGTGACTCCACTGGTGATTGGTTACCTGGTTTCTGAACTTCACTCCTTCAATGCGGCGCTGATCTTTGTTGGCTGTTCGGCGCTGATGGCAATGGTTTGTTATCTGTTCGTAGTGGGTGACATTAAACGTATGGAATTGCAGAAGTAATTCACTCAACGGATAACTGAATAAATAAGGGCAACAGATGAATACCAACGTTTTCCCCAATAAATTCAAAGCAGCACTGGCTGCACACCAGACGCAAATTGGTTGCTGGTCAGCGCTGGCAAACCCTATCAGCACCGAAGTGCTGGGCCTGGCCGGGTTTGACTGGATTGTGCTGGATGGCGAACATGCGCCAAACGACATCACCACTTTTATTCCACAACTGATGGCGTTAAAAGGCAGCGAAAGTGCGGCAGTGGTTCGTGCGCCAACTAACGACCCGGTGGTCATCAAGCGTTTGCTGGATATCGGTTTCTACAACTTCCTGATTCCGTTTGTTGAAACTCAGGAAGAGGCGGCGCTGGCAGTGTCTTCAACCCGCTATCCGCCAGAAGGCATTCGCGGCGTGTCCGTTTCTCACCGCGCCAATATGTTTGGCACCGTGCCGGATTATTTTGCGCAGTCCAATAAGAACATCTCAATACTCGTGCAAATCGAGAGCCAGCAGGGCGTGGATAACGTTGATGCGATTGCCGCAACGGACGGCGTAGACGGGATTTTCGTTGGCCCAAGCGACCTGGCGGCGGCATTAGGTCATTTGGGCAATGCCTCGCATCCTGAAGTGCAGCAATGCATCAAACACATCTTTGCCCGTGCTAAAGCTCACGGTAAACCGGCTGGCATTCTGGCTCCGGTTGAAGCCGACGCGCGTCGTTACATGGAATGGGGCGCCACCTTTGTGGCTGTGGGCAGTGATTTAGGCTGCTTCCGTTCAGCAACCCAGAAATTGGCTGATTCCTTTAAAAAATAACCACCACCTGAAAAGAGAGACTGAATTATGACACTGAAAGTTGGGTTTATTGGCCTGGGCATCATGGGCAAACCAATGAGTAAAAACCTCATCAAAGCCGGTTATTCCCTGGTGGTTGCCGACCGTAATGCAGAGGTGATTGCTGAAGTTATCGCAGCCGGTGCAGAAACGGCTGCCACCCCGAAAGAGATTGCTGAGCAGTGTGATGTGATTATCACCATGCTGCCAAACTCCCCGCACGTGAAAGAAGTGGCGCTGGGCGAAAACGGCATTATCGAAGGGGCAAAACCGGGCACCGTGGTTATCGACATGAGTTCGATCGCACCGTTGGCGAGCCGCGAAATTAGCGAAGCGCTGAAAGCCAAAGGCATCGACATGCTGGATGCGCCCGTGAGTGGCGGTGAGCCAAAAGCGATTGAAGGCACGCTATCTGTAATGGTTGGCGGCGACAAAGCGATTTTCGACAAGTATTACGACCTGCTGAAATCTATGGCTGGTTCCGTGGTGCACACTGGTGATATCGGCGCAGGCAACGTCACCAAACTGGCAAACCAGGTGATTGTGGCGTTGAACATTGCGGCTATGTCTGAGGCACTGGTACTGGCAACCAAAGCGGGTGTAAACCCAGAATTAGTCTTCCAGGCGATTCGTGGCGGCCTTGCGGGCAGCACCGTTCTGGAAGCGAAAGCGCCAATGGTTCTGGATCGTAACTTCAAGCCAGGTTTCCGTATCGACCTGCACATTAAAGATTTGGCAAACGCACTGGATACTTCCCACGGCGTGGGCGCGCAACTGCCACTGACGGCGGCGGTCATGGAAATGATGCAGGCGCTGCGTGCAGATGGCCACGGTAACGATGACCACAGCGCAATCGCGTGCTACTACGAAAAACTGGCGAAAGTAGAAGTCAGCAAATAAAGAGATGGGCACCTCTGGTGCCCGATTTTCTCGGCACTTTTTTGGCATGGACACACTATGAAAATCGTAATCGCACCCGACTCTTATAAAGAAAGCCTCTGCGCGGTTGATGTGGCTAAAGCCATTGAAAAAGGTTTCCGCGAAATATTTCCTGATGCGGAATATATATCGGTCCCGGTTGCAGATGGCGGGGAAGGTACGGTCGATGCCATGATCAGTGCCACGCAGGGCAGGAAAATTACCACAACGGTGACTGGCCCGTTGGGCGAGCCGGTGAGCGCCTATTGGGGAATGTCCGGTGACGGTAAAACCGCGTTTATCGAAATGGCAGAAGCCAGTGGTTTAGCGCTGGTGCCGATTGAGGAGCGCAACCCTCTGATTACCACGTCGCATGGAACCGGAGAGCTGATTTTGCGCGCTCTGGATAACGGTGCACGCAACATTATTATCGGCATCGGCGGCAGTGCGACCAATGATGGTGGTGCGGGCATGGTGCAGGCGCTGGGGGCGAAACTGTGCGACGCGACAGGCAAAGAGATTAGCCACGGCGGCGGCAGTTTAATGAGTTTAAACAGCATTGATGTGTCAGGACTCGACGGTCGGCTGGCGGATTGCGTGATCAACGTGGCCTGTGATGTCACCAATCCACTCATTGGCGACAATGGTGCTTCGCGCGTTTTCGGGCCGCAAAAAGGGGCCAGTGAAGCGATGATTGTTGAGCTGGACGCCAATCTTGCTCACTTTGCTGATGTGATTAAAAAAGACTTACATGTGGATGTGAAAAATGCAGAAGGTGCCGGAGCTGCAGGCGGCATGGGCGCTGCATTAATGGCATTCCTCGGCGCAGATTTACGCAGCGGCGTAGAGATCGTGACCGAAGCACTACATCTTGAAGAGCATATTCACGACTGTTCGCTGGTGGTGACGGGCGAAGGGCGCATGGACAGCCAGAGCATTCGTGGCAAAGTCCCGGTAGGCGTGGCTGCGGTTGCCAAAAAGTACCACAAACCGGTGATTGGGATTGCCGGTTCGCTGACCAGTGATGTCGCTATTGTTCATCAGTACGGCATTGATGCCGTGTTTAGCGTGCTCAATAGTATCGGCACATTGGAAGACGCGCTGAAAAATGCGTTCGATAATATTTACCGTGCCTCGCGTGATATTGCAGCAACCGTTGAGATTGGGATGAACATCACTCGTTAAGCATGCGTGACATGGGGGGGCAAACCCTCTATAATCCGCGCCGAAGCTGACCAGACAGTCGCCGCTTCGTCGTCGTCCTCCTTCGGGGGGAGACGGGCGGAGGGGAGGAAAGTCCGGGCTCCATAGGGCAGGGTGCCAGGTAACGCCTGGGGGGGAAACCCACGACCAGTGCAACAGAGAGCAAACCGCCGATGGCCCGCGCAAGCGGGATCAGGTAAGGGTG
>Ga0160437_1000588_pt1 | contig 18359 bp, 20 predicted proteins | sample HID1975I_E0MG_FD_108227 | JGI IMG/M metagenome (GOLD analysis project Ga0160437, IMG submission 108227) | Enriched soil microbial communities from UW Madison campus, WI, USA - HID1975I_E0 MG | ecosystem: Environmental > Terrestrial > Soil > Unclassified | place: USA: Madison, Wisconsin... | reverse complement strand
CGTTCAGGCCCGCCGAAAACCGTGATCCGTCCCACAAACACCGCTCCTAAGTTCGCAAATAAGAGCGACCTTAAGACCGACCTATCATCCCACCGGCAAGGCGCCGCTCAGCGGATGCGTACCGACGGCACCACGCGCGTGCAACTGGCTTTACGCCCACGCGCCCGGCAACCGGACCTTGTCTGACGTGACCCCGGGATTTTTCTCCAAGCTTTAATTAGGCACCAGGTTGCCTTCGAACGCCGTCCCCGCTGGTGCGGGGAGGTCGGGGTGGAGTGGCACTATATTGCCCCGGGCGGGCCTATTCAGAATGGCTATGTCGAGAGCTTCAACGGTCGAATGCGCGACGAGCTGCTCAATGAGACCCTGCTGCCAAGCATGGACGATGCCCGCGTGGTGATCGCCGCTTGGGCAGAGGACCACAACCAAGAGAGGCTGCACTCATCGCTTGGATACGAGACCCCTGCGACCTTCGTCACTGAACTGCATAAGCAATGGCATGCTTCGCTACGCCCTACGGGGCTCCGCTACGCAGGTCCTTGCTCGACCAGCGTTCATGCGTAACGGAGCTGCCCGGCTCTAATCCGCATTGGGGTAAACCTAGGGGTAACGTCATCAACACCGAGGAGGCTCTCGTACGGCATGATCCGTCAGACCGCCTCGATTCTCATGCCTTGGCCGGCTGTATCGAGGGAGGATGACCAACCCATGGCATCCTAAATCGGGACGATATGGTCATGCGCGCGGGGCGGGGCCGCTCGACGTTCACGAAGCCCGTTCGCTATCCGAGGCAGTGAACCCGGTTTCATCATGCGCGGTACGTCCATGAGCTTATCGAAATGGCTCCAGATCCGGCATCCGCCCGTCGAACGATATCCAACGCCGCATTCGTGCTGCGGGCATAAGAAAAGGCGGCCTTTCGGCCGCCTCTTCCCTCCTCTCCAAACCGTGTTGGCCGGGCTGTCTTTGCGCAGTCCCTAGCCGATCTGGAACTCTATCAGCCGCCCGTCGAATCGGAGTCGGCTGCCGCCATGCGATCGCCCTGCATGTAGGGGATCGGGTTGACGGCTTCACCGTCGACGCGGACTTCGTAATGGAGGTGCGGCCCGGTCGAATTGCCGGTGGTGCCGACGAAACCGATCACGTCGCCCTTGTGGACCATCTGGCCTTCGGCAACGTTGAGGCGCGACATGTGGCCGTAACGGGTTTCGAGATCGCCGCCGTGTTCCAGCGCAACGAAGAGGCCGTAGCCGCCGAACCAGGCAGCCTTGCCGACGACGCCGTCGGCAGTGGCATAAATGGGCGTGCCGATCGGGGCGCCGAGATCGATGCCCTTGTGGGCACGGCGACCGCCGAGGATCGGGTGGTTGCGCATGCCGAAGCTGCTGGTCAGCTTGAGACCTTCAAGCGGCGTGCGCGAAGGGATCGAGACCGCGCCAAGCTTGGCGGCACCGGGGATCGAAGGCTTGGCCTTGGCCGAAGCCAGACCGGTTTCCTCGAAGTTCTGCCAGGAGCTGAAAAGGTTGTGGAACTGTTCGTCTTCTCCGCCGGCCGACTGGTTCGCGGCCTGGGCCGAACGAAGCGGGGCGGAAATGTCGGCAGCGGCAGCGCTGCTGTTGGCCATCGCCGGGTGAGCGGCGACGAGAGATCCTGCGACGGCGACGGCACCGGTCACTGCGCGGAACTTGGCGAAGAATTTCGTTACGACCACTCGCAATACCTTGTTATCCGCCGCGAGCGTTAGCCTGCGACGCCTGTATTTATGACGAACACGCACAGCGGCGCGTCGCGCAAACCCTTAACTGGAGATGGTCGGAACCCCCCGCCGTCTCGTGATCTGGAGTTATGCCGAACGATTGCGATCAAGCAAGACTGGCGTAGAGATCGCGCGGTAAACCGGCTGCGAGGCGCGCCGAGTCGTTGAACGGCGGCTTAACAGCCCCTCCAAAGTGGCGGGAAACCAGGGTTTTCCAGAGGTCGTTCCGGCTCTCGTTCAACCGTTCGGCGACCTCGGCGAAATGAATTGCGCCGAACCGAACGTGCCGGATTTCATCGTCAAGGATTCGTTGGAGGATGCGCGCGCCGCGCTCGTCGCCATTAGCTTTCACCCGATCGAGGGTGGCCGGGGTAACATCCAGGCCGCGTGCTTCGAGCACCATCGGCACGACGGCGAGCCGGGCCGCCACGTCATGCGACGTCTTTCCCGCCGCTTCCCAAAGGCCGTCATGCGCGGGCAGGGCGCCGTAATGGCTGCCGAGGCCGCGCAGATGACGGTCTATCAGCGCATAATGCATGGCCTCGTCGGCGGCGACCGAGAGGAAATCGCCCACGAAGCGTTCGTCCATCTCGCCGCCGAATCGACCCGCCATGTCGAGTGCAAGATCGATCGCCACGAATTCGATATGGGCGAGGGCGTGCCAGAGTGCGATTCGCCCGCGTTCCGAGCCGCCCTTGCCACGCTTGGGCATGCGGCTCGGCGGCAGAAGTTCCGGCGCTTCCGGCCGTCCCGGGACCGTGGGCATGGCCACGTCGAACACGAAGGAAAGCCGGCCGAGCCGCCAATCGCGCGCGACCTTGCGCGTCATCATGGCCTTCGCGCGTGGATCGCATTCGAGCAGCGCCTCGCGGATCGCGGAAGCGACGGATCGGGTCATTACCGGCGAACGGGACATCAGAGGGCCTTCGCGGCCTCCAGCACCTGCTCGGCGTGGTCCTTGACCTTCACCTTGTTCCACACGCGGGCGATCTTGCCGTCCGGTCCGATCAGGTAGGTGGTGCGCACCATGCCCATATAGGTACGCCCGTAGTTCTGCTTTTCGGTCCAGATGCCGAGCGCGTCGGAGAGGCCGTTTTCCTCTGCGTCCGTGGCGAGCGGGGCCTTGAGATCGTGCTTGGCGATGAAATTCTGGTGCCTTTTCGCCGAGTCCTTGCTGACGCCGAGCAGTGCCGTGCCTGCCGCTTCGAACTGATCCTTAAGGGCCGAGAACTCGATGTTTTCGGTGGTGCAGCCCGGAGTGCTGTCCTTGGGATAGAAGAACACCACCAGTTTGCGCCCCGCGAAGTCCGAGGCCTTGATGCTGCCGCCTTCGGGCGTTTCGAGCGCGACGTCGGGGAAAGTGTCGCCGGTTTCGGGAAGGCGGGTGGTCATCGGGAAATCTCCAGTGCTTCGTCGAAGGCCTCCGCCCATGCTGCCGCCACTTGCGCGCGGGCCTGGGCCAGGCTGGTTTCGAGGTCCTGCCAGTCGCCATAGCCGCATGCGCGAACAAGCGCCATGCAGGCGGCGCTGACCGGCTTGAGCGAATCGGGCGCCAGCAGGCGGGCGGCCACGAGCAGGCGGGTCAGCACGTCGTGCGCCTGCTGCAGGCTGGCCGGGAGCAGGGACTGCGCAGTGAGCAGGCGCAGCGCCTCGCCCAGGTCCGCATCCAGGCCGGCGCCGCTGCGAAGCTGGGTGAAGTGAACCAGGAATTCGAGATCGACCAGCCCGCCGCGCATCAGCTTGACGTCGAGCAGACCCTTGGGCGGTTTGTGTTCGGCCATGCGCGCGCGCATTTCCAGGACGTCGGTTCGCAGTTTCACCGGATCGCGCGGCGCGGTGAGGACGTCGCGAACAATCGCGGCGAGGCGGCCGCGCGCCTCTTCGCTGCCGTAGAGCGCCCGCGCGCGGCAGAGCGCCATGTGCTCCCAGGTCCAGGCCTGCTCCTGCTGGTAGCGGGCGAAGCTTTCGAGACTGGCGGCGGGGGGGCCTTGCTCGCCGGAGGGGCGAAGGCGCGTGTCCACTTCGTAGAGCGCGCCCTCGGCCGTCTGCACGGAGAGCGCGGCGGTCACGCGCTGGGACAGGCGGTTGTAGTAGAGCGTGGCGCCAAGCGGCCGGCGCCCGTTCGATTCGCCTGCAAAGTCGCCGGTGAACAAGTAGATGAGATCGAGGTCGGAGGCATGGGTGAGCACGCCGCCGCCCATCCGCCCGAGGCCCAGCACTGCCAGCTCGCTGTCCGGCACTTCGCCGTGAACCTCCCGGAATTCCGCCACGGCGGCGTCGGTGAGAACCACCAGTGCGGCCTCGGCGATGCGGCCGAGGGCATGGCCGATCTCCAGCGGATCGTTGACCCCTTCGATCAGCTGCACGCCGAGAGCGAAGCGGCGATCGCCGACTTTGCGGCGCACGGTGTTGAGCTTGCGCTCGTAATCGTCACCGGCTTCGAATCGCGCGAATTCGTCGACCAGCTCGGGCAGGGTGCCGGGCAGGTCGAACGCGCTGGCGTCGATCAGCGGGTCCAGCAGGTCGGCGCGGCGGGCGAGTGCATCGGCCAGCGGCGGGGCCAGGCTGAGGATCCGCGCCAGCCGTTCGATCAGGGCGGGGCGCGCCTCCAGCAGGCGGAACAGGTTGATCGCCGTGGGCAGGTTGTTGAGCAGTTGCTCCCACCGCGCCATGGCGCGCTCCGGTTCCGGCGCGGCGGCCAGGGCGGCGAGCAGTCCGGGGCGGATCGCCTCGAAAGCCACTCTGGCGGCATCGGACCGCAAGGCGCGCATCCGGCCGGAGAGCCAGCCCTCGATCCGCGAGACCATGGCGTCGGGATCGGCGAAACCCATGCGCATGAGTTCGTCGCGCAGATCCTCCTGAGCTGGCGCCGGCACGGCTACCGCGGAGCCTCCGCCGGTTCCACTGCCCGGCGGCAGGTTGGCCATGACCAGTGCATCGTAGCGCTCGCCCACGGCATCGGTGATCCGGGCCAGTTCGGCGATCAGTGCCGCGCCGTCCGGCAGGCCGTCGAGCCGGGCCACTTCGTCAAGCAGGTCTTCCTTCACGGGCAGCGAATGGGTCTGCTGATCCTGCATCATCTGCAGGCGGTGCTCGACGGTGCGCAGGCGGTCGTAGCTTTCGCCCAGCAGGCGGGCATCCTCGGGCGGGACCAGGCCCGCTTCGGCCAGGGCGTCGAGGGTGGCGCGCGTCCCGCGCAGGCGCAGCGCGGGGTTGCGGCCGCCGTGGATGAGCTGGTGGGTCTGGGCGTAGAACTCCACCTCGCGAATGCCGCCGCGGCCCTTCTTGAGGTCGAAGCCGGGGCCGACCGTCACGCTGCCGCGGCTATTGGCGCGTATCTGCGCGGTGAGGCGACCGATCTCGGCAATGGCGCCGAAATCGAGGCTCTTGCGCCAGACGAACGAGCGGATCGCGGCGAGGAAAGCCTCCCCCGCGGCAATGTCGCCCGAGCAGGCGCGGGCGCGGATGAAGGCGGCGCGTTCCCAGGCCAGGGCGGATGATTCGTAATGAGTCAGCGCGCCGTTGATCGAGATCGCCAGCGGACTGACCTCGGAGGCCGGGCGCAGGCGCAGATCGGTGCGGAACACGTAGCCCTCGTCGGTCACGCCGGCCAGCGTTTCCACCACGGCGCGCGCCACGCGCTGGGCCGCTTCGCCCGGTTCGTCGCGTTCGCGGCGGGGGAGCAGCTGGGGATCGAACAGCAGGATCGGATCGATGTCCGAGCTGTAGTTCAGCTCGCCCGCGCCGTGCTTGCCGAGGGCGAGGGCCAGGAAGCCGGCCGGCTCGGCATCGGGCACGCGGCGGCGGATGCCTTCCGCGATGGCGGCGTCCAGCGCGCGGTCGGCCAGGGCGGACAGTTCGCCCGTTACCTTGAGCAACGGGAAGGCTCCGGCCAGGTCACCGATGGCGAGCGCAAGGGCCAGGGCCTGCTTCTCGCGACGCAACGCCGCGCCGACGCTGGGCGCGCCTTCGCCCGCGGCACGCGCCCAGTCCAGGGCGGCATCGCCTTGTCCGGCGGCGAGCCGTTCGGTCAACGCGGGCAGGCGGTCCAGCGCGCTGGAGAGGTAGGGAGCATGGGCGCGGGCACGGGCGATCGCGCCGGTCCAGTCGGCCTGAGGTGCGGCATTGGGTTCGGCATCCATCCCGGCTTCCTGCCCGCCGCTGCCGCGCAGGGCAAGCGCCTGCGGGCACGGGAATGCCAAATCGGGGCGGCAGGCCGGCGTACCCGGTGACATTGCGGCATTGCCCCGAAGGCGGCGCTCTTCTATCGGCTCGGCCATTCGCGGCGGCAGGCCTTGCTCCGCGGCTGAAGGAGGTTGCCCCGTGACGTTCGCCCTTCCCCCCGAATGGCATGCCCAGGACTGGATCTGGATCGGATTTCCGCACGATCCCGTCGAATGGCCGGGTTTCCTCGAAGCCGCGCAGGAGCAGATGGCCGCTTTCGCATCCGCCGTTGCCGAATCGGGGCAGGAAGTGCGCCTGGTCGTGCGCGATGAGGCCAACCGGGCGCGGGCGGCCTCGCTGGTCTCGTCGAAAGTGAATCTGGAAGTGCGCCATTATGGCGATGTCTGGCTGCGCGATACCGGGCCGCTGGTCGTGGCCGACGGCAACCGTGCGCTGAAGGCGATGCGGTTCGGCTTCAATGGCTGGGGCGGCAAGTACCTGATGGACGGCGACCAGGAGATCGGCGCCGAACTGGCGCGCGATGCCGGGCTGGATGTCGAGACGGCGGACTGGATCCTGGAAGGCGGCGCGCTCGACGGGGACGGCACCGGCCTGGTCGCCACCACTGAGCAATGCCTGCTCAATCCCAATCGCAACCCGCACCTGACGCGCGGCGATCTGGAAATGCGGCTCCGGCGCGACCTCGGTTACGACCGGGTGCTGTGGCTGGGTGACGGCCTTATCAACGACCATACCGATGGCCATGTCGACAACCTCGCCCGCTTCGTGGCGGCGAACGTCCTGGCCCTGCCGCGAGCGACGGGCCCGAACGACCCCAATGCCGCCATCTATGCCGACGCCAAGGCCCGTGCCGAGGCCATGGGCGTGACCGTGCGCGAAGTCCCCTCGCCCGGGCGGGTGGAAACGGACGGCCGGATCGAGCCTGCCAGCTACATGAACTTCGCGATCACCTCCAAACTGGTGGTCGTGCCGATCTACGGCACGGAGCATGACGAAGCGGGCGTGGCGGCGATCGCGGACTTGTTCCCCGACCGCGATACCGTGGGCATCATGGCCGACGCGGTTCTGGCCGGCGGTGGCTCGTTCCACTGCTCCAGCCAGCAGATGCCGTCGCGCTGATCGCGGGCGATCCCGGAACCACGGGGTTTAACGGATTGGCAAGGGGTTGGCGTGCATTACCGCATGCATGGCTCGTATCGTCGCACTTGCGCATGGCGCTCAGAATCTCAGGCAGGGTGAACTTCTGCGCGCCGCGCTTGTGTGCGGCTGCGCACTGGCGCTGATTCTGGCCAAGGATGTCCTGCCTTTCTGACCGCCGGTCCAACCGGACCGCGTCGGATGCCGGACAATTTCCATTTCATTTCAAAATATTTTCGATAGCGGCCGGCGGCCTGCCGTTTCTGCTGCACCGCACATCGTGTCTGCTGCGTTGCAGCAAAGAAATGTCACGCAAGTTCGATGCAATCGAAATTATCCTTCCCCAGTTTACCCGTTCGCGTATCTGGAAAAGGAGACTCACCATGCGCCACATGTCTGACGCCGAGCGGACTCGCCTTCGCCAATCGCTTGTCGGTAATTTTCTGCTATTGCTCTTCGGTCTGGGCGTGCTGGGCTTTCTCGTCGCCATCGACAGGGCGGACTGGTTCACCTTGAGGCCGGTTTCGGGCACTTCTGTCGCGCTGTCGCATGCCGCCACATCGGCGCATGGAGGGGATTCCGCCAAGCAATGATCGTAACTGCCTCGCTGCAACCTGTCCAGATCTTCCGCGAAATCTGGAAACCGCTGACCTTGCTGTTCGTGTGGGACATCATCGTCACGGTGACCTATTTCGTGCTGCCCTTCCATGCGCCCGAACTGCCGGTGACGCTGTTCGGCTCGGCGCTGGCGCTGTTCCTCGGCTTCCGAAGCAATTCCGCCTACCAGCGTTGGTGGGAAGGGCGCGGCCTCTGGGGGCTGATGATCAATGCCAGCCGCAACATCGCGCGTGCGGCCCGCAATTTCATGCCCGATCCCGAGGCGGCCGAACTGAAGCGCCGCATCGTCCTGCGCCAGATCGCCTACGTCAACGCGCTGCGCTGCCAGCTGCGCCGCATCAAGCCCGATGCCGAAGTCCTGCGCATGCTGTCGCGCGGGGACGCCGATGCCTCGCTGGAGCGCGCCAACGTGGCGAACGGCATTCTCGACGAGACCGGCCACCGCATCGACGAAGCGCGGCGCAAGGGCTGGATCGACACGATCCAGCAGGCGCAGATGGAGGCCGTTCTGGTCGATATCGCCAATTCCCAAGGCGGGATGGAGCGACTCAAGAACACGCCGCTACCCTATCAGTACCGTTTCTTCCCGATCGTCTTCACGCACATGTTCTGCATCTTGCTGCCGATCGGCCTGGTGGAGACGCTGGGCGTGGCGACGCCGCTGGGCTCGACGATCGCGGGCATCATGTTCCTGGCGGTACTCGCCATCGGCGACGACTTGGTCGATCCTTTCGCCAACACCGTGCACGACCTGCCGCTCAATGCGATGTGCCGCACGATCGAGATCGACCTTCTCCAGTCCATCGGCGAAGAAGCGCCGCCGCCGATCGTGGCCGACAAGCACGGCGTCCTGTGGTGAGCCGCTTGTGGTGAACGTCTTGTGATGAACGCTGGGCGCGCCTAGGGCGGTCACATGGCCAGAGCAGACCGCCTCGAACGCATGGACAACCGCCGTGCCGACCTTGAAACCGATTACCGCGCCGCGCTGATCGAAGCCTTGCAGGCGACGGCGGCGGGGCAGTGGGGCCTGTTCGGCCACACGAAGGACAAGCAGCACAAGGCCAAGGCGGCGCCGATGCTCGATGCGCTCGGCGAGATGGCCGACGAGATCGACGATCTGCGCGACCAGCTGGACATGGAGCCGTTCGCGCTTCACCGCGAATTCCTTGCCGCGCGCGGGCCGGTGCAATCCGACGCCGTTGGCGAGCCCAAGCAGGCGCAGGCCTGGCTGGAGCGGCTGACTCGCAGGGGCTGATCGCCGTTTCGCCTTCGTGCTAAGGCTGGCGGCGTTTCAGCAAAGGGAATCACCGGCTCATGCGCTCGCTCAAGCGTCTCTCCAAGGATCGCCAAACCGCCAAGGCCAGCGTGGAGCTGGGTAACTGGGTCAAGCTGGATGCGCGCACCGATTTCAGTCCTGCGGGCCTGGTCGCCGTGGGTATGCTGGTTTCCGGTATTCTGCTGAGCACCAGCGTTCTGGTCGCCGCCGCGGGACGCGCGAAGGCGCGGCGGGTGGCGGCGCGTCGGGATCGCTCGCTACCGTCCTGATTGTCGCGGGAGCGATGCGCGCGGGCGTTCACCGCCATGCCCGCGGGGGCGGGAATCGCGCTCTTTCAAAGCCTTTTACGGGAAACGAGGAACCGTCGCCCCGCCTTCATGGGGGCGACGGAGAGTGCGAGGCCGCGTGAGCGAGAGGCCGGCAGCGCCGATCGCGCTGCTGCCCTGTCACTCCGGCGTGGCGAACCAGATGACGTGTTTCGGACCCTTGCCGTTGCTGCGCGAGGAGACCTTCACTTCGTCCACCTTGAATCCGGCGCGTTCCAGGCGGCGGGTGAAGGCGGGGTCCGCACCGGCCGACCAGATCGCCAGCACGCCGTCCGGCGTCAGGGCATTGCGCGCCGCGCGCAGGCCGACCTTCGAATAGATCTGGTTGTTGTCCTCGCGCACGAGGCCGTCGGGGCCGTTGTCGACATCCAGCAGGATGGCGTCGTAGGCCGCGCGCGATCCGTCGATGATGTGGGCCACGTCGCCCATCACCAGGTTCACGCGCGGATTGTCGAGGCAGCCCTGCGCCAGTTCAGCCATCGGTCCGCGTGCCCATTCGATGATCTCGGGCACGAGTTCGACGACGGTGAGCTTGGAATCCTCAGGCAGCGTGCGCAGCGCCGCGCGCAGGGTGAAGCCCATGCCGTAGCCGCCGATCAGCATGTGCGGGCGCTTGGTCACGCCCTTGATGCGATCCCAGGCCATGGTGGCAAGCGCTTCCTCGCTGCCCCACTTGCGCGTGGACATCAGCTCGTTGTGGCCCAGCACGATCATGTAGTCCTGATCGTGCCTGTAGAGTTCGAGCTTCTCACCATCGGGGATCCACGCGGTGTCGATCAGTTCGCGCTTGATCATGCCGGCATGTCCGCACGAAGGTCGGGCGCGGTGGCTTCGACCTTGAGCAGGGCGATCGCCTCGTCGAGGGTCATGACCTTCTGGTGCTCGGCGCCGAGGGTACGCAGGGCGACGGTCTGTTCCTCCGCTTCGCGCTTGCCGACGACCAGCAAGTGCGGAACCTTCTTCAGCGAGTGCTCGCGCACCTTGTAGTTGATCTTCTCGTTGCGCACGTCGGTCTCGACGCGCACCCCGGCGGCCTTGAGCTTCTTCGTCACTTCCTGCGCATAGTCGTCGGCATCGGAGACGATCGTGGCGACCACGGCCTGGACCGGGGCGAGCCAGACCGGCAGCTTGCCGGCGAAGTGCTCGATCAGGATGCCGATGAAGCGCTCATAGGAACCGAAGATCGCGCGGTGCAGCATGACCGGGCGGTGGCGCGCGCCATCCTCGCCGATGTAGCTGGCGTCGAGACGCTCGGGCAGCATGCGGTCGGACTGGATCGTACCGACCTGCCAGGTGCGGCCGATCGCATCGGTAAGGTGCCATTCCAGCTTGGGCGCATAGAATGCGCCTTCGCCCGGAAGTTCTTCCCAGCCATATTCCTCGGTGGCAAGACCCGCGCGCACCACGGCGTCGCGCAGCTCGGCCTCGGCCTTGTCCCACTGCTCGTCGGTGCCGATGCGGTTATCGGGGCGCAGTGCCAGCTTGATCGCGTACGTGAAGCCGAAGTCCTTGTAGACCCGGTCCGCCATCTCGCAGAAGGCCTGCACTTCGCCGACGATCTGGTCTTCGCGGCAGAAGATGTGGCCGTCGTCCTGCGTGAACTGGCGCACGCGCATCAGCCCGTGCAGCGCGCCGTGCGGCTCGTTGCGGTGGCAGCAGCCGTTCTCGACGAGGCGCAGCGGCAGATCGCGGTAGGACTTGATGCCCTGCTTGAAGATCAGGATGTGCGCGGGGCAGTTCATCGGCTTGAGCGCCATCCACTGGGCGTCGTCCGAGATGATCGGGCCGTCGTCCTCGGTGTTGGGCACTTCGTCGGGGATGACGAACATGTTCTCGCGGTACTTGCCCCAGTGGCCCGAGGCTTCCCACTGCCGCGCGTCCATGACCTGCGGCGTCTTCACTTCCTTGCAGTCCGCCTGGCCGATCGCGCGGCGCATGTAGTCTTCGAGGGCGCGATAGATCACGTAGCCCTTGGGGTGCCAGAACACCGAGCCGTGCGCTTCGGCCTGGAGGTGGAACAGGTCCATCTCATTGCCCAGCTTGCGGTGGTCGCGCTTGGCGGCTTCCTCAAGGCGCGTGAGGTGGGCGGCAAGCTGCTTCTTGTTCAGCCAGCCGGTGCCGTAGATCCGGCTGAGCATCGCGTTCTTCTGGTCGCCGCGCCAGTAGGCGCCCGAAACGCGCGTCAGCTTGAAGGCGGCCGGGTCCAGCTTGCCGGTGGAGGGCAGGTGCGGGCCGCGGCACATGTCCAGCCAGTCCTCGCCCGACCAGTAGACGGTCAGCGGCTCGTCGCCGGGAAGTTCGGCGGCCCATTCGGCCTTGAAGTTCTCACCCTGCTGCTTCCAGCGGCTGATCAGCGTCTCGCGGTCCCACACCTCGCGGCGCAGCGGCTTGTTGGCGGCAATGATCTTGCGCATTTCCGCCTCGATGGCGGGCAGGTCGTCGTCGGTGAACGGCCCGCGCTCCGGATTGGGCGCGAAGTCGTAGTAGAAGCCGTCGTCCGTCGAAGGACCGAAGGTGATCTGCGTGCCGGGGAACAGCGCCTGCACCGCTTCGGCCAGGACGTGCGCGAAGTCGTGCCGCGCCAGGTCCAGCGCCTCTTCCTCGTCACGACTGGTGACGAGCGCGAGATTGGCGTCGCCCTTGAAGGGCAGGCTCAGGTCCACCAGTTCGCCGTCGATCTTCGCGGCCAGCGCGGCCTTGGCAAGGCCGGGGCCGATGGCGGCGGCGACGTCGGCCGGGGTGGAGCCTTCGGGCATTTCGCGAACCGAACCGTCGGGCAGGCTGATCTTGAACATCTCGGACATGGACGAACTCATCTCTCGTTTGCCCCATGCCATACCAGAGCATGCGGGCGGAAAACCTTTGGGGCGCCATGGCACAGGCGCGCCGCCGGGTGAAGGTGCGGCGTCAGCAGGATCGGCGCTATTTTCGGGAGAGTGACGCCGCTCGCCCGAACGCCGGGCGACGGTGGCTGCGCCTTCAGGCCGCGACCAACCGTCCCCGGAAGCACCGGGTGGTAGTAGTCGTGGTCAAGGTGCGCAGCTGCGTCATCGCCTGCCGATGTAGCGATGCCGGCGATAAATGTCACCCCGGATCGGTAGGCGGCATTTGGAAAGCAAGCACGTCTTTTTGTAAAGGTAGCTTGTCATGACATGATGGCCAAAGTAAAGCGTGCTTGTCATCGTGAAGATGGCGATTCGAACGGAGTCGTTCCATGACAAGGCCTTCGCCGCCGCATTCACCGCGTTTCACGTCCGCCCAGCGCGTCCACAACCGGCGCGCGCTGATCGTGCTCGGCGTCTATGCGCTGGTCCTGCCGCCCATCGTCTGGCTGCGCGCGCATGCAGACGCCTATCCGCTTCAGCAGCCCTGGGTGGCGCTGCTCTCGCTGGTCCCGGCGCTGCCGCTGATCGCGTTGTTCCTCAATCTCGCGCGCTACCTTTCCGAAGAGAGGGACGAATATCTGCGCCTGATGGTCATGCGCCAGATCCTGGTGGCGACGACGGTGGCGATGAGCTGCGCGGTGGTCTGGGGCTTCCTCAGCGAACTGGGCGGCATGCGGCCTATCGCCAATTACTGGATTCCGGTGGTCTGGGTGGCGGCGCAAAGCACTTGGGGGCTCATCCAGCGCTTCCGCGATCAGGGAGAGCGATCGTGAACGCGAACTCGGCCATGCGCCGCGTCTTTACCGCCGGCCCGGCATTCTGGGGCCTCGCCATGTTCGTGGCCATGGGCGCGATTGTCGCGCTGCGCATCCTTGGCGCGATCGACGCGATCGTCAGCGTTGCGCTGATGCTGGTCGTCGGTCCGGCGATGATCGTGCCGATGATGCGTGCCGCCGATCGGCTCGCCCGCGAGAAGGGCTGCGGCAGCCCGGCTGGGCGGCGCTATATCATGCGGATGGGCGCCAGTTCCGCCGCCTATACGGTGCTGCTGCCGGTGACGCTGTGGTGCTGGGAGCATTTTCGCCCGGGCACGGTGGTGACCGTCCTGCTCGCGCTGGCAGTCGTGCTGCCGGTCTTCGCGATGTTCGGCGCGGTGGCGCGCTACCTTGCCGAGGAGACCGACGAATACTTGCGGCATCGCACTGTCAGCGCCTTGCTCTGGGGATTGGGCGCGGTGCTGGTCCTGGGCTCGCTCTGGGGCTTTCTGGAGACGTTCCGGCTGGTGCCACACGTTCCCGGTTGGGCGGTGGTGCCGGTCTGGGCGATCGGCATGGGCATCGGCCAGTTGTGGATGGGAGCGGGCAAGCGATGAAGAACCGCCTCAAGGTCCTGCGCGCCGAACGCGGCTGGAGCCAGCAAGACCTCGCCGATCGCCTGGAGGTCAGCCGTCAGAGCGTGAACGCCATCGAAACCGGCAAGTACGACCCCTCGCTGCCACTGGCATTTCGCATTGCCGAGGTCTTTGCTATGAGGATCGAGGAAATATTCCTGAAGGGGTGAGCGATGTCGGGTCGAATTGGCGGGATAGGCTTGTGGATGGCGGCGGCGCTTGCGCTCGCCATCGGCCTGATCCTGCTCGATGCGCGCACCTCCAGCCATCGCAAGGTCGAAAGCGCCGAGGCCACGCCCGGCACGGTGATCGTGCGCGTGATCGGGCCGGCGCTGCTCTGACCTGCTCCTGATCTGGCCGGCTGCCGATCCCTCAGTGGATCGTCGGCTTGCGCCGCGCCCAGGCCAGGCGCTCCACCCCGGTTGCCACAAGCCAGCCCACGGTCATGCAGATGAAGGGCATGACCGGATAATGGAAGCGTGACTGCCCGGAAAACAGCAGGCAGATCAGCGTCGGATAGAGCGCCACGCCGTAAGGCAGCAGCCACCATCCCGCCCAGCGCGTCCTTTCGCGCAGGCGGCGCAAGGTCATCACCGCGAAAGCCGCGGCGAACCCGATCATCAGCAGTGCGTAGTAGCCCTGGTTGGCATAGCGGACCGCGCGGTAGAATGCCTCGAAGCGGGGATAGTTCGGTGCGCCGCCCTGATAGGCCCATTCCGCCTCTCCGTCCGGCAGCCAGAGGCGCATGAGCTTCCTGGGCGCCAGAGCGGCGAACTTGCCGGGATTCTCGCGGATCCACGCGAGACCCATGCGCGCGGCCTCCTTGTCGCTGGCCACCTCGTCGAGGTCGGTCCGCGCCATGAACCGCTGCACGACCGGGGCGTTCGGCGTGAAATCGCCGGTGGCGCTGTCATGGTTGCCGGTCAGCAGGGTGTAGCCGCCATTGGTGGAGACGGCGACCCAGTGGCCGAGCCGGGCGTGGTTGCGCGCCGTCCACGGCGCCACCACCAGTGCCGCGACGGCGATGACGATCAGGCCCTCCACCAGCAGGCCGGGAAGCCGGCGCCACATGCCCCGCGCGCGCAGCCAGTCGATGGCGAAGATCAGAGGTACCACCACCAGCGTCTGCGCTTTCACCAGGGTCGCGAAACCGAAGATCAGTCCCGCGCCGATCAGCTGCCAGCGGTTGGTGCGCGCCATCACCGCCCAGCAGCCCGCGAGCAGCAGCATGGTGTAGAACACTTCGGTCAGCGCGAGCGGGACGTAGGCGATGGCATTGGGATAGACCGCCAGCAACAGCAGGCCGCCGCGCGCCGCCGCCTCGCTGCCGAAGATGTGGCGGCCCAGCGCCAGCGTCAGCAACCCGGTCAGCATCGAGGCGCCCAGGTTGAACAGTCCCAGCGAGACTTGCGAAATGCCGAACTGGTGGAACATCACGGAAAGCGCCAGCGGCAGGCCCGGGGGCCAGAACGCGGTCGGCAGGCCCTTATCCATGTAGCCTTGCCCGGCGGCGAGGCCCGCCGCGCGCGCAAAGTAGGACGCGGCGTCGGATGTGGGCGTCACGTCGATCAGCAGCACCGCCACGCGCAGCGCGAAATAGAGCGCCCAGATCGCCAGCAGCACCGACCGTTCGGTGGCGAACCATTCGAGGCGCAGGGCGAGCCGGCTGGGGCGGGTCGGAAAGTCGAGAATCTGCGCGGACATTCTTGGACGACTTCCTGTTTCCGGCGCTCGGGCCGCGACCTGGTGCAGATGCCTCCAGGGCATCTTCCGATCGGTGCCAGTCCGCCAAATTCGCCCTCGGCAAATTCCAGATGGCCTCTTAAGCCGCGATCGGTGTGGGCCGCAACCGGAACTCTGCCGATATCCGGGCCTTGTCCTCGCTGCCGCGCGACCCCAGATGGGCGGCCATGACCGAGACACGTTATCTGGAGCTGCCCGACGGGCGCCGTATCGCCCACCGTTTCACCCCCGGCACCGGCCCCACGATCGTGTTCCTGCCCGGCTACATGTCGGACATGGCGGGCAGCAAGGCCACGGCCCTGTTCGAGATGGCCCAGGCCAGCGGCCGCCCCTGCCTGCTGCTCGACTATTCCGGCTGCGGCGACAGTCCGGGCGATTTCGCCGAAGGCACGCTCTCTCGCTGGCGGGACGAAGTCATTGCCGTGATCGCCGCGGCCGCGCTGGAACAGGTGGTGCTGGTGGGCTCGTCCATGGGCGGCTGGCTCATGCTGATGGTGGCAGAGGCGCTGGCCGGCAAGGTCCGCGGCCTGATCGGCGTGGCACCCGCGCCGGACTTCACCGACTGGGGCATCGCCCAGATGGACAAGAACATTCTGGAGGATGGCGAAACGCTCTGGGAAGACAATCCCTACGGTCCCGAACCTACCCCCACTCACCCCGGTTTCTGGGCGGACGGCCAGGCCAACCTCATGCTCGGCAAGGAAATCGCCTTCGACGGTCCGGTTCGCCTGCTGCACGGCCAGCGCGACGCCGAGGTGCCCTGGGACGTTTCGGTGAAACTGGCCGAGCGCCTGCGTTCAGCCGACGTGCAGGTCGCGCTGATCAAGGACGGTGACCACCGCCTCTCGCGCGAGTCCGACATCCACCTGCTTCTCCGCACGGTTGCCGAACTGGTCCTCGCCCGCGATCCGGCGGCTTGATCCTGCCCTGATCCTGCTAGGACCGTCTTTCCATGCCCATCCTTCTTCCCCTCATGCTGATGCAATCCACCCTCGACGTGGGGGGCATTTCCAGCCCTTACGCCTCGGCCCTCCCGCGTGAGATCGTCGAGAAGAAGGAGGACGAGGAACGCAAGCGCCGCACCGAATCGGCGCAGTTCGCAGGGCCTTTGCCGCTCCGCGCCGAGAACGGCTGCCTGCTGGCGGTGGAGGCCGATCCCGAGCGCTCGGCCGAAGTGGCGCGCAAGGCGCTTTCCAGCGCCCAGGGCCGCGAGCGCGTGCGTGCGGGGCTGTGCCTGGGCGTGGCGCTGGCCGATCTCGACCGCTGGGCGGAGGCGCGCACGGTCTTCGTCCAGGCCCGTGATGCCGCCGATCCCGGCGACCATCTCAGCCGCGCCCGGCTGGGCGCCATGGCGGGCAACGCCGCCCTGGCCGACGGCAAGGCAGGCGAGGCGCTGACCCTGCTGGCGCCCGCCGCAGTGGAGGCCAAGACCGCCAGCGACGGCTCGCTCGGCGCGTCCATCGCGCTCGACCGCGCCCGCGCGCTCGTCTCGCTGGGCCAGAACGAGGAAGCCGGGCGGGCGCTTGCCGATGCCCGCACCGCCGATCCCGACAATGCGCAGGCCTGGCTGCTCTCCGCCACGCTTGCGCGCCGCCAGAAGCAGTTGATCGAGGCACAGACCCAGATCGAGAAGGCTGCGCAGCTCGCCCCGCAGGATGCGGAGATCGGGCTGGAAGCGGGCGTGATCGCCGTGCTCGGCGGGCGCGACGATGCTGCCCGGCGCAGCTGGAACTCCGTGGTCACGATGAGCCCTGAAAGCCCGTCGGCCGCCACCGCCAAGGAATATCTCGCCCAGCTTGGGCCGGAAGGAACATCGAAGCCATGACGCCACTCTCCGTCCTCGATCTCGTCTCCGTGCGCGAAGGCGGCACTGTCGCCGAAGCGCTCGCCATTTCCGCCCGCACCGCGCAGGCCGCCGAAAAGGCCGGCTATTCGCGCTACTGGGTGGCGGAACACCACGGCATGGACGGGATCGCGGGCGGAGCCACGTCGGTCGTGCTCGCGCATATCGGCGCGGCCACTTCCACGATCCGCATCGGCGCGGGCGGCATCATGCTGCCCAATCACACGCCCTACATCATTGCCGAGCAGTTCGGCACGCTGGCTGCGCTGTTCCCCGGCCGCGTCGACCTTGGCCTCGGCCGCGCGGCGGGTGCGGACGGGCGGCTCGCCAATGCCCTGCGCAAGGATATCCACGGCGCGTCCGAGCGGTTCCCGCAGGATGTCGTGGAACTCCAGGCCCGCTTCGCCGGACAGGCGGTGGGCGGCGTTTCCTCGCCCCAGGCCGACGGCGCGGACGTGCAGATGTGGATCCTCGGCTCCAGCCTGTTCGGTGCTCAACTCGCGGCCATGCTCGGCCTGCCCTATGCTTTCGCCTCGCACTTCGCGCCCGCCATGCTCGATGAGGCCGCCCGGATCTACCGCGAGCGCTTCGAGCCCGGCAAAGTGCTGGACAAGCCGCACTTCATGGCCGGCATCAATGTCGTCGCCGCCGATACTGACGAGGAAGCGCGCTATCTTGCCTCCTCCACGGACCAGAGCTTCGTCGCCCTGCGCACCGGGTCTCCCGGCCGCCTGCCGCCGCCGATCCGCGATTATCGCGAAGGGTTGCCGGGCGCCGCCAAGGCGATGCTGGAGCAAGTGCGCTCGGTCAGCGCGGTGGGCACCCCGGCGCGGGTGCGGGACGAGATCAGGGCCTTCGTGGAGCGCACCCAGGCGGACGAGCTGATCGTTTCCGGCGCGATCTTCGATCCCGATGCCCAGATCCGTTCGCTGGAACTGACGATGGGTGCCTTCGAGGAAGCTCGGGCCTGAGGGCCGTCCTTCGAAATCGCGATATCGTCTTCCACGGCAATTCAATTTCGTGCCGGGGCATTGACCCGGAGGCAAAATTGCTGGAACCCAACCGGCCATGAGCAAGGCAGACGTCGTTATCGTGGGAGCCGGGCACGGCGGTGCGCAATGCGCGATCGCCCTTCGCCAGAACGGTTTCGAGGGGACCATCACCGTCATCGGCCGCGAGCCGGAGCATCCTTACGAGCGG
>Ga0160437_1000587_pt1 | contig 18368 bp, 14 predicted proteins | sample HID1975I_E0MG_FD_108227 | JGI IMG/M metagenome (GOLD analysis project Ga0160437, IMG submission 108227) | Enriched soil microbial communities from UW Madison campus, WI, USA - HID1975I_E0 MG | ecosystem: Environmental > Terrestrial > Soil > Unclassified | place: USA: Madison, Wisconsin... | reverse complement strand
GGCCGTCGTGGTTGGGATGGCGGGCGAGGGTGAACCCGCGTCCGGCGGACAGGTCGCGGGCACTGCCGGCGCCGGCATGCAGCACGTGCGGTACGCGCAGGGCATCGAGGCGGTGCGTGGCCTCGGCATCGGCATGTTCGCCCTCGGCGAAGCGCCCGGCGCGCGGCTGCACGAACACCTCCAGCGCCGGCAACTGGCCGCTGTCGATCTCGGCCTGGCCGGTCACGCTGGCCAATTGCTCGCTGTGCCAGCTGCCGACCTGCACCCGGCCGGGGACGAGCTGGCGCTGTTCGCCGAAGGCGCTGATGGCGTCTTCGCTCTCCGTGGCATCGATGCGGTGGAAGCGGAAGGTCTCGCCCGTGGGCAGCTCGGCCTGCTGGTCGAAGATCACCAGCGTGTGGCTGGCATCATCGTCGTCTTTGCCGTCGCCGGGTTGTGCGTGTTCGAAGCGCCAGGCCAGCCCGGCTTCGGCGAGCAGTCTTGTGGCGAAGTCCCAGTCGCTCTCGCGGTACTGGGTAGTGATCGCGCGCACCGGTAGGGTGCGGGTGACGTCGAAGCGGAAATCCGCCTGCGGGTAATCGGCAAAGACCTGTTCGAGCACGCCGCGGGTGTCCAGGTCCTGGAAGATGAGCGCGTTGCGGCGGTGGGTGAGCAGCGCAGTCCAGGGCTCGAGGGTCAGCCGGTAGCGGGCCAGACCGCCGTCGGCGCCGAGTGGGGCGACGGCTGTGCACAGGCCGTGCCAGCGGCGCTCCCCGCCGTCGGCCTGGCGCAGGCGCAGGCCCAACGGCTGGCCGAGCAGGCCGTCGCCGGACAGGAAGGCGGACGTGGCCAGCACGTCGACTTCGAAGCGGAACGGGGCGCAGACGGCTTCGTGTCCCTCGAAGCGTTCCACCACCAGCCCCGATACCGGGGCGTCGAGCTGGATCAGTCGGGCGTGTTGCGACGGTACCGCAAGCGCGGCAAGCGCCTGCTGGGCCAGAGACGGCATGTCCATATCGTTCTCACGGCAGGGTGATGGTGACGTGGGCCGTGCGTTCGGGCATCTGCACGACGTGTTGGTAGGCGGCCAGCTGCTGTTCTGTCTGGTGGCCGAGCCAGGCGCGCATGCCGAAGTAGCCGAGCACGCCAATGGCGGCGACCACCACGGCCGGCAGCCACAGCGGCACCACGCGACGAAGCGTGTGCGCGACGTTGTCCGGCGGCGGCCAGTGCGGTGCGAAGCCGGTGCGCTTGCCCTTCAGGTAGACGATCTCGTCGCCCAGGCGCGCGGTGAGGTAGCCCAGCTTCTCGGGGCCTTCGAGCCGGTACTTGCCTTCGAAGCCGAGCAGCAGGCAGTAGTGGTAGACCTCCAACGACGGCAGCCGCGGCGCGCCCTGTGCGCGCAGCTCTTCGAGGCGATCGAAGAAGTGCTCGCCGGCGAGATGGTCGCCGAACAGGCGCAGCTGCAGCGGCTGCAGTTCCCACGCGTCGCGGATCTGCGACGGCTGCGACAGCATGACTTCGTCCACGGCGGCGCAGAAGGCGTATTTGGCCGCGTACACGTCTTCGGCCGCGATGCCGAGCTTCATCGCGCCGCGCTCGACGCCGTCGAGGAAGCGCTGCACCGACTGCACGAAGCCGTCGACATCGCCGGGCATCTGCCCACGCTTGAGCAGCAGCAGGAGGTAGAAGCCGTCCGACATCAGGTCGAGCAGCGAACGCGGCGCGGCGCCACCGCTGCCGCCGGGGGCATTGGCCAGCTGCGGGGTCAGCGACGGCATCGCCGCGGGCACGGGAGGGAGCCTGGAATTCATGGGGCCACCGCGATCAGTTCGAGCTTCAGGTCACGGATGCCGGACGGCACATAGATCATCAGCGACTGCGCCTTGAGCATCCGTTCGTACAGGGGACCACGTGCCTCGACGCTGAAGTAGTAGCTGCCCGGACGCACCGGGATCGCCGCCGGCACCTGTGCGGCGTGCGTGAGCTTGACGCCCGGCAGCGCGGACAGCACGCATTTCTCCACGTCGTCCGGCGCGCCCACCTTGAACCGCACGGGCACGGTCTGGACGAGTTCCTGCCCGGGCATGTCCGCGGCGACGCCGAGGTAGAACGCGCAGTGTTCGTCGATGCGCTGCGAGTCGATGCGGCCGACGTGGAACGAAGGTTTCACCTCGGACAGCGCGATCTGGAAGTAGCGCGCCGAGATCACCGTCTCGAGCAGCTCGCGGATCATGTCGAACAGGCGGTCGAAGCCCGCTTCCGGCGCCGCGTGGTCGTACCTGGGCAGGTCCGACAGGCCGTAGGCCTTGGAAAACGTCAGCAGCCCGCCGGCCAGCCGCAGCAGTTCCTGGTGCAGCCGCTCCGGATGCAGGCCGGGGTTGTGGAACAGGTGCGAAAGCGTGGCGAACGACGATGTTGCCGTGTGCAGCAGCCAGAACGAGGCGATGTCGCCGGAACGGAACTCGATGATGTGCTGCGACGGCTCGCGGTGCAGGCCGTACAGCGCGTCGACCTTGGCCTGCAGCGAATCGAGCAGGGTGCGCAGGCGCGCGTGCAGGTGCGGCGCGGCACCAAGGCCGGCGATCGGCGGCACGAACGCGTCATCGAGCTCGAACCCGCCCGTCGGCGTGCGCCGCACCCGCGCCACTGGCAGGGTGGTGTAGGCATCGCGCGGCTTGTCGTCGGTGAGCAGGCGCACCGCCTTCTGCAGGTAGGCCAGTTCGGCCTCCGCGGCGTCGGTGAACAGGTCGGCGGTCGCCTGGTTGCTCTGCACGAAGCGTGCCGAGCCGGCGTCCGCGCCGTCGCAGTTGCCGCCGTGTTCGCGCAGCAGCGGCAGGGCGAGGTGGATCGTGGTCGACTGCACGCCGTCCGGCAGGTCGCCGAGCGAGAGCGCTTCGGGAAGGGGGTCATGCGACGGTGCGTCGTAACTCTCGCCGTCCGGAAAGATCAGCGACAGTTCCAGCGCACGCAGCGAGCCGGTAGCCAGGCTCTGGGTGTCGAACTTCGCGCGCCGCAGTCCCCAGGCATGGGGGTGAAGGCTGCGGGCAAGGTCGTGCAGCCGCGCCTCATGGTAGGCATCCTGCCGCTGGAAGTGCTGGGGCCGCAAGAACAGGCCTTCACCCCAGAACACCTTCGTCATCCGACTTACGTGTGACACGCTGCAATCCTTGGCTGTCCGTTCCATTTGCCGGCTTTCCCGGCCGCGCCCTCCGGAAGTCGACAATCTCCGACCGCTTCCAGCCTGGCGAGCTTACCCATGGAAGCGCCGGGAGAGCAACGCATCCGGCGCCGTGGGCATTGTGGCGATCTTACCAGTCGCGGCCGTCATGACGGGGGCTCAAGGCGCCCCGCACCTGGCCGAGGCCAGGCTGGATGCATTGCCGGCGACGCGAGAGACCAGCGACTCGCTGCTCGTGGTCAGCGCGCAGGCATGGATGCCGATCGTGATGCCGTCCTTCTCGACCCGCTTGTGGCGCGTATCGAAGGCAAGCCGCCAGCGATTGGCGGCCGGCGCGCGGAACAGCACGACTACGCCGATCACGTTGGCATCGTTGCCGAGGCGTTCCCCGATTTCGTTCTGCGCACCGGGCGTGAGCACGATCTCGTTCACCGAGAGCAGGTCGTCGCCCAGTGCCTCGCGTTCGCGCGCTTCGTCGAGGAATGCATCGAACGGCGCGCGTTCGAAACGATTGGCGTCGCGAAGGTGGTAGACCTTCACCACCGCGGCCAATGCTCGGCCGTCGTTACCCGCATTCAGATTGTCGCCGGCGTACAGGCGCAGCGGGATCGTGCGTTCCTCCGGATTGCCGTCACCGTCCTTGATCCCGATGCTTTCCAGCGTACGGTTGACCGCCTTGCCTATGCCGCCGCCGCTCGCACAACCCGCCAGCGCAAGCACGCAGAGTGCAGCCGCCATCCATCTGGCAGCCTGCAACGGGGAGGAGGGGAGGCGTGGCGCGGGGTGCGTCGTGCGTGTCATGGGGCGCGTATCCATACTTGAATCGTCCGGTTTGCTGGTTTCTAATGGCGGCAGGCACCGGGCCGGGTTCGGGAGCATGCCTGCCACGCGTCGTCTTGACGCAGCGGGGAAAGGCTACTATATCCGTCAGGCGTCACGCAGGGACTCCGGTTGCCTGCCCGGCCGCAGATCGCGGCCGGTGTTGAAAGCGCATGGTCATGAAGGCCGTGCGTAATGGAACGAACACGGATTTTCGGGAAAGTCATGACGACGAAACGGAAAGGAACAGGGGTCTGTCACGGACTGATCGCGCTGGTGCTGCTGGCGATGCTCGGCGGTTGCGCGACGACCAGAGGCGCCAACGGCGCGGCCGATTACGGCAATCTCATGTCGCAGGCAGAATCCGCGGTGACCGTGGGCAAGGTCGATTCCGCGCTGGTTTCGTTCGCCGATGCGGCAAAGGCCGATCCCACGCGCAAGGAACCGTGGGTGCGCACCGCGCAGCTGCAGTTCGACAAGGGCAACTACGCCCACGCCATCATCGCGGCCGAAGAGGTCCTGCAGCGGGACCCCGACGACATGGTCGCGGACGGCATCCTGACCGTCGGCGGATTCCGCGTTGCAAACACCTCGCTCAAGCGGCTGCAGGGGCGGGGCGCATTGTCGTCCGAAACCGCGCGCCGCGAGGCCGAAACGCTGGCCGACACGCTCAAGGCGACGATGGGCGACGGGATCCTCGCGCCTCCTGCAGACGAATCGAAGCCGGCAGAGAAGCCGCGCCGCGTGCGCAAGCGCGTCGCCGCGCCGCGCGCACCGGAGCCGAAGGCGCCTGCCGCGCCCAGCGCCCCCGCGCCGAGCGCCGACCCATTCAAGAACATCGGCGGCAACTAGACAGCGGTCGCTGCACAACGCCATCGTCAAGGAGACGAACGAATGTCCAAGAAGGATAGTGTCCAGAAGCGCCTGCAGAAGGTCCGTCCTCCGCGCGTCCAGCTCACCTACGACGTCGAGAAGGGTGACGCCATCGAGCAGAAGGAACTGCCCTTCGTCGTCGGCGTCATGGGCGATTTCAGCGGCCAGCCGGATCAGCCGCTGCCGAAGATGAAGGACCGCAAGTTCGTCAACGTCGACCTGGACAACTTCGACGAGGTGATGGAAGGCATGGCGCCGCGCGCCGTGTACCGCGTCCCCAACAAGATCAGCGACGAAGGCGGCGAGTTCGCCGTCGAGCTCAAGTTCAAGTCGATCGACGATTTCCGGCCCGAATCCGTGGTCGAGCAGGTCGAACCCCTGCGCAAGCTGCTCGAATCGCGCTCGAAGCTGGCCGACCTGCGCAACAAGCTCGCCGGCAACGAGAAGCTCGAAGACCTGCTGAACGACGTACTCAACAATACCGAGCAGCTCAAGCAGCTTGGCACGGGTGACCAGGAGTAGGACCATGGCTGCAGAGGCAATCACCGCTGGCGAGGCCGCCACCACCGTCGAGGAGGCCGGCCTGCTCGACCAGATCGTCGAACAGAGCAAGGTTGCCAAGTCCGGCGCCGAGCACCAGCGCGCCAAGGACATCATCTCCGAGCTCGCCAGGGAGGTGCTCGAGGGCACGGTGGTCGTCTCGGACAACCTCAACCTCACCCTCGACGCACGCGTCGCCGAACTGGACCGGATCATCTCCGAGCAGCTCAGCGCGATCATGCACGCGCAGGAATTCCAGCAGCTCGAAAGCTCCTGGCGCGGCCTGCACTACCTGTGCCAGCAGACCTCGACCGGCCCGATGATGAAGGTCAAGGTCATCAACGCGCCTAAGAAGGACCTGGTGCGCGACTTCAAGTCGGCGATCGACTTCGACCAGAGCGCGCTGTTCAAGAAGGTGTACGAGGAGGAGTTCGGCACCTTCGGCGGCGCGCCGTTCGGTGCCCTGATCGGCGACTACCACATCGGCCGCCAGCCGGAGGACATGTACTTCATCGAGCAGATGTCGCACGTGGCCGCCGCCTCGCACGCGCCGTTCATCAGCGCCGCCTCCGAGGACATGTTCGGGCTGGAAAGCTTCACCGACCTGGGCAAGCCGCGCGACCTGGCCAAGATCTTCGACACCGTCGAGTACGCCAAGTGGAAGTCGTTCCGCGACGCCGAGGACAGCCGCTACGTCGGCCTGACGATGCCGCGGTTCCTCGGCCGACTGCCGTACAACCCCAAGGACGGCACCACGGTCGAAGGCTTCAACTTCGTCGAGGAGGTCGAATCCAGCGACCACTCCCGCTACCTGTGGTGCAACACCGCCTACGCCATGGGCGCGCGCCTGACCCACGCCTTCGAGGACTTCGGCTGGTGCGCGGCGATCCGCGGCGTCGAGGGCGGCGGCCTGGTCGAGGACCTGCCCACGCACACCTTCCGCACCGACGACGGCGAGATCGCGCTCAAGTGCCCGACCGAGATCGCGATCACCGACCGCCGCGAGAAGGAGCTCAGCGACCTGGGCTTCATCCCACTGGTGCACTGCAAGAACACCGACTACGCGGCCTTCTTCGGCGCGCAGTCGGCGCAGAAGCCGAAGAAGTACAACACCGACTCGGCCAACGCCAACGCCATCCTGTCGGCGCAGCTGCAGTACATCTTCGCCGTGTCGCGCATCGCCCATTACCTCAAGGCGATGATGCGCGAGAAGATCGGCAGCTTCGCGTCCGCCGGCAACGTCGAGGATTTCCTCAACCGCTGGATCGCGCAGTACGTGCTGCTCGACGACAACGCCACCCAGGAAGCCAAGGCGCAGTATCCGCTGCGCGAGGCGTCCATCCAGGTTTCGGAAGTGCCGGGCAAGCCCGGTGTCTACCGCGCTGTGGCCTTCATCAGGCCCCATTTCCAGCTCGATGAGCTGTCTGTTTCGCTGCGGCTGGTGGCCGAACTGCCGGCCAGTGCCAAGAAGTCGTAGCGGTTTTGTAGCGTCAAGGGACGGAGATCCCGCTTTGCAGTGACGCGGCCGTCCCGCGAGGGCGGTTCGTAAAATCCTGCCGGGCAGAGCAGTCCGGCACCTCAATCTCACGGAAGATCGGAACAAGGAAACCCAGATATGCAACACGCATTCCTCTCAATCGATACCATCAAGGGCGAGTCCCGCGACGACAAGCATCCCAGCTGGATCGAGATCAAGTCGTTCTCGCAGGACCTGCTGCAGCCGCGTTCCGCCACGGCATCCACCTCCGGTGGCCAGTCCGCGGCCCGCGTGAACCTGTCGCCGATCGAGATCGTCAAGTCGATCGACCTGTCGACGACCGCCCTCAACCAGGCTTGCTCCAACGGCACCACCTTCCCCAAGGCCCGCATCGAGTTCATGCGCGCCGACAAGGACGGCAACGCGATCAACTACTACGCGGTCGAGTTGCTGAACGTGCTGGTCCACCGGGTCACGACCACGGTCGACGAGGACGGCATGCCGCAGGAAGTGGTGCAGCTGAGCTTCGGCGCGATCCGCTGGACCTACAACCAGCAGAAGCCCGAGGGTGGCGTTGGCGGCAAGACCGTCGCGCAGTGGAGTGCCATCAAGAACGTTCCCAACTACACGGCCTGATGACGCTTTGCGGTGGCGCCTTGTGCGCCACCGCACTTGGCCCGGCCGACCGCGCGCACGGATGGCGCGCCGCAGCCGGAGCCGCTAACGGGGGTATGAGGGTCAATGAAGGGATTCGAACCGAGCCTGCTGGACAAATTGCTGGACGATGCGCCGCGCGCCAGGGCCGGCAATGTGTTCAAGTCCATCTCGCTGGAACAGTACAAGGAGTCGGTCGCACGCGACCTGGAAGGGCTGCTCAACAGCCGCTCCGCATTTTCCGAGGAAGACCTGGCGGACTACCCCAACTGCCGCCAGTCGCTGATGACCTACGGGCTCTGCGACTTCTCCTCGATGAGCCTTGCCAACGCCTATGACCGCGCCGCGATCTGCCGTTCGCTCGAGCATGCGATCGCGCGCCACGAGCGCCGGCTGCACAACGTGCAGGTTCGGCTGGACTCGGACATGCACATGGGCACGGGCCTGCACTTCACCATCCACGGCCTGCTCGACCTGCAGCCCGCGCGCGAGGCGGTGAGCTTCGACGCGATGCTGCAGCCGACCACGCTGCAGTACTCGGTCAGCCGCCTGCGGCGCCAGGCTGCGGCTTAGGAGCGGCGGCCGTGCAGGACCTGCTGCCGTTCTACGAACGCGAACTGGCCTTCCTGCGCCGCTACGGGCGCGAGTTCGCCGAGCGCTACCCGAAGATCGCCGGGCGCCTGCTGATTTCCGGCGACGGCAGCCAGGACCCGCACGTCGAACGCCTGATCGAGGCCTTCGCGCTGCTCAGCGCGCGCGTGTCGAAGAAGATCGAGGACGACTACCCCGAGTTCACCGACGCGCTGCTCGAGGTGATGTACCCGCACTACCTGCGGCCGTTCCCGTCGTGCTCGATCGCGCGTTTCGACATGGGTACGGCAGCGGCCAAGCTCAGCGCGCCGGTGTGCGTGCCCCGCGGTACGCAACTGCAGTCGCGCCCCGTGCGTGGGGTGAACTGCCGCTTCCGCACCGCTTACGACGTGCACCTGGCCCCGCTCGCGGTGCAGGCTGCGCGTTACCGCGAGATCGCGCAGCCGCCGATGGCGGTGAGCCTGCCGCCGGAATCGGGCGGACAGGTTTCGCTGTCCTTCGAGCTGCAGTCCGACCAGGTGTCGTTCGGCAAGCTCGGCATCGACAGGCTGCGGCTGTTCGTCGACGGCGAGCCTTCCTTCAGTGCCGCGCTGCGCGACGCACTCGCGCTGCAGGTCGTGGCCGCCTACGTCGAATCGGACAACGACGGTCGCTGGCGGAAGCTGCCGAAGATCCCATTGCAGCCGGTCGGCTTCGCCGCCGACGAATCGCTGGTGGAGTTCCCGGCACGCGCGCATCCTGCCTATCGACTGCTGACCGAACTGTTCGCGTTTCCGGACAAGTTCGGTTTCTTCGACCTGGATCTCGCGCCGGTCGTCGCACAGGCCACCCGCGGCTTTACCCTGCACCTGGTCCTGCGCGCGGTGCGCCCGGAGCAGCAGGCCAATCGGGTGCTGGAGGGGCTGGGCCGCGACAACGTGCTGACCGGGTGCGCGCCGGTGGTGAACCTGTTCCGGCAGCAGGGCGAACCGATCCGCGTCACCCAGCGCACACACACTTATCCGGTGGTGGCGGATGCGCGGCGCGCATTCGCGTACGAGATCCATTCGATCGATTCGGTCCAGCGCATCCGGCAGACGCCGCAGGGCGAGCAGATCCAGGCGTTCCGCTCTTTCTACGAGCTGCACCACGGCGAGGATCCCGCGCAGACCGGCCAGTACTGGCTGTCGCGCCGGGATGAGGCGGTGGCGCGCCACAGTCCCGGCTACGAGACCGAACTTTCGTTCGTCGACCTGGATTTCAACCCGGCGGTCCCGAAAACGGACGTGGTCAGCATCGAGTTGACCTGCAGCAACCGCGACCTGCCAACGAACCTGGCCTACGGCGTGGCGGGCGGCGACCTGAGCATGGAAGGGGGCAGTCCGGCGCGCTCGATCAGCCTGCTGCGCAAACCGACCGCGCCAAGGCGCTTCCGCCGCGGCCGCGGCGCGCACTGGCGGCTGGTTTCGCACCTGTCGCTGAACCACCTGTCGCTGACCGAGAGCGGGCTGCCGGCGCTCAAGGAGATGCTGCGCCTGTACGACCTGTCGTCCAGCAGCGTGTCCACCGCCCAGATCGAAGGCATTGTCGGCCTCGGGCACGCGCCGACCACGGCCTGGCTGCCCGGCAAGCACTTCACGTCGGTGGTGCGCGGCATCGAGATCCGCCTGACGATCGACGAGTCAAAGTTCGTCGGCACCGGCATCGCCGCGTTCGCGCAGGCGCTCGACCGGTTCTTCGGCCTGTACGTGCACGCCAACAGCTTCACCCGGTTGGTGATCGTTTCCAGCCACAACGAAGAGGAGCTGGTCCGATGCGACCCGCGAAGCGGCGAGTCGACCCTGGTGTAGTCCAGCAACTGTTCGACGAACCATATCGCTTCGAGTATTTCCAGGCGATGCGGATCATCGAGCAACTGTTCCACCACCAGGGCATGGCGGCGGCGGACGAGATCCCCAGGCGGGTCCGTTTCCGCAGCAGCTTGTCGCTCGGCTTTCCTGCCAGCGAAATCGAGGCCATCGAGGGCTGGACGACGGATGGCGAAGCGCTCGAGCGCTCGGCGGCCATCGAGCATGCCGTCGCCACGGAGAGCATCGGCGGGATCCGGATCACGCCCAACTTCATGGGCATGCTCGGCGTCAGCGGCGCGCTGCCGTTGCACTACAGCGAGATGCTGCACGAGCGCGAGGTCTACGGGCGCGACCGCGCGGCGCGCGAGTTCCTCGATATCTTCACCAGCCGGATCCTCGCGCTGCACTACGCGGCGTGGAAGAAGTACCGGCTGGCGCTGCAGTACGAACTCGACCGCCGCGAACGCTTCCTGCCGCTGGTACTGTCGCTCACGGGGATGGGTTTGCCCGGCCTGCGCGACCGCATGGCGGACGGGAAGGGCGACGTGTTCGACCAGGCGATCGCCTATTACGCCGGCGGCGTGCGCCAGCGGCCGGTGTCGGCAGCGTTCCTGCAGCAGATGCTGTCCGACTACTTCGGCGTGCAGGTCGCGGTGGAGCAGTTCGTCGGCGCCTGGTATCAGGTTCCGCCGGACCAGGCGACGCGCCTGGGCGTGGCAAACGCCAGGCTGGGCGCGGACGCGCTGTCCGGCGATCGGGTCTGGCAGCGCGACTTGCGCCTGCGGCTGATGATCGGCCCGCTGGCGCGCGAACGCTTCGACGCCTTCCTGCCCGGCGGTGACGCCGCGCAGGCGCTGAAGAAATGGCTGACGCTGCTCACCGGCTCGTGCCTGGAGTACGAAGTGCGACTGGTACTCAAGGCCGGGGACGTGCGCGGCGCCGGCCTGGGCGACGGGCAGGGCGCACGTCTGGGCTGGGACAGCTACGTCTGCACCCGCCCGTCCGCAACCGCGCGCTCCGACGCCGGTTACGGCATCCACACCCTGCAATGACCGCTGTCGCGCGCCTCATCAAATCCAACATGGAGCTTCCCGTTCAAGCATGAGCACCAACCTCAAGACCCTCATCAGCAAGCTCAACGACACCTGTCGCCAGGCGGCCGAGCGCGCCGCCAACCTGTGCATGGCGCGCGGCCACTACGAGGTCGACCTCGAGCACCTGTTCCTGGCGCTGCTCGAGCAGCCGCAGAGCGACTTCGTGCTGATCGCGCGGCGCAGCGGCGTTTCGGTCGAGCGGCTGGAGAAGGACCTGGGCAACGAGATCGCGCGCTTCAAGGCCGGCAACACCCGCACGCCGGTGTTCTCCCAGCACCTGCCGACGCTGTTCGAACACGCCTGGCTGCTGGCTTCGCTCGAAACCGGTACCACCCGCATCCGCAGCGGCCACCTGCTGCTGGCGCTGCTGACCGCGCCCGATCTGGCGCAACTGGCCTACCGCGGCTCGAAGGAGTTCGTGCGCCTCAAGCGCGAGGAACTCAAGCACGACTTCGCGAAGCTGACCGAGGGCTCGCAGGAGGCCACGCAGGCGGTGGACTTCGCGGGCGCCGATGCGGCATCCCCGGACGGCGACGCGGGTGAAGCCGCGCCCGCGCAGGGCGGGCTGTCGAAGACGCCGGCGCTGGACCAGTTCACCACCAACCTCACCCAGCGCGCGCGCGATGGCCACATCGATCCTGTCATCGGCCGCGACGCGGAGATCCGCCAGCTGGTCGACATCCTCATGCGCCGGCGCCAGAACAACCCGATCCTCACCGGCGAGGCCGGCGTCGGCAAGACCGCCGTGGTCGAAGGCCTGGCGCGCCGCATCGCGGAGAAGGACGTGCCCGAGGTGCTGCAGGGCGTGGAGCTGCACGTGCTCGACATGGGCCTGCTGCAGGCCGGCGCCAGCGTCAAGGGCGAGTTCGAGAACCGCCTGAAGAACGTCATCGACGAGGTCAAGAAGAGTCCGCATCCGATCATCCTGTTCATCGACGAGGCACACACGATGATCGGCGCCGGCGGTTCTGCCGGCCAGAACGACGCGGCCAACCTGCTCAAGCCCGCGCTCGCGCGCGGCGAGCTGCGCACCATCGCGGCGACCACGTGGAGCGAGTACAAGAAGTACTTCGAAAAGGACGCCGCGCTCGCCCGCCGCTTCCAGGTGGTGAAGGTCGAGGAGCCGACCGAGCCGCTGGCGGCGGCGATGCTGCGCGGCATCGTGCCGCTGATGGAGAAGCACTTCGGCATCCGCGTGCTCGACGAGGCGATCACCGAGGCCGTGCGCCTCTCGCACCGCTACATCAGCGGCCGCCAGTTGCCGGACAAGGCCGTGGGCGTTCTGGATACCGCCTGCGCCAAGGTTGCACTCGGCCAGAGCGCGACGCCGGCGATCATCGAGGACACGCGCCGCCACCTGGAGCGGCTGGACGCGGAAATCGCCGCGCTCGACCGCGAGTCCGCCGGCGGGGCAAGCCACCACGATGAACGCCTCGCCGAACTGCGCGACCAGCAGGACCAGGCCCGCAAGGTGCTGGCCGACAACGAAGCCCGCCTGCAGCGCGAGATCGAACTGGCCGACCGCATCCGCGCGCTACGCGGCGAGATGGAGGCCGGCGCTGCCGGGCAGGACGGGTCGGCGGCAGGTGCGGCGGCGCAGGGCGCGGCACCCGGCGGGAAACCCGCGAAGACCGCAAGGAAGGCCACGAAGAAGGCTGCAAAAAAGGCCGCAGCCTCTCCCCGGCACGCCGAGCTGGACAAGCTCCTCGCCGAGCTGCGCGAACTGCAGGGCGAAACCCCGATGGTCCCGCTGCAGGTCGACGGCACTGTCGTGGCCGAAATCGTCTCCGCCTGGACCGGCATCCCGCTCGGACGCATGGTCAAGGATGAGATCCGCACCGTGCGCGGCCTCAACGGGCTGCTTGCCGAGCGCGTCATCGGCCAGGACCATGCGCTCGACGCCATCGCCCAGCGCGTGCGCACCGCGACCGCAAAGCTGGAAGACCCGAACAAGCCGCGTGGCGTGTTCATGTTCGTCGGCCCCTCCGGCGTCGGCAAAACCGAAACCGCGCTCGCCCTGGCCGACATCCTCTACGGCGGCGAGCGCAAGCTCATCACCATCAACATGAGCGAGTACCAGGAGGCGCACAGCGTCTCCGGCCTGAAGGGCTCGCCGCCGGGCTATGTCGGCTACGGCGAGGGCGGCGTGCTGACCGAGGCCGTGCGCCGCAACCCCTACAGCGTCGTGCTGCTGGACGAGGTCGAAAAGGCCCATCCGGACGTGCTGGAGATGTTCTTCCAGGTATTCGACAAGGGCATGATGGACGATGCCGAGGGCCGTGAAATCGATTTCCGCAACACCCTCATCATCCTTACCTCCAACGTCGGTTCGCCGCAGATCATGCAGGCCTGCCTGAACAAGCCGGCCGAGGAGATCCCCGCCGCCGACGCGTTGGCCGAGGCGCTGCGGCCGATGCTGATGAAGCACTTCAAGCCGGCCTTCCTTGGGCGGCTGAAGGTGGTGCCGTACTATCCGATCAGCGACGACGTGCTGGCGAAGATCATCGAGCTCAAGCTCGGGCGTATCCGCGACCGCGTCGCCGCCAACCACAAGGCGGTGTTCGGCTGGGACGGCGGACTGGTCGACGCCGTGCTGGCGCGCTGCACCGAGGTGGATTCGGGCGCCCGCAACGTCGATCACATCCTCAACGGCACATTGCTGCCGGAAATCGCAGAAACCGTCTTGGCAAGCATGGCCGAAGGCGGCAAGATCGACCAGATCAAGGTGGGAGCAGGCAAGAACGGAGCTTTCAAGTACAAGGTCGCCTGATCCGGGCGCCTTGTTTCACACAAGGAGGAGTCAATATGGATTTTTACGGTATCGACAGGAACGCGACCATCGGCCACTGCGACAGCCTGGCCCTCGGCCGGCATGATCGCGACACCCGGAACATTTCCAGCTGGAACCGCATCCGCCCCGAGCACGTGGTCGACCTGCTCGACAATGCCTCGGCGGACGCCCGCGGCGACGCGCGCGACCTGGCGACGATGCTGTCGCGGTTCGCCTGGCGCATCAGTGGTGGCACCGCGTCGGCGCAGGGCAGCAGCAACCGCATCGTGAACAACGTGCGCGAGATCACGGTTTCGGTGGCGGGGCGCAATTTCCAGCTGCACTGCACCGAGACGCCTTCGCTGAAACTGGAGCGGATCACCGCCTGATCCCACGGACGAGATCCCCGGCGCCCATGAGCGGGCGCCAGCCCGCCGACAGGCGGGCGAGGGGAGTGCAAGGAGCATTGCCATGGACGCACTCGCCACAGTCCTGACCGCCCTGGTCGCAAGCCCCGGGCAACAGGCGCGGCTGCTGCGGTTGCACACGCCGCTCGGGCCGGAAGTACTGGTGGCGGAGCGGCTGTCGGGCGTGGAGGCCGTCGACACCGGCTTCCGCCTCGAGATCACCGCGCTGTCGATCGACGCGCACCTGTCGCTGGACGCACTGCTCGGCCAGCCGGTGCTGCTGGAGCTGCTCACCGCCGACTCGCGCACGGACCTGCGGCCGTTCCACGGCCATGTCACCGCGTTCGAACGCGTGGGCAGCAACGGCGGCCTGGCGCGTTACCGGCTGGTGGTGGAGCCGTGGCTGGCATTCCTGCGCCAGCGGGTGGACAGCTACGTGTTCCAGGACAAGACGGTCGTGGAGATCGTCGAGGACGTCTTCGCCGACTACGCCGAGGCGGGCGCGCTCGCGCCCGCATGGCGCTGGGAGCTGGCCGACCGCAGTGCCTACGCCAAGCGCAGCCTGACCACGCAATACGAAGAGAGCGATCACGCCTTCCTGGCCCGCCTGCTGGCCGAGGAGGGGATCTTCTTCTGGTTCGAGCACGCCGGTGATGCGTCTTCGGACACCTTCGGCGCACACACGCTGGTGCTGGCCGACCATGCCGACGCCTTCGGCGACGCCGGCGCGGTGCGCTACCACCGCAGCGACGTCACCGAGCGCGCCGACAGCATCCAGCAGTGGTCGAACACGCGCCGCTGGCAGACCGGTCGGCTGTCGCGGGCCAGCTGGGATTACCGCAGCCTTGGGCTGCGCCCGGCGAGCGCGGACGGCGAGTCCTTCGGCGACGTCACGCCCGAAGACAGCGACACCGCCGGCCCCTACGGCTGGCACGACAGCGCCGAAGGCGAGCGCCGTGCCCGCCAGCAACTCGAAGCCCTGCAAGTCGAGAGCCGCACGACCGGCGGTGCCGGCAGCTGGCGCCGGCAGGCCCCGGGTACGCATTTCGAACTGACCCAGCACCCGGCCTTGCGCGACCCGGAAGCCGCCCGCTTCGCCTGCCTGCAGGTGCGCCACGAGGCCCGCAACAACCTCGGCGCCGAGGTCCATACCGCACTGGAGCAACTGCTCGGCCCGGTCGCCCAGGCCGGCGCCGTGCTGCCTGAAGCGCTCTCCGGGCTGGCACCGTCGTCCGGTGCGCCTGTGATGGCTGAAGACGGCAGCGACAACGATTTCTATCGCAACAGCTTCACTGCCATCCCGGCGACCTTGCCGTACCGCCCCAAGACCCTCGACGGCCACGGCCTGCGCCTGCACCCCAAGCCCACCGTGCACGGCACCCAGAGCGCGATCGTGGTCAGCGACGGCGCCCCGCTGCAGACCGACCGCGACCATCGCATCAAGGTGCAGTTCGCCTGGCAACGCGGCAACGACGCCAGCGGCCGGCAGCCGCACCCCGGCGGCGACGACAACGCCCCTGGCAGCGACGGCGCCTGGACCTGGGTGCGCGTGGCCACACCGTGGGCAGGCGACAACTGGGGTGGCGTCGTCGTCCCGCGCAAGGGCCAGGAAGTGCTGGTGGCTTTCCTGGAAGGCGACATCGACCGTCCGGTGGTCGTCGGCACGGTCTACAACGGCCGCGGCCAGGACGATGCGCAGCACAACCAGGTCACCGGAGGAGGAGGCGGGGCCACGGGCAACGCCGCGGCCTGGTTCGACGGCAACGAGCACGCCGCCGTGTTCACCGGATTCAAGAGCCAGGCCCTGGCGCAGAGCCAGGACGGCAGCGGCGGCTACCAGCTGCTGCGGCTGGACGACACCCCCGGCGAAGGCCGCGCGCAGGCATCCACCACCCAGCACGAGACCACGCTGACCCTCGGCCATCTCAAGGGCGGCGAGGACAACGTGCGTGGCAACGACCGGGGCTTTGGCGTGGAACTGTCCACCCAGGCCGGCGGCGCCCTGCGCGCCGGCGCCGGCCTGTTGCTGACTACCGAACCGGGCAGCCCGCAGCTGGCCGCAGACAGCACCCTCGCGCAGCTGGCCGAAGGCGAACAGCTGATGCAGGCCCTGGCCGACACCGCCAGGAGCCAGCAGGCCACGCTGCCGGACGACCCGGACACACTACCCGCACAGGAGACCCTGCAATCCGTGCAGGAAAGCATGCGCGCCACCCAGCAGGGCGGTGCGGCCGGCGGCGAAGGCGAACAGGCCATCGGCGGCGGCGAGGGCGAAGTCCCCGGCTGGAACGCCCCGCAACTGGTCGTTGGCAGCCCCGATGGCGTCATGAGCCTGACCCCCGCCGACCAGGCCTGGGTATCCGGCACCCAGACCACGCTGGTGGCCGGCACGGACCTGGACTGGCTGAGCCAGGGCGAGACCGTCATTGCCGCAGCCGGCGGCATCGCCCTGTTCACCCAGGGCAGCGACGCCCCGGCGGGCAAGCCGAATCAGGAAAAGGGCATCGCCCTGCATGCTGCCCAAGGCAAGCTCAGCGCACGGGCGCACAAGAACGAAGCGAAGGTCGCTGCCAAGACCTCCGTGACCCTCGCCAGCACCCAGGCCGATGTCGAACTCGCCGCGCCGAGCAAGCACCTGCTGCTCACCGCCCAAGGCGCCTACCTGAAGCTCGAAGGCGGCAACATCGAGCTGGGTGCGCCCGGCACCATCGAGTTCAAGGCGAGCAGGAAGGAGTGGGTGGGGCCGAAGAGTGCCGCCTTGGAACTGCCTCCGCTGCCGGAAAGCGATTTCTGTCTTCCCTGCTTCCTTGCAGCAGCGCGGGCTGGTGGGGGCTTGGTGCCGGCATGAGGAGCGAGGTTGTCCAGCACCGCTTCGTCTTGTTCGATGCGGCCATCGTACCGGTCGATTCAATCAAGCCAGTGGTGAACAGCGGCATTTGCGCTCGTTGCTTGTATGCGCAATGGGGTGATGAGGCTGAGCGTGTTTCGCCTTGGCTGCTGGCCGATGGTCCAGGTGTGGGTGAGCTTGCGCAGGAAATGCGTGCCAGCCGGGCACATGCCGCTGGCGTTTCCTGGTTGATGTCCCGGGTGCCGATGGAGGGGCTGGTGCAGCACATGACACGGCTGCAGCATATATTCTCTGGCCGTGATCGCTACTTCCTGCGGTATGCCGATGGGCGTGCACTGGCCGACCTCTGGGAGGTGCTCCGGCCGGACCAGCGCACCTGTCTGCTGGGGCCGGTGCAGGAATGGAATGCACACGCTTGCGCTCCACGGGATTACGCACCGGAAGGCGGGGCATTCGGTGCTGAGGAAAGTCAACACTTGCCATTGCGGCTGACGCGCACCCAGTTTGGCCGGTTCATCCGCGCACAACGCCATACGCAGCGATGGGCCGCTTGGGAAGCCGGACAACCGTTGCTCGCTAGCGGGTTCACGCCGGCGCGATTGCGGGAAATAGCGATCAATGTCGGAGATTGGCTGCAGGCGCACCAGGTGATGTCCGGACCCACACTGCGTGCCGTAGAAATCGCGGCATTGCGCAGCGGCGGTGATGTGCTGGGGTCGCCGGGTTTTCCCGAGGCCGTGGCAGAACATGCACGCAAGCACAAGACCGGCGAGATCCACATGGAGGCCCGGCAAGGTCGGTCATCCAGAGCAGAAACAGGACTAACCATCAATTGAGCACTGCGACGGGCAATGGAGGAACATCCCCTGCCATGAAAAGCCGTGACGCCATCGGCGGTAGCAATGCCCGATGGAGATGGGCTTTCAGGTGGCCGGAATCGCGGGCATCGGCATGGTGGTTGCTGCTGGCCTGCCTGCTGCCGCTGGCCGGTGGCTGCCAAGCGCCGCAGGAGGAAAAGACCGCGGTGGGCATTACCGGGATCGACCACCTGGCCGATCACCTGAGCGTGCAGGACTTTTCGGTGGATGGATATGGCGGTGCGCAGGCCGGCAAGGGAGGGAGCACCGTGTGTTGCGCGATGCTGCCGGCCAAGTGGCGGCCTGATCTCCGTGTCAAAGTGGAGTGGCTGGAGCAGAACTGGCGCGGCTGCAGCTATCGCCGGTTGCAGCAGGAGGTGGCGATCGATCGGTATGAGGAAGCAGGGCACCTGTGGGTACATTTCCTGGCGGACGGCTCGGTAAGGGTC
>Ga0160437_1000586_pt1 | contig 18396 bp, 10 predicted proteins | sample HID1975I_E0MG_FD_108227 | JGI IMG/M metagenome (GOLD analysis project Ga0160437, IMG submission 108227) | Enriched soil microbial communities from UW Madison campus, WI, USA - HID1975I_E0 MG | ecosystem: Environmental > Terrestrial > Soil > Unclassified | place: USA: Madison, Wisconsin... | reverse complement strand
TGAAATGGTTTTTTCCATTCTTATATCAACTCCCATAAAGAGAATTGGACTGTTCCCCTGACTGAAGCGCCAACGATTACCAGGATGTTGTCCGTGGCAGGCATACAAGTGTTGTTATAAATTCACCATCGAAAGAGAACCTTCCAATAATCATCCTGCCTTTGACCCAAGTCGGTGTTAATGTATCTTGCAATTGCAACACAAAATGTTGTCTTTTACCGTCCAGAAAACATAGTTCCGCAGCCTGAAAATCAAAGAATTGTCGGACTTCCGGCCACAGCGCTTTGTACAAACTCTCTTTGGCGCTAAAGGCAATCAATACGCCCAGCAAATAGCTAACATCGCTTTGCCGCAAACAGGCTTTTTCTGCTGCATTGATGATCACCGATTCAATTTCTGTCGCCACTGCAGGGGCATATTTTTCACAATCAACACCAAGAGAACTGACAGTATCTGCCGACGCGACCACGGCCAGCGCCCGTCCTAAAGCATGAGTAATCGAACCACACCAGCCTGCTGGCCATTCAGGCATGCTTCCCCCCGCCCCCCCCACATGCCGCGAGGTTGCGCCTGCTCTGGCTAGTGCATGGTAGGCAGCATGGCGTCCGGCATGAAACTCCGCTTTTCGCTTCAATGTGGCCCCTTTCAGCTTACCATCAGGTAACACAAGCACCGGCGCTGTCGGTGCTTGTGGATACAATGTGCAGTCAAAAATCACTTTGCACCATACCGATTTTTCGCCCCTGACTTCACCCGCCTTACAACTTGCGATAAAACCGCCCGCAGGCAATGCTATACCCTTCATCAATAATTTGTCTTCAGGCATGGCATACTGGCCCATCCATACTCAGCAGCATGGCAACTTTATCAGCTAATTCCGACAGATTATCGTCCAGATAAAAATGGCCTCCAGGGAAAAAGGATAACTGAAAGCGCCCGGTGCATTGATGTTCCCACCGAGTCAGTTTGAGTGGGTTGAGATATGGGTCTGCGTCACCAGCCAAGACATAGAGATCACCGTCAAAGATGCTTCCTTCGCGGCAGAGATAGCGTTCAGCTATCATCAAATCAGCACGCAGAATGGGGAACACCAACTCGCGGAACTCCTGTTGCTCGAATAGTGCTGCACCTGGTCCTCCCATGTCCTTCACCGCTTGCAGAAGTGTCTCGTCAGTCGCTGCGTAAAGCGGATCCGCACAGTTGGTATCCTGCCATTCATGCCCGGAGAGAAATAATTTCGGGATATTCACACCGGACCTTCCCAGCAACACAGCTGTTTCGAAAGCGATAAGCGCACCTAAACTGTGACCGAAGAACGCCAGATTTCCCACATTGCTCCCGGCGATCAGAGGAGCCAGCATTTTGGCGCAAGTTTCCACATCAGGTATAAACGGTTCCTGATAGCGCTCCAGTCGCCCCGGGTACTGCACGCCAATGGTAGCAATCCCCCGTGCTTGAAGCGCATCTGCCAGCCCGCGAAATGTCAGCGCTGAACCACCTGCGTGAGGAAAACAAATGACCGTTTTCCCGCTTGGCCCGGTGGGCTGTAAGCGGCGAAACCACGGTGACGAAAATGGCGTCATCACTGTTCGCCCCCGGAACAGATAATGACCGTCGGGTATTGCATTCTTTTGCCGTTCAACGCGATATTATCCGCGAGCATATTTTCCGTTTTTCTGGCCTCAGTGATGGCATTGATATCCAGCTCAACGGAAATAATCCCTTCATAGTCGGCCTCGGCTTCCGTCAGCAGGTAGCCTAACGGATCCCAGATGGCACTGCCGCCGCAGGTGTCCCATCCCCCGGTCACACCGCAGTGGTTTGCCATCAGCACATAGATCGTGTTATCGAGCGCTCTGGCTGGAAACCAAGTCCGCGATTCGTGGTAACCCACGCTTCGGCTAAACAGCGCACTGACGAGATAAGCATAACACCCCTGAACCGCAAGGTTCTGCGCATGATCGGGAAAACCGCTGTCGTAGCAAATCCCCAGCCCAAGGCGCCAGTCTCCCATCTGCAAAATGTAATTTTGCTCACCGGCGGTATAAATACTTTTTTCAGAATGAAACAAGCGCTGCTTATGATAACGCCCCAGCTCTTCACCGTTACTTCCAAAAATAATGGAACTGATATACAGTGCCCCGTTACCCGTTGTTGCGGCACCCACGATCGCTGTAACATTCCCTTCCCGGCAGGCCGCAGAAATAATATTTAAACGTGGATCGCCAGGTTTTATAGCATATAATTCAGGATTGGCGTAAATTAAATCCGGCTCATAACCACTGAGGAATTTTTCCGGGAAAATTAAAAGGTTGATGCCTTTTTTTGCTGCCTCTTTCAACATAATTACCACTTTATTGATGTTATGTTGAATATCGCCACACACCGGATTCGCTTGCGCACAGCCTATTTTCAATTTCTCGTAAAATATACTATTCACCCTATCGCCCTCTGATGTTTGTCTCATCGAATATTACTGATTTGCAACCTGCTCTTGTTGCGAATCCGTTGCCCGTGAAACGAAAAGCAAGATACCCAGCATGGCAAAATAAACCAGCATAAAAAGCGTGATGACGGAAGTAAAGTTACCATTAAAGAGATCGAGACAATAGCCTGCCAGCAGAATACAGATGCTGCCAGCACAGTAGCCGAAACCGTACGAGATGCTGAAAATCGCCCCCAACTCCCCCTGCGGGGTGTAATTGAAAATCCCAGTATAGCCAAACATCCAGACAATTTGATAAACAAAACCCATTAATGCCAGCATCAGCAGGCAAAACAGCGGTTCTGTGCTATTTGTCCCCGCCAGATAGAGCACGGCGCTGCACAATGACAACAGCAGTACCAGACACCGCACCCGGCTATGACCATGCCTGAACAGTCCCATTCGCCGGTTGAGCCACGGGAAAATTGTCGAGCCGATGACTACCGCCGCCGTGATCACAACATAGGCAATGGCAATAGCGCCGGTGCCAAGCCCCAGAACCTTTAGCGGAAAGATCGGTACAAACACTTCCCAGCTTCCCTGAAAAAAGGCTGAGGAGAGCGGCGGAAGCACTGCGCTGAACATTAATTTTTTATCATTTGCCAGCAGCTTGCGGTAATTTCTGAAACGTGACGCAATACTGGAAACTGTCGCCGTCCCGGCTTCACTCCCAGCCGGATTGACGTTTTTGACAAACAGCAGCAATACGTAAGCCAGCAGGAAACTGAAGATGTCGATAATCACCGCATAATGCAAAGAGACTTTAGCCCCAATTAATACGCCGGTAACTGCGGCAATACCGATCCCAAAATTAAATCCGGCCTGTAAAACAGCTGCGTATTTATCCACGGTGTCGGCGGTAAAAATATAACGTGCGGTAATAGTACGCATCACCCGCACGGTATTGTCAACAATACCACGGAAAAATAATAAAATAAAAACAGCCACATAATCGATCGGTTGAATAAATAGCAATAATGGAAGCGTTAATAATGCCGCCAGCAGTTCCAGCCTCATCCATTTTTTCAGGGGAGAGCCCCCCCCCTCCCAATTACCTTTAAAGATCAATACCAGCAACGCCGGAATATATTGCAGCGCGACGAACAGAGCTGTAATCGCCCCAGAGTGCGTGGTGTGGAAAACCGTGATCGCCAGAATGATATGCAGGAAAACCGACCCGGCAGAGGAAATCGCATACGCCAGCGTACTCAGGACTAAATTACTTTTTTGCGTAAAACCTGTATCCATTTTTGACCTCAGAACCCGGTTAGCGACTCAGACAACAGACGTGATATTACGGTGAACAATGGCTTCTACCCACGTCGCTGCGCCATCCGGGCAGGTGCTGGCAAAAAAGTGCCCCCCCGTGTTCAACACGCTTAACTCCACCGATACCAGCAGTTGTTCCCACGCCTTGTAGTGCTCCTGATAACCTGATGTACACCAGTCGTCGTCAGCGATGACCACAGATGCAGGAACCGCCAGACGCGGAATTTCGGTCTGTGCTTTAAGGGCCAGCAAGTGGTGGTTCGTTTCCAGCGAATCATGCTTGAAGCTTGCCACGAGTTGATCCTCATAGCGTTTGCCCAGATTTTGCAGAGATGCACTACCATTCCAATGTTCAAAGAAATTCTGAATCTGTTTAAAATGCAGTTGCTCTGCGTCCCTGATGTTCTCATGCAGCCGCTCATCCGTATCCAGCAGCCGCGCTGCCAGAAACAGGTGCATGACCGGAATATCCCGCGCCTGCAGTAGCCTTGCGACCTCCAACGCCATTGCACTGCCAACACAATGCCCCCACAGCATGACCGGCCCAGAGATCGACGCCACAATGTCGTCAGTAATCAGTCTTGCAGTGTCAGAGAAACGCCTGAGCTGGCTGGCCTCGTCGCGCAAATCATGCCCGGGAAGCTCAACGCCGTAGACATTCAGCGCCGGAAGTCGTGTTTTGACGGCCTGCGCAAACGGGGCAAAATGAATCGCGTTGCCGCCCGCATAAGGTAAACAGACCAAGCTAGCCTGCGGGTGGTCACGTTGCGTACCCAGCGGTGCCAGCAGGCCGGGTTTGGCAGGTGAAGGTGCAACCGCCGAGGCGCGCTGAGATAGAAGTTCCACCTGTTCGGATAACCGCGAGTTTTGCATAAACTCACGCAGACTCATGCGTGAATCCAGCAGCAATACTGCACGCAGTGCGCCCAGTGAACTGCCGCCGACATCAAAGAAATCGGTGTCAATTGCCAGGCCGGATGCTGGTGTGTTCAACACCTCGGCCCAGACGGCAGCCACTTTATCGAGGCTACCCAGATGCAGAGAATCCGAAGCGGCGAGTGGGGTCGCACTGGCACGTTCGCGCAGCGCTTCGCTTTCGCGTCGTACCTCAAGTGTACCGTCCGCCAGCCAGCGTCCCGCCTGCCCCTGCACGCTAGGATCTTCACTGTGAATTTTCCCCCAACTGCCGATTGGTAGCAGGTTCCCGTGGTGATCCACCACCTTCGTTGCCGAACCATAGCGCTGGCTAAACTGCACCAGCGCTGTTGCCTCGGCCTGTCCCAGCAGCGATGCCTCCGTGTGGCTGGCTTGCGGGTTATGCACCATCTGGTGCAACGCCTGAATCAGATATCCCCCGATACGCGCAATCTGTTCCACATTGAACTGCGCAGATTGATACTGTAGGATGAGTTCCACATCATCGGTATAGAAATGCCTCGAAAATTCAACGCGTAATGCAAACTCCGTGATCGCTCCCGCCTGCACATGCTGGAGCGAAAAAGCCGGCAAGTCTTTGAGTTTCTTCAGCGTATAGAAATGGACAAAATTAAAGACCGTTTCAAACAGTGTATCGATCGTTTTCAGATCCTGCTTAATCTGTGCCAGCGGGTAGCGGCGGTAAGGTAACAGAGTAATTTCAGTCTCATAGGCCTGACGAATGAGATCGCTCCAGCTCCCGGCATTCACCTGTACGCGCAGCGGCATGCTATTCGTAAAGATACCTAACGCCCGTTCAGCACCGCTCAGTTCAGGGCGACCAGAATGCTCATAGCCGGTGAGGATATCGTCGGAGTTACCGATCACAGAAAGCAGTTTGAGATGCGCCGCCAGCAGTACATTTTTGACCGGAACATTTAATTGATCGGCCAGTTGAATGATGCCGTCCGACAATTCACGGGATATATCAAATGAAACGAAAGAGACATCCTGGTCGTCACCCGAAGCCGCAAACGGTATGCGGGGAACCACCGTCGGCTTGCTGTTTTTTAATGTCTCGCCCCAGAACGTTTTGATGGCAGTGGATCGCAACGTGGCCTGCTCAATACCGATATAGTTACGAAAGTGATCCACGACTGCGGGCAGCATCACTTCCTCGCCCGCTAATAACCGGTTATAGAGCGTAAAAAGCGCGGTGTGTACTTCCATTTTGCTCCAGCCGTCCAGCGCGGAGTTATGCTGGCTGATACTGTAACGGTAGAGATCATCAGATAAGAGGTGAATATGCAGGCGGACAAAACCAGGCTTCTGCCAGTCAAACTGGAACGACTGCTCCTGATTGAACCAGCTTTCATACCAGCGCTGGTGTTCATCCTCTGAGTTAAGGTGGCGCAGATCCTCCACAAACAGCGGCACGTTATCCACTGTGCGGTGCACCATCTGCAGATAATCGCTATAATCTTTTAAATTATAACTGGTGCGAAATGCCGGTTGTTGTTCGATATAAAGATCAAACGTCTTGCGAAAAAGAGCAATATCTAGCCGCCCGGCAATCGTATAACTGACAATATCGTGATAGGCATTGTCAATTTCCATCAACGCATTTTGATACAGCATCCCGGACTGCATTCTTGACAGTGGATACGCATCGACAATATCAGGCGGCAATTTACTCCGGTCCTGCGCAGAAATAAGCTCGAACGCAACATATTCCCGCTGCACCACCTCTTCGGCTGGCGAGTTATCCGTATTCGCCAGCAGCTGCGCGATGGTGGGATATTTAAATAAGTGCTGATAGGTGAACGAGAATCCCTGTTTTCGCGACTTCGCCAGCACTTCAACAAAATGAATTGAGTTTCCGCCAAGCGTAAAGAAGTTTTCATTAATACCAACCGTCTGGAGACCAAGCACCGTTTCCCAGATTGCCGCTATGCGTTTTTCTGCCGCCGTGCGCGGCGCAATAGGCTGTTGCCTCCGAGTTTCCGGTTCCGGTAACGCGGCGCTGTTTAACTTTCCATTTGGCGACAGCGGGAATGAATCCAGTGCGATAAGCGCATCCGGGATCATATACGTCGGCAGCATAGCTTTCAGCGATGCAAGAATATCCGTACTTTCCTCACCGGGGTGGCGGATAACATAGGCAATGAGATGGACTTTGTTATCACTGAGCGTTTTCAGGACAACCCGCGCATCACTAACGCTGGCATTCTGGTTCAGCGCATGTTCGATTTCATCCAGTTCAATACGGTAACCACGCAATTTCACCTGATTGTCATTGCGGCCAAAGTATTCGATGGCCCCGGAGGGCAACTGACGGGCAAGATCGCCGGTGCGGTACAGTCGCGTTTCGCTGACACTCGCGCCACTGATAAAACGCGCAGCCGTTAACTCCGGTTTATTAAGATAGCCGCGCGCCAGGCCTGCGCCTGCAATGAATAATTCCCCCACGACGCCCGGAGGGCAAAGCAGGTTGCGTTTATCCAGCACGTACAGCCGGGTGTTATCGATAGGTTGGCCAATAGGGATGAACGTATCCGTCGGCGTGGTAACATAATGCGTCACATCGATGGTCGCTTCCGTCGGCCCATATAGATTAATCAACCGGGCGTGCGGCAGTAGTTGATAAAAATGTCGCACCTGATGTGCGCTCAACGCTTCACCGCTGGCAAACACGGTTTTAATGCCGCGTAGCTCATCAGCGCTGTCGGTGGCCGATACATAATCAAGAAATGCGCCAAGCATCGTTGGCACGAAATGCAGGGTGGTAATGTTGCGTTGCGCAAGAGTTTGCAGCAGTTTTTCCGGTTCTCTTTCCGCGCCGGGTGCCAGCAAACAGACCGATTTTCCCTCAAGAAACCACCAGAACAGCTCCCATACTGAGACATCAAACGACACCGGGGTTTTCTGTAAAATAATGTCGCCAGATACCAGCGGATACGCTTTTTGCATCCACTTCAGCCGGTTAACCACACTGTGATGTTCTACCATCACGCCTTTCGGCTTGCCGGTGGAGCCGGAGGTGTAAATCACATACGCCAGCGCATCGGCAGGCACTTTTCGTCCCAGCCATAGCGCCTGGTAACGCAATACATCATGGCTGTCGATCATCTCTGTCGTTGCCGGTAACAGGTGTTTTTGCGCCTCATCGACAATTATGCATTGCGCTCCGCTGTCATGCAGCATGTAGTGGATACGTTCGGCAGGCAGCGCCGTATCAATCGGTAAATAGGCCGCGCCGGTTTTCAGTACCCCGATAATCGCTGCCAACATTCTGAATGAACGCTCAACCATCACCGCAACAATGGTTTCTTCGCCACAACCTTTTTTCGACAGGTTTGCTGCGACATTGTCCGAAGCGGCACCCAGTTCTGCAAAGGTGTACTCACCTTCATCGGTGATCACCGCAATGCCATCGGGGACAGCACCAACGGTACTTTCGAACAACGTGCATAAACTGGTATACGGATAGTCAGCGTGGGTTGCGTTCGTCGCCGCAACAAGATCAGCATCGACTACCGTTAATAACTGTATTTCCGCCAGCAGGCTATCTGGCTCAGCCAGCGCCCGCTCAAGCAGGCAAAAAAAATGATGCACGATATTCGAGATCTGCTGCGGCGAGTGACTGTCTTGTCGGGCGTAAACCGTTAACGCCAGTGTGCCGGATTCGCCCGTCAACAAGAATGCCATCGCGTACTTGCCGGACAGCGCCAGATCCTTAAGTTCTTCTGGCGCAACAATGATTGTCGGCTGAGTATCTTTTGATTCCGGCAGACAATGTAAATGCCGCATCGCGGCCTGAATAGTCGCCCGCACTTCACCGAGGATCTGACGAAATGTACTGGTCGCCTGAAAATCCACCCGCAGCGGTAAAGCAATCTCTTCATGCTGCGCCCCGTGAATACACTGCCCCAGCATCAGTGACTCATCGCCGTAGTAGTGATGCAACAGCGCCGCCAGCGTGGCGGTCAGGATCATATCAACGGCCTTTCGGTTGCCTTTCGCCACACTCAACAGCTTATCCGCAAGTTGCGGATCGAGCGTTTGTTGGCACAGCACGGTCAATGCGCCCGCCGGTTCACTCCCGTTAATGTCACCTTTAAAATTCACTGACAACGCACCTTCCAGCGCCGCCTTCCAGTAACGAACGGATTCAGGATGTTGTGATGCGATAATTTTTTTCTGCCCGGCTGTCTGTTTAAAAAAGCTCACGTTATTCTCCTGACTCGTTTTAAAGATCGAATTCGATATCTTGCATAACCCGCATTTCCGGCGTAGCAGAGCGTTCTGACGCAGGTAATGCGGTAACAGGCATGTCGGGCTGACGTAATGCGTTATCGATGATGCCGATAAACACATCCCGCAAATATTCGACAGTTTCTCGTTTAAACAGCGAGGTGTTGAACTCCCATTCGGCGGAAATATCCGTCGCCCATTCAGACAACTGCAGATTTAAATCGAACATCGCCTGCCCCGGATGGATCGCATTAATCGTTCCCTGACTCCCAGCCAGCGCATAGTGCAACATTGCTTGGCTGTGGAAGGCGAACATGGTTGCCATCGCCAGATTGAACCGATCCTCGTCGTAGCGATCAGCCGCATTCAGTTGTTGCTCTGGCGAAATGTCGCCATGTGCGAGGCCGTTACGCAGCGACTCGCGCGTTGTACGGATCAGTGTGTCGAAGGTGGATGCGGGAGGGATCGTTACGCTCATCACTACGGAATTCACGAACATGCCGACCACCTGTTCAAACTCAGAACGAGGACGGATGCCGGAAGGTACCACAAAATGTACCTCCTGCGATGCCGTGATGGTGGACAGGAATACGCTATAAAGAGTGCTGAGCAACTCAAAGAGCGTACATTCGGTTCTTTGCGCCAGTTGCTTAAGCTGAAGATAGCGTTCTGTTTCCAGGCGAAAAGGAACCACATCGCTGGATAGCGATAGTTCCGCATCGCGCACAGAGTCATAAGGCAACGTGAGCGCACGCAGGCCGTCCGGTCGCTGTTCCTGCCAGTAACGGTGATGTTCTTGTTGCTGCAGGCGGGCCTGTATCGACTGCGTCCAGTCAATATAGTCACTGTACTGTCGCGCAGGCGGTAAGGTTTGCCCGGCGTAGTAGTGATCCAGTTCCTGCAACAGAACGGCGACCGACTGCCCATCAATCAGCAGATGGTGAATGTCGAGGAAAAAATGCCACCGCTGGTCGTTGTAGCACAACGCCGCCCGCCACAGTGGGCCGCTCTCCAGTGCAAAAGGCTTGATCAGTTCATTGCGCTGAAATGTGCGATATCTTGGCAGCGCCGTCGGCGATATTTTTTTAATTTTTTGCTGTGGAGCCTCTGATAGTGGCATGACGAAATGGAACACCTGGTGACGTTCAACTACTTCCCACCAGGCCTGTTCAAATCTGTCGATGTCAATTGACGGAGGTAATGCCAGCAATAAAGGAATGTTGTACTGCGTCGATGCAGAGCCTGCTTTCAGCCCGGCCTGGTAGACCGCAAGCTGCTGCCAGGTTAATGGCCAGGCTTCACCGTCAAAAAAAGCGCTGTTATGCGGCTCACGGATGGAGACGGCAGCCTTGTTGTCGGTAGATTCAATCAGCGCAACAATCTTCGCCGCTGTAGGATTGGCCAGCAGATCGGTGACGCTCAGTTGGCATCCCTGTTGGGCATTTACCGACGATACCAAGTTGACCGCGACAAGGGAGTCCACGCCCAACTGGAACAGGGAGTCATGAATCCCCAAGTTCTGATAACCAATGATCGTGCGCCATAACCCGGTAATCGCCTTTTCCCGTTCTGTCACCGGTTCGACATGTTCGGTATATAAATCGGGTTGTTGCAGCGGATCGGGCAATATTGCCCGGTCGATTTTGCCGTTTGAGGCAACCGGAAAGGTATCGATAAAAATCAGGAACCCCGGCATCATGTACGCCGGTAGATTCGCTTTCAGATAATCACGTAGCGTAAATTCATCCAGCGCTGGCTCAGCCTCTACCCAGGCGACCAGATATTTATCATCATGGTTGCGCGTAAAGACTTTAACCACCGCATCCTTGACCTGCAGGTGATTACGCAGGCACCACTCAATTTCATCAAGCTCAATGCGATAGCCGCGGATCTTTACCTGATTATCGCGTCGACCAAAAAACTCCACCGTACCGTCGGGACGCATCGAAGCAATATCCCCGGTCTTGTACATACCGCCGCCGGGGATAAAGGGATCGGCAGTAAACACTTTTGTACTTAACTCGTTCTTGCCTAAATATCCTAATGCCACACCATCGCCACCGACATATAACTCTCCCTGCTCTCCCCAGGGCAGCGGCTGCCTCTCTTCATCCAGAATATAGGCTGTGGAGTTGGATATTGGTCGGCCAATAGGGATCCGCCCCTGTATATCGGCTAATGTGATGGTATGTACCGTCGAGTAAGAGCCGTTTTCGGTCGGGCCGTAACCATTTTTAACTACCAGCCCCGGACAGTGTTTCATCACATCGGCAACGCGATCGGGCACCACGATGTCGCCGCCGAAAATCAGCGTCTTCAGAGTACTGAAGGTTTGCGGCGCATGACCTGCCAGCAGGTTGAATAACGGCGTAGTTAAAAAAAGCGTATTCACCTCATACTGAACCAATGCGGCTTTCAGACGCACAGGATCGGTGAGCATCTCCTGTGGGACGATAATGATCATGCCGCCGTTCAGCAGGCATCCCCACCACTCAAACGCGGAGGCATCAAAAATGACCGATGCAGTCTGTAACATGCGCGTGGCGGAGGAAAAATCGGTAATGCCCGCGTTAATGGCGAGCCGGACAACATTACGGTGTGTAACACGAACCCCTTTCGGGCGCCCGGTACTGCCGGATGTATACATTAGATAGGCAAGCGCATCCCAGCGAACGGCTTCCGGCAGCGGGTAATCCCCCTGCGGCGAAACATCGTAGCACAGCGTATTGTGTGTATCCCCCTGCGAGTCCGGTGCGACAATTTTCAATACCGGATTGGCATCCGCAATTATATACGCCGCACGTTCATCGGTAGCCTCCGGATCCAGCGGTAAATAGGCGGCACCGGCGCGAACAATGGCCAGAATAGCGATGAAAAACGCCGTACTGCGGGGCAGATTCACCGCTACAATATCGCCGGGCCTGACGCCGTTGTTGCACAGCGTTTTGGCTAAATTGCCTGAGCGACGGTCAATTTCTGCAAAGGTCAGAGGCCCTTCTGCATGGTCAATAAGCGCAATATGCTGCGGTACGGAACGACATTTTTGCGCGAATAACTCCGCCAGCGAACTGTCGCGAGGGTATTCAACGAAGGTATCAAGACAAACACTTAATCCGTGGTATGGCTTATCCGTGGTCTTATTTGTCGACATGGTTCACTGCCTCGCGTCATCAAGCATAAATTGCGCATTACATAAATTACGTACTTCATTGACCGTATTCATCACGTCGCGATGATCGGGCGATGAGCCGTAAACAATCGCCATTAGGCTTTGCGTTCCTGTGCGCCAGTCCACGAGATCTCCGGGACGAATGCGCTGTTCGACATGCACAACACCAGGCAGGCTGGCGATATGGTCAACACCGGCTAAATGCATAAACTTGCCGCATACCCCTGCTTGCGGAGTGATAAAAAACTGATAGGCGACACGTTCTTTGTTGACCGGATTCACGCGCGGGAAGGTTCCGACTGACAAATCCAGTGCAGCCAGAACAAGATTGGTGCCACTATTTCGCTTAATAATGTCGGGAAGGAATCCGCCTAATCGACCATTAATCTCGATGATTTTCGGGCCGTCCGGCGTCAGTTTTATTTCGGTGTGGGTAATTCCCTGCTCTATTCCCAGCGCATTTATCGCTGCCCGCTCCAGCGTGAAAATGGCCTCTTCAAGCGAAGGCGACAGTGTATGCGGTATTACCATGCCGGTTTCGCGAAAAGCACTCACCAGCGGGAATTTCCCGGTAATACAGACCTGCTGAGTGTGGCCTGGCAAATGGAGTGATTCGACAGAGACATAATCGCCCCAGCCTTCTCCTGCGGCATCCGGGTTCCCCTGTAGATACGCTTCCAGTACGTACTCCCCGCTGGCATGCAACTGCTGCACTTTTTCACTCAGCTCTTCCACGGAGTGGATCAGGTAAGTATGTAAACTCCCGGCACCATTACGGGGTTTAAGCACGGCGGGTAACCCTGTTTGCGCCACCGCCTGTTGTGGTGAATCCCCCATAATAACGCTTTTGGTCGAGGGAACCCCGGCACGCACAAGCGCCTGACGTTGTTGATATTTATCCGTCAGATTTTCAATCACTTCGCCGCTGTGCCCGGGTAGACCGAGTGCCACAGCATAGCGGGAAACCTGCGCCAGACGATATTCGCTGAAAGTCACGATCCCGTCAGGCGCGAGTTCGCGTAGAACCTGCGTGATGTCGCTTTCTGTGTGTCCGGTAACATCCAGCGTGGGGGCAAATTGCGCAATACTGCTGTAAGTCTCCTTGACATATTTCAGCGCGCAGTCGCAGAGAAACAGCAGATCGTAAGCCCGCGCTGCCGCCGCACAAATCGTCGCGGCGGATGCGGAACCCACATCGTAAACAATGACGACCAGCTTAAACCCGTGTCGTCTTTTCAATAATGATGGTTGCAGCATCTTATTGTTTCTCCGGCTTATTCAACAACGCCTCCAGCGCAGGCAAGGATGCGTTCATATAAAAATCGCGCAGAGAAAGCTGACCAAGACCTTGTTTGCGTATTTCGCCGGTAAAGCGCACGGCAGAGAGGGAGTTGCCACCGGATTCAAAAAAATCGGCATCGGGGCGAGCTGTTTCACCCAAAATCTGCGTCCAGATCGCCTGTAGCGCACCAGCCACGCCGGTGGCCGGTTCCACGCTCACTACCGGCTCAGCGCTGAGATCCGCCACAGCATGTTTGCGCAGTGCATTGACATCGATTTTGCCATTGCTGGTCAGAGGGAAGGATTCGACCAGGGTGAAAGAAGCCGGGATCATATAGTCCGGCAGTTGACGGGCAAGCGCGTCCCGCAATGTGTGTAAATTCAGTGCGCCGTGGGCAATTAACCATGCGCCGATGCGGATTTCCTCCTGTGAACTTCCACTGTCGAGAAGTACCACGGCGGATTCCACACCTTCACACTGCTGCAACACACTGCGAATTTCATCCAGTTCAATCCTGAACCCGCGAACTTTGACTTGGCTGTCCAGCCGACCCAGGTGCTCCAGCTTACCGTCCGGGCGCATTCTGCCCAGATCGCCGCTACGATAGACGCGCTGCCCCGTAAGTGCGTCGGTAATAAAGCGTTTTTCGGTCAGTTCTGGCTGGTGTAAGTAATGGCTCGCTAGCGCCTGGCCGCCCACCCAGATCTCGCCCGCAACGCCAAATGGCTGAAGATGACCTTCGCTGTTGCGCAAAGAGATTGTCCAGCCCGGCAACGCCCGCCCCACCGATGCGGATTTCGACAGTACATGTTCGATGGTCAAATATTCATAAGTGACATGCACAGTGGTTTCCGTAATCCCGTACATATTCACAAGCGTACAACTCGCCGGTGGATGAACGTGGAACCAGCCTTCCAGTGCCTGCATGTTTAACTTTTCACCACCAAAGATAATCAGCCGCAGCGAGAGCGCTGACAGTTGGGCGGCATCAATTTGTTGCAGGTTGTAGAACGCGGACGGGGTCTGGTTCAACACGGTTACTTTTTTGTCCGCCAGTAATGCATAAAACTCTGCGGTATCGCGCGTCGTCCAGTACGGCACGACCACCAGATGCCCGCCGCTCAGCAAACATCCCCAAATTTCCCATACCGAAAAGTCAAACGCGCAGGAGTGAAAGAGCGTCCATACATCCCCGTTCCCGAGGCCAAACTCGTTGCGTGTTGCCTCCAGCAACACCTGAACATTGCGATGCGGTACCGCAACGCCCTTCGGTCTGCCAGTCGTGCCGGAAGTGTAAATCACATACGCATCCTCGCGGTTGTCGTGGCGCGAGGGGATGAAGTTTTCCCGGTCCACCAGGCTCAGCAACTGGCGGGGAGAATAGACGCGGCACCCTTCCGTCGGCGGAAACGCCGCAATATCGCTTATCACCACCACCACCCCTGCATCGCGGGTGATAAATTCGAGGCGATCGGCGGGATAGGTGGCATCCATCGGCACGTAGGTTCCACCCGCTTTGAGTACGGCCAGCAGGCTACAAACCAGCGTGTGGCTGCGCTCCATGCAAATGCCTACCAGCGCCCCCGGTTTTACCCCCACGTTCTGCAAACCTGCCGCAAGATGTTCAGACTGCGCTTTCAGCTCTGCATAGGTTAACTGCGTCTTTTCATCAGAAACCGCAATGGCACCGGGATAACGGCTGACCATCACATCAAACAATTGATCGATGCGCAGCCCGGACACGTTGTTGAGTGCTGGCCCCTGCCCAAGCGCTAACATCTGCTGCTGTTGTGCGTCGGTGAGTAACGGCACATCCTGCCAGCGACAATAAACTCTCCGTTGATTCAACCCGGCGATGATGAATTCAAGTTGGCGGGCAAGATCCTCTACGGTGGCGGCATTGATTTTTTCTGCCCGGCACACCACCTCGCCAGAAACATGCCCCAGGCCGTCATAATGCAGCATAAAGGTCAGATTAAAGGGCGGGGCCGAGATCGCTTTGTAGGCGTCGAAATCGAACACTTCAGACAAAATCAAACCAATATCAATCGGTTCATCCCTTACCGCTAGGGCACTGGTATTCATAATACAGTGGTCCTGCTCCTGGCTATCGCTGGCAATACAGGCTAGAGTTTCGTTACCCTGCGGATCGATGTTCAGTGCGGCAAAGGCGACGTTTTCTTCCCCGCGCCCCTTTAGCAAGATGTAAATCGCTTTATGAATCACATCCCGGTAATAATCATTCGAGACTTTCATTTTCGCTAACGGGAAGCGATTATAAGAGGGGGAATAGTGGTTTACAGCACCGCCCCACTCGAATAATGATTTTTCCGGTGTTCTTGCATCATCAAATGAATACGTTGCCAGCCCATCTTTTGCCGTGGTATTTGAAAACTGGACGATAGAGGCAAGCCTGAGGAGTTCATAGCTGTCTATATATTCGCGATGCGCCGTAATAATGACGCCGATAATACCCTGCGGATAACGGGTAATAATGACCCGACCATGATGTTGCGCCGTGTCGATAGGCCTGGCAATTTCGCGCGCTCTGAAATTCCGCGCCTGTTCAGCGGTAAATTCACACTGACTGGGTTCTTCCCAGAGTGACAAAATAATTGCGTTGTTATATTTTTCACTCTCCCTGTCAAGCCTGCCAAGAATGTCATCGTAACTATATCCATCCAATTGCAGGCTGACCCCATGCGTTGTCGCATCAGGAAAAAAACGGCCCTGTTTGGCAAATAGCTGTGACGAACTTGTGAGTATCTTAAGGCCTTCGGCTAATTCGTTTTCTGATTCCATAGCATTAATTCCCTGAGGATGATTATCGCGCTGTATAACCTGCATCGATCGTCATAACACTGCCTGTCATATGCTTCGATTCATGGCTAATAAGCCACACCATTGCCGAGGCCACGTCTGCCGGGTCAACGACGGATGTCATTGGCACGGAGTTTAAATCCACGGAGACTTGCTCTTCATAATTGATCCCCAACGCACCGGCCACGACCCGAGTCATATAACCATCAAAGACGGGATTATCATTTACCGGTCCTGGGCAAATACAATTGACGCGAATATTGGCGGGGGCATAATCCAGCGCCGCAGATTTACTTAATCCAATCAGCCCGTGTTTAGAGGCGACATACGCCGAAAAATATTTGTAGCCGACTAGCCCGGCGGTCGATGATATATTAACAATACTGCCACTGTTTCTTTTTAACATCGTTGGTATGACCGACGCGATCATTCGCCACGGGCCGGACAAATTCACATCCAGCATTAGCTGCCACTGCTCTTCACTGTAATCATGTACAGGCATACCTGCCGGGGAACCAATCCCCGCGTTATTGACCAGAGCATCGATTTTCCCAAAGCGTGATAAAGCGGAATCCACTACCCGCTGCACATCTTCCAGAGACCTGACATCGGCTTCAAGCGCCAGTACGGAAACCCCTTTATCCCGACAACGAAGAGCGGTTTCTGCCAATTGGCAGGTTCTACCCAATTGATAAGGTACACCGTCGATGTAGCCATCAATATCTGTTATGACCAGATCCGCGCCCTCTTCCGCAGCTTTTAATGCACAGGCTCTGCCAATTCCACGTGCAGCCCCTGTAATTACCACAACCAATCCCTGCAATCGCATTATAATCAGCCTTTTTTAGAAGTTAACATAGACGAGATATTATTCAGTAATGGTGCAGGATCATCAGCTAGATACATATGACCTCCGGCAAGGGTTATGATTTTAAAATCACCTACACAGCTCTCCTGCCATTTTTCTATGTCCCTTAGAGAAACTGATTTGTCGTTGCTGGCATGGAATATTGTGACAGGTAAATTAACCGATGAGTTTGCTTCTGGGGAGTAAGATTCATCCATTTCGAAATCTGCCCGTAAAGCAGGTAGGATCAGATCTAGCATTTCTGGGATGTCATATGCAGGGTGTGTGTATCCCGTGATATTTTTAACGAAATGCACGAAATCTTCATTTGTTAATTCTTTTGCTCCGTAGTATTTACGAACTGATGGAGCACGAGAGGCACTAATAAAGAGGTGGCTAGGTGATTTTTTAGCGTTAATGAGACGTCGCGCTGTTTCCCAAGCCATAATAGAACCTAAAAAACAATGACCAAAGAGTGCGAATGGCTTGGTTAAATCTTGGTCTAGGATTTGCCTGAAGGCATATTCCACTGCATCGCTCAGATCCGTGAATGGTTCTTCAGCAATCAATCTCTCGCGTCCGGGAAGGTCTATTGCTTTGATATTGATAGAATCATTCTTAAATGATTTCCATGTGCGAAAGAAACTAGGTCCAGCACCAGCAAATGGAAAACAAAATAATTGTATGCCATCAGGGTTAGTCATAATGACTCCTATCTTTTAAAATTGAGCAGTTAATTCAGGAAAAGATAATTCTCAACGAATGATTTTAAAAAAATTGAATTACCAATCAACTGTCAGATACTGAATATCTTACTATTAGTATAATTACTCTTTTTTTTGCTATTTGTCCATGGCTGTTTATTGCTCTTTATTTTTGCCCTCGATCAGCATAAAGAACCACTCCTAGTATCGTTTTAAGGGAATGTGACTAATAAAACAGTTAAGCGAATGATTAATGTTTTGAGTAATCGAGAGAATGAGTAATGCGATCATGATCTAATAATTGAGAAGTTTATTTTTTTAGTTATTGCCCGCAATTATTTAGTAAGGAAAAAATAAACACTAAGAATTGTTAAGATGGCAAACTATTAAAAATCCGTAAAAAATAGTTAATGTGAGTAGATATTCCATCTTCGCCCCCTCAACAGGTAATCCCCCCGAAAAAACGGTGTGTTTATAAGTAGAATTTCTCGTAATCTGAATCGGGGAGATTTCTATGAAAAAAGCACCTTTTACCGACAGCCAGATCATGGCCATTCTTAAGCAAGCTGAGGCCGGAACACCAGTCACCGAGTTGTGCCGCGAGCATGGCATGAGTAGTGCCAGTTTCTATAAGTGGCGTTCACGCTTTGG
>Ga0160437_1000585_pt1 | contig 18412 bp, 19 predicted proteins | sample HID1975I_E0MG_FD_108227 | JGI IMG/M metagenome (GOLD analysis project Ga0160437, IMG submission 108227) | Enriched soil microbial communities from UW Madison campus, WI, USA - HID1975I_E0 MG | ecosystem: Environmental > Terrestrial > Soil > Unclassified | place: USA: Madison, Wisconsin... | reverse complement strand
GGCCAGTCCGGTGCGGGCGATCTGCGCGAAGACTTCCTGTGCGAACTCGCCGACGAGGGTCATCATCGAACCGCCGAAAACCACCAGCACCACGGCGGTGACGGCCAGTTTCGGCACGAACGTCAGCGTCTGTTCGTTCACCGAAGTCGCGGCCTGGACCACGCCCACCGCCAGCCCCACCGCCAAGGACGCCAGCAGGACCGGCGCGGCGACGAGTGCGGTCACCCAGAGCATGCGGTCGGCCAGCGAGAGCAGGGCGGTGATGTCTTCCATCGCCTAGCCGAAGCTCGCCGCCAGCGAACCCATCAGCAGGGCCCAGCCGTCGATCATCACGAAGAGCAGCAGCTTGAACGGCAGGGAGACCACCATCGGGCTCATCATCATCATGCCCAGGCTCATCAGCACCGAAGACACCACCAGATCGATCACCAGGAACGGCAGGAACAGCATGAAGCCGATCTGGAAGGCCGTCTTGAGTTCGCTGGTGACGAAGGCGGGAAGCAGGATCGAGAAGGGCACGTCTTCGCTCCTGCCGAAGCGGGCCGGCCCGTTGCCGTTTCGGGCGGCCATGTCGGCGAACATCATGAGGTCCCGCTCGCGGGTCTGGCGGATCATGAAGGCATGGAAGGCGCGTCCCCCCGCCGCAATTCCCTGTTCGGCATTGATCCGGCCGGCGGCGTAGGGCGCAACGGCATCGGCGTTCACCCTTTCAAGCGTGGGCGCCATGACGAAGAGCGAGAGAAACAGGGCCAGTCCGATCAGCACCTGGTTGGGCGGGGACTGCTGCAGACCCAGCGCCTGCCGCAGGATGGCCAGCACCACCAGGATGCGGGTGAAGCTGGTCATCATCAGGATCAGGCTGGGCAGGATCGTCAGCAGCCCCATGACCAGCAGGAGCTGCAGGGACATGCTCAGTCCCCCCGAACTTCCGGCGCCGCCCGCTCCACTGCCTCCCAAGGAACCCAAAGCGCGGTCCAGTGCGCCGGGTATCGCCTCCTGCGCATGGGCGGCGAGCGGCACGACAAGAGCCGCGAACAGGCAGGTGGCGAGCAGGCGCTTCATGGCTCCGCGGTCCCGGCGGCAACGATGGCGTCGAAATCCGGACGCGCGGGGGCTTCCGCCAAGCGCGTGAGGCCGTGGCGTGTGGCTGCCACCAGGATTTCCCGGTCGTGGAAGGCGATCACCGCCAGCCGCTGGGTGGGCGAGAGCATCAGCGTCTCCACGATCCGCAAGGACCGGCTGCCGGCGTTCAGCCCCGCCCGCTCCTGCATCTTGCGGGCCAGGATCAGGCAGCCCCAGGCCAGCAGCCCGAGGAGCGGCAGCAGGACGACCAGCTTGGCCAGATACCAGAGCATCAGGCCGCGCCTTCCTCGCCGTCGGGCAGGGCCGGGGACAGGGCATCTTCCGCCGACCCGCCCTCCAGCCCCGCGATCTCCACGATCCTCAGGCCGAAGCGGCCGTTGTGAGACACCACTTCGCCGCGCGCGATCGGCTTGCCGTTGACCAGCACGTCGAGCAGCTCGTCGGTCAGCCGGTCCAGCACGACCAGGCTTTCGGGGCCGAGCGAGAGCACGTCCTTCAGCTTCATCTGGGTCCGGCCCAGTTCCACGGTCAGGCGCACGTCGACGTCGCGAAGAAAATCGAGGCCGCGGGGATGGATGCTCATCGTCGGTCGTTGTCCCTGTTGTCTGGAAGGCGGGGCGAAGGCGTCAGAACGCGTGCGTGACCTGGACCGCGACCCGGTCGTCGATTTCCCCGATCGTGCCGCTGGCCAGCGTGCGGCCACCGATCTGGAGCGGGACGCTGCGCGCCACCGCCACCGGCAGGATCTCGCCCGGGCGCAAGTTGGACAGGCGCGCCATGCCGAGCCGCATGTCGACAAGCACCGCCGTCACTTCGAGCGGCATGGAGGCGAAGGGCTCCTCGGCCGGTTCCGGATGCACGAAGCGCCGCCGCCGCGGGGGTCCGTGGCGGGGCGTCGTGGTGGCGGCGGCCAGCGTGGTGGTCGGCAGAGCGAGAGTGAGCGACCAGGCCGACAGGCCCGGCTCCTCGATGTCCAGCGACAGTGTCAGCAGGTCGGCATGGGCGGGGAAAGGGTCGAGCTGGCGCAGGCTGACATCGCGGCGCAGCGGACGGACGCGGTGCTCCTCGCCGCCCTGGCCGTCGAGCGCGAAACTGAGCGCTTCGGCCACGCAAGTCTCGATGTGGGCGAGCAGGAGTTCGGCGGAAAGCGGGAAGCTTTCGGGCAGGGGATCGGGCACTTCGCCGGGGCCGCCGAAGGCTCGGTCCACCAGCCGGAAGACCGGCGCGGCCTCGAAGATCGCCAGGAGCGGCAGGCCGGAGACGCCCATGCCCATCAGCGTATGCGCCGCCAGCCCCGCGATCCCGGCCTCGACCGTCGCCAGCGTGGCAGCCACCGGCATGGCGGCGCGCACCAGCGGCGCCTCGCCGCCCGACAGCCGGGCAAGGCCCACGGCAAGCGCACGCGTCAGCCTTTCCCCGATCAGGGAGAACGCCGGAACCAGATCCGCGGTCGAGGGGCCCGTTCCCAGCAGTTCGCTGCAGTGATGTGCCGGGGGACGGGCCGAGGGACGGGCCGGGGAGCGGGCTGCATGCCCGCGGGACGAGTCTGGAGCCGCCATTACCGCTGCCTTCCTGAATGATGTCTCACTGGATGATGAAAGTGCGGAAGTAGACGCCGTCGACGCCGCCGAACCCTTCCTTGCGGATCAACACGTTGTTGATCGCGGCGGTCAGCCGTTTCTCCAGCCGGTCCTTGCCCGGCATCGTGTAGACGTCGTTCTCGGGCGTATCGGCCAGGATTTCGAGCAGGGCGGAGCGGATCGCCAGTTCGTGCTTCTTCAGCCAGATCACCACTCGGCCATCCCGCCGCGTGGAGCAGGCCAGGCTCAGCTGGACGAGGGCGTCCGAGTCCTTGAGGTTGGAGGTGAAATCCTCGCTGAAGGTGAAGTAGGCAGTGCGATAGGGATCGCCGCCGTCGCCTTCGACCTCGGGCGGCGCAGCGCCGTCTTCACCCTCGGCCTTGGGCATATAGGGATCGTCCTCGCCCTTGCGGACCAGCTTGGGCTGGTTGTCCTCGCGGCTGGAGGCATGGCCGCCGATCATCCCGCTCATCATGAGCGCCGCCACGCCGCCGCCGCCCACCACCAGCATGCCCGCGGCGATGAGCACGAGAGTCAACTTGCCCCTGCGCCTGGTTCCTGCCTTGCCGATGGCCTCGGCGGTGCCGTCCTGCGCTGCCTTTTCGCTCACTGTACGCAATCCCCCCTTGGTGCCGGATCAGGCATAGATGCCGCTGCGGTCGCCATCGCGCGGCTCGGGCCGGGACGATCGATGGTGGTGTGCCTGTCGTTCGCGCGAGGAGCCCTGCTGGCCGCCCGCGCCCTGACGCTCCCCTGCACCGCCGCGATCGGCGCCGGACGCCTGCTGACGCGGATCGGCGCCGCCGCCACTGGCGGCATTGCCCGAAGTTGCGGGCTGGTGTTGCCCGGCCGGTTGGCCGCTATCGCGCGGCGGGTCTCCGGACGATCCGTTCTGCGCGCCGCCGGCAAGGGAGCCGGCAAGCGAGGCGGCCAGGGCGGCCTGAACCGAGCCGTTGAAGCCGGGCGAAGCGCTGGTCATGGTCACGGAGAGCCCTCTGTCCTCGTGGCGGAACTCCAGCGAGACCGGCCCGAACTGCGCATGGTTGAGAGCGGTGCGGACGAGATGCGGGCTGGCCGCCTCGCGCGCTTCGGACAGGCGGCCGACGAGCGTGGCAAAGTCCTGAGGCGCTTCCGCGGGTCGCGACGGACCTGGGCTGTCGATCGGGGCGGGGACCGGGGACGATTGCAGGACGGGCGCAGGCACTTGCGACGATGGGAACGCGGCATCCTGCACCGCTGCAGCTAGCGCGGGGCGGGGGGCTTCCGGCGCGGGCTCGCTCGGACCGGATGCGATCTCGGTCGATACCGCCGGCAACACCGGTGTCTCGGTGCCGCGCGAGGGGGCGCCTGCCACTCCGGCGAAAGGCGGGAGTGTCGGCGTTCCGGGGGGCTGCGCTTCCCGGGGTGCGGAGACGGCCAGGGGCTGAGCGTGAGCGGACGGTGTCGGGCTTATTGTCACGGGCCTCTGCCCCGGAGCAACCTTCAGCACTTCCGCCGCGATGACGGCGATCGGCGCCAGGGCAATGCTGGCGGTATCGAGGGCGGCAGGCGGCGTTGCGGCGGCCGGGGAGGGAGCCGGGGCGACAGCCGAGGGCAAGGGCATGCGGGGCTGCGGAAGCCTCGCCGCGATGATCGTCGCCTCGCCGCGCGGTGCGGCGGCGGCGGAGCCAGCGGCAGTCGAAGCCGGAACCATCGTTGGCGGCATCGGCGGCGCGACAAGCGCTGCGGTCAGTTCGGTGAGGGTTGCGGGGAGCAGCGGCGGCGCGGCCCGATCCTCGCTCTCGGCGGTGGTGCCATCCTTTGCGCCGTCTTCGGTGGCAGGGGCCTCTGCTTCGCCGTCCGGCAGGATCTTGCCGCCTGGTTTGCCGACATTGCCGCCCGGCAGGACGGTCCCAGCCACCCGCTTCACGGCCGCTTCGACCCCGGCCGCGATGCTGGCAACCATCCCCGACGCCGGTTCCACCGCAGCCACGAGGCCGCCCGCCGCGCCGAGCAGAGCGGCGAAGCCCCCCGTTTCCGCGGCCTTGGCGGAACTTGGCGCGCTTCCGGATAGGGCCGGGGCGACTGTCGGTGCCGATGCTGGGGCGCCGACTGGTGCCGGGCCAGATACCGGGCCGGAAAACTGGATCATGCCTTGCAGGTTCCTCGTGTCGAGCCTTCGAAAAGATGGCGGGAATTGCTATTCAAGAGCCGTGCCAGATGGCTTGCGGCCGCCCAGGACCGGGGTTTCGCCGGCCTTGGCGATGGTTCGTTCCTGATGGGCTGCGCGGTCCTCGATGGCGGCGCGGCGGCGCTCGGCTTCGGCCAGGAGCAACTGCTTGGCATCGGCGATCGACTGCGCCCGCAAGGCGTCGCCCTCGGTCGTGCGGCGGATGGCCTGAAGCCCGCCGACGAAACGCCCGACCTGGTGCAGCGCCGCCCCATCGGTCATTTCACGGCGGCCGCCATAGTCGTCCGCCATGCGGCGGGTACGCTCGGACAAGTCGCGCAGCTTCGAAAGGGTGCTTTCGGCCTGCGCCGCTTCGATGGCGGCGGTCTGCTTGGCAATGGCGCGGATCTTTTCGAGGCGGCGCATTCGGACGAGGCGCTTGCGTTCTTCCTTCATGGTCAGCCTCCCAGCAGGGCCGCGAGCTGCGCGGCGCTGCGCCCCAGGTCGACGATGTCGCCCTGGGGCTGGCCGAGGAAGGCGGCCAGCCGCTCGTGCATGGCGATGGCGCGATCGAGCTGCGGGTCGGCGCCCGCGCGGTAGGCTCCCATCAGCACGAGGTCGCGATTGGCCTCGTAGCTTGCGGTCAGTGCGCGGAACTGGCGGGCAAGCTGCTGGTGTTCGGGCGGCACGATGTCGTTCATGACCCGGCTGAGCGAGGCGGCGATGTCCACCGCGGGATATTGCCCGCGCTGCGCCAGATCGCGCGAGAGGACGATGTGTCCATCGAGGATCGAGCGGGCGGTGTCGACCACCGGGTCGTCCTGGTTGTCGCCATCCGCGAGCACGGTGTAGAGCCCCGTGACCGATCCGCCCGAAGCTGCCGAATTGCCCGCCCGCTCCACCAGCTTGGTGATCGTGGCGAGGGCGGAGGGCGGGTATCCGCGCGCCGCTCCGGGCTCGCCAAGCAGAAGGCCGATCTCGCGCGCGGCATGGGCGACGCGGGTGAGGCTGTCCATGATGAGCAGCACGCGGCGGCCGCGCGCACGGAAGTGCTCGGCCATCGACGTGGCGAGCATGGCCCCGCGCAGGCGAAGATTGGGCGCGTGATCGGCGGGCACGGCGACCACCACCGTCTTGTCCTTCTTCGCGGCGTTCATGTGCCGCTCCACGAAGTCCGACACTTCGCGCGCGCGCTCGCCGATCAGGCCGACGATGACGATATCGGCCGAGGCGCCGCGCGCGATCATGTCGATCAGCACGGATTTGCCGACGCCCGAACCGGCCATCACGCCGATGCGCTGGCCGACGCCGAAGGTGGTGAGGGCATTGAGGGCGCGCACCCCGGTGTCGAAGGGCAGGCGCACCGGGCTGCGATCGAGCGCGGATGTCCGCACTCCGCCCGAGGGCCACTCCATGCGGCTGTGGATCGCGAAGCCCCCGTCGATTGGCAGACCCTCGCCATCGACGGCGCGGCCGAGGAAAGCCTCTCCGACCGGGAGCAGGCCGGGCCGTCCTTCCGCCCAGACCCGCGCGCCGGGGCGCAGCAGGATCATGTCGCCCAGAAGCATCATCATCGTCCGGCCGTTGCGGAAGCCGATCACTTCGGCCGCCAGCGACTGGCCCGGCGCGTGCGACACGCGGCACATCGCGCCGACCGGCACGGAAAGCCCGCTGACTTCCAGCAGCCCGCCGTCGCAGGCGGCCACCAGCCCGAAGCGGCGCGGGCCGAGATCGAGCGGCCCGGCGGCAAGATCGGCAAGGATCGGTTCCCAGAGCTTCAGCATCGGCCGGCGGGCCCTTTCAGCAGCGGTGCAAGGCCTCGGCAATCGCGCGGCGCCAGTTGGCGGGACCGTCCTCGACCCCGCCGGTCGCCGTCTCGATGCGGACGGTGCCGCGTTCGAGCGAGGTGTCGGGCTGGACCTGCCATTCGGCGGAAAGCCGCGGCGACACCAGTTTGAGGTCTTCGGGGTGGAGGCGGATCAGCCGCTCGTCCTCGGCGCGGGAAAGCATCGAGACTGCCACGCCGACGCGGCGCAGCAGCGCTTCCGGCTCGATCGCAAGGGGCGCGACGGCCGCTTCGCAGAGCGCGGCCACGGTATCGCGCAGGCGCAGGCGGAGTTCTTCCTCCAGCACTTCGTCCAGGCGCGCAAAGGCGAGCGAAAGGCCATCCCGCGCGGCATCTTCGGCTTCCGCGCGCTGCTGCGCTTCCCGGGCGGCCTGCTCGTGGCCCATGGCAAAGCCGTGGCTGAAGGCCTCTCCGACAGGATCCGCCGCCTCGACCGGGACCACCGTGGGCGGCGGCTCCGGTTCGGAAGGGCCGAGGTGCAAGGTGCCGCCGAAGCGCAAGTCGGGCTGGAAGCCGGCCGGCTGCGCAAGCGCGTCGATCAGCCGCCTGCCGGGGCGGCGGACGAAGAAGCCGAGGTCAGACATAGTCGTCGTCCCCCGAACCGAAGGCGATGGCGCCGTCAGCCGCCAGGCGGCGGGCTATGGCCACGACTTCCTTCTGCGCGGCGACGACATCGGCCAGGCGGGTGCGCCCGCGCGCGACGATCTCGTCCTTCACGCCGTCGGCGGCGCGGCTGGACATGGCGCGGAAGAACAGCTCGCGCTCCTCCTCGCTTACGCCCTTGAGCGCGTCGATCAGCGTGTCGTTGGGGACGTCGCGCAGCAATGTGCCCATCGACTTGGCATCGAGTACGAAGAGGTGCTCGAACTTGAACATCTCCTCCTCGATGCGGCGGGCGAGGACCTTGTCGCGGCGGGTGAGTTCGCCCAGCACGCGCTTTTCGACGACTTTGCCGACGCCGTTGATGATTTCCGCCGCCTCGCGGGCGCCGCCGATGGCGAGCGGGCGCTGGCCGTGGCACTCGGCGATGCGGCGGGCCAGCAGCTCCTCCAGCATCAGGATCGCCTGCGGGGATACCGGCCCCAGGGTGGCGATGCGGTGGACGATCTCTGGCTGTTCCGGGGCCGGCAGCGCATGGAGCACGGCAGCGGCTACCTCGGGATCGAGTTGCACCAGCAGCACGGCGATCGCCTGCGGATGTTCGCCGCGCACCAGCGGCACCAGCGAATCCGGGGTCAGCCAGCGCGCCAGTTCGAGCGTGGAGTGCAGAGGCGCTGCGGGCAGGATGCGGCGCATCACGTTGTCCGCCTTCACTTCGCCCACCGCGCGCGTGATCATGCCGCGCACCTGGCCGACCCGGTCGTGCGCGACGAGACCGAGCGCCTCGGTCTTGGCGACGAAGCCGGCGATGGCCTCGGCGATCACCTCGGGGCCGATCTCCCCCAGCGCGCACATCTTTTCGCCAAGGCGGCGAAGTTCGTCCGGTTCGAGTTCGGAAAGGATGCGGCTCGTCTGGTCCTCGTCGAGCAGCATCATCATGATCGCTGCGCTGTCAGGCGCGTGCAGGGGGGCGGTCTCGCTCATCAGGCGGCCTTGGCCCGTGCCTTGTCGGAGGCGGCTTCCGAGGCGGGCTCGTTGATCATCTGGCGGAGCGCGGCCACGGCATTGTCCGGCCTTTCGGTGACCAGGCGCTGGGCCAGATTGACCTGTCGGGAGAGCAGGTCGGCGCGGCGCAAGTCGATATCGAGGCCGTCCGCGCCGGGAATCTCGGGGCGGAGCGGCAGGCTGCCGGCCGGTACCAGCGCTTCGAGGCTGCGTTCCGCGATGGGGCCGAGGGCGTCGGACCCGTCCTCCGGCTCGCCGTCTTCGCCAAGCCTGCTGTTCTTGCGGCCCTTGCGCTTCTTCGGCGCCGGCTTGTCGCCCCGCATGGCGCGGATCAGGGGGCGCACGCCCAGCAGCAGGACCATCAGCACCGCCAGCAAGGCCGCGCCGTTGCGCACCACCATGGCGAACCACGGCGCCTCGTAGAACGGTGTGGCGCTTTCGCCCACCGGCTCGAACTTGCGCATGACCACTTTCACCTGGTCGCCGCGCTGCGGGTCGGCGCCGACGGCGGCGCTGACCAGCGACTGGATATCCTGCACGTCCTGCGCCCGCGCGCCTTTCATGGCGTCGGCCTTGATCGCCACGGCCACGGAGATGCGCTTGATGCCGCCCGGCCGGGTATTGGCCACCGAGACCTGCCGCCCCAGTTCGTATGTCCGGCTGGACGAGGTCTCGCCGTTGGTCGGTGGGGTGGCCGTAGGGCTGGGCTGGGTGCCCTGCGGCGGGCCGGGGCGCGCCTGCGTGGCGGGCGGGGGGGTGTTGGAGAGCACGCCGGGAACGCCCGCGGCAGGGCCGGAGCCGGTCGATTGCGACTGTTCCTGCGTTTCGCTGCGCACGGCGCCGTCCTTGTCGTAGCTTTCGCGCGCGGAAGTCACGTCGTCCATGTCGAGCGCGACTTGCGCCTCGGTGGTGAAGTTGTCAGGGCCGAGCACTGGCGCCAGCAGGCCCGAAACCTGTTCGCGGATCTTAGATTCCAGCCGCGATTGCAGGTCGATCCGGTCCGCTTCCGCGCCGCCGCCCTGCGAGAGCAACTGTCCGTGCTGGTCCACCACTTTCACCGCGTCCGGCGAAAGCCCCGGCACCGAACTGGCGACGAGATTCACGATCGCGGAGACCTGGCTTGCGGAAAGCTGGCGGCCCGCCTTGAGCCGCACCATGACCGAGGCGGTCGGCGCCACGTTGTCGCGCACGAAGACCGACTTTTCACCCGCGGCCACATGGACGCGGACCGATTCCACCCCGTCGATCTCGCCGATGGTCAGTTGCAGGTCGTGCTCGCGGGCGGAGCGCAGGCGCTCGCCCTCCAGCGTGCGACTGGCGCCCATCGGCAGTTTGTCCAGCATCTGGTCGCCGCTTTCGGGAGCGGCCAGGGCGCCGTCCGAAGCGACCAGCATGCGGGCCTTGTAGAAATCGCCCTCGCCCACGGTGAGCGCGCCGGTCTGGTTGTCGATGCGGTAGCCGATCCCGGCCTGTTCGAGCGCGGCGGCAACGCCCGCCCGGTCGGAATCGTCCAGCTGTGCATAGAGCATGCGCTGCGGCGAGGGGGCGAGAGTCGCCCAGGCCAGCAAGGCGCCGCCTATCGCGGCCAGGCCGATGAAGGCGGGCAGCATCTTCTTCACGCCCGGCTGCGCGGTGAAGGTGCCGAGGCGGGTCAGCACCGATCCACCGGACCGATCGGTGAAGGGCGCGAAGAGGGAGCCGGTCGCGGGAAGCTGCGCGGTGCCGGCATAAGCCGCGGGGGCGGGAACGAGGTCGGCCATTTCGGATCAGACTCCCATCCGCATGATGTCCTGGTACGCGGACAGCAGCTTGTTGCGGACCTGCATGGTCGCCTCGAAGGCGACGCCGGCTTCCTGCCGCGCGAGCATGACTTTCGCCACGTCGGTCACTTCGCCTTTCTGGTAGGCGTCGGTCACGCCTTCGGCGCGGGCCTGCACGGCGTTGACGCCGTCCAGCGCGGACTTGAGCGTGTCGGCAAAACCCTGTCCGGCGGGCTGGACTTGCGAGCCGCCGACGGCATTCGCCGTTCCGCTGCCTTGTGCGGCGTGGATCTGCTGGAGCAGATCGCTGCGCTGGATGATCTGCTGGCGCATCGCCATGATCTGCTGGATGCCGCCCCCGCTGCCGGGCAGCGCAGCGCCGGAAGGGCCGGGGACCGTGCTCATCGCAGGCCTCCCACCGCGCCGCGCGGAGTGTTGGGGCCAAGGTCGATCCCGGCTTCGCGCAGCGAGGCGAGGCGGTAGCGCAAGGTCCGCTCGGAAATGCCGAGTTCACGGGCGGCACGTACCCGGTTGCCGCCGCAGGCTTCCAGCGTTTCCACGATGGCGCGGGCCTCGGAGTTCTGGACGATGCTGGCGAGCTTGCGGTTGCCGTCGATGTCGAAGGGCTCGGCACCGGGCAGGGCGCCATGATGCAGCGCGGGCATGGCGGAAGGCAGCAGCCGGGCGGGGCTGTCGAAAGCGATGTGTTCGGGGGCGATCATGGTCTTTCCGTGGGCAAGGAGCATCGCGCGGCGGATGACGTTTTCCAGTTCGCGCACATTGCCGGGCCAGGAGTGGAGCTTGAGCATGGCGAGCGCCGCATCGTTCAGGCAGGGCACCCGCGCCGGGTCCGGGGCGTGGCGCAGGGCCATGGCGAAGGCCAGCGGGGCGATGTCATCCGGGCGCTCCCGCAAGGGCCGCAAGGTGAGGGGGAAAACGTTGAGCCGGTAGTAGAGGTCGGCGCGGAAGCGGCCCTCGGCGACTTCGGTGGGCAAGTTGCGGTTGGCGCAGGCGATCACGCGCAAGTCCACCTTGATCGGCCGGGTCGCGCCGATCGGCACGACTTCCTGCTCCTGCAACGCGCGCAGCAGCTTGGCCTGGAGCGGCAGCGGCAGTTCGGCGATCTCGTCGAGCAGCAGCGTGCCGCCGTCGGCCGCGCGCATGAAGCCTTCGCTGGCCTGGGTGGCGCCGGTGAAGGCGCCCTTCTGGTGACCGAACAGCATGGCCTCCAGCATGGTTTCCGGCATGGCGGCGCAGTTGACGGCGATGAAGGGGCCGTCGCGGCGCGGGCTGCGGGCATGGATGAAGCGGCTGAGCACTTCCTTTCCGGTGCCGGTCGGCCCGTTGACGAGCACGGGAATGTCGCTGTTCGCCAGGCGGTCGGCCAGGGCGAAGACCGAAAGGCTCTCGGGATCGGCCGCGATCGGATCGTCCGGGCCGGCCATGGCCGCCAGCAGCATCGCCAGCGATGCCTCGCCGATGGGGTCGGCATAAACGACATCGGTGAGGGCCGCGGTCTTGCGGGACAGGGCCGGCTGGATACCGCGCGAGAGCCGCACCACGCGCTCGCGCGCGGGAGCGGCGACCGGGCCGGACCCGATCGTCTCGTCCGCCGCATCGCGCAGGGCGATCGCCGAACAATCGAACAGCGATCCGGCAATGGCGGCAGCGCGATGGGCAAGCGGCCCGTGGCGCCGGTTGAATTCCGTGTCGAAAACCAGTTCGACCATGTTTCTCGTCCCCGTGGGATTAATGCATTGGCGGGGATCGATATGCGTGCGTAACGGCGAATCTTTGGGAAATTTAAGGCCCCGTAGCGACCCCTAGTGAAGGTAAATTTCGGCGCAGCTCCGTGGGTTTGCAGGGATGAGCTGTGCCGGATGCGGGCTTAAATTCGCCCCCGACCTGCCGGTCTTTGTCTCGACAGCCGCGCCGGATGGGCCGGCAGAGGCTGTTTCCTCATCGGGACACTCAACGGGAGCCACAACCATGTCTGTCATCAACACCAACATCAGCGCGATTCGCGCTTCGAATGCCTCGACCTCCGCCAACAAGATGCTCGGCACCGCCATGGAGCGCCTGTCGACCGGCAAGCGCATCAATTCGGCCAAGGACGATGCCGCCGGCCTCGCCATCTCCACTTCGATGACCGCGCAAGTCCGCGGCATGAGCCAGGGCATCCGCAACGCCAACGACGGCATCTCGCTGGCGCAGACCGCCGAAGGCGCGCTGTCAGAAGTGTCGAACATGCTTCAGCGCGTGCGCGAACTGGCGATCCAGTCGTCCTCGGGCACGTACCAGGACAGCGACCGCGATGCCATGCAGTCGGAAGTGACGGCGCTGACCAGCCAGATCGGCGACATCCTTTCCGACACCACTTTCAACGGCAACACGCTGTTCTCGACCACGTCGGGCACCGATGTCACGTTCGACATCCAGACCGGCGCCAATTCGGGCGAGACGATCACGCTGACTTCTTCCGCAATCAACGGCACCAATATCAATGCCTCGGCGCTGGACGTATCGAGCGACTCGGCCGCTTCGGACACGATCGATAACGTCGACCTTGCCCTTGCGGACGTGAACAAGACGCGCGCCTCGCTCGGCGCCGGGCAGAACCGCCTCGAATCGGCGGTCAACAACCTGACCAACAACGTCACCAACCTGTCCGACGCCAAGTCGCGCATCGAGGATGCCGACTATTCGACGGAAACCACGCAGATGGCCAAGGCGCAGATCCTCAGCCAGGCCTCGACCGCAATGATCGCGCAGGCCAACCAGAGCCAGCAGAACGTGCTGTCGCTGCTGCGCTAAGCACGCAGGACAAGCCGGCGGCCCTCAGCGGGCTCGCTGCAGGGCCCGGCGCACCCCCCACGCGCCGGGCCCGTTTGCGTGCGTGAGCCATCAGCGAACATGGCGGGGAAACGGCGCGGAAACAGGCGGTTCATAAAGACCCTGGTTCCCGTTCCCGAAACCCGGACCGATCATGCGCCGCTTTCTTGCCTGCTCCCTTGCCGTCGCTGTGTTCCCGGCGCTTGCCGCCCCTGCCGCGGCTGAAACGCGCGAGGACGAACAGGTCTGGGTCAACCTTACGGCAATGGGGCCGATTGCCGGCGACGTGGTCTATTTTGCCGAAGTTCAGCCGCGCATGGGCGACGGCGCTTCACGGCTGGACCAGCTTCTCCTGCGCGGCGCGATAGGGCTGAAACTGTCCCCGGCCGTCACGCTCTACCAGGGTTATGCCCATATCGTCGTGCCGGTGGATGGCGGCCGCGACGTGAACGAGGAGCGCAGCTTCCAGCAGTTGGGCTGGCTCATGGGCAAGTCCTGGGGCGGCGAACTCTCGTCGCGCACCCGTTTCGAACAGCGCTGGCGCTCGGACGGCGGCGATACGGGCTGGCGCCTGCGCGAGATGCTGCGTTACGAAAAGCCGCTGAAGCCGGGCACCAACACCGTCAACGCGCTGGTCTATGCCGAAGGGTTCCTGGCGCTAAACGACACCGACTGGGGCGCGCGCGGCGGGTTCGACCAGTTGCGCTCCTTCGTCGGCGTGGAACTCGGCGTGAAAGACGCGACGACCGTGGAGCTGGGCTATCTCAACCAGGTGATCGACCAGACTCGCGGACGGACGCGGGTGAACCACGTCGCTTCGGTCTCGCTGTTCTTCCGGCACTGAGCGGGCATTCGCCGGGAAAGCGGACGGCTTGCCTGTGTCCCAGCCCATCGCCCTGAGATAAGCGCATGACAAAACGGGCGGGAGTCTCGCGACCCCCGCCCGTTTTTTTGTTCTTCGCGGGGTTTCGGTCAGGCGGCCTGCGCCGCTTGCGCGATCTCTTCCGGCGCTTCGTTGCGGATCAGGTAGTCGAAGGCCGACAGGGCCGCCTTCGAACCTTCGCCCATGGCGATGATGATCTGCTTGTAAGGCACCGTGGTCACGTCGCCCGCCGCGAAAATGCCGGGCAGGTTGGTGGCCGCCTTGTCGTCGATCACGATTTCGCCGCGACCCGTCAGTTCCACGCCGGAGTCCTTGAGCCATTCGGTATTGGGCACCAGTCCGATCTGGACGAACACGCCTTCCAGCTCGACCTTGTGCTCCTGGCCGGTTTCGCGATCCTTGTAGACCAGGGCATTGACCTTATCGCCGTCGCCTTCGACCTCGGTGGTCTGGGCGCTGGTGAGGATCACCACGTTCTTCATCGACTTCAGCTTGTCGACCAGGACCTGGTCGGCGCGAAGTTGCGAGTCGAATTCGATCAGGGTGACATGGCCGACGATATTGGCCAGGTCGATCGCCGCTTCCACGCCGGAGTTGCCGCCGCCGATCACCGCCACGCGCTTGCCCTTGAACAGCGGGCCGTCGCAGTGCGGGCAATAGGCCACGCCCTTGTTCTTGTACTCGGCTTCGCCCGGAACGCCCAGGTTGCGCCAGCGGGCACCGGTGGTCAGCACCAGCGAACGGGCCTTGAGCGAGGCGCCGTTGGCGAAGACCACTTCGTGATAGCCGCCGAGTTCCTTGGCCGGGATCAGCTTTTCGGCGCGCTGCAGGTTCATTACGTCGATATCGTATTCAGCAACGTGCGATTCCAGCGCGGCGGCCAGCTTGGGGCCTTCGGTATAGGGAACCGAGATGAAGTTCTCGATGCCCATGGTGTCCTGCACCTGGCCGCCGAAGCGTTCGGCGACCACGCCGGTCGAGAAACCCTTGCGCGCGGTGTAGATCGCGGCCGAGGCCCCGGCGGGGCCGCCGCCGACCACGAGCACTTCGAAAGGCTTCTTGCCCGCCAGCATGGCGGCGGCCTTGGCATCGGCGCCGGTGTCGAGCTTGGCGAGGATCTCCTCGATGCTCATCTTGCCCGAACCCCACATCTTGCCGTTCAGGAAGACGGCGGGGACAGCCATGACGCCGCGCTCGTCGACTTCCGCCTGGAACGTGCCGCCCTCGATCAGGGTGGCGTTCACATGCGGGTTGTTGAGCGCGAGCAGGGTCAGCGCCTGCACCACGTCGGGGCAGTTGTGGCAGGAGAGCGAGAAATACATCTCGAACTCGTGCTCGCCCTCGATGGCGCGGGCGATTTCGAGTGCCTCGTCGGAAACCTTGGGCGGATGGCCGCCGGCCCAGAGCAGGGCGAGGACCAGCGAGGTGAATTCATGGCCGAGCGGCAGACCTGCGAAGCGCACCCAGGCGCCTGCGTCGCTCGCGCGGCGGATGATGAAACTGGGGCGGCGCTTGTCGTCGCCGTCGAACGTGGCGGTGACCTTGTCCGAGAGCGAGGCGATCACGGTCAGCAGCTCGCGGGTATCGGTGGACTTTGCGTCATCGCCAAGGGAGGCGACGAGCTCGATCGGCTCGCGCAGCATGCCGAGATATTGCGAGAGCTGTTGCTTCAGGTTGGCGTCGAGCATGGTCTTTGCGTCCTTTGGAAATGCGTTGGGAAAAAGGGGCGGCCGGGGCTTCGGTTCCGCGTGGCCGCGCCGTGAGGGCGCGGCACCGGGAGAAGGAAGCCCCGGGCCGCGCACCTTCACGCGACCCTAAGGGTGTCGCGGATAGTCTTAGAGCTTGCCGACGAGGTCGAGCGAGGGAGCAAGCGTTTCAGCGCCTTCTTCCCACTTGGCCGGGCAGACCTGGCCGGGGTGCTCGCGCCAGTACTTGGCGGCCTTGATCTTGCGGACGAGTTCGACCGCGTTGCGGCCCACGCCCTCGGGGGTGATTTCGACCAGCTGGATCACGCCATCCGGATCGACCACGAAGGTGGCGCGGTCGGCCAGGCCAACGCCTTCGCGCAGCACGCCGAAGTTGTTGGTCAGGGCGTGGTTCTGGTCACCGAGGAACGCGTACTTGATCTTGCCGATCTTGTCCGAGGTGTCGTGCCAGGCCTTGTGGCTGAAGTGCGTGTCGGTCGAAACGCCGAAGACTTCGACGCCGAGGCCCTGAAGGGTTTCGTACTGCTCGCCGAGGTCTTCCAGCTCGGTGGGGCAGACGAAGGTGAAGTCAGCGGGGTAGAAGAAGAACACGGCCCACTTGCCGGCGATGTCTGCTTCGGTGACGTCGAAGAAGTCCTTGCCTGCCTGGAAAGCGGTGTTCTTGAACGGCTTGATCTGGCTGCCGACGATACCCATGGATATGATCTCCCTCGATTGGGTGTTGAAGTTCGAGGAGGGAGATAGGGCCCTCGTGTGACGATGTGTAGGGCGTTGATCCGATTGGCTTGATCGGATTGACCGATCAGTGGCGGTGGACTGAACGTTTCTGTCGATAAAACGCGCAAAGTGCCGAAATCTCGTGCGACCGGGCGGCAGATCGGGCAACAGCGGCCCATGAAAACGATACGACTTGCGCTGCTGCTGGCAGCCTGCGCGTCGCTCGCGGGATGTGACGGCTGGCCGACCTCGCTGGACAATCGCGCCTCCGGCAACCTGACGTTCCGCTATCATCACCGCCTTTACGACCAGTGGTCGGGCTGGGCGCCGGTGCTTCGGGGAAATGCCGTGCTGCTCGCCCGCGAGCACCGCATGCGCGACATTTCCGGGCTGGAGATCACTCAGGGCGGCCTGACCTATCGCTACGGCACCCGTGCCCTTGAGCCGATGCACGGCCTCTGCGCCGGGAGTTCGAGCTGCGCGCTGGTCTATCGCGGCGCCGGCCGGCTGGAGGCGCGCACCGCGCCGCTGCCTGATGCGCAGATGCGCTAGGGCGCTCTGCGCTTCAGCCCTCGCTTCTGCGCTACGCTTCGACATGCTCCGACTTCCATCCGGTTCCGAACCCGTCAATCCGCCAGCGTAATGGAAATGCGCCGGTTTCTGGGGTCGTGCGGGTCGGCGGGGATCAGCAGTTCGGTATCGGCCACGCCCTCGATCCGTTTGAACCGCGCGCTTTCCACGCCGTCGCGGATCAGTTGCTGGCGGGTGGTCTCGGCGCGGCCGGCCGAGAGCGACCAGTTGTTGCCCGGAATGCCCTGCCTGTAGGGCAAGGCGTCAGTATGGCCCCGGATCGTCAGCGCGCCCCGATCCGGCCCGATGGCCTCGGCAATGGCCGACAGCAGCTCGCCGGCCTGGGGCGTCAGGATCGTGGTACCCAGCCGGAACATCGAGAAATCGGCATCGTCCACCATGTCGATCCGCACGCCCTGGGTGGTGTCCACCATGCGGACCTGCCGGGCGAGGCGGCGCAGGCGCTCGGATGAGGCGAGCTTTTTCTGCAGCGCCTCCTTCGCCCGCGCGGTGCGCTTGACCTTGGAGCCGCCCTCCTTGGGGCCGCCGGTCGCATCGCGCGGGATGGTGAGGGTCTTGGTGCCGGTCTGCCCCGACTTGAAGGGATAGTTGTCGACTTCGGTGAGCGACCCGCCCCCCAGCACCCCGCGGCCCGAACCGGCGCTGCCCTGCTTGGTCTTGACGAGCGTAGGCGTGAAATAGTCGGCAATGCCGCGCCGCTGCTTCTCGGTGGTGGCGCCCAGGATCCAGAGCAGCAGGAAGAACGCCATCATCGCCGTCACGAAATCGGCATAGGCGACCTTCCAGGCGCCGCCGTGGTGGCCGGCCGCGACCATCGTGATCTTCTTGACAATGATCGGGCGGGGCGGCTCGGGCTTCTTGGCCACGTCAGCGCCCCCTCATCGCATCGAGCAGTTCGGCAAGCCCGGGGCGGAAGGCATGGCCCAGGCCGGAGCGGGCCGATTCCACCACCAGCGGCTGCGGCCAGCCGTGAAGCGAGGCGATGATCACCTGCTTCACCGCCTGGAAGATCTGCTCGTCCTGCTCCAGCACCTGCTTCAGTCGCCCGGCCAGCGGCGCGACGATGCCATAGGCCAGGAGCACGCCCATGAACGTCCCGACCAGCGCGGAACCGATCATCGCGCCCAGGATCGAGGGCGGCTTGTCGATCGAGCCCATGGTCTTCACCACGCCGAGCACGGCCGCGACGATACCCAGCGCCGGCAGTGCATCGGCAAGGCCCTGAAGCGCGTGTTGCGGCTCGTGAATCTCGTGGAAATGAGTCTTCATGGCATTGTCCATCACGTCCTCCACCGCGTGCACTTCCAGCGTGCCGGATGAAACGACGATCAGTGTCAGCGTGTCGCAGATCAGGTGGACGAGCGGATCGTTTGCCAGAAGGCGCGGAAATTCGGCGAAAAGGGAGGAGGCCTTGGGGTCGTTGACATGGCTTTCCAGCGCCACGGGGCCTTCGGAACGCAGGATCTTCATCAGCCGGGTGGTGAGGATGATCGCGTCGATATGGTCCTGCCGGTTATGGCGCGGGCCCTTGAACACTTTCTTCAGCCCGCCGCCGAGGCCCTTGATCTCGTGCATCGAATTGCCGGTGACGATCGCCCCGACCGCCGCGCCGCCGATGATGAGCATCTCGTGCGGAATGGCCTCCATCACCGGACCGAGC
>Ga0160437_1000584_pt1 | contig 18414 bp, 14 predicted proteins | sample HID1975I_E0MG_FD_108227 | JGI IMG/M metagenome (GOLD analysis project Ga0160437, IMG submission 108227) | Enriched soil microbial communities from UW Madison campus, WI, USA - HID1975I_E0 MG | ecosystem: Environmental > Terrestrial > Soil > Unclassified | place: USA: Madison, Wisconsin... | reverse complement strand
CGACCTCGCGGGAACGCCGGCGCGGTGCAGGGACCGCAAGAGCTTGGGCTGGGAGTCGAGGCTCGCCTGAGCGTCACCGAGGGCGCTGCGCACCTCGTCGGCCCGCGCCTGGACGAGGGACGGAAGGCCGCCACCGCTCGGACGGGTCCCGAGCGCCTGGGTGAGCAGTCGGTCGTGGACCTCGGCATCCCACGGGAGTCCCGCCGCGTGCAGCTCTGCGGCGATGAGCGCACCGGCCGACTCGGCCGCGAGGAGCAGACGCAGACGGTCGGGGTCGTCCGAGGCGTGGACGGCGGCCTGCTGGCGGACGAACTCCCCACGCACCTCCGCCGGATCGTCGGGGACGCCGGCGCGCTCGTCGAGCAGGAAGAGCGCATCGTCGGCATCGTCGTCGCCTGCGGGCGCCGACCAGACGACAGCATCCCGTAGGTCGGCGGCGTCGGAGACCAGCGCACTCGTCGCCAGAATCGCGTGGCAGAGCCGCAGGTCGTGGCAGCGCGCGACATCGACGCCGGCGTTCAGCAGTGCGGGATACCAGCGGGAGGTGTCGTTCCAGACCCACCGGTGCGCTCCGTCGGCGCGCGACTCGACGGCGCGGAACAGCCCGGGCAACTCGTCGCGTCCGGCGGTGCGCCTGCTCAGTTCCGTCCCGTCCGAGGTCACGTCGACCAGGACGACGCGGTCCAGATCACGCCCCGCGACGATCGTCCATGTGGGCGCGGGACCAGTCATGACGGGCGCGGGCCCGCCCCGCTCACAGCCCCGACTCGCCGGTGCGCACCAGGATGCAGCCGCATTCCGGACACATCACCACGTCGTCTTCGGCTGCCTGCCGCAGAACCTGCACGTCGGTCCCCGCGAGCACCATGCGGCACGCCTCGCAGGTCCGCTGTCGGAGGAGACCCGCACCATTGCCCCGCGCCGCCAGCCGCTCGTAGAGGGCGACGAGGTCGGTGGGCAGCGACGCCGCGATCGCCGCGCGATCGCGGCTCGCCGCGTCGAATCGTGCTGTCGCCTCGGCCACGGCGGCCTTGCCGGCGGCGCTCAGGCGCGCGCCTTCGTCGTTGGTCGCCGCAATCAGCGCCTCGTGCGCGGCGACGTCGGCCTCGGCCACCTCGAGTCGTTCCATGAGCTCGAGTTCCGCGTCCTCCAGATCGCTCTTGCGCTTGGCGAGCGAGGCGATCTCGTGCTCGAGGCCCTGCGCGTCTTTCGCGTTCACCGAGGACGCCAGACGCTCCGCATCGCGCGCGGCACGGGCATCGACCACGGCGACATCGGACTCGATGCGCGCCAGTTCGGCGGTGATGTCGTCCCGGACGCCGAGCAGCCGGGTCAGCTCCGCCGACAGGCTCTGCCGCTGCGAGAGGAGCTCCTGCACGCGCCCTGCCTGCTCGGGGTTGCGACGGGCATGCTCTGCGGCGCGCATGGCCGTGTCGAGCGCGGCGAGATCGACGAGACGGAGCTGGTCTTCGGGGCGGGCTTTCACGTGTTCCAACCTACCGTCCCGCACCGACGCCGAACCGGGGACGGCCGTATTCCTCCCGCCGGCGCGCGTGCGGAGGCTAGCATGTGGTGCCGGGTGAGCAGAGGGAGCATTCCGATGAGCGTGATGCGCACGAAGTCCGTCGAACGGTCGATCGCCGATACCGAGGAGCCGGAGTTCCGACTGCGCAAGTCGCTGTCCGCCTTCGACCTGACCGTGTTCGGCGTCGGGGTCGTCATCGGCGCCGGCATCTTCACGCTGACCGGGCGAGTCGCCCACGAGGTGGCCGGCCCGGCCATCGTGGTGAGCTTCATCGTGGCGGCGATCGCGTGCGGGCTCGCGGCCATGTGCTACGCGGAATTCGCCTCCACCGTGCCCGTGTCGGGCTCCGCCTACACCTTCTCTTACGCCTCGCTGGGTGAGCTCCTGGCGTGGATCATCGGCTGGGACCTGATTCTGGAGATGTTCCTCGGCGCCGGCGTGGTCGCCCAGGGATGGAGCGCGTACCTCGGTGTGCTCCTCGAACAGCTCGGGATGCCGATCCCCGCCGCGATCGGCTACGGCGGGACGGTCGACGTGATGGCGATCCTTCTCGTCCTCGTCCTCGGCGCCCTGATGACCTACGGAATCCGAGAGTCGATGCGGGTCAACCTCGTGCTGGTCGCCGTGAAGCTGTTCATCGTGCTGTTCGTGATCGTGGCCGGCATCCTCTTCGTGAACCCGGCGAACTACTCCCCCTTCGTTCCGGAGGCCGCGCCGCGCGAGGCCGCCACGGGCCTCACTCAGCCGCTGCTGCAGTTCCTGTCGGGTATCGAGCCGATGGCTTTCGGGCTCGGCGGCATCTTCGCGGGCGCGGCGCTCGTGTTCTTCGCGTACATCGGCTTCGACGTCGTCGCAACGACGGCGGAGGAGACGAAGAACCCCCAGCGGGACCTCCCGATCGGGATCATCGCGTCGCTCGTCATCTGCACGGCGCTCTACTGCGTCGTCGCGCTCGTGGTCACCGGCATGGTCCCCTATCAGGACCTCGATCCCGCGGCCGCATTGGCCAACGCGTTCGTCCACCACGGACAGGCATGGATGGCGACCGTGATCTCCGCCGGCGCCGTCGCCGGTCTCACCACGGTGGTCCTCACGCTGCTGATCGGCGCCACCCGCATCATCTTCGCCATGTCGCGGGATGGCCTGCTGCCGGTGCGTCTGGCCAAGGTCCACCCGACGCGCCGCACGCCGTGGGTCATCTCGATCATCGTGACCGTCATCGTGGCCGTCGTCGCGGGCGTGACTCCCGTCGGCATCCTCGAGGAGATGGTGAACATCGGCACGCTGTCGGCGTTCGTGCTGGTCTCCGTCGGCGTGATCGTGCTCCGCCGCACGCGGCCCGACCTGCCCCGCGGCTTCCGCGTGCCGTGGAGCCCCGTGCTGCCCGCGGTGTCGGCGGCGGTGTGCACCTACCTGATGCTGAACCTCACCGTCGAGACCTGGCTTCGCTTCCTCGTCTGGCTCGCCATCGGCTTCGTGATCTACTTCGCCTACTCCCGCTCGCATTCGCGGCTGGGGAAAGACGGCGGCACGTACGACAACCCTGCGGTGCCGAGGGTCGTCGGCCGGGACGACTGACTCCCGGCGATGGCGGGCGGTGTCGCGATTCCCTCCGTCACCGTGGAGCTCCACGTGTGGATCGATGACGACGGACGGCTCTGGCGGAGCACCGAGGGCGAGCTCCCTCGGGGATGGCGGCGACGATTCGCGTGGTGGGTGCCGGACGGCGCCGACGACCGCGCCTGAGGTGGGCCCTGCCGGGATCGAACCGACGACATCCACGGTGTAAACGTGGCGCTCTACCAGCTGAGCTAAAGGCCCTCGCGGATCAGTCTAGAAGGGATCGGACCCTCCGGAAGTGACTAGGCTGATGGGCGGTGCGTTGTCAGTGCTGAACAAAAGCCTCCCGCATCCGAAGCCCCGTCCTGGCATGATCTGCCAGAAGAAGAAAGGTCTCCCGTGACTGTCAACGATCAGGATCCGTACTCGCAGGGCCCGCAGGACAGCGATCCCGAAGAGACGCACGAATGGCAGGAATCGCTCCACCAGCTCGTCGACGCCAAGGGTGCGGGACGCGGTCGCGAGATCATGCTGAGCCTGCTGCAGACCTCTCACGAGTTGCAGCTGAACGTGCCGCAGGTCCCGACCACGGACTACATCAACACGATCGCGCCGGAGAACGAGCCGGAGTTCCCCGGTGACGAAGAGCTCGAGCGCCGCTACCGCCGCTGGATCCGCTGGAACGCCGCACTCACCGTGCACCGTGCACAGCGTCCGGGCATCGGCGTCGGCGGACACATCTCGACGTACGCCTCCTCGGCGTCGCTCTACGAAGTGGGCTTCAACCACTTCTTCCGGGGCCTCGACGACCCCAGCGGCGGCGACCAGATCTTCGTGCAGGGTCACGCCTCCCCCGGCATCTACGCGCGCTCGTTCCTCGAGGGCCGTCTGTCGGCCGACCAGCTGGACGGCTTCCGTCAGGAGAAGTCGAAGGCGCCTCTCGGCATCCCCTCCTACCCGCACCCCCGCCTCATGCCGGACTACTGGCAGTTCCCGACGGTGTCGATGGGCCTCGGGCCGATCAACGCCATCTACCAGGCGATGACGAACAAATACCTCACCAACCGTGGGATCAAGGACCTCTCCAACTCCCGCGTGTGGGCATTCCTCGGCGACGGCGAGATGGATGAGGTCGAGAGCCGCGGCCAGCTCCAGGTGGCGGCCAACGAGGGCCTCGACAACCTCACCTTCGTCGTCAACTGCAACCTGCAGCGCCTCGACGGTCCTGTCCGCGGCAACGGCAAGATCATCCAGGAGCTGGAGAGCTTCTTCCGGGGTGCCGGCTGGAATGTGATCAAGGTCGTCTGGGGCCGCGGATGGGACGAGCTGCTCGAGCAGGACCGCGACGGAGCGCTGGTCCACCTCATGAACACGACGCCCGACGGCGACTTCCAGACCTACCGCGCCGAGGATGGCAAGTTCATCCGCGACCACTTCTTCGCGCGCGACGAGCGGACGCTGGACATGGTCAAGGACTGGTCCGACGACGACATCTGGGGCAAGCTCCGCCGCGGCGGGCTGGACTACCAGAAGGTCTACGCCGCCTACAAGACGGCGACCGAGCACAAGGGTCAGCCGACGGTCATCCTGGCCAAGACGATCAAGGGCTACGGTCTGGGTCACCACTTCGAGGGCCGCAACGCGACCCACCAGATGAAGAAGATGACCCTCGAGGACCTGAAGCACTTCCGCGACTCGATGCGCATCCCGATCTCGGACGCACAGCTCGAGGAGAACCCGTACGCTCCCCCGTACTTCCACCCGGGCATGGAGGACGAGACGATCCAGTACATGGTCGACAAGCGCCGGTCGCTCGGCGGGTTCCTGCCGGAGCGTCGCAGCCACCACGTGCCGATCGCTCTTCCGGACGACGCGGCCTACGCGCTCCCCAAGAAGGGCTCGGGGACGCAGGAGGTCGCCACGACCATGGCGTTCGTCCGCCTCCTGAAGGATCTGCTCCGGGTGAAGGACTTCGGTCACCGGATCGTCCCGATCATCCCCGACGAGGCCCGCACCTTCGGCCTGGACGCGTTCTTCCCGACCGCGAAGATCTACAACCCGAACGGTCAGAACTACACCTCCGTCGACCGTGAGCTGCTCCTGGCCTACAAGGAGAGCCCGCAGGGTCAGATCCTCCACGTCGGCATCAACGAGGCCGGTGCCGTCGCCGCGTTCACGAACGTCGGGACCGCGTACTCGACGCACGGTGAGCCGCTGATCCCGGTCTACATCTTCTACTCGATGTTCGGCTTCCAGCGCACGGGCGACGCCCAGTGGGCTGCCGGAGACCAGATGGCGCGCGGCTTCATCATGGGTGCGACCGCCGGTCGGACCACCCTGACCGGCGAAGGCCTGCAGCACGCCGACGGGCACTCCCACCTGCTGGCGTCCACCAACCCTGCGACGGTGTCCTACGACCCCGCGTACGGCTACGAGATCGCCCACATCGTGCGGGCGGGCATCGACCGGATGTACGGCGGCAACCACCCCGACCCCAACGTCATGTACTACATCACGCTCTACAACGAGCCGCTCGTCCAGCCGGCCGAGCCGGAGGGCGTGGACGTCGAGGGCATCGTGCGCGGCCTGCACCGCATCTCCACGGGCGAGGGTGACGGTCACCGTGCCCAGCTCCTCGCCTCCGGCGTCGGCGTGCCGTGGGCCCTGGAGGCCCAGCAGCTGCTGAAGGACGACTGGGGCGTCGTGGCGGACGTCTGGTCGGTCACGAGCTGGACGGAGCTGCGCCGCGACGGCCTCGCTGCCGACGAGCACAACTTCCTGAACCCGCTCGAGGAGCCGCGCACCGCCTTCGTGACGCAGAAGCTGAGCGACACCGACGGCCCCGTGATCGCGGTCAGCGATTACATGCACGCGGTCCAGGATCAGATCCGGCCGTGGGTTCCGCGCTCGTTCGCGACGCTCGGCGCCGACGGCTTCGGCTTCTCCGACACGCGCGCCGCGGCCCGCCGCTACTTCAAGATCGACGGACCGTCGATCGTGGTGCGGACGCTGCAGTCGCTGGCGGAAGAGGGCAAGGTCGACCGTGCGCTCTCGGCCCAGGCGATCGAGAAGTACCGGCTCCACGATGTGACCGCCGGCACCAGCGGAAACGCCGGCGGCGAGAGCTGACCCGCTCGATGCCGATCAGACCCACCCCGCAGGAGAAGTCGGAGACGCTCGCCTGGCTGAGGCGCATCTCCGGCGACCTCGCCACGGCGACCATCCAGCGCCTCGAGGACTCTCTCCCGTGGTACGCGGAGATGCCGCCGGCGCGGCGCTCGGCGGTGGGTCTGGTCGCGCAAGCGGGCATCTCGGCGTTCATCCAGTGGTACGACGACCCCGGCGCCCAGCCGTGGATCGCGGCGGACATCTTCGCCGCCGCGCCCCGCGAGCTGTTGCGCAGCGTGAGCCTCACGCAGACGCTGCAGCTCATCCGGGTGACCGTCGAGGTCACCGAGGAGCGGGTCGCCGGACGCGGGGACGATCTGCGCGAGAGCATGCTGCTCTACTCGCGCGAGGTCGCCTTCGCTGCGGCCGATGTCTATGCCCGCGCCGCCGAGGCGCGCGGACTGTGGGACGCCCGGCTGGAGGCGCTCGTCGTCGACTCGATCCTGACGGGTGAAGCCGACGAGGAGCTCCCGAGCCGGATCGCGGCGCTCGGCTGGCACGGGCACGGCGAGGTCGCGGTTCTGGTGGGCACGACCCCCGCGCAGTTCGACGTCGATCAGCTGCGCCGACTCGCGCGCAAGCTCGGCGTCGATGTGCTGATCGGCGTGCAGGGCTCGCGCCTCGTCCTCGTCATCGGTCGTGCGGAGGCGCCCGGCGCCGAGGAGCCGGACGACCACCAGCTGCCCTTCCCGGAGATCGCCAAGCGGCTCGAACCCGGTTTCGGCAATGGCCACCTCGTGCTGGGGCCGCCGGTGCCGGCGCTGGTGGACGCCGGCCAGAGCGCCCGTGCGGCGCTGGCCGGGTTCGCGGTCGCCAAAGCGTGGCGCCACGCGCCGCGGCCCGTCGAAGCGGATGACCTCCTGCCCGAGCGCGCGCTCGCGGGCGACCCGCTCGCCAAGGCGACGCTGGTCGAGCGGATCTATCGCCCGCTGCAGGCGCACTCCGCCGACCTCGTCACGACGCTGTGGAGCTACCTCGACAACGGCCGATCGCTGGAGGCCACCGCGCGAGAGCTGTTCGTCCACCCCAACACGGTGCGCTATCGGCTGAAGCGCGTGTCGGACGTGATCGGATGGGACGCCACCGGCCCCCGGGAAGCATTGATCCTCCAGACCGCCCTCATCATCGGCTCGATCGGCACGGACGTCACGCGCCGAAGGGCTGCGCCGCTGCGGCGTCCGTGACAGGATCGCTACCGAGCCCCGCGACTCGCTGTGCGGCGCGCACAAAGCATCTGGCGTTTCTTGTGATCCCATCGCCAGTCCCGACCGTCATCTTCTTGGGAGGATAGTCACGTGATCATCGCCGTGTTCCCGGGCCAGGGCTCTCAGACCCCCGGATTCCTCGCCCCGTGGCTCGAGCTCGACCGCGCCTCGGAGCGCCTCGCGCACTACTCCGAGCTGGCACAGGTCGACCTCGTCGCCGCCGGAACCGAGTGGGATGCCGACCGCATCCGCGACACGCAGGTCGCCCAGCCGCTGATCGTCGCCGCGAGCCTCCTGTCCTGGCACGCCCTCACCGCCGCCTCTTCCGCCCGCCCTGCAGGCGTCGCGGGTCACTCCGTCGGCGAGATCGCCGCCCTGGTGGCCGCCGATGTCGTCTCGGATGAGGACGGGATGAAGCTCGTCGGACTGCGGGGCCGGGCGATGGCAGAGGCCGCCGCACTCGAGGACACCGGCATGAGCGCGATCCTCGGCGGTGACCAGGACGCCGTCGTCGCACGGCTCGCGGAGCTCGACCTGACACCTGCGAACTACAACGGCGGTGGACAGATCGTCGCGGCCGGCGCCCTGCCCGCCCTCGCGGAACTGGCGGCGACGCCGCCCGCCGCGACCCGCGTGATCCCCCTGCAGGTCGCCGGAGCCTTCCACACGCGCTTCATGGCGCCCGCCGTCGAGACGCTGCGCTCCGCCGCCGCGGATGTCGAGGCGTCGCAGCCGTCCCTCACGCTCTGGACCAACCGCGATGGCTCGATCGTCGACGACGGCCGCACCGCGCTGGACCTGCTCGTCGACCAAGTCGCCTCGCCGGTTCGCTGGGATCTGTGCATGTCCTCGTTCGCCGAGCGGGGCGTCACCGGCATCATCGAGCTCTCCCCCGCAGGCACCCTCGTGGGGCTGGCCAAGCGCGCCCTCCGCGGCACGCCCACCGTCGCGGTCAAGACGCCCGACGACCTCGCGGCCGCGGCCGCACTGCTGACAGGAGACGACGCGTGACCGCCACGCTCAGACAGGCCACCGGCCCCGCACACACGCGCATCTACGCGTACGGTGCCGCCCGCGGCGAGAACCTCGTACCCAACGACGACCTGGTCGGTCCGATCGATTCCAGCGACGAGTGGATCCGCCAGCGCACCGGCATCGTCACGCGTGCGCGCGCGAACCGAGACACGACCGCCATCGATCTGGCGACCGATGCCGTCGCCGAGGCGATCCAGCGTGCCGGAATCGATCCTCAGCAGGTCGACGCGGTGATCGTCTCCACGATCTCCAACCCCAAGCAGACGCCGTCCGTCTCCGCGATCGTCGCCGATCGCGTGGGTGCCAACCCCGCCGCCGCCTACGACGTCAACGCCGCCTGCGCGGGCTTCGCGTACGGCGTGACGCAGGCCGACGCCCTCATCCGTGCGGGCGCGGCCACCTACGTGGCTGTCGTCGGCACGGAGAAGCTCAGCGACATCGTCGATCCCACCGACCGCTCGATCTCGTTCCTCCTGGGCGACGGCGCCGGCGCCGTGATCGTCGGCCCGAGCGACTTTCCGGGCATCGGCCCCACGGTGTGGGGCTCGGACGGCTCCAAGCACGAAGCCGTCGGGATGAACCACACGCTGACCGAGTTCCGAGATGGCGCCGCACCGTGGCCCACGCTCCGCCAGGAAGGCCCCACGGTCTTCCGCTGGGCGGTGTGGGAGATGGTCAAGGTCGCCCGCCGCGCGATCGAGGAGGCGGGGATCACCCCGGCCGACCTCGCCGCCTTCGTGCCCCACCAGGCCAACATGCGCATCATCGACGAGTTCGCCAAGCAGCTCGGGCTTCCCGAGACGGTCGCCATCGGCCGTGACATCGAGACGACCGGCAACACCTCGGCGGCATCCATCCCGCTCGCCACCCACCGGCTCCTCGACGAGCACCCCGAGCTGTCGGGCGGACTGGCCCTGCAGATCGGCTTCGGCGCCGGGCTCGTGTTCGGCGCACAGGTCGTCGTCCTTCCGTGACGGCGACCCCCTCGCACCTAGACTGACTAGCGGCCCGTCGGGCCCGACCCACCGGATAACAAGGAGAAAACCCATGGCATTCAGCAACGACGAGGTCCTCGCTGGGCTCGCCGAGCTCATCACCGACGAGACCGGGATCTCGGCCGACGAGGTCGCCCTCGAGAAGTCCTTCACCGACGACCTCGACATCGACTCCATCTCGATGATGACGATCGTCGTCAACGCCGAGGAGAAGTTCGGCGTCACCATCCCCGACGAAGAGGTCAAGAACCTCAAGACCGTCGGCGACGCCGTGACCTTCATCACGTCGAACCAGGCCTGACCTGCACCGCCCGCGGTGGGGGTGCGAGCGATCCGCTCCGAGCCCCCACCGCAGCAACACGAGGAACCCATGAGCAATCAGCGCATCGTCGTCACCGGTATCGGCGCGTCCAGCCCGATCGGTGCCACCGCCCCCGAGAGCTGGGAGGCCCTGCTGTCCGGGGCGTCCGGCACGCGTACCCTCGAGTACGACTGGGTCGAGAAGTACCAGCTGCCGGTGACGTTCGCGGCGCAGGCGAAGGTGCGGCCGGACACCGTGCTCGAGCGTCCGGTCGCCAAGCGCCTCGACCCGTCCTCGCAGTTCGCGCTGGTCGCGGCACTCGAGGCCTGGGCGGACGCGGGTGAGCCCGACGTCGAGCCCGAGCGTCTCGGCGTGGACTTCGCGACCGGCATCGGCGGCCTGTGGACGCTTCTCGACGCCTGGGACACGCTGCGGGAGAAGGGGCCTCGTCGCGTCCTTCCGATGACGGTGCCCATGCTCATGCCGAACGCCGCGGCGGGCAACCTCTCCCTGCACTTCGGTGCCCGCGCCTACGCCCGCACGGTCGCCAGTGCCTGCGCGTCGAGCACCGAGTCGCTCGTCAACGCCGTGGAGCACCTGCGCGCCGGTCTGGCCGACGTCGTCATCGCCGGTGGGACCGAGTCGGTCATCCACCCGATCACCATCTCGTCCTTCGCGTCGATGCAGGCGCTGTCTCGCCGCAACGACTCCCCCGAGACGGCCTCCCGCCCCGGCAGCATCGACCGTGACGGCTTCGTCATGGGCGAGGGTGCGGGTGTCCTCATCCTCGAGACCGAGGAGCACGCCAAGGCCCGTGGCGCGAAGATCTACGCCGCGATCGTCGGCGGTGGCGTGACCGCGGACTCGTACCACATCACCGCGAACGACCCGGAGGGCGCCGGCGCCTCGCGCGCGGTGCATCTCGCGCTGGAGGCGGCGGGTCGCTCTGCCGACGAGGTCACCCACATCAACGCCCACGCGACCTCGACGCCCGTCGGCGACCCGAACGAGTACGTCGCGCTCAAGAGCGTGTTCGGCGACCGCATCGACGACATCCCGGTCTCCGCGACGAAGGCTTCCACGGGTCACCTCCTCGGCGGCACGGGCGCGCTGGAGGCGATCTTCACGGTCCTCGCTCTCCGCGACCGCCTCGCACCGCCCACGATCAACATCACCGAGCAGGACCCCGCGGTGCCGTTCCGCCTGTCCGGCGAGCCCACGCCGCTCGGCTCGGGTGACCAGCTCGCGATCAGCAACTCCTTCGGCTTCGGCGGTCACAACGCCGTCGTGGCCATCGAATCGGTGTAGCCGCCCCAGACGACGAAAGGACGCCCTCCGCGAAGCCAAGCGGAGGGCGTCCTTCTTTTCGGGTGGGCGGCCGGCACGCGTTCCCGGTCCCCGGGAAGCCATCCGAGGTCGGTACTGACGCGCCCGCGCCGCCGGGCTCTGGAGTTGTTGTGGTGGAGTCGAACAGACAGTGTCGGCAGGGGCCCGACCGTCTCAGCCGACCTTGTGGAGCCAGACGACCGGTGCGTCGTCGCTCGCGTGACGGAAGGGTTCGAGCTCCTCGTCCCATGCTGCGCCCAGGGCGACGTCGAGTTCGCGCTGGAGTTCGAAGGCATCACCGGCGGCGATCTCCATCGCGTAGCGGATCCGGTCCTCGCCGATGACCACGTTGCCCGCGGTGTCGGTCTGGGCGAAGTGGATGCCGAGGCCCGGAGTGTGCAGCCACCGGCCGCCGTCGCTGCGCGGGGTCGGATCCTCGGTGACTTCGAACCGCAGGTGCTCCCACCCGCGGATGGCGGTCGCGAGCGCGGCGCCGGTGCCGGCAGCGCCCTCCCAATAGAACTCGGCCCGACGACTGCCGGACAGCACCGGCTGGTCTGCCCAGTCGAAGTTCACGGCGTGCCCGAGGGCGCGCCCGACCGCCCACTCCAGGTGGGGGCACAACGCACGTGGCGCGGAGTGAATGTAGATCACTCCACGCGCTTGAGGTGTCGCCATCGTTCTCTCCGTTTCATCAGGTACGTCTTCCCCTACGACCTGAACGGTGTGAGCCGATGTGCGGCGATTATGCGGTTATGGCCTCATTATGACGGAAAAGCCCGACGAATCACAAGCGTGTCATTCTCCGGCCGTGCTCGGGTCTGTGTAGGGCGGGTGGGACTTGAACCCACGATCGTCGGTATGACACTCCGAGCGACGCTTGCCCTTGTTAGCCCGTTCTCCGCGTGCTTTGTGACCCGTCATACTACGGGTTCGCAGCATTTTCGAACAGGACCCGCGCTCCGCGACTGCCTCGCGTCAGCGCGAGCGGCGCAGGAGTGTGCACCAGATGACTGTCGGCCTGCGATGTCGCCAGTTCGCCCATTGGGAGCTCACCGTGGCCGTGCTGGGTCGAACGGTGACGCTACCCAGAGGGCTTCATGGAAGAGTTGGGCCTGCAACACTGGTCGGAGACGGCTTGTAGTCACGCCGCGGGGGCGACGTCGGTGTTCGCTACTGAAGCGCCCTGGGTTTGTTGGAGGCTCCTGACCTTGGAGACGAGGATGGAGTACGCCGAAGGAACTGTCGAATGGGAAGCCGACGACGCGTCGCTACTCGGTCGAGGAGAAGGCCGCTGCGGTGCGGATGGTGAGGACGCTGCGCCGAGCTCGGCGTCACGCAGGGGGCCGTGCAGCGCGTCGCGGCGCAGCTCAGTTACGGGGTCGAGTCGGTGCGAATGTGGGTGAAGCAAGCCGACATCGACGACGGCGTCACCGCCGGCGTGAGCTCGGCTGAGGCGCAGCGGGTGAAAGAGCTCCAGCAACAGAACCGGGAGCTGCGGCGGGCCAACGAGGTGCTCAAGCGGACTGCGTCTTTCTTCGGGGCGGAGCTCGACCGTCGCTGCCGGAAGTAGTCGCGTTCATCGACGCGAACAAGGACGACCCGATCGACGGCCGCCGGCTCGGAGTCGAGCTCATCTGCAGACTGCTGCAGGTGGCTCCGAGCAGCTACTACGCCGCCAAGACCCGTGCCCCGTCCGCCCGCGCGGTGCGGGACGAGGAGCTGATCCCTCAGCTGGTCGAGATGTGGGAGACCAACTACAGCGTCTACGGGGTCCGCAAGCTCTGGAAAGCCGCCCGCCGCGCGGGCATCCTGATCGGCCGGGCCCAGACCGCAAGGCTGATGAAGCTGGCGGGGATCGAGGGCGCGAGGCGTTCGAAGCGGGTGACGACCACCAGGTCGGACCCGGCGTCGGCGCGTCACCCGGATCTCGTCAAGTGGGAGTTCACCGCGACCGCCCCGAACCGGCTCTGGGTCACCGACCTGACATTCGTGGCGACCTGGGCCGGTGTCGCCTACGTGTGCTTCATCGTCGACGCGTTCAGCAGGATGATCGTCGGGTGGCGGGTCGCGTCACACATGCGCACCGAGATGGTGCTCGACGCGATCGAGATGGCACGCTGGTCACGCGGCGCCCGGCACAAGGATCTGCGCTGTCACAGCGATGCGGGCTCTCAGTTCACGTCGATTCGCTACGGCGAACGGCTCGCAGAGATCGGCGCGACACCGTCGATCGGAACCGTCGGTGACTCGTATGACAACGCCCTTGCCGAGACGGTGAACGGCGACTACAAGGCCGAACTCGTCCGCGGACCTGCCCGGTCGGGGCCGTGGAAGACGATCGAGGATCTCGAGCTCGCCACCCTCGGGTGGGTGCGCTGGCACAACACGCAGCGCCTCCACAGTTACCTCGGCGATGTCCCGCCCGCTGAGTTCGAGAGTGCGTTCTATGCTGTCCCCAACGACCGCAATCTGCTGGTCGGAATCAAATAGCGCGAGTCTCCATCAGACCCAGGACGCTTCAGGTGTAGGCCGGGAGCCTGACCCGGTCTCCCGGACGGTTTGGTCTTGCCTCGGTTTCCCGGAACGGTTGGTTGAGAGGATGTGGCTGCCTCTGAGAGGAGAAGTGGTCGAATGCCCAGACCGTATCCGTCCGAATTTCGTGAGCGCGCGCTCGAGCTAGTGAGAGCGGGGCGCACCGTCGTCGACGTCGCCGCGACGCTCGGCATCGCGCAGTCGTGTCTCTACCGGTGGAAGCAGCAAGACCTTATCGACCGTGGCATGAAACCCGCGTCTGGGCGTGCGGCGTCGGCCGAGCTGGCTGCCGCGAACCGGCGGATCCGTGAGCTGGAGGAAGAGAACAAGATCCTCCGCAAAAGCGGCCGCGGCGGTGCAGCAGGTGGTGCCCCCAAAAGAACGGTTCCGTCTCGTGGGCGAGCTCCACGCTGACGGAGTCCGCATCCGGAAGGCCTGCTTCACACTGGGCGTGTCGACGTCGGGATACGACGAGTGGAAGTCCCGTGCCCCCTCAACGGGATTGATCCGGCATGCGTGGCTGACCAACCTGATCGGGCAGATCCACGAGGCATCGTATGGCACCTACGGGCGGATGCGGGTACGGGCGGAGCTGCAGCGATCGCACGAGATCACGATCGGCCAGAACACCGTCGCACTCTTGATGCGGCGATCCGGGCTGGTTGGACTCCCGCTGCGACGACGTTCCAAGCGCGTGCCGCATCAGGTCACCGTCACCGACCTGGTCCATCGCCGCTTCCACGCGGACGGACCGGACCAGCTCTGGGTCACCGACATCACGGAGCATCCCACGCGAGAAGGAAAACTCTACTGCTGCGTCGTGCTCGAAGTGTTCAGCCGACGAGTCGTGGGATGGGCGATAGACACCACACAACGCGCGGAGCTGGCCACGAACGCGCTCGGGATGGCGATCGACTCTCGCAGGCCAGAGCCGGGCGCGATCATCCACGGGGACCACGGCACCCAATTCACCTCGTGGGCCTTCACCTCGCGGGCGAGAAATGCGGGTCTCCTGCCGTCGCTCGGGACGGTTGGCGACCCCTACGACAACGCTGTGATCGAGTCGTTCTGGGCCCGCATGCAAGTCGAACTCCTGAACCGCCGCCGATGGTCCACCAGAGTCGAACTGGCGAACGCGATCTTCGAGTACATCGAGGGCTTCCATAACCGCCGTCGCCGACACGGATCGCTCGGCTGGGACACGCCACTAGAGTTCGAGAACAGACACCAACAACACGCCACGACTCCTCAGCTGCAGTTCCGGGAAACCGGGTCATGACCACTGGCGGAGAAACTGCGGACGGAGCAAGTGAAGAACAGCCGATTGCGGAATCGACTCAAGCGACTGTCATCGCAGAGTCCCGTCGCTCCCGTCGTTCCTGTACGCCCGCCGCGCGTCTAATGGCCGCAACCGTGCTGTGAAGCTCCGACCCCCGAGTGTGCTCGGGCCTACGGTGGCAGGTGGCCACGTTCGAAGTCAGGCCGGTTCAGTTCGCTGCAGGGCGTCTCGTGCCCTGCTGGTTGGTCGAGCGGGTGCTCGGTAACATCCTGACTTCCCGCATTCCCTCGAACCGGGGGGATTTTCAGTGCGGCAACTCAGGCATTGCCAACCCGGATCACCGCGGTTGACGACTGCCTCCAACACGGCACGGGCGCCCGGCGGGTTGATCCGCTCCAGAGTCCCGATTGCTGCTTCCTGAACGTGACCATCGGGGTCATTGACGAGATGAGCTAGCCGACCATCAACTTGATCTCTCTCGAACTCCGTCATGATCGCCGCGGCAGCTCTCAGGACCGGGTCTTCATCAGTCAGCCAAATCGTGGGCTCTGGCTGATTGGCCAACGACGCCAACGTGAGAGCAGCCAGACGTTCATGCTGAGGGGAGTCTCGTAGCTTCGGCACCAAGTCGCGCAACAGATCAGCCGCAATAGTCGCATCTGGCATCGACCAGAGAAGTTTCGCGGCGACTTCGGCCTGACCTCTCGTGAGCCAAAACTGGCTCACTAGTGCTCGAACGGCAGCGTGAACGTCGCCAACTCGGCTCCAATCAGGAGTTCTAGCTGGCGAGGGCGGGTCAAACATCGCGTAGAAGGGCGCCAGGTCATTTAGCGCACCCATGCGCTCTTTCAGGACGGCCGCCTCCGTGGCAAGTTCGCCCGTGCTCAGCCCGAGCAGTTCTGCCGCCGTGGTCAGCACCGCGAGTCGGTCGCCTGGTGCCTGACCATGGAAAGCGTCCCCGTAGTTCTCTAGACCGAGTGTCTGAAGCAGCGTCGCAAGCGAGTCGAGCGCGATGGCTTCGCGGCCCGACACCGGGGCGCGTTTCCAGTCAGCAATCTGGTCGATAGTCTCGTGTTCGCGCGCTACGGCTTGCTCATTAAGCAAGGACGTGATCCTCTCGAAGCCCGGCCAAGCCGCATGCTCTTCCTCCAGCTCACGAATCTCGTCTTCATGGCCGTGCGTGCGGAGCGCTTCGGTAAGAGGGTCCCGCAACATCGTCGGCCCATTCGAAATCCTCTCCATCAGCAAAGCCGCACTATCTGGACTGTGCTCCACCAAGAACTGAGCTACCAGTATCTGTGCTTGGGCGAGATGCCTAACTGGAATCAGCGCGCTAAGAACGTCCCGTGACTCTGTGCCGCGTCCACTGGCTGATTCTGGCAGGTGTGCGAGCGTCATTAGCTCGCGCATCATGCCCAAATGCTTCTCTGGCGATGGCTCAGTGAAGCGCATCACCAATGTCATATGGGCCACTAGCGCATGTTGCTCGCTGTGTGACCGGGCTGCCTCGATGATCTCTGGGTGGATCTTCGGTGACGGGTCCAAGTCGAGAACGTCATCCCAACACTCCCAGCTCTCCACCGTGCCCGCGCGCAGGGTTTCGACGAGTGAACTGAGCACTTCCAGTCGTGCCCGTGCCGGCAGGCTGGCGCCTTCCCGCATGGCTCGTACTAGGGCCCGCGCGAGGCCCACATTTGACGGGTCGGCTCCGAGCTCGTGGATCGCAGCCGCGCCAGCCAGCGGCTCGAGAGCGCACGCAAGGATCACGGGCTCGAAGTCCTCGCCTTCGACACGCTCGCTGACCCAGGTAGACAAGGTGGACGGGTGGGCAACCGCGTACAGAGCGTCGCCGATCTCTGCGAAAAGATGGATTCGCGGTGTCACGTCGATCCCTGAAGCGCTGATGGTGAAAATGCCACTCTCGTCGAACAGGCGAACCGCGTCGGTGGCTGCCGCCGCGGCTTCGCCTGCAGGGAGACTCCAGAGTGTCGCTAGCTCAGTTCCGACGACCCTCACCAGCTCGTGAAGACCGGCGGTACCTTTGCCATCCATGAGGGTCTTCGCTTCCAAGGCAAACGCCGCTTGTCCCGCAATGGGGAGGGCGCTGCCCGCGAGCCTTCCGATAGGCCGACCGTCGCGGCGTCTCAGTTCGCGACGCTGGACTACTTCTTCGACTGCGTGGCGCAACACATCTGCACGGCGACGCGGGAGAGCCTGCGCATCTGCGCGAGCAGCAAGCAGCGTTAGAAGCACCACCATCAGTGGTGTTTCGCGGAGGATCTCGTCACTGGCGAGCGCATCCTGGACCCAGCGTCGGCGCTCCTCGATCCATTCCCCCGCACTGACTCCGTCACGGTTAGGCGCCGCGATTCGGAGTATCGCGTCGATGGTTGCGCGGGAATTTGAGGGCGCCATCAACTTGGCGTGGGGCCAGCCGAGAGTCTCGGCGTGAGCGTAAGCGACGTCGCGCGAGCTCACCAGGATGCAGACTCCGAGATCCAGTTCAGTGGAGAGTTGCCCGATTGAGCTGACCACGTCCGCCCGGTCGTCATATGTTTCGTCGAGAGCGTCGAGGAGGATTGCGACTGGACGCCCTCCGTCGAGGCGCGACTCGAACTCTTGCGTAAGAATCTCTCGATCTGCGGTGGTGCAGTCCTTTAGCGCGATTGTGACGATACGGTCGCGAAACCCGATCACGTTGTCGAGTCGATTCACTTCCTTCAACGAGCAAACGAGCGGCAACGGCAACCGGGGGTCCGCGCAGAGCTCGGCGGCAAGGCGCCAGATCGCAGTTGACTTTCCCGCACCGGGAAGCCCGGTCAGAATGCTGCGCACGTGCCTGAGGAACGTCCAGGTGAGTGGGCGGCCCATCGTGTGATGGTCGACGCGACGTTCGACCAGGACACCGGCATCGGCTTCATCCAGTGAGACATTCGATATCGTCGCCCCCAACGCGCGGAGGTCTATTTCTGACCCACGTCGGATAACGCTGAGTCGATAGCGTTCGAGTGCAGACTCACGCTTTTCGTAGATTCCGGCGGGAGTTTCAGACGAATCCCCGAAATTGACGCCTGCCGCGCGGAGTTCCTGGAGCCAGGCATCGATGCTGTTGCCTCCGCGGAGCCGGGCAATACGGCCCGCCTCCTGAAGGGTGATGCCCCAGGTGGACTCGGCGCGAGCGGGATCTCGAAGTACCGGGCGCAACAGACCGATGGCGACCTGCGCCCCAGAGTCCGCAATCCGCTCAACCTGGATCTCCCAAATGACCGCTGCCTTCAGGACGAGGCGGAATTCCTCGTCTGTTAGCTCAACCAGCTTCTCTCGCAGCGTTCGCCTGATCGAGCTGTCCCGCTGCGTATCGGCTCCCGGCTCGTCAAGCTTCTCCCGTTCGAGAAGCTCCCGCAGCACGCGCATGCTGCCCGACAGGTGCCCGGAAGCTATAACCAAGCGGGTGCGTTCCAGATCGACACCCCCTCGCACGGCAT
>Ga0160437_1000583_pt1 | contig 18416 bp, 17 predicted proteins | sample HID1975I_E0MG_FD_108227 | JGI IMG/M metagenome (GOLD analysis project Ga0160437, IMG submission 108227) | Enriched soil microbial communities from UW Madison campus, WI, USA - HID1975I_E0 MG | ecosystem: Environmental > Terrestrial > Soil > Unclassified | place: USA: Madison, Wisconsin... | reverse complement strand
TAGGGCAACATGGATAATGCGCCAGCGCGTTAGGTAACTAGCGCTCTCAATGGGGGCCCTGTTGGTTCTCCCGCAATGCTAATTTGTGAATTCGGTCAGGTCCGGAAGGAAGCAGCCGCAGCAGATGACGCGTGTGCCGGGATGTAGCTGGCAGGGCCCCCACCCAATTCTGCTAAGTGCATGATATCCATCATGTAAACCCTATATTTCGTGCATTGAAACGGCGGTGATACAACTTTTGTGTATCACTTAGGACGTTAATCAATGTCGCATCTTATGCTTTCCCGTCATGGGATCTGGTACTACCGTAGAGTCTACCTGACACCTCGGAAACGCCGTGAAATTCGTATTTCTCTTCGTACACGTTCGAAGCGTGAAGCCTTGCTCCGTGTGGAGAAATATCTCACGTCACAACCTTTCCACTGCGTTCCGCAGTCCATCCCGGCACACACGTCATCTGCTGCGGCTGCTTCCTTCCAACAACCACAACAGAAAATCTATTTTAAGAGCCTGAAAATCGAGCTTGATAAGTACATCAGCGCTAAAGTGGGGTCAGTTGGTGAACGAGAGATTCTGACTATCATCAGGTGCGTGAATGCTTATCTGGAATCCACGCAAGAGCCTTTCAGCAAGCGCAGTGCGGCTGTGTTTGTTGATGGACTTGAAGGTTCAGCATCTACCAGAAACCGTTACATCAAGAAGAACTCAGCCTTTTTCAAGTGGCTCGCCACACGAACAGATGAAGAATTCCGAAATCCATTCGAGGGGATGGGTGTTAAGGAAACCACTGCACCAATGGATCGCCGACCAGCTTATTCAATTGACGATTTGAAACGCTTGCATACCACATTACACAGCATCAAGGACTGGAAACGCTGGATCATTCTTATCAGCCGTTACTCTGGTATGAGGCAGAACGAGGTTTGCCAGCTTTACGATAATGATGTGATGAAGGTGGATGGGGTATGGTGTTTCCGAGTTGATAATTTGAACCCAAACCAGACGATTAAAACGGATAGTTCGAGGCGGTTTGTTCCGATCCATTCACAATTGCTGGAGATGGGCTGGCTCAACTTCATCAAGGAGAGGAAAGGACATCTATTCCCAGAGCTAACCTTGCATCTCGGGAGCTACGGTCATTACTTTAGTCGTTGGTTTACTCGCTTCCGGGCTGTAAATAATTTGCCTGAGTATCATTCGTTGCGCCACTATGCCGCAACAACCTTCAAGCAGCACGGATTCCCTGAACAATTTGCTTCCCAAGTCTTGGGCCACAGCAATGCAACAATTACATACAATCGATACGGCAAGGGAATTGATGTCAGCAAGCTGACAGAGTTGATTGCAACACTTTGAGTCACCCATCCTCCTGCTTTCCTAAAAAGTCAGCGTATGAGTTTAGTGCCAGTTTGCTGGTTATGACTTCGGTTCTGGCATCTCTTTCAAGTTAAATGTCTTAATAAACATGTGAATGGAGCTTATTTGAGTCGTTAGTGATAACTCAGTTCGTTGCTGTTTCAAAATCTATTAATCATTACATTGATTGATAATATCGATCAATATATAACTATTGATCAGTAAAATCGATCAATTGGTGAGGTGATCAACTGAGCGCCTTGTAAATGATTATTTGGATAAGGATTGCATTTAGTGATTAGAATCATAGTTATAGGTGTGATTTTACATTCATTTTCAGCTCTTGCAGCGGATGCCCAGGAGCCAGTTATCGAAGTAGAGAGGGTTCAGGCTGAAATTCGATCTGCTGGTTATGAATGTGATCGAGTGGATCACGTTGAGAATCGCTGGTTTTTTGGAACTCAAGCCAACGTGGTATGTGACAAAGTTTTTCGATTCGTTTTACGGTATGGGCAGGGAGGAGTTAGCGTTGAGGTAGTAAGTCTTTAGAATTGGTTGGTTTTATCCCAGTTAATGCATCCGGTAATGTACTTCTGAGTTACTGGTTGTTAACACCAAAATTACTGTTGCTACGCTTATAGCTATTTTTGTTGATATAGCCAATATGGTGCTAAATGATTGCTATTGCTTGCTTTTTATCCAAGGGATAAAATGATGATTCATATATTGTTCAGTTGAATTGATGCAGCAACTGATCGCTACAAGGACAAGGGGCATTAGTAATGGATTTTCTGCAAGCACCAAGACATGAATTTTTGGACAGGCTTTATAGTGTTGTTCGTCCGGCAGAGCCAATTGATGCTAATGAATTTTTGTTTGGACGAAGTGATCAAGTTGATACGCTTGAAATGGCTTTGCATGCTCCAGGTCGTCACGTATTCATTTTTGGTGATCGTGGTGTTGGAAAGTCTTCGTTAGCGCATACGGTGGCTTTTAACATGCAGGAGCAAGCCGATCCTCTTTTGGTCAGTTGTGTTCCTGAATCTACTTTGGCTGGAATTGTTGCCGATGCTTTTCGTGATGCCATCGAGCGAATGGATACACGTCGATCTGAATGGGCTGCAAGTGCTTCAATTGGCGTAAGTGCAACATGGATCAAGGTCGAGCATAAATCCCATAAACAACAAGAAAAAGTGGAAATAAATGATGTTTCTTCGGCGGTGTATGCATTGGGGTTGTTAACAAAAATACATTCCGATGCTCCATACATTGTCATTGATGAATTTGATCGCATATCTTCTCTTGAAGAGAAGGAAAAATTTGGAACGCTTCTAAAGCAATTGGGTGATAAAAAAAGCCCGGTAAAAATAATATTTACCGGTATTGGCGAATCACTGCATGAGTTATTGGGAGGTCATGCTTCAAGTTCAAGACAGATTCAGGAGCTTAAACTTCACCCGTTATTATGGAGTGGACGCTACGAGATTATTGATCGCGCGTTCAATGAATTTGGTTTGTCTGTTCCTGATGATATTCGTTTTAGAATTGCAGGGTTGAGTGATGGATTTCCGCATTACGTTCATCTCATCTGCGAAAAAATGTTGATTCGTGCATATCATGAAAAGGTGACCGAGGTTAGTTTTGGTTTGTTTCTTCGTGGATTAGAAGATGCAGTTAGTTCAGTTGCTGAGTTTCTCAAGAAAGATTACAACGCTGCTACTGAAGGGCGTAACCCTATTGTTGCTTATGTACTGTGGTCTGTTGCTGACTCTGCGGATATGCAACGCAAGAAGAGTGATATTTTTATTTCTTATTCAGATGTACTTGAACAATTGGCTTGGAAGGGAATCATTCCTAATTCAACACCAGATGAGGCAAAATTCGGTAGGATACTGACATCATTAGGTAAATCTGAATATGGCTCAATTGTCATTCCTGCATTTGGTGATAAACGACGCGGGTTTTATAAATTTAAAGAAAGTATGGTACGTGGTTACGTAAAAATGCATGCTGAAATGCGTTCTATAAAACTCGATTTTGAGCGGAATTTCACAAGTAACGAACCCACAGTTAAGGCGAGACTGAACACCAGACCTCGTAAAAATATTTCCCAGATTGAGAAGGAACTTGAGCGGGAAGAGGAACAGAATGAGTTACAGACAAAAGAAGATATGGATCTATTAAAGTCGTTAAGCCGTGAGTATGCGAAAAGATCTCGCAGTTGAGACTAATTTTGTTCAGTTTCGCCTGTGTTAAATGTTTTGACTTACGGGTATGAAGGCGGGCAGTCCATCTTTATTATTGATCTGCTGTGGTTCTGATTACACCGAGTAAATAGGGCTGGAAAACCAGCCCTCACCATAACATCGCAAGATGTGACTTAGCACACCTGCCCAGTAAGGTTCGTTACCACAGCAGTGATTAGATCAATGATCTGCTCTTCATCGAGATCCTCAACTTTTTTGCCAGGATACAGTGCGGTCAATGGGTATTGAGCGTAGCTTTCCAGCTCCATGTTGTAGCCCAAAGTCTGTGCGTGAGAATAAAGCTCAACCAGTTTTTCTTTATTAGACATGTCTTGCCTCTATTATTTTCAAATGAAACTATTTGTTTGGTTATAATAAGAATGTTACCCGCTGTGCGCAACTATATAATTTGTATGAATATTGTTAATTAGCATATAAATAATAAGGTTATTAGTATTAAGTCTTTGTCTTGTAATAGGGTGTAAAATGTCAATGGAGAGATAAAAATAATAAATCTGCTCTGCTGTCTATTTTTCACTCAGCCCCATTAAAGCGCGGTTTATTTTTCGTTGTCGTTAGTATCGAAAGTGCGGGAGTGCGGGCAGTTTTGCGAGCGTGTTAACAGGGTAAACAGATAAATACTGTTCTCATAAATACACAGCCGTTTACCGCCCTGTAGTTCCTGTTCTTCTGGGTGACTCAACGTTATACGTCCAGCCTGTGCTGAAAGTGGCAGGGTAAGCACACAAAGGAGCGTTAACAATCTCATCCCTAACAGTCTCATCGTTTCTACTCCCCGTTAGTGTCCCACCTTATTGTGCTTCCAGTTTACATCCTACTACTGAAAATATCCTGAATGGTGCATGGCCCGAGATGTAAGCGTATGACCCGCCCCGTATGGCAGAATCTAAGTGCAGCCCGTTACCGGGTGATTATTCCGGAGAAATATCACGCCCCCTCGCAGGGCGCTGGATAGAGTGCGCCTCCGTCTGTGCCTCTCATCCGCAGAAATATCCCTTTCACACCATCAGATGGGTTTGACGTATGAGCATATCACGAGAGGTTTGTCAAGGATGTTTTGGAAATATCTGATGCCTTTTGTCATCGAGTACCCGGCGCGATTCTCGCCGTAGATTCTGATTTCAACTTGCACACCACCAAAGGGCTACAAAGGGCGTTCTGCTATCCACAAAAGGGCGCTCTAACGCACATCGTGCATACACCTATCATGATGCACCCCACGTATAAGGCCACCTCAGGCACATAAGGGAAAACTTGATATTCAAAAGTGCTATTGGGTGTTATTTGCACAGCAATTTAACATATTGTATCTTGTGTGTACTTGACTGTTTTAGTCAGGTATTTGTTTTCAGGGGATTGGGCCAGGTTAGGGCTACTACGTGCAGTTTCACCCACAAAGGTTAGAGGAGTGGGTGGATTTCAAGGGAGTTCTCTTGTTCAGAGATTTTGATGTAGTTTGTCTCAGTGTCAAAGAGTATCTGGTTTCTGGCGTTTGATGCTCTTTAAATCCTCAACTTGCAGAAAACAACAATCAGCCTTGATTCGGTTACGGCGTGACTGCAATCGCTTTCCATTATCGACTGTTCCACAACAATTGTCAGGCGCAGAGCTTAGAATTCTCCTTTCCTTCCATCACATCAGCCAGCAGTTGCTGGCGATATTCTCAGGCCCGCTTGGGCCTCTTCACGGTATCTTTTCCTACAATGTGAACAGGTGATCCGAGGGCCGCTGTGCTTTACCAGACGCATCAGGCGGGGACTTCTCCCACAATCTGAATAACCATGAGTTGCATTTCTTGAGGTTGTTGCAGGGCCTCCCAGAATGGCCCGCAGAGGCTCACATTTGGCGGATTATCAGGTGTTTTTTGATTTTTTTTTTCATGTGCGTGAAAAATCCATCCTGGTAGCGGGAAACGTTCCCGGTCAAGCACCACTCTCACCACGATATTTCACGATGCCAGTAACAGCGCGGGCTTGCGGGGTGTTCGTATGTATTTCCCAGCATGGTGATCGCCAGTTGCTTTGAAGAACCAGGCAGCGGATCGGGGTATATATGCATCATTTAGTTATGCTTTATTACGATTTAAATAGATTTAATAGAAGGTTTGATTATAAAACGTGGCGGGAAATATTCGGGAATGAATCGTATCCGGTAATCAGTAGTAACTGTATCCCAGTCGACGAATAGATTAAGAAGCAACCAACCCCGGTCACTTATGTCCTGGGTAGTCCGGTCACCCATGACCTACGATATAATAAAGAATTAGATAATAAAGATCTAAAACACTATGCGTTCTTCCCTGGCCGTGAAGAACTTACGCAAGGTCACACCCACACATCTTAAGATTGCCATTGCGATGGCTATCTTTCTTTTTGGTCTCGTTTAGTTGCTACGCTGCGCTTTGCGATATGCATCGCCCACGGTGTCCGGCTAATCTCTCCCTGACCGGGAGAGGCCAGCCATTAACGCAACAGTTATATTTTAAGACCTCGCTACGCTCACCCTTCGGGCTTCGGTAATTAACGCAACAGTTATTAGAGATCTCCGCTCTCTTCCCTGGCCGGGAAGAACGCTCCACCCTACGGGCTACGATCTCCAACTAACTTACTAATTAAAAAAATAAAAACTTCTTCTATAAGACTTAGCTCTGCTCTCCCTCCGGGCTTCGGTCTTATAAATAATTATAAAGAAGATCTTTTTGTTTCTTTTTTGTTGTTTTGTTGTTTTGTTGTTGTGTTTGTTTACAACGCTACGCTGAATCCTTAGCTATCTAAGTGTTTGCGCTGGGTTGTAACCATACGCTACAACACTAAGACCCCAGCCCAATCGCGTGTAAACGCTCTTGGTGGGGTTGTAAGCCTACGGCAACGGGCTGACTGCCTACGGCAGCTCCGCCACCTTTTGGGCAGGCAAGCGTCTACGACGCGCGGCAGTAATTTGGAAAGCTGTCACGAGCAACAGGCGAGAGTCATGCGGCGCGGGAGGGGGGCTGGACAGTAATTTTGAGTTCTCCATGCAATACCTATGCCAATGCCGTTAAATCCTTCACGTAGTGGCCTGTATGCGCTTAATATGCGCCAAGTGATGCCTATGTGCTCATTTGTCATTATCGCGTAGCAGTGTGGCTTACAGCGGCCTTAAATTTGATTTCGTTACAATCCCACACAGGTGCAATATTCGATTGACAAAGATGTGTGTGTTTTGGTATATGTGCGACTCCATAAAAAATACCCTCCCAATGGTATTGACTTCCATATAAAATTATGAATCAATAATTGACAATGTTACTTTATGGTGTTAAGATATATCTTACAGTGAAGAAACAATTCTTCACGGCTAACCCAATGGAGATGATTTGAAAAAAGCCGCCCACGATTTTAATACCAGTACCGCAGAAGAGATTTTTCAGGCCATTATCAATAAAGTGACCACACAAACCGCCCTTTACGGATTTATGAACCGGATAGGCACAAACAAACGAGCCACAAAAAAGGCTCTTGAAATGCTTCGCTTGCATAAGCTCGATCAAAAACGAAATGCTCGCTTTGCACGGAAGACTCGCAACGTTCTTAAATCCTACTCAACTGAACAGTCAAAAGAGCGCATCGAGCAAATACTCACGGCGTGGCGCCTGTATTACGCGAAGCAACATGGAACCGGATTGATGAATGAACAAATCCTTCTGCTCAAGATGTTTGAGGCGGGACGTGAATTAGAAAAGCTCACTGGTACAAGTATCGCTCGTATGATTGCCATGTAAGCTACCACCTTGGATAAGCTACCTTCTTAAGAATCAGTTCCCTTCTGTAGCAATGCCCGGTGCAATGTCTGGACAAGCGAAATGGCCTCAAATAGGGCAAACCCAATCAAAATAAAGGTCACAAGACCGCCGAATCCTGATCGCTCACCTGCGATAGCAGGATTAATTCCGCATATGCATTTTTAGGAGGAGAATTGGCACGACCCGTATTTAAAATTGATAACCAAACATCGAAACGTTTTTTACTTAACTACGCCACGTTTTACGAATTACCCCAATGGGCAAATGACATTATCAGGGGAGCGAAGGGCCAGATTAAAACCGGCACTAATCAGGTTAGCTCATCCGCCGTTTTCCGGTTGGTTCAGTCGCTGGATGTAATCAGCACTCAAACAGTAGCGGCGACTCTAAATCGTAAAAGGCTGGTAGTTGATGGGGGAGTATACTGCCAGCGAATGATTGAGTATTACACAAGTGCCGCCCGATGCGCTTCGCAGGGCATAACGCACCAGTTGCAGAAACACTCCCAGCAAAACGAAAATCACCAATTCACCATTCCAGTGTACAACCTAACCAATAAGGATCGTGAATACGCACGGCGCTTGGCTATCGCTGGCTCAACAGATGAGCTACAGCGATTCCTGAATGGATCTACATCTAAAGCCGCTGCGTGAAAACTAAAGAGGATAAATGATTGAGAAACGCAAGGCGCTGACCGCCAAACAGAACAAACCAGCGTTACCTGGTGACGTTAGCGGAGCTTACCCGCGTAAAGCTGGCTGCATTAGAAAAAGCCAACAGGCGAGCCAGACAGCTACAGCCTGATAGTTCCAGCATTGAACCTCATAGACATTTTACCTTACCTGCCCACCATCTGGCGTATCGCTGCGCCCGTGACGGGCTGGCCCTGTACAGGAACCATATGAATGAAAACATTGCAAAAAGTCAGAGACGGCATAACCGCCGTACTTCTGGGGAAAACCATCGATCAGGTGGAAAAGGAAGCTCTCGAGGTAGCATTAAAAACGGCTGTGGAGGATTATCTGGTCAGTAACCCCGACTGGGAACCACCTCCGAAGGTCATCTCCAAACAGAAAGCGACCAGGATCATGAAGAGTCTGGGTGCTGGGGCTGGATTTACACCTCACGTTGTGGATGAGGAGGAATTACAACAAGCTATTAAAGCTGCTCGAGCGTTCCAGAAGGCTGACCCGGAACGGTACTCGCATATCATTGCTGCGAAGTAAAACTTGCTACTTAAACATGTAATTTCACAATAACCATTCCGTGTCAATGTTTATTGACAAATTTAGCGAAATGATGTAAAATACTGATATGGAAGATTAAAAGGTGATTTTGGAAGTTCGCGAGGGAATTGTACGAGGTTTTGCTTGGTGCATTTCTACCTGAATTCCCAACCCTGCGTACTACGCCGATTTTTCGTAAAATAATCTCCTTTCAAATAAAGCTGCTGTCTTGCGTCGAGTTTCCTGCACGAGCCTCTTTGCTACCAGCACGCTTTTCCTCTGCTGCTTTTTAATGTGCCTACAACGGTAAAATCACAACGTTGAGACCACGGCGCTAAATTCGCGTTGATGTATCTGCGATGGTGTTGCTTACCCGTTTGCTGACGGCTGCACAGGAAAAGAACGATTTAAAGAACTCTCCGAGCATTAACTTGCTTGGGTTTGCCTGCGGAGTGATTACCCGCAAAAAGTCCTGTCTTCCTCGATAGGCTGTCCGCCGGACACAAACGGCCTGAGTGCGATCAGCGTTTGGGTTTCCTTGCCCTTGGATTGCGTTGATCGCACTCCCTCTTTCTGTCTCCGTCAGAATAAACAACGTTAATTCGTTGCACCTCATCGCGTCCGCGCTGGGTATGGGTTAACACCTGCACTTGGTTGTGGTTCGCGACTCTTTTCTGACGGGAAAACGCAATAACCCCGAATTGTAATAACCCAATAAAACAAGTGCTGTCAGATTTGACGGCACTTTTTTATACCCCACGCCCAAAACCGCGAAAAATGACGGAAGGGCAATTAAAGCGCCTCAACCCGCGATAAATACAACTCTGATGGAGAATAAAAAATATGGCTTTTGAATACGAAAGGAAGACCCCGCAGGACGTGCTGGTGTACACCGACGACCCTGTATTTCACAAACGCACAGTTATTATCGACGCTCTCGCAGCCGATGTGACTTGCGGTGACGTTATCAACCCAACCACTGGTGCAGCGTATGTTGTCGCCGATGGTGATAAGTGTGCCGTTGCACTACAAAACCAGGAAAAAGGCGGTAAGCGAAGCCTGGTAATCAGTGATCGTGGTTGTGTCTTCAACCCGGCAGGTTTGAAGGTGGCTACTGCTGCCAAAGATGCCGCTTACGCAGCGTTAATCAAGCAAGGCAATCGTATTGCTGATGCTAATACCACTATCAACACCACAATTTAATTAAGGACGATAATTAATGAAATTTGAATTCCAAAACCTATCAGGTCAGTTTATTCGCCCTTCTGGGGAGGGGTTTCTCCTGTCTTCACTGGGTATCTTTACTTCCCGTCCGAATGATAGCCAAATCATTGCACTGGATACATTAGAAGACGCACAGCGTGAGATTACTCAGAGCGTGGCGCGGTGGGGTAGCGAGATGGCTGCTATTAACTTCCCGAAGGCCCAGAACATTACAGTCCAGGCACCTTTGCATGTGTATTCAAGCACAGTGACCAGCGCCGATTGGCAGGGCAAACGCGCACCAGGTGAAAACCGCCAGATGACAGCTCTTGATGTCGTAGGAAATCAGGCTCTGAGCCATTACCTACAGGCTCGCCGTGATACTGAATACGCCCTAAGTCAGAGTCTGTTCCACAACACTGTTGAGGCGACTCACTTACGTGAAGGACCAACCATTGACTGGACATCTTTCTGGGGTGTTCAGCAAGGCCATACCACGGTTAAAACAGGCGTGGGTGCTAATGTCATTACCGAGATGCAAGCCGCTGTGACATTACTCAAGAAAAACTTGGGTGGCTGGGCTTCCAGCATTAAGCAGGTTTATCTGTTGGCTTCGCCTTCGCTCTTCATGGCGATACAGGGGAACCCAACGGCATATCAAGCGGCCCTCTTCGGCAGCAGTTCAAAGGACATCCTTTTCCCAGAGTCTCTTGGTGCTTATGACCGCTATAACATTGGGCGCGTAACTGTGGTCCAAGTGGACGACCCACTCTACAAAATCGCTGATGGTGACGGCTTCTTGCTTGCAACGTTCTCGAACATTGTAGAAGGTGACCTGTCCCCTTATATGCAGTTCAACACCCCGGCATCTCGCCATGCAGAAGTGACTCAAGGCCCTGTTTATCCGTCTTACCACTATGTGTTGCGTGATCGCTTCATGAACTACGAGGTGGTATCCGAGTTATCAAGCATCGCCGTCCCAATGCGTCCTGACTTCGTGGTCCGTGTGACGAATGACGCAGCGTAAGCAATTTGATTAACGGTAGTTGGGGCTGATGATTCGGCCCCACCGTGAATATGAAGCCCTTCAAGGGCGAGGCAAAGGAAAGGAGATACACATAGTGAAATTAGCTTTGATTGGGATTGGCAACACGCCGTTGCTGACTATGATTTTAGATGGTGCGAAGGATGACGGGATTTTGAATCTTTCAGCGTTGGCCCGGAGGTTAAACTGTTCACGCAGCAGCTTGCTTGACCGAATCAATCAACACGGTTTTGAATCAGCTATCAGACATTACCTGAATGAGCAGCGACAACGAAAATTAAGCAAGACATAAAAAGCCGGGTAAATCCCGGCTTTTTATGTTTCTTAAGTAGGGATACCGTAATAATGACAAATTGCTCTCGTGAGTAATACAGGTGCGGCTGTACCTGTGATCTTCAATGAACCAGTATATGCTTTACCAACCATTCCACCGATCCATGTTCCAATTTTCTTGCCAAAACTATCTGGGCAGGTTGGGGTGGATGATTCCTGTATGGCCTGATGGAGTGATTTCACATCATCAGCAGAAAGCCCCCATTCCTTGAGTTGCTTCTCAAGAGAGTTAAAGTCACCAGCGTTGATTGTGTTGCTTTGTGTTATGTCACCATTACCTGAGCCAATCACACCAGCGTTGTTAACATTCCCGTTAAAATTATTGATATTATTTACTGTCATATTTGCAGCCTCTTTTTTTTCTTCTTGAGAAAACAGCAGCCCCTCACCTAAAATGTTCTTATTTTCAAGGAGTAATGCCCAATCAAGTATTTTTGATTTAGTGTTCGAGAGCATTTTAGTAATCAGCGTTGGGTTGATGCTCCAAGCTATCTGGAAGTTGCAATTCCCTCTTTTTTGCAAGAAATCAAGCATGAAAGATGATAACTCGCAATATAGGGTGTTATCGCTTTTGGCATATTCAGCCAGCATTGATACTGGATTGTTAATATATACAGTTGTTAAAGATTCATAGAACTCTTTGTTTCGTTCACTAAGATTTCCCAGATGATATGGAATCCATCCCGCATATGGATTGAATGCTTTGATCGAGGCATCTTTAATGATTCTATAGTTTGGAAGAAGGTCATCAGATGGATATCCGTTCAGTTCGTACTCAAGCCATTCAGAGATATCCTTTAGACCGAGCTTTACAGATATCATTTTTGCCCTTGATAACAACTCCTCGATATCAGCGGAGCTTGAACTTGCCATTTCTTGTAGTTTCAGTACGGGGGAATTGATCATTGGGATTCCATCTCCGCGATTTTTCAGTATTTTATCTCATCATAACTTTGAAGCTCAATACTCTTAGCCAGCATAGCTCTCCTTTGCTATAAAGTTCGATCTTTCCCTTGTCACATTATCTTTTTAGTGATACAAATCATTTGACCCACTGCTTTTTAGTGCATTGAAATACAAGGTTTTTATCGTAAAAAAGTTAGCTGGCAGGGCCCCCACCCAATTCTGGCGCATGTAAAATTCCAACATACTTAAGCCTGTCTCTGCATTATTCTGTTTTAACTTCATCCCCTTAAAGCGCAAACCGATAAAGCAATAAAAATGCCCCGCAACTGACGTCACAGGGCATTCAAGTTATAGACTACTTATTTTGGTGGAACGGTTAAGGCGTTACAATATTGAACCAGAAATCAAACTTGTCCATATAACCCAGTACTTCATCCAGTTTTCCTGCATCCCCAGTGATTTTTACATCACCTTTGTCTTTCGCCTGTTGCAATGTTTCTTCTTTCAACACAATACGATTGAGCGTATCACGGGAAACATTAATTGTGGCGTCAGCATTAGTGGCTGCTGAATTTGGCGTGTGGTTAAGCACACCGTTTTCCAGTTCCAGTTTGTACTTCCCGCCCTGGTCGCCGAAGTTAAAGTTCAGCACCGCGTGGGCATTAGCCGCTTTCTCACCGTTGATATGCACAGCCATATAATCGAAGAACATTTCTGGCGTCATGGCGCGAACGGTATCCGGGCTTGCGGTATTTGGTGTTGCAGCTTTGACCACACCATTACGCAGTTCCTGTGCCCCCGACAAATAGAAGTTACGCCATGGGCCGGATTCTGCCTGATACCCCATTTGCTCCAGCGCATCCGCTTCCAGTTCACGCGCAGCCTTGTTATCGGGATCGGCAAATACGACTTTGCTCACGACCTGAGCCACCCAGCGGTAATGACCCTGGCGGTAATCAGACTTCGCTTTTTGCAGAATGCTGTCTGCTCCGCCCATATATTCCACGAATTTCTTCGCTGATTGCTCTGGCGGCAGTTCATCAAGTGTTGCCGGGTTGCCATCGAACCAGCCGAGGTAGAACACATAGGTGGCTTTCACGTCGTGGCTGACGGAGCCGTAATAGCCACGGCTAGCCCAGGTTTTCTCGAGGCTCGGTGGGAGTTTGAAGTTGGCTGCGATTTCATCGCGGGTCAGGCCTTCGTTCGCCATACGCAACGTCTGGTCATTGATGTAGCGATACATATCGCGCTGGCCTTTCATCAGGTTGACAACATTTTCCTGACCCCAGGTTGGCCAGTGGTGCTGAGCGATAATGATTTCAGCATCGCTGCCCCAGCGATCTATGGCTGCATTAATATATTTAGACCATGCCAGCGGATCGCGGATTTTCGCGCCGCGCAGAGAATACGTGTTGTGCAGCGTATGGGTGACATCTTCCGCTGCTTCTATCATCTTCTTCTCTTTGACATACCACAGCATTTCTGACGGCGCTTCCGAACCAGGCGCCATCATAAAGTCGTAAGTCAAACCATCGATCACTTCTTCCTGGCCGGTGTGAGTGATGTAGCTTGTTGGCGCCAGTAATGTCACTGTACCGGCAGAAGTGGTGGTACCCAAGCCCGCACCGACCTGGCCTTTTGCATCGGCAGGTAAAAGATTGCCATACATATAGCTCGCACGGCGGCTCATGGCATTACCCGCCATAATGTTCTCGTCAACTGCGGCACCCATAAAGCCTTGCGGAGCATAAAGTTTCACTTTACCCGCTTTGACATCAGCTTCATCTACCACACCCCGCACACCACCGTAGTGGTCAACGTGGCTGTGGGTGAAAATAACCGCGACAACGGGTTTTTTGCCGCGATTTTTGTAATACAGATCCATTGCCGTTTTAGCTGTTTCGGCAGAAACCAGCGGGTCGACAACGGTAATCCCGGTTTTACCTTCAATAATGGTCATATTGGAAAGGTCGAGGTTACGGATCTGGTAAACACCGTCTGTCACTTGAAATAGACCGCTAATATTAATTAGCTGGGACTGACGCCACAGGCTCGGGTTAACCGTCGCTGGTGCTTTGTCGCCCTCTTTAATAAAAGCGTACTGCTGCGGGTTCCAGATAACATTGCCTTTCTCGCCCTTTATAGCCTCTTGCGGGAGGGCGGCGATAAAGCCTTTATGCGCATTGGCAAAATCAGTTTTATCAGCAAAAGGCAGCTGATTGTAAAGTGCTTCATTCGCTTGCTGAGTTGCAGCAGTTGCATCTTTTGTTGGCGCTGGCGTTGCAGCGCTGACTGACAGCGATGTCAGTAAACCTGCAGCAATCAGGCTTGTGGCTATTAGATTCAGTCTCATTAATTCAACCTCTAAACTTAATAAAGTCTAAAAGATAAGAAATATTTTTTAGACTTCACTTTATTTTGAATAAACTGGTTTGAAAAACCTGTATGTTTACCACTTCGTCAACTTTAATCGATTACATAATGATGAAGTAGTACCATATGGGACTACAGTTTATTTTGCTATTTAGATGGAATTACGCCTTTCATTTTGTACAGACATTTTGATTTGATGGCGCTATACTATAATTACTGATGATATATATTGGATATGTTATGGCAGCTAGCTTCGAAAATATTCATCGTTATTATAAATCGCTGAACATGGAGGGTCAGGTTAATGATATCTGCAAAAGTGGAGAGCCATTGACTTTTGCCGTAACTAAAAAATTAGATCTGACGCCAGGTTTTATTTATGTTCCGGTTGAAGGTTCTGTTGCTATTCTACATGCAGAAAGTGAACTCACTATTGGCAATGCGATTGACTTTATGCCCATTGGTTTGATGGAGCGCTATTGTCCGCTACTGAGTTTTGAATATAAATGCATGACACCAGTGAAAGTCGTTAAAATTTCTTACGAGAACTTTGATAATATTTTCTTTCAAAGCACTGAAAATATGCAGGTATTATCAAATATTTTGATTTTCATGACCATTTTCTCACTTGAATTACACGCTGAGAGAAAGCAACTCACCAGCTATCAAACAATCAAACCCATGTTGTACCGTTATCTCTACAGAGCTAAAACCTACCCCAAAGAAAGTGAAGGTCTGGCGAATTTTATTATACGTCGCACCAAATTATCTCGTACTCATGTATTCAGAGTGCTGGCTGATTTAAAAGAGGGTGGATATATTACGATGAAGAATGGAAAGCTGCTGTCAATAAACAAAGTCTTGCCGGATGGATACTAATGATTGTAATAAATCACATGGCTATCTGTATTATCTGGACGCTCAAACCACCACTCTTCTTATATATTCATTCCCAGTTTGCGCCAGGTTATCCCAAAGCGGTTTTAATCGTTCCAGGGCTGCACGCATTTGCGCGGGTTCAAGCGTAAACGGCAAACGTAAATATCGCTCAAATGCGCCGTCAGTTCCAAAGCGAGGCCCTGCGCCAATGCGTATCCCGATTGACTCTGCACTTGCCGCGAATACTGTTGCCAGCGGTTTGGGTAATTCAATCCACCAGGACAGACCGCCTTGCGGCACGACGGTAATTTTCCACTCCGGGTACAGCTCTTTAATGGTTTGCGCACAGGCATCCCTGCGTTCTCGCAATAATGCGCGGCGTTGAGGCAGGAAGGTTTCGGCTTCACTGAACAAGTGAATGGCGGCAAGTTGCTCAAGAACCGGTGAGCCTAAATCTAATGAATCGCGGATTTGAATCAGAGACGCAATGGTTCGCGTGCTGGCGCGTATCCAGCCCAGGCGCAAACCGCCCCAGAAACTTTTCCCGGCAGAACCCAACGTAATCACCCGATCTGCATCGTCGAAAGCGGCGAGCGGTGGCGGCGGTGGAGCGTCGTACCACAGGTCGACCATGGTTTCATCGGCCACAATGGTGGTGCGCGTTCGGGCGGCAATCTCAGCGATAACGGCACGTGTGTCAGCATTCATACAACGCCCGCTCGGGTTATGGAAATCGGCCAGCAAATAGGCCAGGCGCGGCGATGTTTGCGCGATGGTTGCCGCCAGCCCATCCGTATCCCAACCGTCTTCGGTCAGGCTGACGGGAACGGCCCGGCACGATGCGCCCTTAATGGCTGAAAGCGCCATCGGGTACGTGGGATTATCGATAACCACACGGTCGCCCGGCCCGGTCAGCAAGCGCAGAATCAGGCCAAAACCACTTAGCGCACCGTTGACGATCATAATCTGATCGGCAGTTGTCGGTAGCCCGCGTGCAGCGTAGCGTTGCGCGATAACTTCGCGCAGTTCAGGCAAGCCTTGCTGATTGTAACCGGTGCTGCCGAGATGTTCTGGCAGCGCAATCAGGGCATTAGCATAGGCCTGATGAATCTCCGGCCCGGCGCTGAGTGCGGCGGTCGATAAATCCAGCGTGGCGGCACGTCCTGGCAGCGGTGAAACAGTTTGCCCGCTTTCTGGCAGCATCGTGATCGAACCCGAACCCTGGCGGCTAGCCAGATAACCTTCATCACGCAGTTGCGCCAGAGCCGTTGCTACCGTCGTGCGGCTAATCCCCAGCGCTGTAGCCAGCTCACGCTCCCCTGGCAGGCGGCTATCCAACGGCAGGCGACCATCCAGAATCAACAGCCGTAGCCCGTCCGCCAGTTGCCGATAAACGGGCGCACGCGGTAAATCCTGATGCCAGTTCCCCAGCAATTTTACCAGTGATGACGATCCCGTTCTGCGCTGTGCCATAGCAATCCACTTTTTGATAACTGGACCTTAATTTCATATCCATTTTGTATAAAAGTAAAGCCATAACAGATTTCTGAGGTAAAGATCATGATCGCTCGTCGCTTGCTGCAACTGTATACCGGACTGGTGTTGTACGGAGTTTCCACGGCTATGTTCGTGCGGGCAAATTTGGGGGCCGATCCCTGGAACGTATTCCACCTTGGCGTGGCGCGGATCTTTTCTTTAAATATTGGCATGGTGATGATCGTGGTTGGGGCGCTGGTGTTACTGCTGTGGATCCCGCTGCGCCAGAAACCGGGCCTGGGGACAGTCAGCAACGTGATCGTTCTCGGTCTTGCTGCGGATGCCGCGTTAGCACTGATGCCACCGGTTGAATCGTTAGTGGCACGCAGTGTTTTACTGCTGGCGGCCATTCTGGTCAATGCGATAGCGACCGGTATGTACATTGGCGCCGGGTTTGGTTCCGGCCCACGCGATGGTCTGATGACCGGGATTAACGCCCGTACCGGCTGGTCAGTGCGCAGTGTGCGAACGGCGATTGAGTTAACGGTTTTACTGGCGGGATGGCTGATGGGTGGCACATTTGGCGTCGGCACCGTGTTATATGCGCTGGCCATTGGCCCGCTTATTCAGCTCTGTTTGCCGTGGTTTCGCATTCATATTCAGCGGGAAAAAAGCCTGGTCGAACCGACTGTTGTGCCCTAATGTGGATGAAAAACACACCATCTGATGAGGTAGCAATGCACAACAAGGTCATGAGTAACGCGGCGGCGAACTGGAATAGCTATCAATTGGCTGAAATTCTTTCTCATTGTTTTGAAGGATATTTAGTCCCTTTTACCATCGATGGTGAAACTTTCGCGTCGCGTTTTAGTGCCGAAGATATCAGTTTTAACGACAGCAGAGTCTGGACACAAGACGGTGAACCGAAAGCGCTGGCAATCATCACTCGCCGTGGGCAAACCAGCCGCCTGGCGGCATTTGCACTTCGCCCTGAATTACGCGGTCAGGGTTTTGGCAAACAGTTCATGCAGCAATTAATCAATGAAGCGCGTGCGCGTGGCGATAAAAAGATGTGGCTGGAGGTGATTGTCGGTAACGACGGGGGGCTGGCGCTGTATGAACGCATGGGGTTCGTGCGCCAGCAGACGCTGGTGGGGTTCAATGCGGTGAATTCGACGCTGTTTACCGAAACGGGCGAGCTGCAAGAAATCGACCCGATGGTCATGGCGAAAAAAATGATGACGGATTCCGGTCAGCGTTTGCCGTGGCTGACCGCCCCCGAGACGCTCTATAAATTACCCGGCAAAGCCTATGTGCTGAACGACGTGGCTTACGCGATGGTCGCGACTTCTCCCCAGCCGCCACGAGTGCGTATGCTTTATGTTGAACCAACAGCACGTGGCCAGGGGCAGGCCAAAAAATTGCTGACGCTTTTACGCGAGCGTTTTCCGGGGATTTTTACCGCCACGGCCATCCCGGAATCTTTCGCCCCACTTTTCGAAAGCAGCGGTTTCCGTCAGGATCCCTGTACGCAATATGAAATGCTGCTCAATCTTTAAGCAGGAAGCATT
>Ga0160437_1000582_pt1 | contig 18416 bp, 15 predicted proteins | sample HID1975I_E0MG_FD_108227 | JGI IMG/M metagenome (GOLD analysis project Ga0160437, IMG submission 108227) | Enriched soil microbial communities from UW Madison campus, WI, USA - HID1975I_E0 MG | ecosystem: Environmental > Terrestrial > Soil > Unclassified | place: USA: Madison, Wisconsin... | reverse complement strand
GAGTGCGGGCGCCCTGGCTCCTACACGTGCTTCAAGGCACCCCGGCTTGTCGGCGTCCCGCACTCCGCTCTCACCCTGCACGCTAAGGCAAAGCCAAGACACAAGCGGCTTCAGCCGCGAGCTTTTGCTGTTGCCGGAAAACAAAAGCTCGCGGCTGAAGCCGCTCCTACACAAGTCCCCCACACAAGCCCCCGACACAAGGCCGTGCCGGGCTCAGAACCCCAGCACGTACCGCATCGACACCGTCCGCGCGTCGCCGCGCGGGCCGAAGCGCTGGTCGTAGCCCAGGCCCAGCACGCTGTTGCGCGACAGCCAGGCGGACACGCCAAGCCCGTACAGGCCGCCCGAGCGCGCCGGCTGCAGGCCCGGCAGCGGCGCCCAGGCGTCGGCGCCGACGAAGCCCGCCTGCGCCTCCAGCCCGTCCGCGGCCAGGGTCTGCTGCCACTCCGCGTAGCCGTGCACGTCCAGGCCCCGCCAGTCGTAGCCGGCGCGGAAGCCGGCGATCGCCTGGGTGCGGCTGGACGTCCAGCCGTTGCCCTGCAGGCCGAAGCCGTCCGCGCCCTGCTCCAGGAAGCCGTCGCTGCGCAGGCGCGCGTGCTCCATGCCCAGGTACGGCACCAGCTCGCCGCCGCCGGCGCGCAGCCGGTAGCCGGCCTCGACGTTCGCGGTGAAGTAGTCGCCGCCGTAGCGGCTGGACACGCCGGGTCGCCGGTCTTCGCCGGTGAACAGCTGGCGCTCGATATTGCGGTCGAAATGGCCGGTGCCGAGCTGGCCGAGCAGGTAGCCGTCGCCGAGCAGGCTGCCGGCGTACAGGCGGCCCTGGGTCTGCCGGTCGCGGCTGCGCTCGCGGTCGTCGCCCAGGGCGTCGTGCGCGCGCGTTTCGCCGAAGGCGAAGCCGGCCACGGCGCGGTCGCCGATGCGCCGGTCGCGACCGAGCATCCAGCCGTCGACGCTGAAGTCGTCGCCGATGAAGCCACCCTGCCCGCCGCGGCCCAGCACCTGCGTCCACGCGCCGGCGCGGTCGGGGCGACCGGCGAAATCCGCGAACCGCGACGACAGTGCGCGCCGGCCCAAGTCGATGCTGTCGAAGGTCATCGACGCGGCGGCCGCGTGCGCGTTGCCCGACAGGCTGGACAGCGCGCGCCTGGCGGCCGCCTCGCTGGTGATGCCCTGGAACGCGCCGGCGGCTCGGATGAAGCCGTCGCCAATCACGCCGTCGCCCGTCGCCTGCTGCTCGTCGATGCGGCGGAACGCGTTCTCCACGCGCTCGGCCGACGCCATCGACGACGCCGGCAGCCGGCCCAGCGCCATCGCCGCGGCGGTGACGTCCATGCGCGTGATGTCGAGGAAGACATTGGTGTCGGAGTAGGCGAGCGTGCCTTCGAGGAACACGCTCGGGGCCGCGCCCAGTTCGGCGAAAGTACCGGAGATGGCGTTCGCGGCCAGCACGGTCACGCGACCTGACGCGGTGTAGCCGTCGTTCGCGCCCAGCACGTACAGCTCGCCGTCGATGAAGGCCGTGCCCGCGACCAGGAACTCGTTGCCGAGCACGACCGCCAGCCGCCCCTGCGCCGACTGGTGGTAGTCGCCATGGACGTTGAACACATGGTCGTCCACCTGCAGCGTGCCGTCGTTATGCACGCTGCCCACGCCGCCGTAGCCGGCCAACGTGCCGTCGGCGCCGATGAACACGTCCGACGCCAGGGTGTTGTTGTCGATGATCCGCAGCGTGCCGCCTTCGACCCGCGTGTCACCGAGGTAGTCGCTTGACTCGCCCAGCACCAGGGTGCCGGTGCCGCGCTTGACCAGGCCGCCGTCGCCGGTGATGGGGTTGCCCCAGGTCGACTCGATGCCGTCGAAATCGACCGTCACGTCGCCCCAGTCGAAGCGCGCCGGGCCGAGCACCGCGCGGCCGGCGTCGAGCTGGCCATAGCCGAAGGTCGCGTCGACGCCCGTGTCGCCGATGTCGGTGGCGGTGCCGAGGATGGTCTGCCGCACCAGGTCGTTGTCGAAGTACGGGAACGCTTCCCACACCAGCGCCGCGGTGCCGGAGACCAGCGGCGCAGCCAGCGACGTGCCCGACCACTTCCAGTATTCGGGCGAATCGGGGGCGTCGTCGGTACCGGTCACCACCACCGTGCCCGGCGCGGCCAGGCAATAGTGCATGGCGATGCCGCAGGCGTTGGAATAGTCGGCGAGCTGGTTCGCACTGCCTTCGGACAAGGCCACCACTGTCAGCCAGCCGCGCTCCAGGTCCGCGGCCGGCAGGCTGCCGCCGGGCCCGGCCTGGCTCGGCAGGGCCGCCATGTCGGAGGGGTCAGCGAATGACGAATTGCCGGCGGCGAACACCACCAGGCCGTCGTTGTCGGTGATGAAGCGGCGGTATTCGCCGGCGATCGGCGCCGTGGCGCCGGGGTCGTTCCAGTACAGCCCGCCCCAGGAGTTGTTCATGATCCGTACGCCGCGGGCGATGAGGTCGTCGTGGATCGGCGCCAGCCCCAGCGCGCCGTGGACCTCGTTGCCCTCGCCGGAGCCGTCGTCCTCGGGCGCCTCGTCGTTGATGATGCGCGCGGACACGATCTCCGCGCCCGGCGCGATGCCGCCCGGCCAGGCGCCGAAAGGCGCGCCCGCCGCGGCCTGCGCGACCGCGGTGCCGTGGCCGACCACGTCGTCCACCGTCAGGTCGTTGCGCGAACCGTCGATGTAGGTGAGGTTGGAGACCACCCGCCCCTGCAGCGCCGGATGATCGCGGTTGACGCCGCTGTCGATGATGCCGATGCGCACGCCTTCGCCGGTGAAGCCCGCCGCGTGCGCGGCGTCGGCATGGGTGACGGCCAGGTGCTGGCTGTAGGCAGGATTCGGATCTTCCACCACCGGCGGGCCCGGCGGCGGCGCGACCGGCGGCGGCGAGATCGGCGGTGGCGGGACCCTGACGTTGTTTCCGCTTCCACCGCACCCGGCCAGCAGGCCGGCCGCGAGCATCGCGGCTGCGATCGGCGCCAGCCTGAATGCGGTCATGCACCGGCTTCTTTCCATTGCGCTCCCCATGGTCCCCTTCCTTTTCCCCTTCGCCCCCCGGCGATCTCCGGTGAAGCATGTCCACCGGCCGCCGATCCTGCAAGACAGGGCAAGCCCGATGGCGCGGGCCGACCCGGGCCGGGTGCACTTGCCGCAGTGCAGCATCCGGCACAATAATCGGGGATTCACGCATTCCGGAGTCCCCCATGTCCGACATCGTCATCGTCGGTGCCAAGCGCACCGCCATCGGTTCCTTCCTCGGCCAGTTCACCGGCGTCCCCACCCCGACGCTCGGTGCCACCGCCATCGAGGGCGCGCTCGCCGATGCCGGCGTCGCCGCCGACCAGGTCGACGAGGTCATCATGGGCTGCGTGCTGCCGGCCGGCCTGGGCCAGGCGCCGGCGCGCCAGGCCTCGCGCGCGGCGGGCATTCCCGACGCCGCCGGTGCCACCACCATCAACAAGGTGTGCGGCTCGGGCATGAAGGCGATCATGTTCGGCCACGACCTCATCAAGGCCGGCTCGGCCGCCGTCGTCGTCGCCGGCGGCATGGAGTCGATGACCAACGCCCCGCACCTGCTCAACGGCTCGCGCACGGGCATCAAGTACGGCAGCGCGCAGATGCTCGACCACATGGCGTGGGACGGTCTGACCAACCCCGACGACGGCCAGGCGATGGGCGTGTTCGGCGACGCGGCCTGCGCGAAGTACGACTTCGGCCGCGAGGACGTCGACGCCTTCGCCACCGAAAGCGCCAATCGCGCCAAACAGGCGCAGGCAGATGGTTCGTTCAAGGACGAAATCGTTCCCGTGACGGTCAAGACCCGCAAGGGCGAGGTGGTGGTCGACACCGACGAGGAGCCCGGCAAGATCGACACCGGCAAGATCCCGAACCTGCGCGCGGCGTTCGGCAAGGACGGCGTGCTCACCGCGGCGTCCTCGTCGAGCATTTCCGACGGCGCGGCCGCCACCGTGCTGATGTCGGCCGACGAAGCGGGCAGGCGCGGGCTGGAACCGGTGGCACGCATCGTCGCCCATGCCACCCATTCGCAGGCGCCGGAATGGTTCACCACTGCCCCGGTGAAAGCGATTTCCAACGTGCTGGAAAAGGCCGGCTGGCAGGTCGGCGACGTCGACCTGTTCGAGGTCAACGAAGCCTTCGCCTGCGTGGCGATGGTGCCGATGAAGGAGCTGGGCATCCCCCACGACAAGCTCAACGTGCATGGTGGTGCATGCGCGCTTGGCCATCCGATCGGTGCCAGCGGTGCCCGCCTGGTGGTCACGCTTTTGAACGCCTTGAAGGCGCGCGGGGGCAAGCGCGGCGTCGCTTCGCTGTGCATCGGCGGCGGCGAAGCAACCGCAATCGCCGTCGAGATGGCGTGAATGGAATCGTGAATAGTTAATGGGTTCTTTACAAAAAAAAGGCCATCAAACGCTTGACAGTGGACATGGGCTTGTCATCATGTTGGCGGGCGCGCTGCCGCGCGTTGCCATCCGTTATTAACGACGAGGAAGATTGACATGACGATCAACAAGGCGCTGCTCGCTCTGGCCATGGGTTTTGCCCTGGCTGCATGCAGCAACCAGCAGCAGGCCGACAACTCGGCCGCCGACGCCGCCGATGCGGCCGCCGCCGCTCAGACCGCCGCCGACGAGGCCGCAGCTGCCGGTGACATGACCGCCGACGTGGCCCAGGACGCTGCCGACACCGCAGCCGACGCCGCCGCCGAAGCCAGCGACCAGGCTGCCGACGCCGCCAACGCCGCGACCGACGAGGCCGCCGACGCTGCCGCCGACGCCGCCGACGCTGCGGCCGACGCTGCCGAGCAGTCCAAGGACGCCGCGGAAGAAGCCCAGCAGTAACCGGCTTCCAAACGACGTGCTACAAGGGAAAAGTCGCTGGTTCGCCAGCGACTTTTTCCGTAAGGGGGGAAGCGTTTCCGCATTCGCGCGCGCTTCCGACCGCCGGGTCCGATTCCAGGGCCAGACACCGAGGAGTACGCAATGAACACACGTATCGCAACCGTCCTGCTGGCCGCCAGCGTGCTGGCGCTGTCGGCCTGCAAGAACGACACCCCGACCGCACAGCAGGAAGCCGACGAAGCGCAGTCCGCCATGGAACAGGCCGGCGATTCCGCTTCCGCAGCGATGTCCGACGCCGGCGACGCGATCGCCGAAGGCGCCGATGCCGCCGCCGCTTCCACCGGCGAAGCCGCTTCCGAAGTCGCCGACGCCACCCGCGCCGCGACCGACGATGCCGCCGTCGCCACCGACGACACCGCCGCCAACGCCCGCGAAGCCGCGGACAAGGCCAAGGACGCGATCTCCGGCGCGGTACAGGACACCAAGGACGCCGTCCGGGACGCGGCCAACGACGCCAAGGCCGCCGCGGACGAAGCCGCCGACGACGCCACGGACGACAACTGAGTCCTCCGCTTCGGCCATTCGCACGCAGACCCGCTTCGGCGGGTCTTCGTGTTTTGGGGCGGCGGGAATCCATTGCCGGCGCTTTCAGTGCCATGCGACTGGTCTGGCACGGCGGCCGGGGAAGGCTGCGGTTATCCTTTGCACTCCACGGTTTCGATCGGTCCGCCATGCCCGTCATTCGCTCCGCACTGGACACACGCGCGCAATCGTTCGTCGAGAACGCCGCCTACCACGAGGAGCTCACGCGCGAACTCGACCGCCGCCTCGCGCATGCCGCCGAAGGCGGCGGCGAGAAGGCACGCGCGAAGCATGTCGCGCGCGGCAAGCTGCCGGTGCGCGAGCGCATCACCGCCCTGCTCGACCCGGGCTCGCCGTTCCTGGAAATCGCGCCGCTCGCCGCCGAAGGCATGTACGACGATGCCGCGCCTGCGGCCGGCATGGTCTGCGGCATCGGGCGGGTGATGGGCCAGGAAGTCGTGGTCGTCGCCAACGACGCCACGGTCAAGGGCGGCACCTACTTCCCGATGACGGTGAAAAAGCACCTGCGCGCGCAGGAGATCGCGCGCGAGAACCACCTGCCCTGCGTGTACCTGGTCGACTCCGGTGGCGCGTTCCTGCCGCTGCAGGATGAAGTCTTTCCCGACAAGGAGCACTTCGGCCGCATCTTCTACAACCAGGCGCGGATGAGCGCCGACAACATCCCGCAGGTCGCGGTGGTGATGGGCAGCTGCACCGCGGGCGGCGCCTACGTGCCGGCGATGAGCGACGAATCGATCATCGTGCGGGAACAGGGTACGATCTTCCTCGGCGGCCCGCCGCTGGTGAAGGCGGCCACCGGCGAGGTCGTCGACGCCGAGGCGCTGGGCGGCGCCGACGTGCACACGTCCGTATCCGGCGTGGCCGACCATTTCGCCGAGGACGACCGCCACGCGCTGCAGATCGCGCGCAGCGTGGTCGGCAACCTCAATCGGTCCAAGACGGTGCCACTGGCCTTGCGCGAGCCGCGCGAACCGGCCTACCCGGCCAGCGAGCTGTACGGCATCGTGCCGAAGGACACGCGCCGCCCGTTCGACATCCGCGAGGTGATCGCGCGCATCGTCGACGGCAGCGAACTGGACGAGTTCAAGGCGCGCTACGGCAAGACCCTGGTCACCGGCTTCGCCCACCTGCACGGCTATCCGGTCGGCATCATCGCCAACAACGGCATCCTGTTTTCCGAGAGCGCGCTCAAGGGCGCGCACTTCATCGAACTGTGCAACCAGCGCGGCATCCCGCTGGTGTTCCTGCAGAACATCACCGGTTTCATGGTCGGCCGCAAGTACGAGAACGCCGGCATCGCCAAGGACGGGGCGAAGATGGTCACCGCCGTGGCGTGCTCGAGCGTGCCAAAGTTCACCGTGGTCATCGGCGGCAGCTTCGGCGCCGGCAACTACGCCATGTGCGGCCGCGCCTACGGCGCGCGCTTCCTGTGGATGTGGCCCAACGCGCGGATCAGCGTGATGGGCGGCGAACAGGCCGCCGGCGTGCTGGCCACGGTGCGCCGCGACGGCATCGAGGCTCGCGGCGGCGACTGGCCGGCGGACGAGGAAGAGGCCTTCAAGGCACCGATCCGCGAGCAGTACGAGCACCAGGGCAGCCCGTGGTACGCCACCGCGCGGCTGTGGGACGACGGCATCATCGACCCGGCCGATACCCGGCGCGTGCTGGGCCTGGGGATCTCCGCATCGCTCAACGCGCCGATCGAGCCGGCGCGGTTCGGCGTGTTCCGGATGTAGCCGCCGCGCATCGCGGCGCCGGCATCTTCGCGTAGGGCCTGCCAAACCCGGCGCAAGCCCTTGTCGGGACTTGGATTCGGTGAGCCGCGTCACAGCTGGCCGAGGGCCGGTGCGTGCTAGTCTGGGGGTTCCCCCAGCCATCCAGTCCTGTCCGAGGAAGCAGCTCCATGGCCATTTTCAACCAGCAAAGTACCGCCAAGAAGGACGTGCCGTCGTTCGCCAACGACACCGCGCCGAACCCGCAGGCGGCCCCGGCCCCGGCCCGCGATACGCACGCCGTGGCCGACTTCAACCCGACCCAGGCCGCACCGCCGCGTGCCGCCGCTGCCGAGGCTCCGGCCAAGGAATCGCTGATCGCCGCCGACCTGACCATCGAGGGCAAGATCGAGGGCGCCGGCCACGTCCGCATCGCCGGCAAGTTCAAGGGCGACGTCAACGTGCGGGGCGACCTGACCATCGAGAAGGGCGCCAAGCTCAGCGGCGGCGTCAAGGCGAAGAAGGTCATGGTGGCCGGCGAGCTGGACGGCAACATTGAATCGGCCGAACGCGTGGAGCTGCTCGACACGGGCGCGCTCAGCGGCGACATCAAGGCCGGCACGCTCACCGTCGCGGCCGGCTCGCGCATCCGCGGCCACGTCGAATGCGGTTGGGGTGACAAGGACGCACCGAAGGCCAACGGCAAGTCCGACAAGGCGGAACGCGAACTCGCCTCGTGAGCAACGCCCGCCCGGGCACGGCAGGTGCCACGCGCACCTGCCCGCACTGCAAGACGACGATCCTCGAAAGCTCGAGCATCTGCCCGTCGTGCAGGCACTACCTGCGCTTCGATTCACCGGACGCGCAGCCGTCGAAGACCATCACCCCGCTCAACGTGGAAGGCAGGATCCGCCATCCGGCCGAGGGCGGCGCATGGGAATACTCGGTGGTGCTGACCATCCGCGACGACGAAGGCAACGAGATCGCGCACCAGGTGGTCGGCGTCGGCGCCATGCATCCCGGCGAGGAGCGCACCTTCAGCCTCGCCGTGGAAGTGATGCCGACCAACGACATGCGCCGGCCGGGCAAGCGCGGCATGAAGCACTGACATTGACGCCAGGCATGAAAGAACGAAGGGCGCCGCGGCGCCCTTCGCAGTGTCCGGCAGTTCGAAAGCCCCGCACGCACGAACTGTAGGAGCGGCTTCAGCCGCGAGCTTTTCCGCGGCCGTCAGAAAAGATCAAAAGCTCGCGGCCAAAGCCGCTCCTACAACGCGAAGGGGCCTTAGTCGCAGTTGCTGCAGCCGCCGCAGGCATCGCTGCGCGAAGCGCCCCCGCCCTGTGCCATTCCCGCCGGCGCCACTACCCTGCCGATGCCGCGCAGCCACGCCGGCCGCCCTTCGCGCAGCAGCGGCAGCGCCATCGCGATGCGCAGCCGCCGCGTCGCGCCCGGGAACTGCTTCTTCATCACCACGCCCGCGCTGGCCAGCACGGCCAGCGCAATCACGACGTACTGGATGACCAGTCCGGTGTCCATGTCGCGGCCTCAGCCCGCTCCCAGCGCCACCGCGACCTGGTAGGTCAGCAGCGACATCAGGTAGGCCAGCGCGAACAGGTAGCCCGCGTTGATGCCGACCTGCTTCCAGGAATTGGTCTCGCGGCGGATGGTGGCCAGCGTCGAGATGCACTGCGGCGCGTAGATGAACCACACCAGCAGCGACAGCGCGGTGGCCAGCGACCAGCCGTCGGCGATCAGGGGCGTGAGCGCCTGCGAGGCAGCGTCGTCGTTGGCGGCCGACAGCGCGTACACCGTCGCCAGCGAGGACACCACCACCTCGCGTGCGGCCAGGCCGGGGATCAGCGCGATGCAGATCTGCCAGTTGAAGCCGACCGGGGCGAAGATCGCGGTCATCGCGTGGCCGATGCGGCCGGCGAAGCTGTAGTCGATCGCCGGCATCGTCGCATCCGCCGGCGCGGCCGGGAACGAGAGCAGGAACCACAGCAGGATCGTCAGCGCCAGGATGATGCCGCCCACCCGCCTGAGGAAGATCATGCCGCGCTCGTACAGGCCGATCAGCAGATCGCGCGGGTGCGGGATGCGGTACGAGGGCAGCTCCAGCATCAGCGGATGCTCGCTCTTGTCGCGGCGCCAGCGCTTCATCACCCACGACACCGCCAGCGCGCTGACGATGCCGCCCATGTACAGCCCGAACAGCACCAGCCCCTGCAGGTTGAACCAGCCCACCTTCTGCGCCGGGATGAACGCACCGATCAGCAGCGCGTACACCGGCAGCCGCGCCGAGCACGTCATCAGCGGCGCAACCATGATCGTCGCCAGGCGGTCGCGTGGGTCCTGGATCGAACGCGTGGCCATGATGCCCGGGATCGCGCAGGCGAAGCTCGACAGCAGCGGGATGAACGAGCGCCCGGACAGGCCGGCGGCCGCCATCATGCGGTCGAGCAGGAAGGCCGCGCGCGGCAGGTAGCCGGACTCCTCCAGCGCGAGGATGAAGGCGAACAGGATCAGGATCTGCGGCAGGAAGACGACCACACCGCCGACGCCGGCGATGATGCCGTCGACCAGCAGGCTGCTCAGCGGCCCTTCCGGCAGCGCACCGGCAACCCACTCGCCCACCCACGCGGTGCTTGCGTCGATCGCGTCCATCATCGGCGTGGCCCAGGCGTACACCGCCTGGAAGATCAGGAACATCAGCACCGCCAGCACCAGCAGGCCGGCGACCGGATGCAGCAGCCAGCGGTCGAGCACGTCGTCGATGCGCGCGGTGCGGCTGGGCATTTCCACCGCCAGCGACAGCAGGCGGCGGGTTTCGGCATGCAGTGCTTCGGTGGCGTCCTGCCCGTCTCCGGCGGCGGCCGGCAGCCTGGCGGTCGGCGCCTGCGGCGCGTCGCCCAGCGCCTCGATGCGTGCGACCAGTTCCTTCGCGCCGTTGTGGTGGACGGCGACGGTTTCGACCACCGGCACGCCCAGCGCTTCCTCCAGCGCGGCGCGGTCGATGCGGATGCCGCGGCGACGCGCCACGTCGGCCATGTTCAGCGCCACCACCATCGGCCGCCCCAGTTCGCGCACTTCCAGCGCGAAGCGCAGGTGCAGGCGCAGGTTGGTCGCGTCGACCACGCACACAAGCACGTCGGGAGCCGCCTCGCCCGGATAGAAGCCGCGGCACAGGTCGCGGGTGATGGCCTCGTCCAGGCTGGACGGATTCAGGCTGTAGGCGCCGGGCAGGTCGAGCAACGCATAGCTGCGGCCGGACGGCGTGACCAGGCGCCCTTCCTTGCGCTCGACGGTGACGCCGGCGTAGTTGGCGACCTTCTGCCGGCTGCCGGTGAGCTGGTTGAACAGCGCGGTCTTGCCGCAGTTGGGATTGCCCACCAGCGCCAGCCGCAGCGGGGAAACGGCTGCGGTGCTCATTCGCGCGCGTCCCCGTTGCGCAGCAGCACGCGCGCGGCCTCGGCGCGGCGCAGTGCGAAGCGGGTGAAGCCGACCTGCACCAGCAGCGGCTCCGCGCCGATCGGACCGGAGGCCATCACCTGCACGCTCTCGCCGTCGACGAAACCGAGTTCGCGCAGGCGGCGGGCGATGGGGTCGTTGGGCATGTGGTCCTCCACGCGTTCGACCGTGGCGCTCGTGCGCCGCGGCAATTCGGATAGCCTCATGGACAGATCAAAATGGGAATTGTTCTCATTATAGCCCGCACACGCGGGCAATGGCGCCCGCACGCGGCCGGAACGCTGCGGGCCAGCGGCTATCATTCCGGTTCATCCGCCGCGCCAAGGAGCGCCGATGCCTGACTCCCTGCTGCTGGAACGCGCCGGTCCCGTCGCCCGGCTGCGGCTGAACCGGCCGGCGCTGCACAACGCCTTCGACGCCGGCCTGATCGCGGCCCTGGTCTCGGCGCTGGAAGGGCTGGCCGGCGACGACGGCGTGCGGGTGGTCGTGCTGGAGGGCGCGGGCGCCTCGTTCTCCGCCGGCGCCGACCTCAACTGGATGCGCGGCATGGCCGCGGCCAGCGAACAGGAAAACCGCGACGACTCCCTCGCCCTCGCCCGCCTGATGCGCGCGCTGGACGAACTGCCCAAGCCCACCATCGCACGCGTCCACGGCGCGGCCTTCGGCGGCGGCGTCGGGCTGGTGGCCTGCTGCGACATCGCCATCGGCGCCGAGGGCGTGAAGTTCGGCCTGACCGAAAGCAGGCTGGGACTGCTGCCGGCGGTGATCTCGCCCTACGTGCTCGCCGCGATCGGCCCGCGCCACGCGCGGCGCTACTTCGCCACCGCGGAAATTTTCGATGCCGCGCAGGCGCAGCGGATCGGACTGCTGCACGAGGTGGTCGCCGCTGATGCGCTGGACGCCGCGGTCGATCGCCAGGTATCGCTGCTGCTCAAGGCCGGGCCGGTGGCGTCGGCGCAGGCCAAGTCGCTGGTGCGCGAGGTGGCAGGACGCCGCGACCGCGACGCGATCGACGCGGCCAACGCCGCGCTGATCGCGCGGCTGCGGGTATCGCCGGAAGGCCAGGAAGGCCTGTCCGCGTTCCTGGACAAGCGCGCGCCGGCGTGGACGGAGACGAAGTAACCAGGCAGCCGCTCCAGAGCCCTCCCCTTCAAGGGGAGGGTTGGGTGGGGATGGGTTTCCCCACCGTACAGAAAATCCCACGGAGGAGAAGCAAACGCCATGGAAGGCCAGACCAACAAGCGTACGCGGAACGAACAGCGCCAACGCACGCTGCGATGCAACTCGACCGACGCCGAACGCGAACTGTGGCAATCCTTGCGGTGCAGGCAAATGGATGGCGCAAAGTTCCGAAGGCAGCACCCTTTCAGCGATTACATCCTCGATTTCGCCTGCATCGAACGAAAGCTCGCAATCGAACTCGACGGAGGGCAGCATGCCGAAGCGACGAAGTACGATGACTGGCGGACGCGACAGTTGGAGCAGGCGGGCTTCGCTGTACTGCGTTTCTGGAACCACGAAGTGTTCGAGAACCGGGAAGGAATCCTGCAAGTGATCCTGGCTGCGCTGCAAGAACGGGCGAAACCCATCCCCACCCAACCCTCCCCTTGAAGGGGAGGGCTCAAGAGCGACGACACTGCATGTTCAACAAAATCCTCATCGCCAACCGCGGCGAAATCGCCTGTCGCGTGATCCGCACCGCGCGCCGCTTCGGCATTGCCACGGTGGCGGTGTACTCGGAGGCCGACGCCGATGCGCAGCACGTGCGGCTGGCCGACGAGGCCTGGCCGATCGGCGGGCCGCGGCCGCAGGACAGCTACCTGCGCGGCGACGCGATCCTGGAGGTCGCCCGCCAGTCCGGCGCACAGGCGATCCATCCCGGCTACGGCTTCCTCAGCGAGAACGCCGACTTCGCCGACGCGGTCAAGGCCGCGGGCCTGGCGTTCATCGGGCCGTCCGGCGATTCGATGCGCAAGATGGGCAGCAAGGCCGGCGCCAAGGACCTGATGGCCGCCGCCGGCGTGCCGGTGGTGCCCGGCTACACCGGCGAGGACCAGTCGCCCGACCTGCTCGCACGCGAAGCGCAGCGCATCGGCTTCCCGCTGATGATCAAGGCCGCGCACGGCGGCGGCGGCAAGGGCATGCGCATCGTGCGCTCGGCCGACGAGTTCCTGCCCAACCTCGAAAGCTGCCAGCGCGAGGCGAAGAACGCGTTCGGCCGCGACCGCGTGCTGCTCGAGCGCTACATCGAGTCGCCGCGCCACATCGAGATCCAAGTGTTCGGCGACAGCCAAGGCAACGCCATCCACCTGGGCGAACGCGAGTGCTCGGCCCAGCGCCGCTACCAGAAGGTGCTGGAGGAATCGCCCTCGCCCTTCGTCACGCCCGAACTGCGCGCGGCGATGGGCGCGGCCGCGGTGCAGGCCGCACGCGCGATCGACTACGCCAACGCGGGTACGGTGGAATTCATCGTCGCGCCGTCCGGCGAGTTCTTCTTCATGGAGATCAACACCCGGCTCCAGGTCGAGCATCCGGTGACCGAGTTGGTGACCGGACTGGACCTGGTCGAATGGCAGCTGCGCGTGGCCGCGGGCGAACCGCTGCCACTGGCGCAGGACGACATCACCCAGCGCGGCCACGCGATCGAGGTGCGGCTGTACGCCGAGGATCCAGAAGCCGGCTTCCTGCCCGGCTCCGGCCGGCTCGAACGCCTGCGCCTGCCACCACCTTCGGCGCACGTGCGCATCGACTCGGGGGTGGTCGAGGGCGACACGGTGACGATCTTCTACGACCCGATGATCGCCAAGCTGATCGTCCACGACGCCGACCGCGCGCGCGCCCTCGCCCGCCTGCGCGAGGCGCTGGCACGGTGCGCGATCAGCGGGCCGAAGTCGAACATCGCCTTCCTCGAACGGCTGGTGCGGCACCCGGCAGTGGTCGACGCGACGATCGACACCGGCTACCTCGACCGTCACCTCGACGAGTTCATGCCGCCCGCGGGCGAGGTCGAAGCCGAACCGCTGCTCGCCGCCGCCGTCACCCGGCTGCTGGACCAGGAGCGGCAGGCGCAGGCCGACGCCACCGCCTCCGGCGATCCAACGTCGCCCTGGGCCATCGCCGACGGCTGGCGGCTGGGCCACGGCAGCCTGCGCAGCCTGGCCTTCGGCCACGGCGAACAGCGCCTGGAACTTCGCGCGCGCGGCAGCGGCGGCGACTACAGGATCGAGTCCGCTACCGGCAGCCACGACGTCGCCGGCGCACGCCTGTCGGACGGAACGCTGAGCCTGCGCATCGACGGCCACGCGCGCCGCTTCACCGTGGCCGATGACGCCGACGCGGTCGTCGTGCACGACGGCGCGCGCCGGCTGCGGCTGCAGCCGCTGGCGCTGTACGAGCACGAGGCCGGCGCCGCCGACAGCAACGCCGGCAACGTGGCCGCGCCGATGCCCGGCCGCGTGGTGCTGGTGAAGGCCGCGCCGGGCGACGCGGTCGAGGCGGGACAGGAGGTCATGGTGATCGAGGCGATGAAGATGGAGTTGAGCCTGAAGGCACCGCGCGCCGGCACCGTCGCCGAGGTGCGCGCGCAGGCCGGCGAGTTCGTCGACGCCGACGCGGTGCTGGTCACGCTGGAGGATGCATCGTGAGCGACTTCGTCCGCATCGTCGAAGTCGGCCCGCGCGACGGCCTGCAGAACGAGAAGGCGACGATCGCCACCGCCGACAAGATCGCGCTGGTCGACCGGCTCTCGGCCACCGGCCTGCAGAGCATCGAGGCGACCAGCTTCGTCAGCCCGAAGTGGGTGCCGCAGCTGGCCGACGCCGCCGAAGTCTTCACCGGCATCACGCGCCGGCCCGGCGTCCACTACCCGGTGCTGGTCCCCAACGAAAAAGGTTACGACCGCGCGCGCGAGGTCGGCGTGGAGGAGATCGCGGTGTTCACCGCAGCCTCCGAAGCCTTCAACCGCAAGAACATCAACGCCTCGATCGACGAGTCGCTGCAGCGCTTCGCGCCGGTGCTCGAACGCGCGCGCGGCGATGGGGTCCGGGTGCGCGGCTACGTATCGACGGTGCTCGGCTGCCCCTACCAGGGCGAAGTGCCACTGGCCGATGTGGTCCGCGTTGCACGTGAACTGCACGCAATGGGGTGTTACGAAATCTCTCTGGGGGACACGATCGGCGTCGGCACGCCGGCCAAGGCGCGCGCCATGCTGCGCGCGGTGACCGCCGAGGTGCCGATGCCGGCGCTGGCGGTGCATTTCCACGACACCTACGGCCAGGCGCTAGCCAACATCCTGGCCTGCCTGGAGGAAGGCGTGGCGGTGGTCGATTCGGCCGTTTCCGGCACCGGCGGCTGCCCCTATGCGCGCGGGGCGACCGGAAATGTTGCCAGCGAGGACGTGGCCTATATGCTGCACGGCATGGGCATCGCCACCGGCATCGACCTGGACGCGCTCAGCGACACCGGCCGCTGGCTCGCGGCATTGCTCGGGCGCGAGACGGGCAGCAAGGTCACCCGGGCGCGGATGGCCTCATGAGCACGGGCCGACAGCTGCCGGAGGAAACTTCGAGGCTGTCGGCCAATGACGGTACCGCGCAGATCGCCCGCGCCTTGGACGCGGCCTGCCGCGACCTGCGCATCCCCGCCGAAGTGCGCGCCCTGCTCGCCGAGGCGCGCGACGCGCTGCGTGCGGCCAGCAGCGACGCCGAAACCGCGCGCCTGCGCTACCACGCCCTGTTCGATGCCGTCCCCGACCCGGTCAGCATCCTCGACGAACGCGGCATCGTGCTCGACCTCAACAAGGCCGGCATGGCGGCCTACCGGCGCCCGCGCGAGGAGATCATCGGCCAGCCGATCGAGGTGCTGAACCCGGAACTGCCCAAGGGGCACCTCGGCCCGGTATGGGACACGATCAACCGCGGCCGTACCTACGTCATCGAGGTGACCAACATGCGCGCCGACGGCACGCGCTTCCCGGTCGAGGTGCACAGCGCCGGCTTCGAGCATGACGGCCGCAAGTGCCTGGTGGCGGTGGCGCGCGACCTGAGCAGCCGCCGCGAGGCCGAGCTGCGCTACCGCGAGCTGATGGAGGTAATCGACAAGGGCATCGTGGTCCAGGACGAGCAACTGAACTTCGTCTACGGCAACTCCGCGGCCCTGCGCCTGCTCGGCGTCGACAGCGGCCATTCGCTGGAAGAAGCCATGCAGCCCGAGCACTGGATGATCGTGCGCGAGGACGGCACGGTCATGCCGGAGGCCGAATACCCGACCGTGCGCGCCATCCGCGGCGGACGCATCATCGAGAGCACCCTGCTGGGCCTGTACCACCGCGGGCGGCGCCAGCTGAGCTGGCTGTCGACGACGGTGGTGCCGCAGTTCGCCGCCGACGCCGACCGGCCGCACCAGGTGCTGTCGATGTTCAGCGACGTCACCGCGCTCAAGCGCGACAGCGCGCTGTTCGACCGCGTGCAGTCGCTGGCGCACATCGGCGGCTGGGAGTGGGACTGCACCAGCGACCTGCTCTACCTCACCGACGAATCGGCGCGCATCCTCGCCCAGGACCGCGCGCCGGCGACGATGCCGGAGATGGTCGACTGCCTCGCCCCCGCGTGCCGGCTGCGGCTGCGCGCGGCGCTGGACCGGACGATCGCCGACGGCCGGGGATTCGACCTCGAACTGCAGGGCGCGCGCGCCGACGGGCACGCATTCTGGGTGCGCGCGATCGGCGGCGCGGTGCCCGGCGACCCGGCCACCTCGCGCCTGACCGGCACCCTGCAGGACATCACCGAACTCAAGCACGGCGAGGAAACCCTGCGCGTGCAGGCGCGCAGCGACCCGCTCACCGGGCTGATGAACCGCGACGCGATCCTCGGCGAGATCTCCGCGCGCCTGGCCGATCCGGGGCAGGCGCGCGTGGCGGTGCTGTACATCGACCTGGACCGCTTCAAGGTGGTCAACGACGTGCTCGGCCACGGTGCCGGCGACGAGCTGCTGACCAACGCCGCGCACCGGATCCTGCGCGCGGTGGGCACCGAGGGCCTGATCGCCCGCTTCGGCGGCGATGAATTCCTCGTGGTGTGCAACACCGAGGACGACGAACACCGTCCCGAGCGCCTCGCCGATGCGATCCTCGACGCCTTCGGCGACAGCTTCCGCTTCGAGAAGGAGGAGTTCGCGATCACCGCCAGCATCGGCATCGCCCATGCGCCGGCGCACGGCGACCGGCCACAGGTGCTGATCCACAACGCCGACGCGGCGATGTACGACTCCAAGCGCCGCATCCGCAACGGCTGGCAGATGTTCACGCCGGCGCTGGCGCAGTCGCAGCAGGACCGCCTGCGCGTGGAAACCCACCTGCGCCGCGCGGCCGACAACAACGAGTTCCACCTGGTCTACCAGCCGCAGGTCGACCTGCGGCACGGCCGCATCGTCGCGGCCGAGGCGCTGATCCGCTGGGAGAACCGGCAACTGGGCGAAATGCGCCCGGACCACTTCATCGGCCACGCCGAGACCACCGGCGACATCGTTCGCATCGGCAGCTGGGTGCTGCGCGAAGCCTGCCGCCAGGCCGCCGAATGGCGCGACGCGGGACTGGGCATCGTGCGCGTCGCGGTCAACGTGTCCTACCGCCAGTTCCTCGGCGACGACCTGGCCGACACCGTGCACGGGGTGCTGGAGGAGTTCGGCCTGCCCGGCACCGCGCTGGAGCTGGAGTTCACCGAGCGCGTGCTGATCGAGGACGCGCCCGACACCCTGCGCACCTTCGCCCGCCTGCGCGAACAGGGCGTGGTGCTGACCATCGACGACTTCGGCGAGGGTTACAGCGCGCTCAACTACCTGCGGCGGCTGCCGATCCACGGCCTCAAGCTCAGCCAGCTGTTCATGGAGGGGGTGCCGGACAACAAGTCCGATGTCGCGGTGTGCCAGGCGGTCGCCGGCATCGCCCGCAGCCTCGGGCTGGCGCTCGTGGCCGAGGGCGTCGAATCCGAACAGCAGCGCCGGTTCCTGCTCGAACTGGGGGTGCCGGTCGGGCAGGGATTCCTGTTCGCGCCGGGGCTGCGTCCGGAGGAGTTCGCGCGCCGCCTGGCCGACGACGCGGTCGCCACCGCCTGAACGCCGCCGCCGGCGGGGCGGGTAAAATGCGCGGTTTCCGCACTGGGGTACCGCGATGCAACCCGATTCGATCCGTGCCGTCGTCACCGGCGGCGTTTCCGGCCTCGGCCTGGCCGTGGCCACGCGCATCGTCGCCGACGGCGGCAAGGTCGCGCTGTTCGACGTCAACGACGACAAGGGCGCCGCCGCGGTCGCGGCCCTGGGCGACGCCAACGCGCGCTACCTGCGTACCGACGTCACCGACGAGGACGGCGTGGTCGCCAACGTCGCCGCGGCGAAGGAATTCCTCGGCGGCCTGAACCTCGCGGTCAACTGCGCCGGCATCCTCGGCGCCGGCCGCGTGCTCGGCCGCGAGGCGCCGATGCCGCTGAAGAACTTCGCCACCACGGTGATGGTCAACCTGGTCGGCAGCTTCAACGTCGCCAAGGCCGCCGCCGCGCAGATGCAGCACAACGACGCGGGCGAGGACGGCGAGCGCGGCGCGATCGTCAACACCGCCTCGGTCGCCGCCTACGAAGGCCAGATCGGCCAGGCCGCGTATTCGGCGTCCAAGGGCGGCGTGGTCGGCATGACCCTGCCGATGGCGCGCGAGCTGTCGCGCTTCGGCATCCGCGTCAACACGATCGCGCCGGGCATCTTCTGG
>Ga0160437_1000581_pt1 | contig 18418 bp, 15 predicted proteins | sample HID1975I_E0MG_FD_108227 | JGI IMG/M metagenome (GOLD analysis project Ga0160437, IMG submission 108227) | Enriched soil microbial communities from UW Madison campus, WI, USA - HID1975I_E0 MG | ecosystem: Environmental > Terrestrial > Soil > Unclassified | place: USA: Madison, Wisconsin... | reverse complement strand
GGCGTAGCTATGCGAGGAATCCGCCACACGGCGGGTTCTGGCAGCAAACGACTGCCACCTGATGCCGAATTCCCCAAACCGGTGCCCGACAAACCCTTTGAGCCCGGCGATCACCGCGCCTCAAGGAGGGTTTTTCCGCACCCTGCTAAAGGATTTGAACGCCGGGATGCCGAACTGGATCTCCTATCAGGCTCGCGACGACGAAGGCACGCAATCACCTCTGGAGACGCTGGATCGTGGCTGGGGATCATGACGCGATTTCGCGGTGCTGTTCGTCGAAGCAGCGTGCGGCCTTGGCCTTGGCGCACGGATCGTCTCGGGTTAACTCGTTAATCGTTCGGAAAACCTCATCGGCCTAACTGCGAATGAGCCCACCCATGCCTGGGCGGAAGTCTTTGTGCCTGACGCTGGCTGGATCACCTTCGATCCTACCAATCGCAGCATCGGTGGCTTCAACCTGGTGCCGGTTCCCGTTGGGCATTAGCTCCTCCAGGTGACGCCGGTCAGCGGAAGTTACGGGGGACCTGCGGACATGCTGGACCATATGACTGTGAGAGTAGATCTGCGCTGACACGCGCTTAAGTCGTGGATCGCAGCGCTGACTATCGATATGGAGCTTCGCACATGGTATTTTGCCTGCCACACACCATATGAGGTTCATCGCACTCCAAATGCCTCGGGCACGAGTGCGGCTGAGAGATAGTGCGTGCTCCCGCTCAGTGATGGAGACTAACTATGTCTTTTTTATCCGGTATCGCATGGAATACGGGCAGCGCGGTCCTTCCGCTAGATCTTACCATGATCCCGCAGTCCAGTGGGGTGCGAGGTGATGCCGCACTATCTCTGCGCGAGGACAACTGGGAGAATGAAGGCGGTCACCTCGCCGGAGTGAAGTCCCCGGCCGCAACTCCCGCGCTTTCCGCCAATGATGTCGAGAGGCTCGAGGCTCAGGCTCGTCGCATGGAAAGCAGGCTGGCCAGCGATTTTGCCGATGGGCGGGTAGGGATGCGTTACAACACCTATGGACATCGCTCACGCCTCCTTCGCCAGCAAAAAGCGAAGCTTGATGTGCTGCGGGCCGGTCTTCAGTCGCAGGAAGCAACCAGTATGAACGATCCTTCTGAACTGGACGGAGTCGCTGCAGCTGAACAAATGGCTCTTTACGAGATCACCCGCGTTCCGGTCGATCAGTACCGTTACAAGGATTATCGCTACTCGAAGTTGAGCGACGCAATTGCTCAAGCCAGAAGCGACGAGAAGGCTTCCTGATCTTGACCACCTAGACACCAAGCTTTTGAAAGGATGTCCAATGGAGCTTTCATCGACCTTTTGCCGGATGCAAGAGAAGGTACAGCACGATCGTGCGACCAATGCGATATTGCAGAACGTCCGCCTCGTGGCCGAGAAAGCGGCCAAGGCATGGGGCGCCGTGGCCCTTGCCGCCGAACAACGCGAAGCTCGTCGTGAACGAACGCGTATCATTGCCGATATGAAGGCCCTTCAAGATCAGCAAGCGCCCAGCGAGGAGGACAGGCTGCTGGGCGAAAACCCTGACCGCGGGTTCGAAGACTCTGTATCGAGCTAGGGAGGATCTGAGGCGATTTACCGCTCTGCACGGAAGGATCATGTGCCATGCCGTTGCGGCAGCAGACAGGCCGTTCCTAAATGCTGGCACCCGTCAGGCCGCAGTATGAAGGGGGTGAGATGATCAATCCCGCAAGTCCAGGCCTGCCGCACGAGTTTGCGGACCGAATAACGAAACCGTTCACACGGTTCCTCAGAGTCGAGGCTGCAGCCGGGGGATTTTTGCTGGTCGCGACGCTAGTCGCGTTGATCATAACCAATACGGCCTGGTCTGGGCAATTCCTGACGTTGTGGGAGATGCAGATCGGTCTGCAGATCGGCCCGTGGGATTTCACCCGTTCAACGGGACACTGGATCAACGACGGATTGATGACGTTTTTCTTCTTCGTGGTGTCCCTGGAGATGAAGCGCGAATTCGCCCTGGGCGAACTACGAAACCTGCGAACCGCCGCCCTTCCTTTCGCCGCTGCGCTCGGCGGCATGATAGTTCCAGCGTCGATCTACATTGCGATCCTGGCCGGTAAAGCCGGCATGCACGGCTGGGGCACGGTGATGGCCACTGATACGGCGTTCGTAATTGGAGGGCTTGCGCTCTTTGGTTCGCGCATTCCCCACAGTCTGCGCCTGTTCCTCATTGCCCTCGCGATCTTCGATGACATTGGCGCGATCCTTGTTGTCGCGATCGGTTACGGGAGCGCCTTGAAATTCGTCGCGATCGGTCTTGGGCTTTTCCTCCTGGGTATAATCGCCATCACCGCTCGTCTCGGCATCAGAAGCATCCCGATATACTTTCTCTTCGGAGCCGCGTTTTGGCTGTGCCTCGATGCCTCCGGCATCCACGCGACGATCGCCGGTGTTATCCTCGGACTGATAACCCCAACGCGCATCTGGGTGGGGGTGCCGCGTCTGCGCGCCATCCTCGGGAACATCCTGGAACCGCGCGATCATGAGTGGAGTGGTGACACATCGGATCGCCGCGAACTTGTTGAAGCGGGCCGAGCTATCAGCGAGTCCCTATCGCCGTTGGAGCGGTTGGAAATGATGCTGCACCCCTGGGTGGGGTTCGCGGTCATGCCCCTCTTCGCGTTGGCCAATGCAGGTGTCGTATTTTCGGCGTCCGACGTCCAGCCCGTCTCCGTCGCAATCTTTTTCGCGCTGGTCTTCGGCAAGCCGATCGGCGTTATACTCTTCAGCTGGCTGGCGCTGCGATCCGGTGTGGCGAGACTCGGAGCGGGGCTGAACTGGTCCTTCCTCACGGCAGGCGCCCTCCTGACCGGGATAGGCTTCACGATGTCCATTTTTATCGCGAACCTCGCATATCCGCCCACGCTGATGGTCGCGGCGAAGCTGGGGATTCTTCTTGCCTCGCTCGCCTCGGCCGTTCTGGGCCTGTCGGCCATCTATTGGGTAACGTCGCACAATTGAGAGAAGAATGACTGACCGTCCACCGATAACCTCGCGCAAGGAGCGAGACTCGCTCGTTAGCGGCATCTTCGCCGGCTATGATTACACGTTTGCACAGCAGGTCGTGGTCGGCGCCAATCGGGTTCTAGCGTCGATGCAGATGATGCCCTCGGGCGGTGCTGGTGGCAGTACGCTCGACCTTTATCCCATGTACCCGATCGACACGTGGCTCAGTACGACTCGCCGGCCTATGTTCACAACGGCTGGGAACCTCCCCACCGACGGGTGCCTGGTGGATGCCTCGGACTTGCGCTCTGGGAAAGACACCGTGGGCAACCGCAAGAAGCCCCAGCGGCTGCATCCGGAGGAAAAGCTGACGGTGCGGCGGTCGCGCAATCGACGCCATGCCCTGGGTGCACGGACACCAGTGCGGGTTGTTGCCATCCAATCCAGCACCGGAGCCTGGGCTTCCTCCACTACCAGCGGTCCTCTGGAAGCCGCTTTGGTACTGACGATCACCAATTACGTGACCCGGGAAGGTCGGCAGGCTGTGCCGGATACATCGATCCCGGGGCGAAGGTGGTGCGGGAACTGACCGATTTAATCATTGAGCTCGGCAAGCCTAGCAAGACCGTCAGGGACAGTGGCGCCATTGATTTCCAATGCAGAGCCACGGCTTCGTCCAAGGGCAGGCCACTGATCTGAGGTCGCGCAGCCGCCGAGTGAGCGTCGGCTTTCCTTGTACGGTCGCCGCTAAGCCGACTGACCGGAAAGTCCCACGACACGTCGTTCAGGTTTAGCTGCGGTCTGGTGAACCGACGTCAGCTATCAGGGAGCCGAGATCAGGCGATCTACGTCCGCTCTGTCGGCGGAGCAGGGCAGGGCGCTACCGGCCGGTCCCGACCAACTAAAGCCGTTCCAGTGCAGCCGCTGGAACGTCCGGTAAAACTGAAACGGGTCGTTCGCCCGTCGAACAGCTGCCGGTCGGCTAAGCGTTGTTCCGGCCATTCGTTCAGGATCGAGGTGCTGTCAGCTACGTGCCCACTTGTGGCCGTTCCGGTCGCAAACTTACCCTTCCGTTCGCGCCATAGCTCCGCTTTTTGATTTTACGCTCTACAGGCGCATGTCGGACGCATCGGATTAGGTCTCTGCGAGGGCCGCGTGCAGCTTCTGGACGCGTTCCAGGCGGATGCGATTGGCCCTCGGGTCTCCGTCGTTCTCCATCTCCCAGGCGATCGCGACTTCGAGCTGACGGACAGCAAGGGCGCGGTCGCGTGTGCCACCTCCGCGGGGCTGCAAGGAGAGCAGTTCGGCATTGACCACTTCCCATGCGCTGCGATCGTCCTTGCCTAGCAGAGGGCGCGCCTCGACCAAGGCCTCGCGCGCGGCGTCCAGCGGCTCGAGTCCGCCGCCATTCGCAGCTACGACGAGACAGGCCTCTGCGCGACCCAGGAGGCTGCTTACGCGTTGGTAAGGTTTGGGATCGGCGGCATCGATTGTGAGGGCATTGGTGAAAGCATCGACAGCGTCAGCCAAGTCGGGGACACACTTCCGGTCGAGCCGCGCGAGCTCGACAAGCGCCTGACCCAGCGAGCGCCAGTCGAAGCCGGGATCGTAGTGGTAGGGGCGTCCTGTGGTGATGGCGTGGCCGAAGGCATCGGCTGCTTGCTTGAGCAGATCGACACGGCCTAGCTGCCTCCCAGCGTAATGCAGCTTGGAGGCATACATTCTGATATCGTCCGGCCAGTGGCTTGTTGTCTCGCGCATGTAGCGAGCGTGGAGCTCTCGAAACTTCGCGAAAATCTGATCGACGCGCTTTTCGTCCTTATCTTGAACGGCGGGCACGACCGCTAAGATGAGCCGTCCGTGGTCTTCCGCGAACTGCCATTCGGACGGTGGATTGGCTGCAATCTTTCGACGCGCTGCGTCGAGGACCGTTTCCCCTGGCCGCCCATACCCCGCCTTGTCCCACAGACGCACAGCAGCTCCCGTCAACCGTTCCCATGGCGATGGGCGCGCTGCGGCCAGACGACGTCGAACCAGCAGGGTGTTGCTGGCCACAATCATCGCCTTTCGGGCCCGTAGCTCTCGCGGTGTGAGGAATAGAACCGTAGACGCATTCTTGAGCCAGCAAGATGCCTGTTCGGGAAAGCGATCTGGATCTGGCGAATCGAAGAAGGCAGCGTCTATTTCTCGGATAACATCTGGAGTATCCCCGAACCCCGCTCCATCCATAGTCGCAGCTTTCAGTGCAGCATCGCGCTCCAGCGCAATTCTGAACCGCCGGAAAATCGTAAGTAGCTGGTCAAGGTCGAGCCGCTCAAGACCATCCTCGATGTCGCCAAGCACCGCCGACTTCATCGCAGAGTTTGCAGCGAACTGGCCGTGCCCGCCGTTATTGACCTGCGCGATGTAGTAGCTCGCGTGATAGATCGGCCACACGTCGGGCTGGACCTCGTCTCTGACCAGCCAGGCTTCCTTGATGCACCAGTTGCAGAACTGAATCAGCGCGTCGGGCAGAGTGTTAGGGTCAGCCGCCTGGCGGTCCGCCAAGGTTACCAGGATCTCGGGCGCAAGGAGACCTTGGGACCTTACGGGTAACTTGCTTCTTGTAATGGCTACCATTTTTGCCCTCCCTCGCCAGCGACCGAAGCATTGACTGACCGGAATCTACAATCAAGCACAAAGGAGAGGAGGGCAATCTCGGCGTTGGCGAATCGTGCCCGAAATCCAGCCGGACTGCTAACGGCCAAGTGATGGCATGCCAGAGCCCGCGATCTCGCGCCGCAGGAATGTCCAGTGTCGGTTACGAAACTGTCGTTCGCGGAGGCGCAGCGAACAGCAGCTTTCTCCCGGGTCAAGGCGATCGGGGCCAGCGAAAGCGACCCAAGCCGGCCACTCGGCCATCATTTTTCTTTACCCTGGTGCTGACGGTCCGCTTTTTCGCCGCCTGCTGGCTTAGTCAGGGCGTACACACCTCGCCGAGCGGCCCAACTTGTGCCCCGGAATCATCTGAACCAAACTTTCACTATCCGCCCGGCCTTCGCCGGATTATCGATCACGCTGCGACTATGGGGTGTTTCGGCGTTCGTGCCACGGGGGGATTTCCATAAAATGCTGTTTTCAAGATGGAGCTGCAGTTTTGCGGCGATCGCGGCGCTTTGCTTGATGCCGGGGCTTCAGGCAGCCGCTCAGCCGGTTAGCCCGCTGGACGGGGCGACGATCGTCGACGTGCCTTTCGTACTGGGCGAGGTCGATCAAGCCGAGACGACCGACATGCTGTGGGCTAAGGGCGACAAGCCCGCCAATACGCTGCTGGCGCGCTTTACCGTGCGCCCGGTCCAGGCTGCGATGCTCCGGACCGGGTTAGGCGGGACCACGCCCCTACTGCTCTGGCGTGCCTTCACCGGTGGCGACATCACCCGATTGCAGTCGAATGAGCTGCACCTCGACGGCGGGCCGCTATACTTCTGCGGAGTGGTGGGCGAACGATCCGCGCCGTTCTGCCTCATCGATGCGGACGGCGACGGCAGGTTCGAGAAAGTCGCCGACGGCATGGCCGAGCGCGGGCGCAAGCCTTATCATGTCACGATGATCCGGGCTGCAGAGCCGCTTCCGGTACCTCAGCCATATACCCTGGTGGGGGATGGCGAGAGGCCGACTATCCGTATGGAACTGCGCAACTGCGCCAAGGACTACGACTATCCGCGCTATGTCGCGGCATCGCTGGAAGACCGCAATGTGCCGGTTTACGCTTCCGGCTTTGCCTGGCACGACAAGGACAGCAGCTTCGCCTTCTGCCGCCGCGGCGTGCGGCTTGATGCGTCAGCGCAGACATCGGCTCCGACCGGCGGCTACGTGTCGCAGATTGGCCCGTTCACCTATACCGTCGGGCCGAAAGCCGTTCCCCGCCTGCAGATGGTGGGATCGGCTGCTGCGTCCGCCCTCTACAGGCTGGAAGGCGCCACGCTGGTAGATATGCGCGTCGGCCACACGCCGAAGCAGGCGCAGCTTCTGGCGGCGAAAGCGTTTCCCTATCCCAGCCTGATGGCGGACGCGGGCGGCAGCCTGCGGGCTGGAACGCTTGCCAGCGGGGACGTGCTCGCGTCGATACCCTTCCATCACGCCTATAAGGGCCGGCTCACACAGGAGGTGACCATCGCCACCTTGTTCGGCAAGCGCTCGCTGCGTGCCGGGACGGTGGTTTATGGCTTCCCGGCGCGGTCCCAGCTGACCCGCACCATCAACGGCATGCCACAGGGGCACGCGGTCGACGAGGACGAGATGCGCAACTACGCGCTCCAGCTGACCTGGTGCGCCCCCGTTCAGGAAGCGGCGCCCGCCAAGCCCGTAAAGACGAAGCCGGGGACGATAGGCCGCGAGGGCTGGTCGGCCGCCTGCATTCCACATAGCCAGATGGGCACGTACACCATCATCAACCAGTTGCAGCCCGCATTCGGGGTTTCCGCCGTCCGCTACGACGCCACGACCTCCTCGAACGACGGCCCCCCGCCGATTGAGCGCCAAGACGACCTCGCCTTCGCGCAGCCTTTACGCTCCGATTTCGTCTACGAAGGTCGCGAGGGCGAAATGATCGCCTTCAGCCAGCGTATTTATTTCGGCGACACCCTGACCAGTGTGGAACCCGTCAAGGTCTATGCAGCGGGCGCTATGGTCTCCGCCAAGCTGGGCGGGGCGCGCGTGGAACTAACACCGCAGCTCGATGGCACCGTGAAGGCCGTCGTCACTGCCCCTCTCGCACCTGGCGGCGAGGTCTCGCTGGATTGGGACAAGGCGGCGATGATGCGCGCGCAGGCAGCGAAGATGGGATGGACGATCGTCGAGAATCCTGACGAAAATTGACGCTTTTCGGCGGAAAACTCTGCTCCATTGAAGGTTTTGTGGGATTTGGATCCCGTAAATCTTCAATGGAGCTTACCACCGCTGAGGCTCAACGTTCGGTTTAAAATCGCCGAGGCTGCGCAACTGCTGGAGACATTCGCGCGCGACTTGCCGTTGCGAGCTGGTATGGTGTTGGCTTCACCTTCTTCGACTTGGCAAGCTCAAGGTGGGACTACGATCAAGAACGAACCTGGTGCGGAAGATCGCCCTTTGCCGACGCTCAGCGCTAGAATCTCGCGTCCCACGTGTAGACCGTCCACTAATCTGGCAAGTGTCGACCCTTTGTCGCCATTCAGCTGCTGATTTCCGCTCCCCAGGTGCGGACCGGCAGCTTTCCCGGCGGCTCGCGACCAGGCCCGGTCGCTCTTCGCTCGCCGGAAGAGCGGCGGGACTCACCGTTAGCGGTCATTCGCTTACCGATGATCGTCGGGCTCATTCAATGTCCGGTCTCAGGCGAGTGATCTTTGCTCGGGAAAAGCTGACATGGGGTGGCGAGCGGACTGGCGGTCTATCAGCGTTGGTGGACGCCGCATTGTAAAACGCTAGAATGGCTAAATGCCGGGACTCACACAATTTAACATATGGAATGAGGACGGTCGGCTGCTCTGCACCGCCTGTGGGTTTGATACCGAGCTTCAAATTCCACGGTACACAGAAGACGAAGGCTTGCCGATTTTCATCTGCGAAGCATGCCTTTGGGAGCCAGGCTTGGACGATGCCCACGCAAGTTCACCAGATGAAGTGTTGGTTCGCTTGAGGGATTATCGAAAGGATTGGGGGCAAACCGCTCCTTGGGATGGCTCCGGTGATCCGCCGCCAGACTGGGATGGGAAGCGGCAGCTTGCCCACCTCTTCGCTGTCGCACCTCACGTCCGCTAAGGGGCGCTTTCCGCTGGTCAGCTTTGCCGATTAAAATGTTGAAAGGCCGTCGTTCCGGTTCCGAGGACCGGCTCGCATACGCTGATGACCGGGAGGGGGTGGATTGCGGACGACGCTACCTCAAATGGCGCACAACCGCCCGGCTTACGAAAAAGACGGCGCTGACTATGATCACAGTCGGCGCGAAAATAGGGATGCGGTCGATAAGGTCGCTCCGGCCCGGTGCGGCATCACCCATCACGCGGACAAGATCGAGTAATAGAACGGGTATGCCGATTACTGCCGCTAGAAAGCATCCAATGCGATCTTCGGGAGGCAGGCCTGCGTAACGCTCACTCATAATCTACCGACTACCACGATCATCAAGGTCCGGCATGGGGCGGTTACGAACCGGCAGGATTCGGCGCGCGAGGATGGATTCAGCACCGTCCGCTTAATCGGGATCGGTGTGCCATAGCGGCCGACCAATTTACGGTCTGGCAACTCGGCTAAGGCACAAGCTGCTACTATGCGAACGATATTTGTAACCACGGCTACCCTTGTCCTAGCCGCCTGCGGTACCAAAAGCGCAGCCTTTGACAGGATGGCCGATGGTAAGTGGGCTAGCAACCCAAGCGAGTGCGGAAATCGCTTCACCACTTTTAGTGGCAAGACAATTCGCTGGCACCTGTCAGACGGGACGTTTGATTTTGGCCACATTGCTCTTGTTGGAGATGCTTCCCCGACTGACGTTATCCTAACTGTTGAGCCGTCCGAGGCCATTAAGCAGGCGGCGAAAAAACCTGGCGCCAAGCGCTTGCCCCGCGCGATAACGATGGGGTTCAATTTGGAAGGCGATCATCTACAGCTTCGGGCGATCCTCGGGGACGGTGTCGGGGTGGCGCAGCCGATGCGGATGCTGTGGAGACGCGCATGTTTAACCTAGTGAGATGCCCCGACTGAACAAGCAGGCCGACGCGGAAAAGCGGCAGCTAAGGGGCGTCTGCCGCTGGACCGCCTTGCCGATTAAAACCTTGCAAGCCCGCCATTCCGGTTCCGGCGGACCCGCACCCACCTTAAAAGACCACAGACAGGCATCTCTCTTGCCCGCCCCATAAGTCGTCAGTCCGAAATGACCAAACCTACGTCGTCCAAGTAGGCGGCGCTGAACGACTGCTCTCGGCTGCACCAGCGATGAAGAGGTTGCGCAGACCATGTCGTCCGCCCCCTGCAAGATTTTCATCCTGCGCCGGCCCCCATCGATTGTTCGGCTTTGAGCAATCAGCCTGACGTATCGTCGTTCTTGTCTCTACGAGCTTATGGAACGAAGGTGGTGCATGCGAATATCTGGTTAGAACGGAGACTGGGCTTGTCGAAGCTGGTTCTACATACGTTAGCCTATTTTCTAAGTCCTGCAGCTGCCGGGAGCGATAACGAAATTCTTGTCCAGCGGGATTTGCGGGAAAAGGCCGAGCAATTTGTCAGCCAAGTGCAAACCCCAAATCAAAATGATGAGCCAATGGCAAGGTTCACCGACCCAGTATGCGTCGGGAGCGCGGGCTTACCTAAAGAAGCAGGCCAAGCTATTGTAGATCGCGTAAGCAATACCGCGCTTTCTGTCGGCTTAAAAATAGGCCCTCCTGGGTGCCCTCCAAATATAATGATCGTTTTTGTTGATGGCATCCGGGAGGCGGTTAAAAAAGTTCATAGCACCGGCTCTCGGTCAATCGCCAGTCAAGCGAAGGCGGATGTGAAACGAATTGTGTCCGAGAAAGGTGATGCTGTTTCATGGATTGAGGTGGCTACAAAAAGCACTTTGGGAGAAAAGCCCTACACGGTGCCGAATGATCCTGCGATTCTGAACGTGTGGACGTCCAGCAATATGTCTATGCCAATTCGGCGGGACATCCTTAGTGCAACCGTTCTCATTGAGCTCAAAGCCGTCCCAGGGCGCAGCCTTTTGCAGATCGCAGATTATGCCGCAATGCGCGCACTTACTGGTGCAAAGGGCCGGGGCGGGTTTGCCAGTCAATCGGTTCTTTCCGCATTTACACCGGATGGCGATGCCACGGCGGCAAGGGAGTTAACGAAAAAAGATAGAGGATATCTTCTAGGTCTTTATAAGGGGCGATCTGACCTCAAGCCAATGATGAAAAAGCAGTATATCACGTCTGAAATTGCAGAATTGATTCGATGAACTAATATACTATTTGTCCAATAGTGCCTAAACAATAAACCATTTTCTATTAGAGGTAAATTTTAAAAGCGATTATGCGGAGCAAGTTTCCAACATATTTATTAATTTGAAATCAAACGTTTTTGAATTAACCTCAATGAAACGGTTTGTTGGGGGCGTTTGCCGCCGAACGCTTTCGGATTACACCCTTCAACGGCGGCCGGTTGGTTTCAGACGCGGCCGGGTACCGCTAATCGGGTAACACACCGATCTTAATTTTATCGCAGCGCGGCGTAATCAGCTCAAATCTCCATCAATAGGAATATCCGAAAATGCACTGCGACACCGATTGGGGCGCTGCCGAACGGAAGGGCTTCCCCTTGGCGCAGTATCGGCTGAGCCTAACCGGGCAGATGCTATCGGTCATGGTTTGCCTGCTAAGTTTATTGGGGCTGATGTCCATGGCCGTACTCGCGAGCCCCGCCTTTGCTGATCCGATGCCAACAGCCTCTTTCGACGTTCAGAGCTATGCCCTGAAACTCACGCCAGATGTGCAGAACGCGACTGTCGCCGGGCGCGAGACTATCCGCTTGAGAGCGAACTACGACGGATTGAAGGAGCTTATTTTCTCCGGGAATGCGCTAACAGTCGATAGTGCGACAGTTGATGGCATACCCGTTCCTACAGCCATGGCGGACGACAGTCTCACTCTTCAGCTAGCTAGCCCGTTGAAGAGAGGGAAGACTGTCAAACTCGAGCTCACCTATCATGGGCGCCCCGCACGCGGGTTCGCGCGTTCAGCTACAGCCCTCTACACGAGCTATTTCGCGTGCGACTGGATGGTCTGTCTCCAAAACGCGTTTGGAGATAAGGCCGCATTCTCGCTCGCACTTCGCGTCCCAGTCGGCTTGGACACAATCTCCGTCGGCCGAATGATTTCGAGACGTCCCGCACCTGGCAACAGTGAGGTCCACATCTGGAAGTCACCGCGGCCCTATTCCCCCTATCTTTACGGCTTCGCGGTTGGACGATTTGCCCGATCTAGCGAACGGTTCAAGACCGCCAAGCTTACGTACCTCAGCGACTTCGCGAACGCTGAAGAGTTGAAGCAGCGGTTTGCGATTACGCCGGAGGTTGTTCGCTTCGTCTCGGATAAAGCTGGGGTGCCGCTCCCGGTAGCTGAATATAGCCAGCTTTTGGTCGAGGGCGACGAAGCGCAAGAGGCCGCCACCTACTCTGTCATCGGCATAAATGAATTGCCGACACGGGCGAACGATCCTGAACAAGATTGGGTGATCGTCCATGAACTAGCCCATCAATGGTGGGGCAACTTGGTTACCTGCGCAACCCTTCAGGATTTCTGGCTCAACGAGGGCATCACGACTTTTATGACAGCCGCCTGGAAGGAGCATCGTTACGGGCGTGCTGCTTATGATGCCGAACTAAACATCGCACGGGGACGATTGGAAAAGGCTAAAGCCAAAGGTTTCGACAAGCCTCTCGCCTGGAGCGGCCGTTATTCGTCGCTGGGAACACGTCGGGCAGTCCAATACAGCAAGGGCGCTCTGTTCATGGACCATCTCCGTGTCACGCTCGGCGACAAGGCCTTCTGGTCTGGCCTGCGGCGCTATACTCGCGCCAATGCTGGCAGAACCGTCACCAGCATCGATTTAGAACGAGCAATGGAAAGCGCGAGCGGCCGGGACCTGCACCAAATGTTTGCAGACTGGGTGTTTGGAGCAGATGCAGAAGCGAAGCAGCCGCCTAGACCGGCTCCCTAAGCGCTCAGGTAGAGAACGGCTAGCCATTCTAGTTGAAGCCGTCACCGGCGCCACCCTGCAAATGGCCGCTTAATCTGGAACCTGCCGTTCGCGACGGTGCGTGAGAACGGCAGGATTGTCCCAGGCCCGGCCCATCACAGCGGACCCCTTGCTCCCGTTCAGCCGCCCATTTCTCTTTCCCAGTTTCGGCCAGTCCGGTTTTCTCTCAGCGACGGCCAAACGGCCAGACGGTTTGCCACCCGAGGCGACAAACCATCCGGCCCTCATCAGGGCTTGGTGATTAAATCTGCACCTGGCCGCCATCTACAAAGAGTTCGACACCGTTGACGAAGCTCGCATCGTCGGAGGCGAGGAACAGCACGGCCTTGGCGATTTCTTCGGGCTGACCGATCCGGCCCGCGGGGATCAGGCTGGCGAGATAGTCCTTGGTGTCCGCCGCCTGCTCGCTGCCGCCGAAAAGATGGTCGAGCCCGGCGGTCTCGGTTACGCCGGGGCTGACGGCGTTGACGCGGATGCGGCGATCCTTGAGGTCGAGGATCCAGTTGCGCGCGAAGTTGCGCACTGCCGCCTTGGTCGCCGAATAGACGCTGAAGGCAGGCGTGCCTGAGATGCTCGTGGTCGAACTCGTGAGGATTACTGAGGCTCCGTCCTTGAGCAGCGGTAGCGCCTTCTGGACGGTGAACAGCACGCCCTTCACGTTGGTGTCGAAAGTGCTCTGGTAGTGCTCCTCGGTGATCGCGCCGAGCGGCATCATCTCGCCGCCGCCGGCATTGGCGAAGACCACGTCGATCTGCGCATGCTGCTGCTGGACCGCGTCGTAGAGCCGGTCGATGTCGGCGAGCTTGGCCATGTTGCCCTGGACGCCGGTTACGCGGCCGCCGATTGCCTTCACCGCGGCATCGAGCGTTTCCTGCCGCCGCCCTGTGATGAACACCGATGCGCCCTCGTCCGCGAAGGCCTTGGCCGTCGCGAGACCGATCCCGCTGGTGCCACCGGTCACCACCACCACCTTGCCATTGAATTTATTCGTCATTGTCTTTCTCCTTCGTGTTTCGGCGAACCGCCGTTGCCCGAATGAGATGCCCTCAGAACGATGATGCGTGTAGAAAGCAGATATGGCACTTAGCGTTCCACTGGAGGAACGATGATGCGGATCGACCTGAACGACTATGCCTATTTTGCCGAAGTGGTGGCGCACGGTGGCTTTGCCGCAGCGGGGCGCGCGCTCCGGGAGCCCAAGTCCAAGTTGAGCCGCCGCATCGCCGGGCTGGAGGAGCGCCTCGGCCTACGCCTTATCGAACGATCCAGTCGGCGCTTCCGCGTGACCGACACCGGCCTTGCCTTCTACGAGCGGTGCCGAGCCATCCTCGCCGAGGCCGAGCAGGCCGAGGCGCTGGTACTCGAGGCACAGACCGAACCCCATGGCCGCATCCGCTTCAGCTGTCCCACCGGCATGGTCGAGCCCATCTCGGGGCTGATATCCGCGTTCCTCGCCCGCTATCCAAAGGTGCGCCTGCAGCTCGTCGCGACAGACCGTCCGGTGGACCTGATCGAGGAGCGGATCGATCTTGCCTTGCGCGTGCGCGCCGCGCTGACCAGCGATGCCGCGCTCACCATGCGCTCGCTAGGCAGATCGACGCGCATCCTCGTCGCCTGCCCCGAACTGGCAAGCCAGATCAAGCAGGTGGAGCAGCTCGCAAACCTGCCGACGCTCGCCACCGATGACGCCGCGGACGATCTCGAATGGCACCTTGAGACCGAGGATGGCCGCAAACATGCCATCCGCACCGCTCCGCGCATGGGCTGCACCGACATGGTCGCGGTACGCAACGCCGCCATCGACGGCCTCGGCATCGCGATACTGCCCGACCACGTTTGCCGCGAGGCGCTGATCGCCGGCAAGCTGGCCCACGTGCTGCCCGACTGGCGCGGGCTCCAAGGCATTGTACACCTTGTCTTCACCACCCGCCGGGGCCTGCCGCCATCCGTGCGAGCGTTGATCGATCATCTCGCGGTAGGGTTTCCCCGCGAGGTCGTAGCGCTGATACCCTGAGTTAGGTTCAGGCAGACCGCAAGAGTATGGCCGACCCTTGACGGCGCTCAGCGGCTGAATTTCGTTCTCGCGGTGCAGACCGTCCGGTCTCCCCGCAGGTGTCGACCAAATTAGCCCGTTCGTCAGATGAGGGCATGACTGCTAATCTCGAAAACCCGAGCGGAAGCTTTTTAGGCAGGCGCCAAGGACGTTTGCCGAACTCACATAATCTACGGGGCAAAATCGCCGGCACGTGCAGCGATTGGCCGGGCCTCGGTCACCAGCGTCGTCAGCAGTTTGCCCGGCTCCTCGCTGGTGATGTGATGGCCCGATCGCTCAAACCAGATCAAACGTTTCGACGGCGCGCGCACCCTCGCGAACCACTCGGCTGCCACCTCGCTCGACACATTCATGTCGTGCCGGCCAAGCAGGAGCACTAGCGGCACATCCAATCGCCGTATCGTCGAGAGGTCGGTTGCCAAAACCTTGGGAAGCAGCGCCTGGGTGACCGGTTCCTGACCCTTGAACGCGTTGCGGACATCCTCGTCGCTGTATTCCGGAGCCAGCTTGAAAGCGGCTGCCTCGAAATCGCCGCCCGCCCGGCGCCAGGCCGCGCCGCCGTAATAGTTCAGCCACTTGCGCTGCGTCAGGATAGCGGCAACCGTGAGCTGACGGCCAGGGGCACCATAGGGGGCGATTGCTTCCATTTCGTGCACGGCCTGCGCGTTACCGTCGGCCCGCGCCTTGGAAATTGTCCATTGCCAACCGCGCCGCTCGCTCTCCAGTCCGTCCGTCAGCTGGCCCATCCCGATATAGGCATGGAGCCATTCAGGATGCGCTGCCGCAAGCTTCAGTCCTAACATGCTGCCCCAGCTGTGCCCGAGCACGAACACCTTGCGCTTGCCGAACCGCTTGCGTGCCCACTCCACCAACTCTTCGGCATCGGCCTGGAATTGCTCCGGCGTTAGCGTGGCAGGATCGCTCGCGCCGCTCAATGTATACGTCTTGCCAGCGTTGCGCTGGTCCCAATGGATGACAGTGAAATACTCGTCCCACCCGCGGTCCCACCACCAGTCGAGAGGCATCTCGACAAACCCGGGACCGCCATGGAAGTAGATCAGCACAGGGTTTTGCAAATCCTGGCTGCGGATTGATACGGCTTGGGAAATGCCGCCGATCGGCACCGTCTCAATCGCCTGCAAACCCTGCGGGCTGACGATTTCCCGCAGATCGGCAATGATTTTGACAGCTTCCGCCCTGTTGTGCGGCCCCACGGAACCTTGCTGGTGTGGTTGGGCGGCTGCAGGAAGAGCGGCGACAATCGCGGCTAGTGCAACGAGATTTTTCATACACTGTCCAATCGGCTTGGTATCGGACTGTCAGCTTGCCAAATTTCGTGACCGCCCGTCCATCATCGATTGGGCCAACACCGAACAGGCCGTCGCGTAGCAATTGCTCGCTCAGGCGGCTGACGGTAGGCAGGGCCAGGCCGGCGCGCCGGCTCAGTTCCGCCCGTGACAGAGGAGAAAAGCGCTGCAGCTGCGACAGCAGAATCCGCTCGTTGGCGGAGAGTGCGCGGTGGTTTGGCAGGGATGCGGCTTCACGGCTGAATTTCATCGAAGGGCCAGCCTCGAGTTCGGCGGTGGTGCTCGCTTCAGTAGTGGAAAAATTCGTCCCTACGGGACGGCTAGTTTTCCCCTCGGACCAAAGATTCGGGTCAAGGGCAATGCAGGCGATCGGTATTACGCTGTAGGCTTGCGCGCTGAGTTCTAAATTGGTTGGGGCCGTTTCGCTGCAATGGCCGGCGGCCCCCATTTCGGCAATTATTCAGTTTTCAGATCAACGTTTCTTGGGTCTGGTGCCTGACGCCCCGGTCACGGTAACCTGTCTAGATTCCGCCGGAGATTATCCGATTGAACGGCCGAGTGGAGTATCAGCCGACCTATGTCTTGGATCTTCCAGAACTGGCGGGCTTGGCTGGCTGCTTGTATCGGATATGGACACCGCGTCCCGGCGTGCGCCTGACATCGAACGCGCCGGTTTTCTCGACCAGGTCGCCGAGCTTGGCATGGCCGAAAGTTCGGGGATCGAAGTCGGAGGCTAAGGTCGCGAGGCGCTGGCCGACGCCCCCCAGCGAAACCCAGCCGTCGTCGTCTTCGAGTTGCTTCACCGCGCGGCGGATCAGCGGGACCGCCATGGAGGGCGAGCGCGCGGCCGAGGCAGGGCGCTGATCCGGTCTCTCTGGTTCGTCGGATGTCGGGGCTTCGGGCAGCAGGTTTTCCGTATAGATGAAGCGCTTGCAGGCTTGGCGGAAGCTCTCGGGCGTCTTCTGTTCCCCAAAACCATAGACATCCACTCCCTGTTCGCGAATGCGGGCGGCGAGACGGGTGAAGTCGCTGTCCGAAGACACGAGGCAGAAAGCCTCGAAGCGTCCGCTATGGAGCAGATCCATGGCGTCTATGACCAAGGCAATATCCGATGCGTTCTTGCCCACCGTGTTGGCAAAGTTCTGGTGCGGCATGATCGCATGAGTGGCCAGGACATCCGACCAGGATTTCAACCTGCTTCCGGAAAAGTCGCCGTAAATGCGGCGCACGCTGGCCTCGCCGATCTTGGCAATCTCCGCGAACAGTCCGTCCGCAATTCGGTAGGAAGCATTGTCCGCGTCGATGAGGACGGCGAGCCTTGGTGTTCTTGGTTCTGAAGCCATTTCTTATCATGGCTTATCGCAGGGTTGTGTTCCACTCTTAAATCATTGTTGGCTTTGTCGGCCTTGCCAGGGCATTTCCTGCGGAGGATGAGCGGTTCTGGACCCGATTTTGGGACAAGGAATATGGTGTGCGACACTGCCGCTTCCCTGCGTTCACAACGCTGCCTCGCGAGGCCAGTACGGCACCAAGCTCTGAAATAAAGGGGCGCCGCGATCGGAGATAGCGGCGCAAATCCGTCAGCCGTTCAGCTTGTCCTTGATCACCTTTGCGGGTGCGAAAGTGAGCTTCTTTTTGGCCGCGATCGTGATGGTTTCGCCCGTCGAAGGATTGCGGCCTTCGCGTGCCGGGGAGTCCTTCACTTTGAAATTACCGAAACCGTTCAGCGAAATCTGTTCGCCTGCGGTGGCAGCATCGCCGATCGCGCCGAACACGGCATCCAAGGTCTTCTTTGCGTCGGCTTTGGTGACGCAAGTCTCGACGGCGAGCTTGTCAGCCAGTTCCGCGTTATTCATTGTATTATTCTCGCGCTATTTTTCGCGTTCGCACGGAGTTATTGACTGGAACGAAGTTCCTCTATTCTGTCCTGGCAAACTCTGTGCACTGCTTGGCCCAATTCCTCCATCTGGGCTGCCAGCCAATCAAGCTCTTCCTCACTAATGCTGAAATGCTTCGAATATCGAGCTTTAACATATGCATCCTTGAGCTTTTCGAAACGACCTCGGTCACGCTTGGTCTCGCGCGGCCAGGCATCTATAAGTAAGCCTGACACTTTTTCGGCCTGATTTCGCAGAAAATTGATATTGTGCGCCCGCGGAGTGTAGAAGGTGCACACCAGCAAAACGCATTGTGAGAACACCGGTAATAAAAGGGGCCATCCGTCGGCTGAGAGCACCGGGATAAAAAGGGGCCAGTCCTGCTAACCTCCGTTTTTGGGCGGAGGAGAAGGATGAAGAGAGTGGAGCTTTATCAG
>Ga0160437_1000580_pt1 | contig 18436 bp, 6 predicted proteins | sample HID1975I_E0MG_FD_108227 | JGI IMG/M metagenome (GOLD analysis project Ga0160437, IMG submission 108227) | Enriched soil microbial communities from UW Madison campus, WI, USA - HID1975I_E0 MG | ecosystem: Environmental > Terrestrial > Soil > Unclassified | place: USA: Madison, Wisconsin... | reverse complement strand
CCCGGTTGCCGCGCTTCTCAACGCATACGCCGCACCGTCCGGAATATGGATGAAAGGGATGCGTCACCGTCACAAGGTGCGGCGAGGCCGGGGATAGCCCTGCATTTCTGACTGAGGTACAAGTGTCCCGCAGGTAAACGAAGAAGGCGGGCGCTACGACGAAAGACGCATATCCGTTTGCCCCCCGTCGCCCGGATCAGCGCACTTCCAGCCCGAGCTGCGACAGCAGTTCCGCCGCCTGCACGCGGGAGATCACCGCGCCGCGAAACAGGCGGGCATCCCGCAGTTCGATGCCGCCCAGGTCCGCGCCGCGCAAGTCCGCCTGCTCGAACCGGCAGCCGTCGAGACTGGCGTTGCGCAGCGAACAGTCCTCCAGCACGGCCAGGCGGAAGTCGCATTTGCGCAAGTCCGCTTCGGAAAAGTCGATGCGCTGGAGGCGGGCCTTGCGGAACGACATGCCGGGCAGCTTGGCGAAAGACAGCAGGACTTCGGCGAATGTCGCGCCCAGCAGGCCGGCATCGGTCAGGTCGGCCCCGGTCAGCTTGGTGCCTTCCAGCCGCGTGGAAGTCATGCGGGCGCGGCGAAACAGGCCATTGCTGAAATCGCATCCGGTGATCACCGCATCGGCGAGATCGGCCTGCACGAAGGATGCCTCCGCGCCCCGGCAGTTCCGGAAACGCGCGCCGGTCAGGGTGGCGCTGTCGAAACGCACGCGCTTCATCGAGCAGCGCTCGAATGTGATGTCGGTCAGATCGATGCCGGAGAAATCGCCGTCGTCGAGCGTGCATTCGGTAAGGGTCCGAGGGCCTTCGCTGCAGGGCTCCAGCAAAGTCTCGCGCGTGACGGTGGCCTGGTTCATGCGGGCCTTATGGCGCAGCACGCGATATTGGCAAGCGCGCGGGGGACGCGAGGGAGGACCTCGCCCCGCCTCGCCCCTTGCCTAGCCTGCCCGGCGCTGGCTGCGGTCGCGTTCGAGGGTGCGATGGTGATGGCGGACCTTAAGCATGTCGTGCCGGGTGAGAATGCCCACGACCTTGCGGGTGGCCGGATCGACGATCGGCACGCGGCCCGAACCCGATTCCACCATGAGATCGGCGATCCGTGCCAGCGGGTCCGTCGGCGCTCCGCTGGGCTGCGAGGCGTCGGACAGGGCTTCTCCCAGCGAGGCGGAGGAGGGGGCTCCGTCCACCCGCCAGCGCAGGATGTCCGAGCGCGAGAGCAGGCCGGAAAGCCTTCCCTGCCCGTCGACCACGGGATAGCTGCGATGCCGCGCGTCGCCGTCGAAGAAGGCCATGGCCTCGGCCACGGTCATCGCCTCGGGCAGGGTCTCGGGCGCGGGGGTCATGACCTGTTCGGCCTGGAGGAAGTCGAGCGGGTCCACAGTATATTCCTGAAGGATGTGGCGGCCGCGCCGGGCGATCTTCTCGGTCAGGATCGAGCGGCGCATCACCAGCACGCTGACGGCATAGGCGCCGGCCGAGGCGGCCAGGGTCAGCGGCAACATCGCGAAATCGCCGGTCAGTTCGGCGGCGAAGAGTGCCGCCATCAACGGCGCGCGCATTGCGCCGCTAAGGATGCCCGCCATGCCTGCCAGGGCCCAGAGCGCGCTGCCGCCGGGCAGATAGTGGCCGATCAGGAAGCCGGAGGCGCCGCCCAGCAGGAGCAGGGGGGCCAGCACGCCGCCCGAGGTTCCCGAGCCGAGCGCCACCAGCCAGACGGTCGCCTTCACCAGCAGCAGCGCCACGGCCACGCGGATGGCCAGCGATCCGTCCAGCAGGCCGCGAATGCTCTCGTAACCCGCGCCCAGGACATGGGCATCGATCAGGCCGCCCAGTCCTACGACGAGGCCGCCCAGCGCCGGCCACCACATCCAGTGCAGCGGCAGATGTTCGAACACATCCTCCACCTTGTAGAGTAGCGAGGACAGCAGCGCGGCCAGCGCTCCCGTCATGGCGCCCATGACGAGAGCAATGCCCAGAAGCAGGGAGTTCAAATTTACGGCGTGGTGCACCGGGAACAGCGGTCCGGCGTCGATCAGCAGCGGCCGCCAGAGGAAGGACACCAGCACGGCCAGGACCACCGGCACGAAACTGCGCGGCTTCCATTCGAACAGCAGGACCTCGATCGCGAGCAGGATCGCGGCCATGGGCGTGCCGAAGATCGCGGTCATGCCGGCGGCCGCGCCGGCCACCAGCAGCGTCTTGCGCTCGGCCGCGCTGAGATGGAACGATTGCGCGAAAAGCGACCCGATCGCGCCGCCGGTCATGATGATCGGGCCTTCCGCACCGAATGGTCCGCCGCTGCCGATCGAGATGGCGGAGGACAGCGGCTTGAGCAGGGCGACTTTCAGCGAGAGGCGGCTTTCGCCGAACAGGATCGCTTCGATCGCTTCGGGAATGCCGTGGCCGCGGATCTTGTCCGAGCCGAACCGCGCCATGAGCCCCACGATCAGGCTGCCGACCACCGGGATCGCCACCAGCCAGAGGCCCAGCGCATTGTCCGTGATCGCGGCCGGCGCCGCAGAGAAGCGGCCGAACCAGAACAGGTTGGCGGCTATGGCGATCGACTTGAGCAGCACCCAGGCCCCCAGCGCGCCGCCGCTTCCCACGACCAGGGCGGCCATGGCCAGCATGAGCATGCGGCGGTCTGCGCTGTGATCGGCGAGTGGACGATGGGGCGTCTGGAGAATCGATGAAGACATGATATGGCGCACATATATCGCAGTACGATATTTATCAAGATTGACAGGAGGCCCTCATGGCGCGGACTTGAAGGATGCCTTCACCTCGCGATCCTGCCGCTTCCGAGCCCGCCAAACTGACCGATGCCGACTATGCGGCGCTGGCGGCCTTCCGCTTCTCTCTTCGCGAGTTCCAGGCCTTCAGCGAAACGCGCGCGGCGGAATGCGGCCTGACGCCGCAGCAGCACCAGGCCTTGCTGGTCATCCGCGCCGCTGCGCCGGGTACGGCGACAGTGGGACATGTGGCGGAGCGCCTGATTCTGAAGCCCCACAGTGCGACGGGGCTGGTCGACCGCCTGGTCACGCTCGATCTCGTCGTGCGGCGACCTTCGCCCAGTGACAAGCGGCAGGCCCTGCTGGAACTGACACCGCTGGCGCATGGCAAGCTGGAGACTCTCAGCGCGACCCATCGCGAGGAAATCCGCCGCCTGCGGCCACTGCTGGTGGACTTGCTGGAGAAGCTGGAGGGCTAAAGCCCCCTCGGCACCGATCTGTTCAGCACGGTGCCGTGCCGGCGGGGCCGTCGCTTGCCGACGTATGGGTAGGGCACGTCTCGCCATCGAGTTCGGTGGCTTCGCGAACCACTGTCAGCCGTTCGCCGTCATCGCGCATTTCGTAAAGCTTGCCGCGCGCATTGTGGAACGGGCGGTGGACGATCATCATCGATCGCCCGTCGAAGGCGCGGAACAGCATGCCGTGGCCGCTGTCGCGCTCGACCAGCGTGCCGAGCTGTTCCCATGGCCCTTCGATCAGGCCGGTCCGCGAACGGGCAAGCCCTTCCACATAGCCCTTTTCACCGTAGCTGGACCAGAGCATGAGCAGCCGCCCTGTCCGCGTGCGGTAAAGCTGCGGACCATCGGTGACGAACACGGTATCGCCCGCAGGCTGCTTCTGTCCCCGCACCCAGGGGCCCTCGCTGGCATGGAAGAGCCTCTTGGCCGGGCCAGCCGGGGCCAGATCGTCGGAGAGCGGCATGGCTTCCATCGTGCCGTCGCCCATCTGCAGCCATTCGTGCGCATAGACCAGCCAGGGCCGGCCCTTCGCATCGATATGCAGCGTTCCGTCGAGGGTCATCTCGGAAGCCGGAACGATGGGTTCCCCCTTGCGAACAAGGCGATAGGGACCCTCTGGACGGTCGGCCACGGCCAGCACCGTTCCGCGGCGATAGGTCGGGCGCGGCGCCTTCGGCTTGGCGGCCCCGGGCAGGGGGAGCGCTTCGTTGTGAAGCGTGGTGAACAGGTACCACCGCCCTTTCCAGCGGTGAACCTCGGGTGCCCAGGCGCCGCCATCGGCCCAGATCTCTTTCGGAACGGAGAAGACGATGCGCGGCCGGGTCCAGTGCTTCAGGTCGCGGCTGGTGTAGACCATGATGCCGAGCCGCCCGTCGCCTGTCATCGCGGCGTCGTTGCTGGTGAAGAGGTAGTACGTCCTGGTTTTCGCGTCCGCGACGATCCAGGGATCGTGCAGCGGCATGTCCGGCAAGCGCAGCGGCGCCTGGGCCGGGGATTGCGGCGCGGCCGTGCGAGATTTGGCGGACGTGTTCGAGACCACCGCGACAGCCGAGATCAGCGCCAGAGCCAGACCCGCAAGGAACAGGGGGAAGCGTATCCTGCGATGAATCTGCGGCAAAACCTTCTCCCGTCCCGGTCGAGCGTGCTTTCACGCCGAATGAAGACTAGCTTCGCGGCACGGAAAATGAAATGCAATTCCTCTAAATGGGATTTTTCTCTGAACCAGCACTTCGCCGGACAGGCTTTGCGCGGTCGCGGTCACGCGAATGTCATCGAGCCGCTTTAGTCGCTCGCGCGTGAACCCTGGCATTTCCTCGCGCGTGTGGCGCAAGTCCGGAATCGCCGGTCCGGGCCGAGGCCTGGGTCTGGCCGGGCTGGCCGTGTTTTCGCTGCCCGTGCTGCTGTTCCAGGCCGTCGAACTGGCCTGGCGTGCCTATCTGCCGGCTTTCCTGACGCAATCGGTGGGCGTGACTCTGACCGCCGCGGGCGCCCTGATGTTGGGGGTCCGCATCATGGACGCCTTTGCCGACGTCGTACTCGGCTGGCTCAGCGACCATGTGAAGACGCGATTCGGGCGGCGGGCGCCATGGATGGCGGCCGGCGCACTGCTCGTTCCCATCGGCGCGATCCTGCTGTTTTTCGCACCATCGGGCGCCGGGATCGTCCGCGTGATCGGCGCGAGCCTGCTGCTCCACATGGGCTATTCATTCATCGTCACCCCGCATGGCGGCTGGGGCCTCGAACTGTCGGAGGACGAGGCCGAGCGCACCCGCATCATGGGGGCGAAAGTCTGGTTCGGCGTGCTGGGATCGATCGGCATGCTGGCACTCATCGGCCTGCTGGAGCGGCAATTCGGCTTCGGCATCCGTTCGCTGGCGGCCACCCTGGGGCTTGTCATCGCCGCCGCCGCGCCGATCACGGTGCTGACCGTCCTGGCGGTTTTTCGGGAGCCGGCGGCCGTGCCGGGGGCAGCCGGCGCCGTCATGTCCCGCGCGTCGCTGCAGCGCCTGCTTGCCGGAATGACGCGCGACCCGGCCTTGCGGCGGATTCTCCTCCTTTACCTGCTTTGCGGCATTGCCGATGCCTCCACCGCCAGTACGTTCCTGTTCCTGGCCGAACCCGTGCTGGGGCTGAAGGGGCAGGGCGCCATGCTCATGCTGATCCAGCCGGTCATGGCGCTGTTCACCCTGCCGTTCTGGGCGACGATGGCCGACCGGCTCGGACGGCGCCGCGTGCTGACGATCGGCTTCGCCTGGCAGGCCCTGACGATGCCGTTGGCGCTGCTGGTGCCGGCCGGAAGCGCGACCCTCTTCGGTCTGTTCCTGGTACTGCGCGGGCTGGCCTGGGGCATCGACTACATGTTGCTGCGCGCCATGGTGGCCGATGTCGCCGAGAAGGGCGCGGGTAGCGGCGCGCGCATGTCGGGAAGCTACTATGCCCTGTCCAGCGTCACGCTGAAGTTGGCGCTCGGCCTTGGCGCGGGGCTCGGCCTCTGGTTGATCGGCGCTTCGGGTTTCCACGCCGGAGGCCCGGCTGGAGCAGCGGCCAGCCTCGCGATTCGCATGGCCTACGTCCTGCCCTCGGTTCTTTCGGGCCTGTGCGGATTGCTGGTCCTGAACCGTCCAAGTGGACATCCATCCGCGCCGACCGGGCTGGGAACCTCGGCCTTGTCCTGAGGTTCGCTCCGGAACGCAACCATGGTTGCATGATTTGCAATTGTGGCCGCGCCGTCCCGAGGCCAAAGAGAGCGGGCCTTTCAGGCATCCTCTCCCAAAGACTTTCCAAGCCGGCCCTTGTGGCCGGCTTTCTTTTTGCCTCCTGCGCAGCGCCCGTTCGCAAAGAATCCCTTTGAGGATGGCCGGGACCCACCGTTGCGGCGAAAGCATCTTGATCGGCGCAAATTCTGCAACGCCTGAAAGCCCGGCATAAGCCCGGTTCTTCGAGAGTCGTTCACCCTCCAGTTCTTTATCTGGCGGCAAGTCGCCCGAGCTTTGATCCGTTCTGGAATGGAAACGGCTGTTCGTGCAAGCGACGGGAAATTAACGAGAAGGCGATCGAGTTCGTATCGCCTTCCTTACTCCGCACGACCCTATTCCGCATCTGAATACCCGGTTCGACCGGCGGCCTCCGTACGTCTTTCAAAGACGGCCGACAGGCCGCTGCGCGGACTGCCAACTTGCCGAGCTTTCGAAATCCGAGGGGCAATCTCCAGTCGCGAGGCAGACTTTCAACCGTGACGTGAAGCGCCCTGAAGAAGGATGCCATCCATACCGTTGGGAGACCTCTGATGGACAAGCGTGTCGACATCACCAATCGCGCGACCAAGGCCGTGAAGACAACCGTCGCGCATGACGGGATAACGCAAGTTCAGGTGGATGCGGGGTCTCAGGTGCGTGTCGGTGCGGCGCCATCTTCCGTGTCGTCGATGCTGCGTGAAGGCGACGATCTGGTCATCCATTTCGCAGACGGTTCGACGATCCGGCTTGAGGGCTATTTCGGATGCCCGGCCGAAGCGCTGGACCAACTGACTTTCGTGGACCCTGCCGGCACCGGCCAGTGGCTGGTCGGCCTGAGTGAAAGCGCCTGCTTCGTGCCGGGCGACACATCGACGGAAGCGCTTACTTTCCAGACGACCCCGCTGGATGCGACTGCCGGCGCAGGGGCTGCTGCGGCGGCAGGGGGCGGCGGGCTTGGTCTCGGCAATGCCGCGCTGATCGGCCTGGGCGTGCTGGGTGTCGGCGGCGCTGTCGCGGCCGCGACGGGCGGGCATCATCACCGCAGTGCCTCGCCTGCGGACACCACGGCGCCGGCCGCGCCGACCGTGGCGCCCAGCAATGGCAAGGCCCTCTCCGGCACGGCCGAGCCGGGAGCGACCGTCCGCATCGATCTCAATGGGGACGGCATGACCGATGCCACCGTAACCGCCGGGACGGACGGCAAGTGGAGCTATGTGCCGGGAACGCCGCTCGCAAATGGCGCGGCGGTCAGCGTAACGGCGGTAGACGCGGCCGGGAATGCCTCGACTGCGGCCCGGATCGTGGTCGACGCCGCCGCCCCGGCCAGACCCTCCATCGATCCCAGCGACGGCACGGTGCTGACCGGCAGCGCCGAAGCCGGATCGACCCTTTCGATAGACCTCAATGGCGATGGCAAGGCCGATGCCACGGTGACCGCCGATGCCCAGGGACGCTGGCGCTACACGCCGGCCGCACCGCTTGCCGATGGCACTACCGTCACGGTTGTCGCGACGGACGCGGTGGGCAATGCCAGCCCCGCCGCAACGCTGACCATCGATCTTTCTGCGCCGCCGGTGCCGGCCATCGGCACGCTCGACGACGATGTCGGGACCGTTTCGGGCGCCGTCGCCGCGGGCGGGGTGACCGATGACGCCCGGCCGACGATCCACGGCACTGCGGAGGCGGGCGCGACGGTGTCGGTCTACGACCAGGGGGTTCTGCTGGGCACCACGAAGGCGGATGCCGCCGGAAACTGGAGCTTCACGTCCGCAGCGCCTCTTTCCGATGGCGCTCATGCCATCACCGTCACGGCAAGCGACGCGGCAGGCAATGTCAGCGGCGCATCGGCAGCCTTCGGCTTCACCGTGGACACCCTCGCGCCGGCCACACCCCTGGTCGGTGCCACGGACGGCGTGACCCTTTCGGGAACGGCGGAACCGGGCGCGACCGTGGAAATCGATCTCGACGGCGATGGCCAGCCGGACGTCACCACGGCGGCCGATGCGCAAGGCGCCTGGAGCATCACGCTGGATCCGGCGCTGGCGGATGGCACCGTAGTGACCGTCGTGGCGGTGGATGCCGCCGGAAATGCCTCACCCGCCGCGGCGGCGACAGTGGACCGGAGCGTCGACAGCACCCCCCCGGCCGCGCCCGGGAATGACGCCCCCAGCGACGATGTCGGCGCGTTTCAAGGCGCCTTTGCCAGCGGCGGCGTGACGGACGATCCCACGCCGACCTTCTCCGGCTCCGGCGTCGAGCCGGGCGCGACGATCACTGTCTATGACAATGGCGCAGCGATCGGCACGGCCGTGGCCAATGGCAGCGGAGACTGGACCTTCACGCCCTTGCTCGCCCTGGGGGAGGGCGCGCACAGCTTCGCCTTCACGGCGACCGATGCCAGCGGCAACGAAAGCGCACCATCGGCGGCTTTCGCATTCACGGTGGATACGATCCCGCCGGCGATTCCCACCGCTGCGCCCAGCAATGGCGCCGGGCTGCTGGGTACGGCCGATCCGGGGACCGCAGTCAGCATCGATATCGGCGGCGATGGTACGGTGGATGCCGTGGTGCAGGCCGATGTCGACGGGAACTGGGCCTATGTGCCGGACACTCTCATCCCCGACGGCACGCCCGTCAGCATCGTCGCCAGCGATCCGGCGGGCAATGCTTCGCCGGCCGTCATCCTCGTCGTGGATGCAAGCGTGCCCGTGGCACCGACCATCGATGCCGCGATCGACAATCTTGCCGGCAATACCGGCCTGATCGCCAGCGGCGGGACCAGCAACGATCCCACCCTTACCCTGGCCGGATCCGCTCCGGCAGGCTCCACCGTCTCGATCCGCGATGGCGGGGTCTTGCTGGGCACGGCGATTGCCGATGGCTCGGGCAACTGGAGCTTCGTCACGGCCAGTCTGGGGGAGGGCGCGCATCGGTTCTCGGTCACGTCGCTCGACGGCGCAGGCAACCTTGGCGGCCCGTCCTCGGACTATGCGGTGACGCTGGATCTCACGGCTCCGGCCGCGCCCACTCTCAACCCCACTGACGGGGTGACGGTTTCCGGCACGGCAGAGGCCGGGGCTGTCGTCACGGTCGATACCAACGGCGACGGTGCCGCCGATGCCACGACGATCGCGGCCGGAGACGGACGCTGGAGCGTGACGTTCACGCCGGGCCTTGCGGAGGGCACCACCATTACCGTGGCCGCGCGCGATGCGGCGGGGAATTCGTCACCCCCGGCCACCGAAACGGTCGATACCACCATCGACAGCACCCCGCCGCCCGTGCCCGCCATCGGCAGCGCCACCGACAGTGCCGGCCCCGATCAGGGCACGCTGTCCAGTGGCGATACGAGCGACGATACGACGCCTCTGCTCGCCGGCACGGCGGAGCCGGGCGTGCTCGTGTCCATCTACGACAGTGGTGTGCTGCTCGGCACGACGCATGCGGACAGCATCGGTGCCTGGACGTTCACGCCGACTTTGGCGGAAGGCGCCCACAGCCTGACCGCCACCACGACGGACGGCCTCGGCAACGAGAGCATGCCGTCGACGGCCTTCGTCCTGACGGTCGACAATACGCCGCCACCAGCCCCGGTGATCGAGGCGTCCGATGGCGCCATCCTCCGCGGAACCGCGGAAGCAGGCGCCATGATCGGCCTGGACTTCGACAGTGACGGCACGGCAGACCAGACCGTGCAGGCCGATACGGACGGCCGCTGGAGCTACACGCCCGCCACGCCGCTGGCGGATGGCGTCGTGGTCCATGCGACGGCCACCGATGCGGCCGGCAATACTTCTAACGGGGCTTCGATCACCGTAGACCGGCAGCCACCTGCCGTCCCGGCCTTCACAGCTTTCACGGATGATGTGGGTTCGTCTCAAGGCACACTGGCCGATGGTGCGTCCACCGACGACCGGCAACCGGCCATCTCCGGCTCGGCCGACCCCGGCTCCACGGTCTCGATATACGACGGCGGCACGCTGCTCGGGACCGCCCAGGCCGATGTGGGCGGCCTCTGGACCTTCACGCCCAGCATCCCGTTGGCGCAAGGAAGCCATGCCTTCACGATCACGGCCACGGATGCCGTCGGCAACAGCAGCGCATCCTCGGCACCTTTTCCGCTTACCATAGACACCGTGGCGCCGGCCGCACCCTTCATCACGTCCGTCGCGGACGATGTCGGGGACAGTCAGGGCCCGGTCGCGAACGGCGGTTCGACCGATGACGCCGTTCCTGCCCTGACCGGAACAGCGGAGGGCGGGTCCTTCGTGTCGATCTACGACAATGGTGTCCTGCTCGGCACGACCAGCGCCAATGGCTCCGGCGCCTGGAGCTTCACGCCCGGTTCCGCCCTGGACCAGGGCAGCCACACTTTCGTGGTCACCGCGCGCGACGCAGCGGGCAATCTCAGCCCACAGTCCGCCGCTTACGCCGTAACGATCGACAGCGGCTCGCCCGATGCCCCCGAAATCAGCGGCGCCACCGATAATATCGGTACGGAGCAGGGCTTCGTGGCCAGCGGCAGCACCACTAACGATACCCAGCCCAGCCTGATCGGCACGGCGGATCCCAATGCCGCGGTCACGATCCTGCGCGGCGGCGTGGCCGTCGCCACCGTCTCGGCCGATCAGCTGGGCATCTGGCGCTACACGCCCAGCGCACCCCTCTCGCAGGGGACTTATGCCTATACCGCGCGCAGCAGCAATGCGGCGGGCACGGCGAGCATCGTTTCCGCCCCCTACCTCATCACGATCGACACCACGCCGCCCTCCGCGCCGGTGTTTCAATCCGCGGTGGACAATGTCGGCTCGCGCCAGGGCCTGCTGCTGACGGGCGCCATCACCGATGACGCGGTGCCGGTGCTTTCGGGCACGGCCGAGCCTTTCTCGACCGTCACCGTGTTCGACAATGGCACCGCGATCGGCACCGTGGCGGCCAGCATCACCGGCGCCTGGAGCATCTTCCCCAGTCCGGCGCTCGTGCAGGGTACGCATGTCTTCACGGCGATCGCGACCGATGCTGCTGGAAACGCCAGCGGTGCGTCATCGCCATTCACCCTGACCGTGGACACGACCCCGCCCGCCGCGCCGGTGATCGCGCCCAGCACGGGGGCAACGCTGACCGGCACGGCGGAGGCGGATGCCACGGTCAATCTCGACCTGGACGGCAACGGCACGGTGGACGTTCAGGTGACGGCGAACGGTTCCGGCGTCTGGACCTACAGCCCGCTCCTTCCTCTGCCGGACGGTGCGACGGTCATCGCGACAGCCACGGATGAGGCGGGCAATACTTCGGCCTCGCGCAGCCTTGTGGTGGACAGGACCCCTCCGGCAGCTCCGGTCATTACCAGCGCGGTGGACGATCAGGGCCCGCAAATGGGTTCCGTCGCCAACGGCGGGACGACGGACGATACTTTGCCCCTCATCACCGGCACCGCCGAGGCCGGGTCGACCGTTACGGTGTTCGATAATGGCGTCGCCCTTGGCCAGGCGCTGACAAGCAATACCGGCACCTGGACCCTCGCGCTCACCACGCTGCTTATGCCGGGAAGCCATGTCTTCGGCGCCAGAGCGACCGATGCGACTGGAAATCTCAGCCCGGCGTCGGCTGCCTATACGATCACGGTCGATACCGCGATCCCGGCAGCACCGGTGATCGGCAGCGTGACCGACTCCGTCGGTTCGGCCCAGGGCAATGTCGCCACGGGCGGCCGCACCGATGATGCCCAGCCCGCCATCACCGGCACATCCCCGGCCAACGCCACGGTCCTGGTCTATGCGGACGGGGTGCAAGTCGGGACGGCGCTTGCCAATGGATCGGGGATCTGGAGCCTGATCCCATCGGTGCCGCTCGGCAATGCGACGCATGTGCTTACGGCCGTTGCGCTCAATGCCGCAGGGAATGCCAGCCCGATATCGAACAGCTATGTCGTGACGGTCGACACGGCGGCCCCCCCGGCGCCGAGCATCGTTTCGGTCACGGACAATGCACCGGGCGTTCTGGGCACCGTGCCAGCGGGCGGCCTTACCAATGACGCCACGCCTACCATCGCCGGCACGGCCGAGCCCAATGCGACCGTCACGATTCTCGCCAACGGGGTGCAGATCGGCACGACGCTTGCCGACGGATCGGGCGCCTGGACCTTCACGCCGAATCTTGCGGACGGGGCGCAGACGATCATCGTGCGCTCCACGGATGCGGTCGGCAATGTCGGGCCCGATTCCTCTTCGTTCAGCTTCACCATCGATGCCACGCCGCCGCCTGCGCCGGTCGTGGCCCCCAGCAACGGGCAGGCAAGCCTGACCGGAACGGCGGAACCGAACGCCATCGTCAGTATCGACATCGGCAACGACGGCTCCGTCGAAGCGCAAGTCCAGGCAAATGGGGCAGGCGCGTGGAGCTATACCCTGCCGACCACTCTGCCCAACGGGACGGCGGTGGCGGTGACGGCCGGCGATGCGGCAGGCAACCTGTCCGGGAAGACCGTGGTCACGATCGATGCCCTCCCACCCGGCATGCCCGCACTGGCCGCGATTACGGATAACGAGGATCCGATCCGGGGCAACGTGCCGGTCAACGGCTTCACCAACGACACATCGCCCGAGTTCACCGGAACCGCGGATTCTGGCAGTCTCGTCACGATACTCGACAACGGAACGCCTATCGGCACGGCTGTCGCGGACGCCTCGGGGGCCTGGACCTTTACACCTTCGACCGTGCTCGCCGGTGCGAACCATGCCATCACGCTGACCGCGACGGACGCGGCCGGCAACGTCAGCGCGCCCTCCGCCTCGTTCGCCTTCACTCTGGATACCAATGCACCGCCCGCCCCGCTGATCCAGCGTGTAGAGGATTCCACTGCCCCACAGATGGGCACGGTAGCGGATGGTGGTTCCACCAACGATACCCAACCCTTGATCGAAGGTACGGCAGAGGCCGAGGCGACCATTACGCTTTATATCAATGGCACCATTTTCGCGACGACATCAGCCGCGCCGAATGGAGCGTGGTCCTTCTCGCCAAGCCTCCCGCAAGGCAGCTACAGTTTCGTGGTCACGGCAACCGATGCTGCCGGCAATGTCAGCCCGCCCTCTGCGGCTTACGATATCGAGGTCGACACCACTGCGCCCGGCGTGCCTGCGCTCAACGCCACGGACGGAACGACCGTTTCGGGCACCGGCGATCCTGGCGCCACTATCGAACTCGACGTCGATGGCGACAACGCGGCGGACGTAACGACCACGGTCGACAGCTTCGGCCAGTGGAGCGTCACTTTCGCGGCGGGCCTGAATGACGGCACGACGGTGACCGCCGTTGCCGTGGACCCTGCGGGCAACCGTTCGGGCCCTGCCAGCGAAGTGGTGAACACGTCGATCGACACCACGCCGCCGCCGATCCCCGCTACCCCCCTTGTCGCGGACGATGTGGGTACCACTCAGGGACCGATCGGCGCTGGCGGCACCACGGACGATAATCGCCCGGAAATCCACGGCACCGCGCAGGCGAACAGCCTTGTCACGATCTTCGATAACGGCGTCCAGCTCGGCACGACCACTGCTGACAGCGGGGGTATCTGGACCTTTACCCCCGTGGTGCCGCTGGCGGACGGTGCGCACAGCATTACCGCCACAGCCTCTGAAAACGGTCTGCAGAGCCTGAACAGCGAACCTTTGGCTTTCGGTGTCGATACCATCCCGCCAGGCGCGCCCACGATCGACGCCAGCAACGGCTCGGTGCTGACCGGCACCGCCGAAGCGGGCGCCACGGTCCGGCTTGACCTGGATGGGGACACTGTTTCGGACGCTTCGGTGCTGACGGACGGCAGCGGCCACTGGACTTATACGCCTGTCACGCAGTTGGGCGGCGGCGTTATCGTAAGCGCAACCGCGGTCGATCTGGCGGGCAACAGTTCGCTGCCTACCGCCACGACCATCGATCGCACGCCTCCTCCGACGCCAGCGATAGCCTCGGCAGCCGACAATGCGGGTCTGGTGACAGGGCCTGTCGCCAGTGGCGGCTCGACGGACGATACCACGCCGACCCTGTCCGGCACGACGGAGCCCGGTGCCACGGTCTCGGTCTACGACGGTGGGGTGCTGCTCGGCACGACGGCGGCGGGCCCTTCCGGGACCTGGTTGTTCACGCCTTCCGCGCCGCTCGGCCAAGGCAGCCATAATTTCACCGTGACGGCGACCGATGCCCTCGGCAATGTGAGCGGCGGCTCGGCGCCTTATGTGGTGACGGTGGTGACCAATGCGCCGGCCCCGCCGGTGATCGCCAACGCGGTGGACGATATTGGATCGATCCAGGGTTCGGTGGCATCCGGTGGCTCGACCGACGATGCCCGGCCGACGCTGAGCGGTTCGGCTGCGGCGAATGCCATCGTGTCGATCTACGAAGGAGCAACGCTGCTGGGCACGACCGTCAGTGATGGCGGGGGGCAGTGGATCTTCACGCCTCCCGGCGCGCTGGGCACCGGGCCGCATGGGTTGACCGCCACGGCCACGGACGCCGCGGGCAACCAGAGCGGGTTGTCCAATATCTATACGCTCACCGTGGACACGGCCGCACCGGCCGTTCCGGTGGTGACGTCGGTGGCGGACGATGTGGGATCGGTGCAGGGCAGCCTTGCCCCCGGCGCGACGACCGACGATGCCCGGCCCACGCTGACCGGCACCGCGGAAAACAACGCCGTGATCTCCGTTTATGACGGTGTCGTCCTGATCGGCACCACCACCGCCGATGGCGCCGGGCGCTGGAGCCTCACTCCGGCCGCACCGCTTGGAACCGGCCCGCATTCGCTTACGGTGACGGCCACCGATGCCGTCGGCAACACGAGCGGGGCGACAGCCGCCTTCGCCCTGACGGTCGATACGACGCCGCCGGCGGCGCCCACGATCAGCACCGCAAGCGACGATGTCGGCACGCGGCAGGGTCCGATTGCCAACGGCGGGGCAACCGATGACGGTACGCCTGCCCTGACCGGCACGGCGGAGGCCAATTCCACGGTCTCGATCTACAACAATGGCGCCCTGCTGGGGACCGTGGTGGCGAGCGGCAGCGGCGCATGGAGCTTCACCCCGCCTACCGGCCTGCCGGACGGCTTGCACAATTTCACGGCCACGGCGCGCGATGCGGCTGGCAACATCAGCCCCGCCTCGGCGGCCTATGCGGTGACCGTGGACACCACGCCGCCGGGCGCGCCGACGATTTCCTACGCTGCCGACGATACCGGCCCGGTCACAGGAAACGTGGTCAACGGTGCGCCCACGGACGACACCCGGCCGACGCTGGTGGGCACGGCGGAGGCCAATTCCACGGTCTCGATCTACGAAGGCACAAACCTGCTGGGCACGGCCGTGGCTGACGGTTCCGGCGCCTGGAGCTTCACGCCTTCCGTGGCTCTGCCGCAGGGCGAGCACAGCTTCACGGCCAGGGCGACCGACGCCGTCGGCAACCAGGGCCCAGCCTCCGCGACCTTCCTTGTCTGGGTCGACATCGTGGCCCCTGCTGCGCCGACGATAGCCACTCTGTTCGACGATGTCGGCACGGTGCAGGGGCCGGTCGCCAGCGGGGGCGTGACGGACGATACGCTGCCGCTGCTGCGCGGCACGGCCGAAGTGGGATCGACAGTGACGATCTCGGCCAATGGGGTGGTCCTGGGCACGACCACGGCTGACGCCGGGGGCAATTGGAGCTTTGTGCCGGTCGCTCCGCTGGCGCAGGGAACCTATACGTTCACGGCCATCGCCACCGATGCCGCGGGCAATCCCGGTGCGACCTCCAACAGCTTCGTCGTCACTGTCGATACGGCCCCTCCGGCGGTGCCGGTCATCTCCTCGATCGTGGACGACCTCGCGCCCAATACCGGCGTGGTCGCCAATGGGGGATCCTCGAACGATTCGGCGCCGCAACTAATCGGCACCGGGCCTGCGAACACGACGGTGATCGTCTATGACAACGGCGTGGCGCTCGGCTCGACCGTCACCAATGGTTCGGGCGCATGGACCTACACGCCGGCGGGCGGGCTGGGGGACGGCGTCCATACCTTCACCGCGGTGACGGTCGATGCCGCCGGGAACGCCAGTGCGGCCTCCAACGCCTATGCGATGACGCTGGACCGGACGCCGCCTTCGGCAACGATCGCCATCACCACGCTGGTGACCGATACCGGCACCACGGGCGACTGGAGCACTTACGATCACAGCCCGACGGTAGGCGGCACGCTCAGCACCGTCCTTGCAGCGGGCGAGACCGTTCAGGTGCGGCTGGATGGCGGCGACTGGGTGGCAGCAGGCACTTCCGGCCAGAGCTGGTATTACGGTCTCGGCACCGTTTCCACCGGGTCGCATGCCTTGGCTGTTCGCGTCGTCGACGCGGCAGGCAACGTCGGCAGCAGCGCTGCGCAGACGGTGAACGTCACCGCCGTGCCGGAACTGGCGCCGATGGTGCAGGCCACCAATGGATCATTGCTTGGATTGGTGGGGCTTGAAGCGCTGAACCTGATCGACCTCGGCGGGCAGTCTCTGACCGCCGTGGATCCGAACAACAATCTCAAGACCGTGCAGGTGCGCTACGCTCCCACCCTGTCTCTTGCATTGGGGGCCTATACGCTGACGGCGTCCTCGGCTCTGGCCGCAGAGCTTGGCTTGCAGATCCAGATATCGAACTCCTCGGGCATTCTGGGCATTCTCGGGCCGTCCTCCACCCTGACCATCACGTCACTCAGCGGCGGGGCGATGGACAACATGGCGGTGAACGAACTGCTGAACACAGTCCATTTCACCCAGAACCTCACGCTTCTGGGGCTGGATGTCCTGAGCGCGACGACGATCTCCGCCACCGACATGGCCGGGCTGAATGCCAGTGCCTCCACGGGGACGCTGCTGGATGTCAGCCTCCTCAACGCCGGTGGCTCTTCCACGTTGTTCGAAGGCACGTCCGGCGCCAATACCCTGAACGGCTCGGCTGGAAACGATCGGCTCTACGGCTACGGTGGCAACGACACCTTGAACGGAAACGACGGGAACGATCTCCTGCGCGGCGGGGCCGGCGCCGATAGCCTGAACGGCGGCGCGGGCGACGACACGCTGGTCTACGACGCGGCCGACACGCTGATTGACGGCGGCGCGGGGACCGACACGCTTCTGATCGCCAGTGGCACGGGTGCCGTACTGAACCTCGACGCGGTATCCAACATCCGCAACATCGAGCGGATCGATCTGGGAACGGGCGACGCGGGCCGGCAGATCACGCTCACCGAGGCGGGCGTGCTGCGCGCGACGGACAGCCATCACCAACTCACGGTGACGGGCGACGGTAGCGACCGGGTCACGATGTCCGGCGCGGTCTTCCAGGGCCAGACCCTTATCAATGGTGAGGCTTATAATCACTACACGCTGGGCGTGACGGACATCTACGTCGACCACCCGGTGCTGGTGGTTGTCTGACCGGGCGAGCGGCGGTTACCCGGATTTCGCCGGGTAGCCGCCGCCATATCGGCTTGGACGAAGAGGGGACACCAAGCCGGCGCGGCGCGGCGTCTCGATTTTCTCGCGTCTGGTTGTCACTGGCGCGGTCTTGAGCACACCGCCGCTTGAGGAGCCGAGCCGTCCTGGCCTCCGGCATGTGTTGGGAGCGCAGATGAGCGGTGAAAGCCGACGCGTTTACGCGAGGCGTGTCTTCGTTCCGCCATTGCGGAAAGGAGAAAGCGGACCTGAGATCCACACTCTGGCCGCGAAGCCTCTGGGTAGCTTCGCAACCACGATATTCAAGCCAGAGTATTGCGATTGTTGCTCGCGTAACGGGTTAGTCGACCGTTGGCGCGAATACGCCTTGTTCCTCCAGCCCCACGATCACCGTCATGGCGCGAGAGGTTCCGTGGACTGCCCACCAAGGTAGCGACCGGCGGGATGGCCGGCCGAGTTCGAATCGGTTTAGCGCTGTTAAAGCGGACCCGAATGCCCGCCGGACCAAATCCTCACGGCGCCAACGGCAAAGGGGCGCAAGACCGTTAAGCCTTGCGCCCCCTCCTGCATTCTCCCGAAGGAGAACTCATGTTCCGGGATGTCTGTTCCGTCAGGCGCCTTGCGGGGTGGCGCTGCCGGAGAAGCGGCGGCCAGCCTTGGGGATCGACGAGCCGGTCAGCGGTCGCGGTGCACCGGGGCCGCGCGGTTCGCTCGGACGATCGAGCTTGCCGGTTTCCAGCAGCTGGTTGATCTCGTCGCCCGAGAGCGTCTCGTATTCCAGCAGGGCCTGGGCCAGGGATTCCAGCTGCTCGCTATATTCGTTGAGCAGCTGCGTGGCGCGGGCATGGGCATTGTCGACCAGGCCGCGGATTTCGCTGTCGATCAGCTTGTTGGTGTCCACCGAACTCATGGTACGCTGAGTGCCGCCCATACCGAGGTAGCCTTCCTGGCTTTCCTCGTACTGGATCGGCCCCAGCTTGT